>Ga0302326_10030034_pt1 | contig 10887 bp, 8 predicted proteins | sample Palsa_T0_3_FD_202264 | JGI IMG/M metagenome (GOLD analysis project Ga0302326, IMG submission 202264) | Peat permafrost microbial communities from Stordalen Mire near Abisko, Sweden - Palsa_T0_3 | ecosystem: Environmental > Terrestrial > Soil > Palsa > Peat permafrost | place: Sweden: Abisko...
CCGGTGGACTCACTCATCGCCGCCGCGCGGGCGAATGCGGCCTACCAGCACGCGCGGGTGAAGAGCGCCGAGGCAGCGCTGGCACTTGCCAAGCTCAACCTTTCCTGGACCCGGCTCGTCTCCCCCGGTGATGGGGTGGTGAGCCGCCTCACGGCACACCCCGGAGCGAACCTGTCGCCAGGCCAGACGGTGGCCAGCTTCGTGCCCGACCGGAAGTACGTCACGGCGAACTTCAAGGAGACGCAGGTTGCGAAGATGCACCCCGGTCAGTCTGCCGACGTCAGCGTGGATGGAGTCGGCAAGAAGCTCTACGGAAAGGTGGAGAGCCTGGCCGGTGGGACGGGTGCTCGCTTCTCGCTGCTCCCGCCGGACAATGCCACGGGGAACTTCGTGAAAATCACCCAGCGAATCCCGGTCCGAATCGCCATCGACTCCGTTCCGGCCGGCGTGGCCCTTCGGGCCGGTCAGTCGGTGGAAGCCACCGTTCACGTCAACGAGTGAAGCCCATGCGACTTTCGGCACCACTGCTGGTCCTTGCCGCAGGTGTGATGGGCCATGGCGGTCTGGCCTATGGCCAGACCGTGACGCGGCTCACTGTTGAGCAGGCGGTGCAGGAGGCCATCCGCGTCAATGACCAGCTTCGCGCTTCCAGGGCTCGTGCCGAGGCGGCCGAGGACCTCTCTCGGAGCGCGCGCGGCCAGCTCTTGCCGGCTCTGAACGCGACCGAGCAATACCAGCACTGGGACAGCACGTTTGCCATCGGCCTGGCCGGGCAGAATTTCGTCGCTCGCAACATCAACACCAACACGCTCTCGCTCACTGCCACCCAGCCCGTCCTGGGTTTGGTCCACCTCGGCTATGGACTCTCCTCGGCCAACCACTCGGCCGACGCCAGCCGCTCCGATGCACAGGTCACGGCGGCTTCCCTCGGCGAGCAGGTGCGCACCACCTACCTCCGACTCTTCGAGGCGCTCGCCCAGCAGGGAATCGCCGAGGCCAGCGTCGAGGAGCTCCAGAAACAGGTGCAGGACGCGGAGTCCCGGTACCGCGCCGGTACCATCACCAAGGCCGACCTCCTGCGTTTCCAGACGGCGGCGGCCAACGCCCAGCAGCAATTCATCCAGGCCCAGACGGATGCCATGGTCGACCGGCAGGGGCTGCTCACGTACCTGGCCCGCAACCCTGAGGACGAGAGCATTCAATTCGTGGAGCCCGAGGAGCTCGAGCGTCTCGCCGCGGAGCCGGTGTCGCAGCCTGTGGACGGCTTGATTAACCAGTCCCTGGCCAAGCGTCCGGAAGTGCATCGGGCGGTGGCCCAGGCCGAAGCGGCCAGGGACAACGACCGCGCGCAATTCACGGCCCTCCTTCCGGAGGTCAACGTGCAGGCGGCATACGCCTATACCCGCGGGCAGCTCTTCTATCCCGAGAACAGCGGCTACGTCGGGGTCTTCGTGAACTGGCCCTTCTGGAGCTGGGGGACGCAGTTCTACGCGGCGAGGAGCGCCGAGCGACAGGCAGACGCCGCCGATGCGCTCGCCCAGGATGCGCGGCGACAGGCGGCCTATGACGTTTCCAGCCGCTACGTGCAGCTGCAGGCCCAGTTCGTCGCCGTGCAGGTGGCCGAGACGGCCATCACCAGCGCCGAGGAGGCCTACCGGGTGACGGACGCGCAGGTGCGGGCCGGGATTGGGACGACGACGGACCTCCTCGACGCGCAGTCGGCATTGACGACGGCACGCCTCAACCTGGCGCGCGCTCGGTACGAGCGTGCCGTGGCCAGAGTTGCGCTGGACAGGGCCACCGCCGCGGCGAACTGATTCGAGAACGGACGGAGCGGGGATGGCAGAGGGTGGCACGGTGACATCAGCGGCGCCGCCAATGTGGCGGCCACGGCGCAATCCGTGGGCCATCGCCATCACCGTCACGCTGGCCACCTTCATGGAGGTGCTCGACACGAGCATCGCCAACGTCGCGCTCCCGCACATCTCCGGCGGTCTCTCCGCCAGCCAGGACGAGGCCACCTGGGTGCTGACGTCGTACCTGGTCTCCAACGCGGTGGTGCTCCCCATCAGCGCCTGGCTCTCCACCCGGGTGGGGCGGAAACGCTTCTACATGTCGTGTGTTGCCCTCTTCACCGCAAGCAGCTTCCTGTGCGGCTTTGCCCCCTCGCTGCCGTGGCTGATTTTCTTCCGGGTGCTGCAGGGCGTTGGAGGAGGAGGGCTCGCGCCGAGCGAGCAGGCCATCCTTGCCGACACCTTCCCTCCCGCAAAGCGCGGGATGGCTTTCGCCATGTATGGGCTGGCGGTGGTGTTCGCCCCGGCCATCGGCCCCACCCTGGGCGGCTTCATCGTCGACCATGCCAGCTGGCGCTGGATTTTCTACATCAACGTGCCGGTTGGCCTGCTCTCGCTCATCCTCAGTGGCATCATGGTCGAGGACCCGCCATTCCTTCAGGCCGAGCGCGAGCGGTCGAAGTACATCCGGGTGGACTGGATTGGGCTCTTGCTGGTGACGGTGGCCTTCGGCTCGCTCCAGGTCGTCCTGGACAAGGGCCAACAGGACGACTGGTTTTCCTCGCGCCTCATCGTCGGCTTCGGGATGGCGACCGTCATCTGTCTCATCTCCACCGTCATCTGGGAGGCGGCGCACCCGAATCCCATCGTCAACGTCCGGCTGCTCCGCAACTCCAATTTTGCGGTCTCCACGGTGTTGATGTTCGTGCTGGGCGGCGTCCTCTACGGGACGACTGTCCTCCTGCCGCAATTCCTTCAGACACTGATGGGCTACACGGCGGAACGGGCCGGGCAGGTGCTCAGCCCCGGTGGGTTTGCCACCATGGCCATGATGCCGCTGGTCGGCTACCTGGTGAGTCGTGTTCCTGCCAAGTACCTCATCGCGCTCGGCTTCGGTGGGTTGTCCCTCGCGCTCTTTCACATGACGAGCATCAACCTCGAAATCGACATGCCGACGGCGACCCTGTACCGCGTCTTCCAGGCGCTCTCGCTCGCTTTCCTCTTCGTGCCCATCAACACCGTGGCCTACGTGGGCGTTCCACAGACCCAGAACAACCAGGTCTCGGGACTCCTCAACCTCGCGCGCAACATCGGCGGAAGCGTGGGCATCTCCTTCGTGACGACGATGATTGTGCGTCGTGCACAGACGCATCAGACCTACCTCGTCGACAACACCTACGCCTCGAATCCGCTCCTCAAGGAACGGCTTGACGCGCTTCAAGGCGTGGTCGACACCACGGGCGGGCCAATTCAGGGTTTGCAGCACGCCTACGCGCAGCTGTACGCCACCATTCAGCTCCAGGCGCAGGTGCTGTCCTACGTGGACATCATCCGCGACTTCGCCTGGCTGACGGTCTTCCTGGTCCCCATCATCCTCCTGGTGCTGAAGAAGAACCGGCCCGGGCAGGCGCCGGCTGCGGCCCACTAGCTTCGCCTTCCGTGGCGAGTCGACCGTCGGTGCCCGGGCCCCTTGACCCGTCGACGTCAGGCGGCAGCGGCATCGCGCAATCAACGCTGGCAATGACGCCTGAAAGCGATTCGCAGTGCGAACGCACTCGTCAGCCGAGCAGTTCTTGACGGGGCAGCGCCGTCCATGCTCGCTTCCGCACCCGCACCAGGGAGGCCCATGGACAGAGGCAATCGGCGTGAGCTCATGCAGCGGGTGGTACTCGGTCTCGCCTTGCTTCCCGGGCTGGTGCCGCTCCTGGCCCGTGCCGACGAGCACGTCGACCTGGCCACCATCCACCGCATCAAGTCCGAGGCCTTCGAGGACTCGAAGGTGATGGACACTCTCTTCTGGCTCACCGATGCCAACGGCCCCCGTCTGACGGGTTCGCCGGGACTCCGTTCGGCTCAGGACTGGGCGCTGCACGCACTCCAGGGCTGGGGAGCGGCCAATGCCCACCTCGAGAAGTGGGGAACCTTCGGCCGTGGATGGTCGATGTCCCGCTACTCGGCGAGCATGGTGGCGCCCACCTTCGCGCCGCTGCAAGGAATTCCCAAGGCGTGGTCCGGTCCCACGGAGGGCCCGGTGACTGCAGAGGCTGTTCTCGCTCCGCTCTTCCTGCCCAGCGAGCGCGCCGAGATGTCGGACATGAACAAGCTGCGCGCGCGCATCAAGAAGTACAGCGACGAGCACAAGGGCAAGCTGCGGGGCAAGGTCGTCCTCCTGGAGATGGCGAGAGAGCTCGAGCTCCCCACCGAGCTTCCGAGCTCCCACTACGACGACGCCAAGCTCGCCGCGCTCGTCGTCGCTCCCGAACCGACTCCGCCTGCCCCGGTGGAATGGCCGGTGACGAAGCTGCCGTCGGACCAGAAGAAGGCGCGCGAATTTCTCTCCAGCCTGCCAATGGCCATCCAGGCGGACTATTACGAGCGTCGCTCCCGGAGCTACGACGCCCTCTGGGCGTTCTTCCGCGAGGAGGGTGTGGCGGCCGTCTTCATGACCGACCGTCGCGGCGACGGCGGGCTCGTCTTCGCCGAGGCTGTGAATGGCCGGGACCCCAAGCTCCCCATCCCGCCCCCAGTCATCGTCCTCGCGCCCGAGCCGTACAACCGAATCGTCCGCCTGGTGGAGAAGAAGATACCCGTCAAGCTCGAGGTCGACCTCCAGGCCCGCTTTTACGACGACGCTCCGGATGGCTTGAATGTCATCGCGGAGATTCCGGGAGGAAAGAAGAAGGACGAGGTGGTGATGCTTGGAGGGCACCTCGATTCCTGGCACGCGGCGACGGGTGCGACCGACAACGGAGCTGGCTCGGCGGTGGTGCTGGAGGCGTTTCGCATCCTCAAGACGTTGAAGCTTCCCATGGACCGAACGGTGCGCCTGGCGCTGTGGAGCGGCGAGGAACAGGGTCTCTTGGGCTCCCTCGGCTACGTGAAGGCGCACTTCGCCGACCCGGTCACCATGGCGCTCAAGCCGGAGCACGCCAAGCTGGCCGGATACTTCAACCTGGACAACGGGACTGGGAAGATTCGCGGCATCTACCTCCAGGGCAACGACATGGCCCGGCCCATCTTCGAGCAGTGGCTGGTCCCCTTTCATGACCAGGGGGCGAGCACCATCACCATCCGCAATACCGGTGGGACCGACCACGAGTCCTTCGACGGTGTGGGGCTCTCCGGGTTTCAATTCATCCAGGACCCTCTGGACTACGGGACGCGGACGCACCACTCGAGCCTCGACTCCTATGACCACGCCCAGGCCGGAGACCTGATGCAGGCTGCGGCCATCATGGCGGCCTTCGTTTACGAGGCCGCCACGCGCCCCGAGCAACTCCCCCGGAAACCGCTTCCCAAGCCATTGCCGCCCAAGAAGGTCATGGCCGACAGCCCCTGAGCTCGCACCAGCTGTGGCGCGGTGAGCGAGCGGCCATAGGCCCCGTCGTTCCACTGGTGCACCAGTGTCTTCCAGAACATGAGGTGGCCCGGCCGGTTGCTAGGCGGCACATAGGGTCCTCACCAGGAGGCACATCCATGAAGCCCGAATCCGGCCACAGCACCGAGTGGGAAATTGACCCCGTTCACACCTCAGCCCACTTCAGCGTGAGGCATTTGATGGTGTCGACCGTTCGCGGAGAGTTCAACAAAGTGGCCGGGAAGGTGACGCTGGACGAGGCTGACCCCACCCGTTCCCGTGTCGAGGTTGAAATCGACGCTGCCTCCATCGACACACGGGAACCCAAGCGCGACGGCCATCTCCGTTCGGCCGACTTCTTCGATGTCGAAAAGTTCCCGAAGATTCGCTTTCGGTCCATGCACATCGAGCGCGACGCGGACGGTTTTGCCCTCACCGGCGAACTCACCATGCATGGGGTGACCCGGCCGCTCACCCTGAAGGTCGAGCTCTCCTCCGCCATCAAGGACCCCTATGGGCGCGTCGTCCGAGGCGTCGCCGTCACCGGGCAGCTGAACCGCAAGGACTGGGGACTCGGCTGGAACGCCGCCCTCGAGACAGGAGGCGTGGTCGTTGGCGAGGACGTCAAGCTGCAAATCGACGCCGAATTCGTCGCCAAGGCTCCGGGCGCGGCACCACGCTAGGCGCCGGTCCGAGTGCATTCATGGGCGTAAAGGCGCTCGCCCCTCGGAGCCAGCCCTCAGCTGCGCGGCGTGCGACTCGAGGAGAAGGGCGCCGAGCTTGGTGCGGGTGACGACGCCCAGGGGAGTCCCAGCATCTGGCTCCTGCACGATGACGGCGTCGGCGCCGCCCTCGGAGAAGATTCGCACCAACTCGGCGAGGTCCGCCCCGGGGCGGACGCGCGGCGCCTTGTGCGCGACATCGGCCGCGATGAGCACTCGCTGAAGGTCGTCGTCCCGCCCGAGCTCGCGGACGTTCTCCGCCAGGACGACGCCGTACTCACCGTCTCCGCTGTCGACGATGAGCGCCTTTGACGCCGACGAAGCGAACTGTCCCAGAAGCGCCTCGAGAGGCGTCGCCCCGGGAACGAGCTGGGCCGGCGTCATGACTTCCTTGGCACGCACCGTGAGTGGCCGGCTGGGTTGACTGGTACGTGCCACCGAGACCTCATCCGGAGCCGGGGCGGCGCGAGCGTGCGCCCGGACGAAGTCGCCGACGGCGATGACGCCGACGACGCGCGTCCCCTGGAGGTGGTCGACGACCACGAATTGCCGGACCCCGGCGTCGTTCATCTGGACGATGGAGCGAATGAGGGGTGCGTCCGAGCGCACCGTGTGGGCTGGCTCCAGGAGGGCGCTCAGAGGCGTAGTCGCATCCGCAGCGGCTCGGAGACGCGCCACGGGCACGATGCCAGCGAGCGTCCCATCGGCGTTCGTCACCGGAAGAAGGAAGAAGGCGCGGCCGCGCACGAGTTCTTGAGCGTCGCGCACCGTCTGCTCAGTCGTTCCGCTCACGGCCGGGGAGGTCATCGCGTCGGCCACCGTCAACTGGTCGAGAGGATGGGTCCGGGACGTCGCTCGAGGAAGGACGACGCCGTCCTGTTCGAGCAAAGCGTCATAGACGGAATTGGGCCGCCACCGACTGGCCAGGAGGTAGGACGTCATGTTGGCGAGCATCAGTGGCAGGACCAGGCCGTAGCCTCCCGTCATCTCGAAGATGATGAGCACCGAGGTGATGGGCGCCCGAATGACACCGGCAAAGACAGCCCCCATTCCGACCAGAGCGAAGGCGCCAAGCTGTCGCTCCTCATGGTGAAGCGCGGCGACGTCGAGATAGCCGACGGCACCGCCTAGCATCGCCCCCATGAAGAGGGCCGGCGCAAAAATCCCGCCCGCGCCCCCGCTCGAATAGGAGAACACCGTCGCCACGCCCTTGATGATGCAGAGTGCGAAGAGGACCTTGAGCGCGAGGCGACCGGCCAAGGCCTGGCCCAGCGTCTCGTAGCCTCCCCCGGTGACGCCCCGGACACCGAGGAAGTGAAGCGTCCCGACGGCGAGCAGCCCAGTCACCAGGCCTCCCACCGCCGGTTGCATCCAGCCCGGAAGCGCGCGAAAGCCGCGAAACCACAGTCGCAGCTTCAAGAGCCCGTCGGTGAATGCCACCGACACTGCCGCCGCTCCCAGGCCCAGGAGCGCGTAGAAGACAAGGGACGTGGCGTGCTCGAGGCCATAGGCCTGGTCCACTTCAATCACTGGGTGGACGCCAAGCACCCCGCGCTCGATGACTGCAGCCAGCGCGGCGGCGATGACGACTCCGGAGAGGACGGTCTGGTCGAGCGTCCCGACAATCTCTTCGATGGTGAACGTCACCGCGGCGATGGGTGCGTTAAAGGCGGCGGCGATGCCCGCTGCCACGGCGACCGGCATCAGGCGCCGCGCACTCTTCGAGGGAAGAGACGTTAACCGGGCGAGGGCGCTCGTGGCGCCCGCGCAGATTTGAACGGTCGGCCCTTCGCGTCCGAGCGAGGCACCAGAGCCAATCTGGATGACCGAGACGACGAACTTGCCGACTGCGTCCCGCAGACGAATGCGCCCACCTTCGAGGGCGAAGGCTCGTTTCACCTGCGGGATTCCCGAGCCGCGGGCCTCTGGTACGACGAAGGTCAACAGCGCCCCAGCGACGAGGCCTCCCAGCGTCGGCGAGACGATGGTCCACGCGATCCACGCGGGTCCCACGGTGTTCATCGCGCGGTCGATGAGGAGATGCGTGGCCCCTTGAATGGCCTCGTGGAACGCAACCGCCACCAGCCCGCAGACGACACCCACGGCCAGGGTCAGCCCGAAGAGGTGCTGTGCTTCGTTCGGGAGGATTCGGCGAAGCGCGGCGCGCGCTCGACTGGCGAGGAGCGCGAAGTCCCGCCGGACCCTTCGGGCGAGCGAACGAAACGCAGCAATCATGGGACGGCGCCGTTGCCAGACCGCTCGCGGACCGACCGACGCGACGCGGCGCTCGACCGAGACTCTGCCTTCAGGCGAACAACAATCACTCGGCCAGCGTCCTGTGGACGAGCTGGATGCAGATGGAACCCTCGCCCACCGCCGAGGCCACGCGTTTGACACTGGTCGAACGCACGTCGCCGACGGCGAAGACTCCCGGAAGGCTTGTCTCGAGAAGGAAAGGTGCTCGATGGAGGCTCCAGCCCATCGCGTCTCTCTCTTGGCCACTGATGTCGGTTCCAGTCTTGACGAATCCCTTCTCGTCCAGAGCCAGACACCCCTGGAGCCAGTCGGTGCTCGGGACCGCGCCCGTCATCAGGAAGAGGTGGCGGATGGGGTGAGTCGTCACCTCACCGCTGGCCGCGCTCTTCCACGTCACCTTCTCCAGATGCTTTTCACCTTCCAGGGCGATGACCTCCGTTCGCGTGCGGAGGGTAATCTTCGGGTTTTCCTCGATGCGTCGGATGAGGTACCGGGACATCGTCGTGGCCAGCCCTTCCGAGCGGACGAGAAGGTGAACGTGCTTCATCGTCTGCGACAGGTACGTGGCGGCCTGACCTGCAGAGTTCCCGCCCCCGACGATGATGACTTCCTGATTCTCGCAAGCCAGAGCTTCCATGGGAGTCGCGGCGTAGTAGATGCCCGACCCCTCGAAGCGCGAGAGGTTCTCCAGGCTCAGCTTCCGGTACTTGGCCCCGGACGCGACGATGATGGCCTTAGCCCGAACCGTCTCTCCGTTGGAGAGCTGGATGGCATAGGGCTTCCGCTCGCAGAGCAGCTTGGCGGCGGACCGAGCGATGGCCACCTGGGCTCCAAACTTCTCGGCCTGGGTGAAGGCCCGTCCGGCGAGGGCTTGACCTGAAATGCCGGTGGGGAACCCGAGATAGTTTTCAATCTTCGAGCTCGACCCGGCTTGCCCTCCCGGTGCGTACGCTTCAAGCACCAGGACGTCCAGGCCCTCCGAGGCGGCGTAGACCGCCGCGGCCAGGCCTGCCGGACCGGCGCCCACCACCAGCACGTCCCGGACGGCGCTCACGTCGATGTCGGTGTTGAAGCCGAGGCACTCGGCCACCTCTTGGTTGGCCGGGTTTCGAAGAACGAGCTGGCCTCGACAGATGAGGACTGGAATCTCGTCCAGCTTCACGTCGAAGCGGTCGAGGAGCGTTTGCACGTCCTGGTCGCTGTCGACGTCGATGTAGGTCTGGGGGTGTGCGTTGCGCGCCAGAAACTCGCGCAGGCGCAACGTGTCCGAGGAGTGGAGCGACCCAATCAACACCACGTCCCCGAACCCGCGGTCGAGCAGGCCAACCCGACGCAGGATGAACGCCCGCATGAGGAGGTCACTCAGCTCCGGGTCGTTGAGGACGATGGTCTTGAGGACATCGCGGTGGAACTCGAGGACCTCGCCGTCCTCGGCGGCCCGGCAAAGCACCAGGCTTGGCCGGCCGGTGAGCATGTTGATCTCCCCGGTGAAGTCGCCGTGTTCATGCACGACGACCATCTCCTCGCTCTTCATGGTCGGGAGGACGACTTCGAGCGTTCCTTTGAGCACGACGAAGAACTTGGTGTCGGTGGAGCCCTGCTTGAGGAGAACCTCACCACGCTTGACGGCGCGGTGCTCTCCGAGAGGAACCAGACGCCCGATCTGTTCCTCGGTCAGCGCCGGGAACATCTGGTCCTTACGCTGGGACATGAAGTCCGGGACCTTTGCCATGGTCCCGAGTCTATTCCGCAGCGGGCCTCCCCGCTCGTAGGTCTCGCCTGCGAGGCGGCCGCACGCGGCGTGACGCCCCTGGGCGTTCGGTGGGGAGGCCCCATTCCGGGGCCCCCTCGGGAGTGCCTGCCGCCGATGGCGGAGCACCAGTGACCGGCGAGTGGCTGGCCACCGATGGTTGGCTTCTGTTCCGCGGCGGGGGCTAAACGAGTTGCCGGGTGAACGGCTCAGTGGCCGTGGCGCGTATCGACGATTGCCCGATACCTGAGGGCCAGGCGGAGCTGGCGGACCGCCTCCCGCGTGGCCCGGAGCGCGTCTCCCTTGTGGCCACCGAAGTCGTGCGGTGCGGATTCGAGGTAGGCGATGGCATCCTCCATGTCGTCGATGGCCTTGGCAATCCGCGGGTGCGCTGCTCTTTCCTCGCTCGTCGTCTCGGCGCGGGCCGGCGCGGGATTGAAGGAGACTCCGAGTCCAATGGCGAGAAGCAGCGGCATGAGCGTCTTCTTCATGGGTTTTCCCTCTGGCAGACTGCGAGTCAGCCGGCACGGGTGCCGGGGTCGCGCACAATACATCTCCCGGAGACAAGAGGACGCGAAACACCCATGCGCCGGTGCTGGGAAGTTCGTCGCCCGGGCCAGGTTTCCGGTGGTAAGAGCCCGCCCCGGCACTGGGAGGGGCTCAATGCCAAGTGGCTGGATTGCGAGCCTGTGCGTCGCGGGCGGTGTCATCGCCGGGCCGGCGCTTGCGGCCCCTGACTACGGGAATTGCAAGGACGTCCTCGTGCCCCGCCTTCCTGGCTTTCACATC
>Ga0302326_10030035_pt1 | contig 10887 bp, 7 predicted proteins | sample Palsa_T0_3_FD_202264 | JGI IMG/M metagenome (GOLD analysis project Ga0302326, IMG submission 202264) | Peat permafrost microbial communities from Stordalen Mire near Abisko, Sweden - Palsa_T0_3 | ecosystem: Environmental > Terrestrial > Soil > Palsa > Peat permafrost | place: Sweden: Abisko...
ACCTGGCCGGCCTGCTGGCGACGCTGAAAGCTCAGCCGCTCGCCTACAACCGCGACCTCCAAGAAGACAAGGAGCCGGTCTTCGACTCGGTGACGCAGCTCGAGCTGCTGCTGCCGGCGATGGCCGGGCTGGTGAGCACCTTGACCTTCGATGTCGAGCGGATGGCGGCGCTGGCCCCGGCCGGCTTCACGCTGGCCACCGACATCGCTGAATGGCTGGTCCGACAAGGTGTTCCGTTCCGTGATGCCCACGAGGCGGCGGGGGCGGCCGTGCAGGTCGCCGAGAAGCTCGGCGTCGGGCTCGAGGAGCTGACCGACGACCAGCTCGCTGCCATCAGCGACGAGCTGACTCCGGCAGTGCGATACGTACTGACTGTCGACGGGTCGGTGTCATCGCGCGACGCGCGCGGCGGCACTGCGCCTAGCCAGGTTGCCAATCAACTCGACTCGGTCCGTGCCACCGCGCAGCGACTTCGGACGCGACTGAGCCGTTAGTGTGCCGCCCACGTCGGATGCGGGGCCACGTAGGGAATCTCACCGGCCGGCAGTGGCCCGGACAAGTAATTTCCCTGCACGACATCGCATCCGAATTTCTTGAGCCACTGCGCCGTTCCCTCGTTCTCGACGCCCTCGGCGACGCTGGCGATCCCGAATTCCGCGGCCAACTCGATGACAGATCGTGCAATGGTCGCGGCGCGCTGGTCGTAGAGGATTGGCGCGACCAGCTCGCGGTCGAGTTTTACCTCGTCGATCGGCAACTCACGAAGGTACGTCAAAGTGGAGTAGCCGCTGCCGAAATCATCGATGGCCACCCGGACGCCGGCAGTGCGCAGACGGTTGAGCACGGCGCGAACCTTGTCGAAGTCGGCCACCATCAGTTCCTCGGTGATCTCGACGGTGAGCAGATCGGCCGGCATGCCGTAGGCGTTGAGCACGGACATGATGCGGTCGGGCAGGGGGTCCTCGTCAAGTGAGCGGGCCCATAAATTGACGGCGACCCGGATGGCGGTGCCTGCCTTGCGCCATTGCGACGCGTCGGCGATCGCTCGCGACAGGACCATGTCGGTCACCGCGTCCATGAGTCCGTGTTCGCGGACCAGCGGCAGAAATTCACGGGGCCCCAAGGTGCCCAACGTGGGATGGTGCCAGCGCAAAAGCGCCTCGGCGCCGCAGATCTCACCGCTCTGCATTTCGAATTGGGGCTGATAGACCAGGGTCAGCAACTGGTCGTCGATAGCGCGCCGAAGATCCCACAGCAGTTGCAGGCGAGCAACGCCATCGCGGAACTCCTGACGTCGGTCCGAGGGAGCATCCAGATCTGGCGCGAATTCTTGCACATCCGTTGCGCTGGTTCGTTCAGCGCGCGACCGGGCCGCTGCCGCCTGGTTGAGTAGATCTTCGGGAGTCAGCGAAATACCAGGGTCTGATCCTGCCGACGCCACGCCGATGCTCAGGTGGACATAGACCTTGTTATCTCCGACCTCGAGAGGGTTGTCGAAGGAGCGTGCGAGCCGTTCGGCGACCTGCGCCGCGACCTCAGGGCTGTCTTCGACCAAAACGGCGAATTCGTCCCCACCCATCCGGGCGACGATGTCACCCAACCGGACACCGGCTTGAATTCGCGCGCCGACGTTTCGCAGGAGTTCGTCGCTGGCGTCGTATCCCAGTGTGTCGTTGACGACTTTGAAATCGTCCACCCTGACCCGCAGCAGGCTGAGCGGGACAGCCAGAAACAGGTGGAGGCGCACCGCATGCGTAAGGCGCTCGTCGAGCAGTCTCCGATTCGCGAGACCGGTCACCGCGTCACGCCGGGCAGCGTCGGACACGGCGGTGAGCAAACGTCTCTTCCGGTCCAGCACCAGCAACTGCCGCACCAGCACGGCGACGGACAGGACCATACCGGCCGCGAAGATGAACTCGTCCTCGCGTTCGGGGGGCCAGAAGTGCACGGCGAAAGCGACGTTCGCGGCCGACACGGGCAGATAGGGCAGCCACATCGACCGCCGCGAGAACCGATGGGCTCGCGGGGTTTCCAGGTCCGGTCCCATCCGAAACATGATTGCCGACAGTGCGAGGAGATAGGTCCCGCTGATCCACCCGAGGGTCACCACGTCATTGGGAATGTGTTCGGCTCCATTTTCGTACAGGTTCAACGCCCCAGCCATACCGATGGCGGCGAACCCCGCGGTCAGTAGCGCCGTAGGGAGCCTGCGGCCGCGCTCGGTTGTCCGCACGACAACTAATGCAACGACAACGAGCCCGAGATAGAGAGCCGTGATGACGGCCAGAAAAATCCCGGGCTTGCTCACTCGGTCTGCCGCGCCCACCACCAAGAACAACGACGTGGCAACCAGAATCCCGTCGAGCAGCAGGCCGATACCGAACAAGTCGTCTTTACGGTTTGGAACCAGAGCCGTTGCGCCCAAAGCACATAACGGCAACACCACGTAGCCGATCTCCGCTGCCGAAGAAACCAATGTCGGCGCCGTGCCTCGCAGAGCGATGTAGCACCACACGCCTGCACCGGCTGTCCAGCCACTCAATCCGATTGCCAGGGCAACCCAAGCGCGACGCTGGCCGCCGCGTGCGGCCCAGGCGGCATCGGCCGCACAACAGGTGGCGAACGCACCCATCAGCACTGAACCCACCGGACCGGTCATGCCGGTAGAACCCACACCGCCGCGGCCGCTCAGTAGCATGTCCGCGAAAAAGAGCAGACCGACGGTCGCCACCACAATCAACGCGATGCGTCGTGGCGTTATCGAGGACATCTCTCGACCTGTCAGTTGCGGGCACCGAATACGGGACAAGCGACGTTCGTTTCGCAGCATCCTAAATTAAGGCAGCCCTGCAGGTCTCCAATTTCGGATCTGAATGCAAAGGCAATACCGGTATCTATTCCTGGATTAATCCGATTTGTTGGAATATCAATCGGCAGTTAATTGCGGGCCTCACTCGACCACTTCGGAAAGTTCCAGCCATCGGCGCTCCAACTCGGCGACATCACCTTCCAGGTCGCGCAATTGCGCGGTGAGGCGGGTTATGCCGACGTGGTCGGATTGATTGTGCTCGGCTAGTTCGCCATGCTTCGCCGCGATCTGTGCGGCCAGGCGCGCCAGCTTGCGATCGATCGAAGCGATCTCTTTCTCGGCGGCACGTAGCTGAGCTCCCGAAAACTCTTGTGATTGGAGCGGTCTGGCACCTGCTGGTGCGGCTCGCTCTGCGCCGGCCCGCTGGGCCAGCCGCAAATACTCGTCCACACCGCCGGGCAGGTGCCGCAGGCGTCCGTCGAGAATGGCGTACTGCTGATCGGTGACACGTTCCAGCAGATAGCGATCATGGGAGACCACGATCAATGTCCCCGGCCAGGAGTCGAGCAGATCTTCGGTGGCCGCCAGCATGTCGGTGTCGACGTCGTTGGTCGGCTCGTCGAGCAGCAGCACATTGGGTTCCGCCAGCACGGTCAGCATGAGTTGCAGCCGCCTACGCTGACCGCCGGACAATTCATCAACGCGCGCAGACAATTGAGCGCCGGCGAAGCCCAGCCGCTCCAGTAACTGCGCCGGCGTCATATCGCGGCCGTCGACCTGGTATCCGGCGCGCAGTCGCCCGATCACATCGGCGACGCGTTCAGTCGCTATCGGTTCCAACTCATATCCCCGCTGGTCGAGCATTCCGATTTGAACTGTCTTGCCGCGCTTGACTCTTCCGCTATCTGGCTGGACGATTCCGGTGATGAGTCCGAGCAACGTTGATTTGCCGGCCCCGTTTGCCCCGACGATGCCGCTACGTTCGCCGGGCCCGATTCGCCATTCGACGTCGCGCAGCACGGGTCGGCCGTCGAACGAGACCGATACATCGAGCAAGTCGATGACGTCCTTGCCCAACCGTGCGGTGGCGAGCTTGGCCAACTCGACCGTGTTGCGCAGCGGCGGTACGTCGGCGATCAACTGGTTGGCGGCGTCGATACGGAACTTGGGTTTCGAGGTACGTGCCGGGGGACCGCGGCGCAGCCAGGCCAACTCCTTGCGCATCAGGTTCTGCCGCTTCGCCTCGACGACGGCGGACTGCCTGTCCCGTTCGACGCGCTGCAACACGTAGGCCGCGTAGCCGCCCTCGAACGGTTCGACGATTCCGTCGTGGACCTCCCAGGTCGTGGTCGCAACCTCGTCGAGGAACCAGCGGTCGTGGGTCACCAGCAGCAGTCCGCCGGTGCTGCGGGCCCAACGCTGACCCAAATGGGTGGCCAGCCAGCTGATGCCCTCGATATCGAGGTGGTTGGTCGGCTCGTCCAGTGCGATGACGTCCCAGTCGTCAATCAGCAGAGCGGCGAGCTGGATCCGTCGTCGCTGGCCACCGCTGAGGGTGCCGATCACGGCGTCCCAGGCGATGTCGGCCACCAAGCCGCTGACCACATCGCGGATGCGCGGATTGCCGGCCCATTCGTGTTCGGGCCGGTCGCCGACCAGCGTCCACCCGACTGTGCTTTCCGAATCCAGGGTGTCGGTCTGGCTTACCGCGCCGACGCGCAGGCCGCTGCGCTGGGTGACTCGGCCGGAGTCCGGACGTAGCTGGCCGGTGAGCAGATCCAGCAAGCTGGATTTGCCGTCACCGTTGCGGCCGACGATGCCGATGCGGTCGCCGTCGCTGATTCCGACCGTCACCGATTCGAACACAACCTGATTCGGATATTCGAGGTGGACGGCCTCGGCCCCCAGCAGGTGTGCCACTGCGCCGACGTTAGCGTGCCGCGGTCAGCCGACCGGCGATGGCTGGCGCAAGCGGCAGTTCAAGGCCCGAAAAGGATAGGCTGGTCCGACGGATCGGCACCGTGACCAATGCAACGGGCCCGCACCTTGCGATGTGCCATGATGTGCACGCTGTCAGGCCTGCGTGCACCACACGAAGGTCATCGTTCGAGGGGAGCGGCGGCATGAATTTGGTTTCGGCGGTCACCCGACCGGTTGAGCGTCTGATAGCGACAGCCCAGAACGGCCTGGAGGTCTTGCGCCTCGGCGGTCTGGAAACCGGTAACTCGCCGTCGCCGTCTCAGGTCGTGGAGAGCGTAGCGATGTACAAACTGCGCCGGTATTACCCGCCGGACAGCCGGCCCGGCCGTCCCCAGCCGGGCGCACCGGTGTTGCTGGTGCACCCGATGATGATGTCGGCGAACATGTTCGACGTCACCCGGGAGGAGGGCGCGGTCGGGATCCTGCACGCGGCCGGCCTGGATCCGTGGGTGATCGATTTCGGCTCGCCCGACGAGGTCGAGGGCGGCATGCGCCGCACCTTGGCGGACCACATCGTCGCGCTGAGCGAGGCGCTCGACAACATCGCCGAGATCACCGGTCAAGATGTCCACCTCGCGGGTTACTCGCAGGGCGGGATGTTCTGCTACCAGGTAGCGGCATACCGACGCTCGAAAAGCATCGGCAGCATCGTGACGTTCGGTTCACCGGTGGACACGCTGGCAGCACTGCCGATGGGACTTCCGCCTAATTTGGCTCCGGGCGTGGCCAATTTCATGGCTGACCACGTTTTCAACCGGCTCGACATTCCGGGCTGGCTGGCGCGTGCCGGTTTCCAGATGCTCGATCCACTCAAAACGGCCAAAGCCAGGATCGATTTCCTGCGACAGCTTCACGACCGCGAAGCATTGCTGCCCCGGGAAGCCCAGCGCAGGTTCCTGGAGTCGGAAGGCTGGATCGCGTGGTCCGGTCCCGCGATCTCCGAGCTGCTCAAGCAGTTCATCGCGCACAACCGGATGATGACCGGCGGTTTTGCCATCAACGGTCAACTGGTGACGCTGACCGACATCACTTGCCCGATCTTGGCTTTCGTCGGCGAGGTCGACGATATCGGCCAACCGGCCGCGGTGCGTGGTGTGCGGCGCGCGGCGCCCAACGCCGAGGTCTACGAATATCTCATCCGGACCGGCCATTTCGGGTTGGTCGTCGGGTCCAAAGCGGCACAGGAAACGTGGCCGACTGTCTCCGCTTGGGTGCAGTGGATTTCCGGCCACGGAGACAAGCCCACTGACATCTTCCCGATGGCGGACCAGCCGACCGAGCCCAGCGACCGTGGCGTCGCGCTCAGTTCCCGGGTGATGCACGGCATCGGCGAGGCGTCCGAAGTCGCATTTGCTTTCGCCCGCGGAGCAGCCGATGCCGTCTTCGCAGCGAACAAATCCGTGCGCGCGTTGGCCGTCGAGACCGCTCGGACGCTGCCTCGACTGGTCCGGCTCGGCCAGATCAACGATCACACTCGGATCTCGCTGGGCCGGATCATCGGCGAACAGGCACATGATGCTCCCAACGGCGAATTCCTGCTCTTCGACGGCCGCGTCCACACCTACGACGCAGTCAACCGCCGTATCGACAACGTGGTGCGCGGCCTGATCGCGGTCGGGGTGCGCCAGGGTGAACACGTCGGGGTGTTGATGGAAACCCGGCCCAGTGCGCTCGTCGCCATCGCCGCTCTGTCCCGCGTGGGTGCCGTCGCGGTTCTGCTGCAACCCGACGCTGACCTCGCTGCCGAGGTCCGGCTCGGGGGGGTGAGCGAAATCATCACCGACCCCACCAACCTCGAGACCGCGAGCCAGCTGCCCGTGCAGATCCTGGTCCTCGGTGGTGGCGAATCCCGCGACCTGAACCTGACTGATGACGCCAACGTCATCGACATGGAAAAGATCGACCCCGACGTCGTCGAACTGCCGGCCTGGTATCGACCCAATCCCGGCTACGCCCGCGACATCGCGTTCATCGGGTTCAGCACCGCCAGCGGCCAGCTCGTCGCCAAGCAGATCACCAATTACCGCTGGGCGTTGTCGGCTTTCGGGACCGCCTCGGCCGCTGCCCTGGGACGAACCGACACCGTGTACTGCCTCACACCGCTGCACCACGAGTCCGGGCTGCTGGTCAGCCTTGGTGGCGCGGTAGTCGGCGGTACCCGGATCGCTTTGTCGCGCGGGCTGCGACCCGAACGGTTCGTGGCCGAGTTGCACCAGTACGGCGTCACCGTCGTCTCTTATACGTGGGCACTACTCCGCGACATCATCGACGACCCGGCGTTCGAACTGCACGGCGCTCATCCGGTCCGGTTGTTCATCGGTTCGGGTATGCCGACCGGTGTGTGGCAGCGAATCGTCGACCTGTTCGCGCCCGCAGGTGTCGTCGAGTTTTTCGCGACCACCGATGGGCATGCCGTGCTGGCCAATGTGTCCGGCGCCAAGATCGGCAGCAAGGGCCGGCCGTTGCCCGGAGCCGGGCGAGTCGAACTGGGTGCTTACGACGCCGAGCACGATCGGATCCTGGAGAACGAGCGCGGGCTGGTCCGTGTTCCGGAGGCGAACGAAATCGGTGTGCTGCTCGCCGAGCCGCGCGGACCGATCGATCCGACCGCGTCGGTCAAGCGTGGGGTCTTCGGTCCCGCCGACACCTGGATTTCCACCGAGTATCTGTTCCGCCGCGACACTGACGGCGACTACTGGTTGCTGGGCAGGCGCGGCTCGACCGTGGCCACCGAACGCGGTGTCGTGTTCTGCGACCCGATCACCGATGCGCTCGGCCTCATTCCCGCGGTCGACCTGGCGGTGACCTACGGAGTGTCGATGGACGGACACCAGGTCGCGGTGAGTGCGCTGACCACGCAACCGGGGGCGACGATCACCGCCGCTGATCTCACCGAAGCCGTCGCCGCGATGCCCTTCGGTCTGGGACCCGACATCGTCCACGTCGTGCCGGAGCTGAAGCTCAGCGCGACCTACCGCCCGACGGTGAGCGCGGTGCGGGCGGCGGGGATACCCAAGGCGGGACGGCACTCATGGTTCTTCGACGCTGAGGCGAATTGTTTCCGGCGTTTGACCGGTCCTGCACGGGCGGAGTTGTCTGGTGCTCAATAACGTTGGGATCAAACATGATTGACGAGGCGCTGCTGCGTATCCTGGTGTGCCCGGCCGATCGGGGTCCGTTGCTACTGGTAGACGGCCAAGGCCAGGAGCGGCTGTACAACCCGCGGCTGCGGCGCGCTTACCGGATCGAGGACAATATCCCGGTGCTGCTGGTCGACGAGGCGGTCGAGGTCGGTGACGACGAACATGCGCGACTCATCGCCCAGGCAGGCCCGGCAAGTCCCCAGTGAGGTAGCGCTGTAGGTTCGGCGCAATGGTGTCCGCGATCTGCTGCGGGGGTAGCGACGCGAACGGCTCCAACTCCAAGATGTGGCGCGCCATCACCACGCCTACCAGTTGTGAGGCGACGAACTGGATGCGCACGATGCCGCTGCCGGCAGGATTGTCGACGCGGCTACCCACCTCGACGGCGATCACGTCTTGGATGAAGGTGCGGAACAAGTTGACTTCCGAGCCCGCCACGATTGACCGCAGCGCCGCGATGAAGCCGGCACCGATCTCAGAGTCCCAAAGCGGCAACAACATTGAAGGCAACGTGTGGCCGAGCTTCTCAACTGGCACGTCACGCAACGGGCCGATCACGTCCATCGGGTCGATTGGGATGTGCACGGCGGCGGCGAACAGCTTTTCCTTGGTGCCGAAGTAGTGATGCACCAACGCTGAATCGACACCGGCGGCAGTGGCCACGGACCGTATCGAGGTATTCCTGATCCCGTTGCGGGCGAACAGGTCTCGAGCGCTGTCCAGAATTCGTTCCCGGGTGTTGGAGTTGCCGGCGGGCCGGCCGGGCCGTCGGCGGCTGGTGTTGGTCTCCCTCACGTCATGGCGTCCTTCGCCGCAGGGTCGCCGCGGCCAAGCACAGTGCCGCGAGCGCAAATCCCAACACGACCGCGATATCGCGCACCGCGACTCCGGTCAGCTCGCTGTGAGCACCGACTTGTTGCAGAGCCTCCAAGGCGTAGCTGGCGGGCAGCATGTTGCTGATCGCGTGCAGCCAAGAGGGCATGAACGCTCGCGGAACGATGATCCCGGCCAGTAGCAGTTGCGGCACCATCACCAGCGGGATGAACTGAACGGCCTGAAATTCTGTCCGCGCGAACGCACTGCACAACAATCCGAGGCCGACGCCGAGCACCGCGTTGACGATCGCGATGACGAACACCCAGAACGGGCTGCCTGCGGTGTCGAAACCCAGCAGCCAGAACGACACCCCACACGCCAGGATGGCTTGGGTCGCCGCGGCGATCGAGAACGCGGTGCCGTATGCGATCAACAGGTCGAGGCGGCGCAGCGGTGTGGTGAGGATGCGCTCCAATGTTCCCGACGCCCTCTCGCGCTGCATGGTGATCGACGTGATGATGAACATCAGGAAGAGCGGGAACAGCCCCAGCAGAATCATGCACGCGTTGTTGAACGGCGTCTGGGCTCCCGGATGGTGCGGGGCGTTCTGGAACATGAAGTACATCAGCGAGATGACCAGCACCGGCACTGCCAAAATCATTGCGACACTCCGACGATCGACGACTAGCTGCCGCAGAATCCGTACGGTGGTCGCGGTGTATCCGGTGAGCCCTAACCGGCTTGGCGGGTGGTGCTGCGCGTGATGATGGACAGAAACGCGTTCTCCAGCGACGGACATCCGGTGTCCTCTCGTAGTTGGGTCGGGGTGGTGTGCGCGAGGAGATGACCGTCGCGCATCAGCAACAAATCGCCGCAGTGGTCGGCCTCGTCCATCACATGGCTGGAAACCAGCAGCGTGGTCCCGTCGCGGGCCAGGTCGGTGAACTGCGTCCATAGATCTGCACGCAGCACGGGGTCTAAGCCCACGGTCGGCTCGTCGAGGACCAGCAGATCGGGACGGCAGACCAAGGCGCACGCCAGTGACACCCGGGTGCGCTGACCGCCGGAGAGGTTGCCGCAGTACGCGGTGCGGTGATCGCCGAGACCTACTCGATCGATCGCGGCGTCGGCGGCGCCGTGGTCGAAGCCGTAGAGCGACGCGAGGTAGCGAACGTTGTCGACGATCCGCAGGTCGTTGTAGATGGTCGGGTCCTGTGGCAGGTATCCGATCCGATGACGCAACGGGGTAGAACCGGCTGGCAGCCCAAGCACCCGGACGGTTCCCGACGCGATGAGTTGGGTGCCGACGATGCAGCGGATCAGGGTGGTCTTCCCGCAGCCCGACGGCCCGAGGAGGCCGGTGATGCTGCCCTGGGCTATCCGGACGGAAAAGTCATGCAGGGCGGTCCGTTTGCCGCGAATCACGCGCAGGTGGCTGATGTCGACGGCGGTTTCGCGGTTGGGTGACGCTAATTCATCGCGCGATGAAGTCATCATCTGATGAATATCCGCCCTGGCCGGACGGCTGTCAAGACCCGCGGTGCAGAATCAGTCCGGTGAGCGCCGACCAACTTGCGGTTGACCCGGTCAAGGCGGCCCATCAACTGCTCGGCGCCACCCTGACCGGCCGCGACGTGACCGCCACGATCGTCGAGGTCGAGGCCTACGGCGGGGCGCCCGACGGTCCCTGGCCCGATGCCGCCGCGCATTCGTATCGCGGGCCGACCCCGCGTAACGCGGTGATGTTCGGCCCTCCCGGCCGGCTCTACACTTACCGCAGCCATGGCATCCACGTCTGCGCCAACGTGGTCTGCGCGACCGAAGGCATCGCGGCCGCTGTGTTGCTCAGAGCCGCAGCGATAGAAACCGGTGTCGACGTCGCTCAATCTCGACGCGGCCCATCGGTCCGCGACCGATCACTGGGGCGCGGGCCGGGCAACCTCTGCTCGGCTTTGGGAATCATCATGGCCGACAATGAGATTGATCTATTCGACGCCGACAGCCCGGTCAGGTTGACGCTCAACAGCGCAGGCGAAGCAGCCGCCGGACCCCGGGTCGGTGTCAGCCAGGCAGCCGATCGGCCCTGGCGGCTCTGGCTGCCTGGGCGCGCCGAGGTGTCGGCGTACCGGCGTAGCCCAC
>Ga0302326_10030036_pt1 | contig 10887 bp, 6 predicted proteins | sample Palsa_T0_3_FD_202264 | JGI IMG/M metagenome (GOLD analysis project Ga0302326, IMG submission 202264) | Peat permafrost microbial communities from Stordalen Mire near Abisko, Sweden - Palsa_T0_3 | ecosystem: Environmental > Terrestrial > Soil > Palsa > Peat permafrost | place: Sweden: Abisko...
CAATGCGCCGCTGGCGGCCAACGCATGTCCCAGGTTGGATTTCACCGATCCCAGCAGCGCGCCGCCGCCGGGTTCGGTGTCGCCGTATGTCTGCGCCAACGACTGCAGTTCGGTGCGGTCACCGAGCCGTGTCCCGGTGCCGTGACCCTCGACCATGCCGACATCTTCGGCCCGGACCCCCGCCTGGCTCATCGCACGGCGAAACAACGTCACCTGGGCGGTGCCGCTGGGCGCGCTCAGGCCCGCACTGCGGCCGTCGTGGTTGACGGCGCTGCCGAGGACTTCGGCAAGGATGTACCGCCCGTCGCGCTGTGCCGCCGACTTCCGTTGCAGCACAAAGACCGCCGCTCCCTCCGACCAGACGGTGCCGCTGGCCTGGGCGCTGTAGGCACGGCAGTGCCCGTCGTCGGAGAGGGCATGTTGCTTGGAGAACTCGACGAAAAATCCGGGCGATCCCAGCACGTTGACTCCGCCGGCCAATGCCAGGTCGCAGTCGCCGTCCTGCACGGCACGCACCGCGGCGTGAAAGGCGACCAGAGCCGACGCGCATGACGAGTCGATGGTCACTGCCGGACCCATCGAGCCCAGCGTGTAAGCGACCCGCCCGGAGATCACGCTCAGGGCTGTTCCGGCGAGCAGGTGTCCGCTGTACTCGGAGAACTCCGCCATCTGCGGTCCGTACCCGGTCGCCGAGGCGCCGAGATAACAACCCATATCGTGGCCGGCCATGTCGTCGGGGTTGATGCCGCTGTTCTCCAGGGCTCGCCAGCACACCCGAAGAGCCACGCGTTGTTGAGGATCCATTGCGACGGCCTCGCGGGGTGAGATCCCGAAGAACTCCGGGTCGAACCTCGTCGCGCCGGTGAGGAAGCCGCCGCGGTCGTGTATCTCTTTGAAGCCGTTGCGACGTGAACCGGCGAACAATTCGCCGACCGCCCAGCCACGATCGGCGGGAAACGGGCTCAACGCCTCGCGCCCGTGAGACAACAACTCCCAATAACCTTCGGCGGTATCGATGCCGCCGGGCGCCTCAAGCGCCATACCGACGATCACAATCGGGTCGACGGCGGCGTCGACTCTGTTGTCATCCATCGGCATTCACCCGTGCGGCGACGGCGTCGATGTGGTCGTCGATGTAGAAGTGGCCGCCGTCGTACCAGGACAGGTCGAAAGCGCCGGCGGTGTGGTTTTCCCAACGCTCGAGATTGGCGGGGCTGACCCGGTGATCACCGTGGGCACCGAGCGCGGAGATGTCGGCACGGAGTTGAACGTCCGCGTCGCAGGTGTACCGGTTGATCGCCTGGTAGTCGGATCGGATCGCGGTCACCAGCAACTCGGCGAACTCGGGGTCGGCGAGCAGGTCGGCATCGGTGCCGCCGAGATCGGCGACGTCGAGGATCAGTTCGTCGTGACTGGTGGGCAGTTCGGGCATTTCGGCAACCGCTGACGGCGCCGGGGCCGCCGACGCCCACAGTCGCTGCACTGCGGCGCCGCGTGATTCGGCGATTCTGGCGAACTCGAAGGCGACGACAGCGCCCATGCTGTGACCGAAGAGTCGCAGCGGCGCCACCCGGCGCCACGGAGCGGCCACGAACAACCCGCGGGCCAGATCGTGGACGGTGTGCGGCGCGGGATCAGTGAGTCGGTCCGCGCGCTGCGGATATTGCACGATGTAGGTGTCGCCGCCCGCGGCGAGCGCGGCCGCGAACTTGCGGTAGCCCACGGCGGCTCCGCCCGCATGCGGAAACACCACGGTGGCGCCGGTGCGCTCTGCGCCGTCCCGACCGGGCACCAGCTTGATCCAGGACGGGAATTCCTGCTTCGCCACCGTCGTCAGATTTTTGAAGATCATTGCGCCACTTCGGTTTCAGCTATGGCAGCGACGACGTTGCCGGCCTCCATCTGGATGACTTCGAGGTAGAGCTCGGCAACCTGCTCGAGCCGACCGGACTCGCTTTCGCGGCGGCCCAGAACGTCGGCAAGGGCGGAAACCGTTCGGGTAGCGAAGATGTCGGCGACGACCGCATCCGGGGTGTCCAACCAGGACCGGATGCGGGCGACGGTCTGCGTCGCGAGCACCGAGTCTCCGCCGAGCGCAAAGAAGTCGTCGTCAACCCCTACCGACTCCACCCCGAGCACCTCACCGACGATCGCCACCAGAGCGGATTGCAGCGGTGTCGACGGGACGCGGTGGTGTGGCTTCGCCGAACCGGCGACGTCGGCCGCCAACTGCGCTGTGACGACGCGCCGGTCGATCTTGCCGCCGAGAGTGCAGGGTATGCGCTCCACCAGCGACAGGTGCTGCGGAATCATGTGCGCGGGTAGAAGTTCGGCCAGTGCCTCACGCACCTGATCTACAGTCAATTCAGGCTCATCAGCGCGGATGGCCGCGGCGAGAATGTCGCTGCCGCTCTGCGCAGGGGTCATGGCCGCGACGGCGATCGCGACGCCGGACACCTTCTGCAGCGCGGCTTCGACTTCGCCGAGTTCGACGCGGTAGCCGCTGATTTTCACCCGGTGGTCTGCGCGTCCGACGAATTCGCAGATACCGTCCGGCCAGTACCTCGCCAAGTCACCGGTGCGATACCACGTCCGCCCGGCGTGTTCGACGAAGCGCTGTGCGGTCAGATCCGGGCGGCCGCGGTAACCCCTCGCTATACCGCGTCCCGATACCCACAGCTCGCCGACGGCCCAGTCCGGGCAGTCGTCTCCGGCCTCGTTGACGACCCGGCACGCGATGTTCGGCAGCGGCACACCATAGGGAACCGCCGGCGCGTCTGCGGGCAGGTTCGCCAGCTCGTCGTTATTGAAACTCGTCTCGAAAATGGTTGCGTGAATCGCGGTTTCAGTCGCACCGCCCAGCCCGGCGAATCGCACATCGGGTGCCTCGAGCCGCAGTCGACGAGCTTGATTCGGGCGCACCCAATCGCCGCCGACCAAAACCGCACGCAGCGAGGAAAGGTCGTGGCTACCGACGTCGAGCAGCATGTCGAGGGAGCCGGGCATGACGTTGAGCATGGTGATGTTGTGCGCGTCGATGAGGTGGGCCCACACATCGGGTTCTCGCCGATCGCCCTCATCGACGACGACGACCGCACCGCCGACCCGAAGCGGCGCGAAAATCTCCACCACCGACATGTCGGCCTCCAGCGCCGACAGCGCAAGGAAGCGATCGCCGGAGCCGATATCGAAGCGGGCGGTGAGGCACTCGAGGGTGTTCATCGCGGCGTCGTGCGTCACCTCGACACCCTTGGGTTCCCCGGTCGAACCCGAAGTGAACAACACGTACGCAAGTCGAGTGGGATCGCCCGCCGCGCAGTCGAATACGGCCCAGGTTCGTTGCAGCACGTCGGCAATGCGCAGCGCCGGCACCGGCAGCGAGGTCTGCTCGTGGCCGCCGACCAGGACGAGGCTGACGTCCCCGGCGACCAGCATGCGCTCGGCGCGGTCCCGTGGTTGGTCGGCGGCGATCGGAAGATAGACGGCACCGGCGGCCAAGATGCCCAGCACCGCCGGCAATTGTTCGACGGTCTTGGGACCCATCACCGCGACCGTGTCGCCCGCACCGATCCCGTTCGCACGCAACGCTGCTGCCACCGTCAGCGCTTGGTCGCGCAATTGTCCGTAGCTGAGGTCACCTGATCCGGCGAACACCGCGGGCGCGTCGGGTTGGCGGTCGGCGTGCCGGAAGAAGCCGTCGTGCAGCGATTCTCCACTCGGCTCGGCTCTGACGCCATTGATCGCCTCGCGCACCGCGCGATGGCTTGCCGGTAGCGCCGGGGGATCCGACGCGGTCCATGCGTCGTCGGTAGCGGCCAACCGCCGCAATTCGTCGACGTGATGAGCGAACATCGCATCGATGACTCCGGGCGGGAAAACGTCCTCGCGGACATCCCAGTTCACCAGAATGCCACCGTCGAATTCGGTGACCTGGGCGTCGAGCGCAACCTGGGGCCCTTGCGAGATGATCCAGCTGGGCGCGCCGAAGGCATCGGTGACGTCGTCGCAGAACAACTCGCCGAGTCCCAGCGCGCTGGTGAAGACGACCGGCGCCAGGACTGGCGTTCCGCGGTAGCGGCTCAGGTCGCGAAGTACCGACAGGCCAGCGTATTTCGAGTGTGCTGCCGCGCTTCGCATGGCGTCTTGGACTCTCGCAGCCCGCGACGCCGCGTCGCCTGCGCCGGCCAGATCGATGTCGAGCAGCAGCGATGAGGTGAAGTCGCCGACGAGGTTGTCCACATCGGGATGGAAGGTCTCGCGGCCGAACAGCGGCAGGTTGAGCAGGAACCGCGAGGTGCTCGACCAGCACGCCAGTGTGTGGGCGAAGGCCGCGGCGAACATCATGGCGGGCGTGATGCCGCGAGATCGGGCGTTGGAGAACAGTGCGTCACGGGTTGCCGGTTCAAACCACTGCCATCGTCGAGTGCTGTTGCGGGATGAGGGTTTGAGGGTCGAGTACGGCAGCTGTGGCGGGTCCGGCAATTCGGGAATGCGCTGCGCCCACCAGCTTCGGTCGGCATCCACGGTGGGGTGTGGTCCCGCTTCCCGTCGGGCAATCTCGTGACGGTATTCCCGGTAGCTGTAGCACAATTCCGGAAGCTGCTCGCCGCGATACAGCTTCGTCAAGTCAGCCATCAGGGTCCGGTAGCTCATCGCGTCCGCTGCTTGCATGTCCAAGTCGACGTGCAGGCGAGAGCGTCCGCCGGGCAGCAACGACAGTGTCAGCTCGAGCACCTGCCCGTCGAGCTGTTGTTGCGACTTGGTTTTCCGAAGGTCGTCGAGTCGTTCTTCGACGACGAGTTCGCTCAGCTCTCGAAAGTCATGCACCGTGACCGGGAAGGCCGCGCGTCCCTGGACCGGATCGATCTGCTGGTTCCCGTCGGACAGGAATCGCACTCGCAGCATCGGGTGGCGCCGTGCCAGATCCGCGGCGGCGCGTCGTAAGCACTCGGGATCAATTGTGCCGCAATCGAATTCGACATACAAGTGGCCGGCGACCCCGCCGAGAGGTTGACTGTCGTGGCGTCCTATCCACATGGCGTGCTGCATCAGGGCGAGCGGAAAGGCATCGCCCGGTTCACTTATCGACGCCGCCGTCGCGTCGCCGCCTGCGGGGTTCGCCGCGTCATCGTCGCCGTCGGACACTAGCAGCGACCAGGCCTCGATCGTGGGGTCGGCAGCCAATGCGGCGAAGTCGACATCGATGCCGCGGCGACGCCACCGCCCAGCGAGCGACATCATCCGAATCGAGTCGAGACCCTGGCTGATGAGGTTGCCGCCGGGGTCGACCGTATCGGCGCCGACACCGAGCAACTCGGCAACCTCAGCGCGCACCGCACTGGGGCTACCGGCAACGGAAGCCCTGGCCCCACGACTCAACACACCCAACCCTCCTACTACTTAGTGGAGGCTAGCCTAAATTGGTGGCAACTCTAGTTCCTGGGCGCCAGAGACGCTACCGTCCTTCGGCCCCGTTGAGGCATCGGCCCCCAGAACCTGGATAAGCCTACCCTCAGTGAGGTTAGGGTTACCTATTGTGTCTCAGTCGAATCTCAGGTAGCGTCCGTCGCGCCCGATGAGGGCGTCACCGATGACGGTCACCAAAGGAGATTCCGTGCAGCTAGTCCCCCTGTCGCAGATGGCGGTCCACAAGAACCGATTGCTGGTCGCTGCACTTGCGGCGGCAGGCGCCGGCCTCATCGCTGTGAACCCGATGACCCCCGAGCTGCCCACTGGTCAGCATCAGGCGGTCAAGCTGATGTCCGGCGAAGAAACCTGGACCCAGGTCGTCGCGGCGTCGGAGGCCTACTTATCGGAACTGCAGACGAGCGCCGCGACCGCGAGCACTGAACTGTCGACAGCGTCTGCCAATTTGTCGGCCGAATTCAGCGGTCAGATCAGCACCGCATTCACCGGCTTCGAGACCGGCGTCCAGAACGCGATCGACGGCGGCTTTTACGGCGGCGACGACGGTTACGTCGAAGGGCTTTTCCCAGGAGTTATCAACGCTGGCCCCGATGCCCCCTACGCCAGCATCGGCACCCTGGCGGAGGTCTCGAACGCTCTGCAGGCCGGTGACAGCGAGCAGGCGTTCAGCTACTTGGACACTTATTTCTTGGAGACGCTGGATCACACCCTGAAACCACTGCTGTCCCCGCTTCTCGACGAGACCAGCGGATATGGCGCGAATGCGACGTCGACGCTGTCGATCCCCGTGGAACTATCGCAACTCCAGACCAATCTGCTGGAGACGTTCGGCACCTACAACGAGCTCAAAGCGTTCGGCGATGCGACGCTATCTCCGTTCCTCGGCGCAGGTTTCGGCCTCTTCCAGGACATCGGCAACATCCAAACCGATCTGGCCGGCGGGGACTACACCCAGGCGCTGACGGATCTGCAAAACCTGCCGTCCGACGTGACCGGTGACTTCCTCAACGGTTTCCCCAGCGCCGCCGAACCGTTCACCGGCCTGATCTCGTTCGCCGACGACCCCGCAGACGCCAGCATCCTTCAGGACCTGCTGGTCGTCTGGCCGGAGCAGTTGGCCTCGGCGCTGACCGAGTCGACGACGGCCGCGACGGCGGAGTCCGTCTCGACGGCTCTCCCCGACCTGTTTGGCGGGCTGTTCTAGCCGCAAACATCGGACGCGCTGGGCGGGATGGACGTTCAGGACTGGAGGCCAAGGATGCCGTCTTCCGCGCTCGACGGCTTTGTGCCGTTCCCGGCAGACCGAGCGGCCCGTTATCTCGCCGACGGTTACTGGCTGAGTCAGCCCGTCGATTCGTTGTTGACGACGGCAGCGCACCGCTGGCCTACCCGTGTCGGGGTAGTCGATGCCGACAGCGCGCTGACATTCGAGCAGCTCGACGGGCGCGCCGATCGCGCCGCGGCCGGACTGGCGGCATTGGGTATCGCGCCCGGCGATCGGGTGTTGTTGCAGCTACCCAATGGCTGTGCATTCGCGGTCGCGCTGTTCGGGCTGCTGCGCGCGGGCGCGATCCCGGTGATGTGCCTGACCGGCCACCGTGCGGCCGAGTTGGGGCATTTCGCCGAAGTCAGCGACGCCAAGGCGCTGTTGATCGCCGACATCGCAGCAGGATTCGACTACCGCACGATGGCGCAGCAACTCACCCAAGAGCATCACGGGCTGGAGCACGTCATCGTCGACGGCGAGCCCGGACCGTTCGTGTCATGGTCACAAGTCTGCGCGAGTGAAGACGACCGACCCGCGACCAGCCCGGATCCGAGTTCGCCTGCCCTGCTGCTGGTTTCCGGCGGTACGACCGGCTTACCCAAGCTCATCCCCCGCACCCACAACGACTACGTCTACAACGCCGCCGCCAGTGCCGCGCTGTGCGAACTGACCTCCGACGACGTCTACCTGGCGGCATTGCCGGCCGCACATAACTTTCCGTTGGCCTGTCCCGGTCTGCTCGGCGCCGTCACCGTCGGCGCCACCACGGCGTTTCTCACAAACCCCAGTCCTGAGTCGGCGTTCAATGCCATCGCGCGCCACGGCGTCACCGTCACCGCGTTGGTGCCGGCGTTGGCCAACCTGTGGGCGCAAGCCACCGAGTGGGAACCCGAGACGCCGACATCGTTGCGACTCTTGCAAGTTGGCGGGGCAAAACTGGAGGCCGACGACGCCCGTCGAATCCGCGACACGCTGACGCCCGGCCTGCAACAGGTGTTCGGGATGGCCGAGGGACTGCTGTGCTACACCCGGCCCGGTGATCGGCCCGAACTGGTCGACCACACCCAGGGCCGGCCACTGTGCGCCGACGACGAACTACGCATCGTCGACGAAGCCGGCCGACCGGTCACCGACGGCACCGACGGCGAACTGCTGGTTCGCGGCCCGTACACCTTCAACGGATACTTCCGCGCCGACGCCGACAATGCGCGCAGCTTCGACCCGGAAGGCTTCTACCGCAGCGGCGACCTGGTCCGACAGCACGCCGACGGCTACCTGGAAGTCACCGGCAGAGTGAAAGACGTCATCCACCGTGGTGGGGAAACCGTCGCCGCCGGTGATATCGAAGAACATCTGCACGCACATCCGGCGATCTCGTCAGCTGCAGCCGTCCCGCTGAAGGACCGGTATCTAGGCGAGAAAATCTGCGCGGCAGTCGTTTTCACCGGAAGCCCGCTGTCGCTGACCGAATTGAACGACTACCTCGACCGACGCGGGGTCGCCAAGCATGCGCGGCCCGATGTGTTGACCGCGATGACGGCACTGCCTACTACCCCGGTCGGCAAGATCGACAAGAAGGCCATCGCCCGGCAACTGCAACCTTGAGCAGTAAGACTCATTCATGTAATTCGGACAGAGATTACTTAGCTTTCGCCACTAACCTCAATTTCAGGATCGTTTTCGCCCTTCGAGGAGGTGAGAGAAGTGAAAGCAGGTCATGACAGCAATTCGGCTGCCGCAACGGACCGCGTCACGGCGCATCATTCAGTGTGGACGGGCGCCTTCTCGGTACTCGTCACAGGTGCCGCGATCTTCGGAGCGGGAGCCGCGACAGCATTTCCGGTTGGCAAGGTTTCCGACGACGTTCGTCTAGCGAGCTGATTCCAGTAGTTCGACGGTCGCGTCCCACAGTCGCGACTCGCGGGCTGGATCCGATGCGAACGCCTTTACTTCGCGCTCTTGGTCTTTAACGACGAAGGCGCCGTCGCGTAAATGCGCCCATCGTTCGTCGAGAGCAATCGAAGCGAGTATCGGGCCGGATCGTGTGGGTGACGAGACGCCGGGGATTCGTTCGATGACCCGGCCTATCCGCGCAAGACCCGGCCCGTGTTCCCTGCTCAATCCGGTACCCGGCATGAATCCCGGCTCGTGCACAGCCACGTTGATCCCATTCGGTGCGCGACGTTGTAATTCGTGCGCGTAATAGAGGACCGCGAGTTTCGAATTCGAGTATGCGATCCCACCCAGTTCGAGCGTTGCCGGCCGGTCGGCGCCAGTGGGTTCAGCGATTTCGAGCGGATCGCGCCAAATCGCCGGTGCGACTTTGAGTAAGCGCCGAAAGATGTTCTGGTGGTAGGTGTTTGAACCCAGCAGCACGATACGCGCGGGCGCGACAAGCGAGCCCAGCAGATCGCCGATCAGCTGCGCGTGGGCGAGATAATTCACCGCGAAGGTGAGTTCGTATCCGTCCGCGGAGGCGTTGTGGGTGTCGGCGACCGACACTCCGGCGTTGGCCACGATTGCCCGTAGTGGACGAATGGCATCGGCTTTCAACAGATCGTTGACTTTGTGCGCCGCATCGCGGACATCGGACAGTCGAGCCAGGTCGCAGCCAATTCCCTGCACCGTCGCGCCGGCTGCGCGAGCTGCCTCGGCCACCGCGGTGAGCCCGTTACCTGCCCGCCCGATCAGCAGCAGGTCGGGACGCTGCCCGGCGGGGCGATGGGCGATCGCCAACGTCGTGGCTTTACCCAGGCCGCCGGTCGGCCCGGTGATCAGTACAGTGCCCAATTCGGTCGAAGTCATGGTGGCGAGTCTCGGCTTGATTCGGACGGCCAGGTAGTCGTTCGGTCTTCCTAGGACTGCCGGTACCAGGACAACGGCGACCGCGCGAGGCAGAGTGAGGTAATGGACTCCTGGGAGTTCGGCCGGACGGTACGGAGCTGGCGTGACCGCGTCCGGCCGACGGCGGTCGGTGTTCCCGTCGGCGGTCGCCGCCGCGCGCCGGGATTGCGCCGCGAAGAGCTGGCCGGGCTGGCCGGCATTTCAGTCGACTATCTGACCAGACTCGAACAGGGCCGGGCGACCTCACCGTCGGCGCAAGTCGTGGAAGCGCTCGCCCGCGCACTGCGGGTCTCCGACGCAGAGCGCGACCTGCTCTTCCGGCTGGCCGGCCACGCCACGCCGGGGCTCGACCTGGTGTCAACGCGCATCACGCCTAGCGTGCAACGCCTGCTCGACCGGCTGGCGAACACACCTGTCGCCGTCTTCGACGCGACATGGACACTGGTCGTCGCCAACGCGCCCTACGACGCACTGATGGGTCCGACCACAACGTGGCGGGGCATCGAACGCAACAGCGTCTGGCGACACCTCGCCGGCCCGGGCAGTCGTGCCCTCAATACCCCTGAGCAGCAAGCCGATTTCGAAGCCAGGCTCGTCGCCGATCTGCGTCTGACCGCGGCCCGCTACCCAAGCGACCCGCGCCTGAAGCAACTCACCCGCGAGCTCGCGGCACAGAGCTCGCGGTTCGAAAAGCTCTGGGAGTCAGGCGCTCCCGAGCCACACCAGGAATTTGGCCGCCACAAAGTCATCGACCATCGCGACGTCGGACACATCGCACTGGACTGCGACACACTCGTCGTCGCCGCCGACGATCTGCGCATCATGATCTACACCGCCGAACCCGGCACCGACGATGCCGAACGCCTTGCACTCGCAGTGGTCCTGGGCACGCAGTCAATGGTGGACTAGGACGTCCTCGCTTCGCTTCCGGTGCTGCGTCGTACCTGAATATCCGCTGAGCGCATCCGGGGGGCGCCGGTGTCGGTGGTCACGCGTACGCCCAGAGTTCGGCCGGTGGCGGCGTCGACGAACGACAGGGGCACCGGTTCGGACTGAAGGTGTGCGTCGCCCCACTGCACCAGCGCTATAAAGACCGGCAACAGGTCTTCGCCGGCGTCGGTCAACCGGTACTCGTCTCGGGGCCGCCTGCCCGGCTCCCGGTAAGGAACGCGGGTAACGATCTGCGCTGACTCGAGTTGCTTGAGTGCCCGCGACACTGCCGGTGCCGACACTCCGATTCGATCCACGAAGTCTTCGAACCGCGTTGTGCCGAAGAACAATTCACGGACAACCTGGAACGCGGTTTTGGTACTCAGCAGTTCCAGCACCTTTGACATCGAACACGCGTC
>Ga0302326_10030039_pt1 | contig 10886 bp, 7 predicted proteins | sample Palsa_T0_3_FD_202264 | JGI IMG/M metagenome (GOLD analysis project Ga0302326, IMG submission 202264) | Peat permafrost microbial communities from Stordalen Mire near Abisko, Sweden - Palsa_T0_3 | ecosystem: Environmental > Terrestrial > Soil > Palsa > Peat permafrost | place: Sweden: Abisko...
GCGCGGAAACTTCAACGTCCAGGCTGGAGGGGGCGCGTCCCAGCAATACTTCTATGCACAAGTAGCAAACGCTGCCCAGTCCTACTGCGGCAACCAACTTCTGAATTCCGGCCAGGCGCGAAGGCACCGCCAGCAGCAGCACGCAACAGAGCAATACCACGAGCGACACTTGCGCAGCCAGGTGCTGGGTTTGCAGCAGAATAGTCAGGCCTCGTATGAACCCCTGTCTGTTACCGGAATCGAATGGCCAGATGACCGATGCCGCAGCCAACGCTGCGCCCAGCAGGTACCAGACAGCGAGGCTGGCCAAAAGAGTCTTTTGCCGCGAGAATCTCCTCCATCGCCAGGCACAAACCCCAGCTAGGATCACACCGAAGAACATCATCGACTCGTAACTCACCACCATCGGAAGGGAGAGTCCGAGCAAAAGTACCAGGGTCCAGCCGGCAAGTTCCTCGCCGCAAAGCAGAATAAAGAGTACTGGCCAATAGAGCGAAACGATGAAGTGACTATCGGTGGCGAGATACGCCTCCACATTCATCGTCCCCGCGAAGAAACTCAGCAGCGGAAACAACATGTACCAGCGCCGGCTGGCGTAGCGATAGCAGATGTAAAGGCTGAACAGGGCGTGGGAGTAGAGACTAAACCCGAAAATCAAGGAGAGCACATGCAGGGAATGCACGCGGAGATGAGTGGCTAGCACCAGCGGCGTTTGTTCCCACAGGATGGTAAAGATGCGGGCGCGGAAGAACTCCCGCTGCCAATCGCCAACCCAAAAGTAGTAGGAGCGGGTGGAGGCTACGCGGATGAGAAACCAGGATCCGTCCGCCCATAGCTGCAAATCGGCGGCGACGGCGCTCATGCGCTCCAACAAAACAGCGACCAGAGCGGCATAGACAACAGCGGTGCCGGCATCAAGAGACCGGCGGTGCCGGAAAGTTCTTTCCGTCCGGCTGTGGTTCGTCTCGTGCTCCAAAGCTACCCAGGGTGGTTGTGGTTCCATGCTCCTCAAGCGGGCGGTGGAGTGCTCTTCAACAAAAGCGGCAGCGAGAGCTCCGATACGGTAGCTTACCGCATCTCCCGCCTCGTATTGCAGGCTGCGGCGCTCCTTGCTACAGGGCGTCAACTCTCGCAGGTCACAGACCAATGTGATGTATGCACTTGTTGGGTGTGCGCCCACAGTGTTCCGCTGGACTGTATCTGGAGCAGTGCCTGGAAAGCCGAAGTGGCACATATCTCGCGCAAGGCCCTTATTTACAGCCTTGGCGGCGATTTCGGCGGATCACCACGGCAGGTGACCGCCGGCACTCGGCAGGGTGCGCGGACCGAAACCAGCGCGACACCGGTATTCCTGGCCCCTCGCAGCGGCTCGCACCCGCTGTGGCCGTGAAACACGGGGATACGATGTAAAGTTCAGGGGGTCGTCGTGCTTACACCATACGGATTAGACATCATAGAAAGCTGCCTGGCGTGCAAGATGCGGGCAGAACATATCTTTTGCGATCTTCCACCAGCCGCCTTGCAGGCCTTCGAAAACATCAAATACGCCACTGCCTATCCTAAGGGCGCGGTGCTCTTCGTGGAAGGCCAAACGCCGCGCGGCATCTTCGTCCTGTGCAAGGGACGCGTGAAACTTTCCATCTGCTCTACCGACGGCAAAACGCTGATCCTCAAGATTGCCGAGCCGGGTGAGGTCTTGGGCCTCAGCGCCACGGTAAGCAGCAAGCCTTACGAGTTGACCGCCGAGACCGTGGACCCGTGCCAGGTGAACTTCGTCAAACGCGAAGACTTTACGCGCTTCCTCAAGGAGCACAGTGAAGCTTGCCTGCGCGTGGCGGAGCAGCTCAGCGATAAGTACAACTCCGCTTGCCGCGAGATCCGCGCGCTGGGACTTTCCCATTCCGCGGCTGAGAAGCTGGCGAAGCTGCTATTGGAATGGAGCGCGCGCAACGGCGAAGCCGCCAAGCTTGAGCCGCGTCTCAAGCTGGCCCTGACCCATGAAGAGATTGCGCAGATGATCGGCACCTCGCGAGAGACGGTCACCCGCCTCTTTGCTGACCTGAAAAAGCGGCAGATTGTACAAGCCAAGGGTTCGACCCTGCTGATCCGCAATAAGTCGGCGTTGAAGGCGATGGCGATCACGCAATAAGGGCCCGGGAGAACAATAATCTCAACCCAATGCTGAAAGTGTGTCTTTTTGGGCCGCTTTGCGCTTTGCCGCACCTAGCGTCTTAGCAGCTGAAATTGGGCTAATAATGATAGGTTTAGCTACCAAGCGTTAACCTCTTTCCTTCTCGATTGTGAATGAGGTCACGGGAACCGGTGACTGCAGTCACTGCATGTATTTCTCAACAGCAGTATCACCACAGTATGGAGAGCACGAATCAGTCGAATTGCTTCACTTGCGAATTCCGTCCCGATCGCCTTTTTTGCGACATGCCAGCGGAGTCGTTGAAGGCGTTCGACCAGATTAAGTCTCTTGGCTCTTATCCCCGCGGTGCGGTTCTGTTCGCCGAAGGCCGGCCTGTACGCGGCATCTTTATTCTGTGCGATGGGCGCGCCAAGCTTTCTATTTGTTCCGATACTGGAAAGCGGCTGACCCTGCGCATCGCCGGGCCTGGGGAAGTCCTGGGGTTGGGAGCCGCCTTGTCTAATACCGCCTACGAGGTCACCGCCGAGCTAATCGACAACTCGCAGGTAGTCTTTGTCCGCAGAAAAGAGCTGGTAAGGTTTCTGCGGGAAAATCGGACCGTCTGCCTCGAAGTCGTGCGCATGCTCAGCCAGGACCTGCACGGAGCCTATGAGCGGGTCCGCACGATCGCCATGGTGCACTCGCGTCATCCACGCATTGCCTTCCGGCCACGGGCCTTGCTGGTGTGAGCCACGGCTGACTGCATCGTCGCGATGCAGCCCAGAATACTAGTCAAACGAGCGTGCGAACTTGTGGGTGAAGGCGCCAGCCCTCTGGCTCGGTTCGTTCCGCATCAGGCCAACACTTTCCCCAACTTTGTGCTCTTGGCTGCATCAACACAGCATCAGCGGCGCCAAGAAGAACGGGCCGCCTCTCTGTGATTTCCCTCACCCCAACTTGTGAGGAGCAGATCCTGTGTGACCGGAATCACATGCTCACGTGAGTTCACTCACTGCCCTTTGGTACGGGTGTCGGCGATGGTTATTTGTTACCCCGGCGTCGGTCAGGCGCCGCAGGAAAGCGAGGGGTCTTCCGTGAAGCGCTGTGGTCTGGTTTTCCTTGCTGCCTTGTTGCTGGCGACAGCGGCTGTCGCCCAATCGTCTCAGCCGCCAGCAAAAAAACATTCGCCGGCCCCGGCTAAGGCTGCCGCAAAGATGGGTAATGACGAGTGCCTGGCTTGCCATAGCGATGTAACCCTCATTAAAGAAGAAGGCGGCAAGCAGATCAGCCTCCATGTAGACGATGCCAGGTTCAAAGCGTCGGTCCACAGCGTGTTTGGCTGCATCGACTGCCATACCGACGTCAAAGCCTTCCCGCACGATCCGGCTCCGGCCAAGCCGGTCTGTGCCACCTGTCACGCCGATCAGCAAACAGCTTATGATCACGGCGTCCATGCCAAGGCCGCGGCCGCGGGAAACACCAATGTGGCCAAATGTCAGGACTGTCACGGCAGCGTGCATGAAATCCTGTCGCCCAGCGATCCTAAATCGAAGGTCGCCCGCGCCAACATTCCCCAGACCTGTGGCGCGTGTCACGGACAGAAATTTGTAATGGCGTCGAGCGGCGTGAGCTCCGCTCCCTTCACTTCCTATCAGGAAAGCGTACACGGCAAGGCTGTCGCCGCCGGTTCCGACAAAGCTGCGGTTTGCACCGACTGCCACGGCGAGCATGACATCCTGGGCGCTGGCGATCCCAAGTCGCCGATCAATAAGTTCAACGTTCCCACAACCTGCGCCAAATGTCACAACGATGTAAAGCTTCAGTACGTGCAAAGCATTCACGGACAGGCGATCGCACGTGGCAATTGGCAGGCGCCGGTCTGCACCGACTGCCACGGGATTCACACCATCAAAGCGCCGAAGGATGCCAATTCATCCGTTGCCAATGGCAACGTACAGAACACATGCGGCTCCTGCCATGCAAGCGTGAGGCTGTCGAACGAGTTCGGCGTGCCCGGTGGCCGGGTCTCGTCGTATCTCGCCAGCTATCACGGCATGGCGGAAAAGGTGGGTTCCAAGACGGTGGCCAATTGCGCCAGTTGCCACGGTGTGCACAACATTCTGCCGTCCAGCGATCCGCATTCCACCGTCAACCACGCCAATCTGGCGAAGACCTGCGGCCAGTGCCATCCCGGCGCCAATGAGAAGTTCATTACCAGCAAGGTTCACCTCGACGGCACAGCAAAGGCAGACTTTGGCAGCAAGGTGATCGGCCTTATCAGCCGGTTCTATATCTGGATGATCGTCGGCGTGATTGGCGGCATGGTGCTGCACAACCTGATCATCTTCCGCAAGAAACTGATTCTCCACCGCATCGGTCAGCCGCGAGTCATGTTCCGCATGACCCGGGGACAGCGCGCCCAGCACCTCACGCTGCTGCTGAGCTTCTTTACCCTGGTATTGACGGGCTTCGCGCTGCGCTATCCGTCGTCATGGCTGGCTGCCATCTTCGTGAACGAAATTGTGCGCAGCTACATTCACCGCATCGCCGGCGTGGTGCTGATAGCGGTCAGTCTGTTCCACCTGTGGTACGTCATCAAGACCAAGGACGGCCGCAGCATGATCAAAGACATGCTGCCCGATTGGAAGGACGTCACCGACGTACGTGACGCATTCCGCTACTACCTGGGTACTAGCGATCAACGCCCGCTGTTTGGCCGCTTCTCCTACGCCGAAAAAATGGAATACTGGGCGCTGGTTTGGGGCATGTTCGTGATGGCCAGCACCGGGCTGATGATATGGTTCAAGGGCGGAGTCGGGGAACGCGTCCCCGGCTGGTGGATCGATGTCGCCATCACCATTCACTTTTACGAGGCGGTACTGGCGACGCTGGCCATCGTGGTCTGGCACTGGTACGGTGTCATCTTCGATCCCGATGCCTATCCCATGAATTGGTCCTGGTTCGATGGCAAGATGTCGATCGAGCAGTACCAGCACGAACATCCGCTGGACTTGGTGGCCATTGAAAAGAGTGAGGGTGCCGAACCGGTAGATGAGGCGACTCCGGGGGTTGAGGAAGAACACGCTGAGACTACTGGCCAACACAAGTAGGGTCTGCCGGCATAATCGAAATGCTAAGTTCGCACTTGCGTCCAATGGATAAAATTCGCACTTTAATCTTGGTTGCGTCAGACATCATCGTGATAATCTCGGCAACACTGCTGGATCTTTGCACTCAGGCAAGCCTAAGAAGGGACAACTAAACCATGACTGAGGACACGGAGAGGCCGGATCCTCTACGCGATCATCCGCCGATTTCACGAAACCTCATCAGGAATCCGATCAGCTTGATCGGTCTGGCGCTGGCCGCGGTTGCCTTCGCCAACATCGTTTTGCTGGTCCTGATTGACATTCTCGGCAGCCAGCCATCTCCCTACATCGGCATTCTCGCCTACATGGTGGCGCCGGGAATTCTGGTGTTCGGCCTGATTTTGATACCGATCGGCATCGTGATCGAGCGCCGGCGGAGGCTTCGCAGGGTGGGTGCGCCGCCTCACTTCCCGCAGCTCGATCTCAACAATCCTGCCCAGCGCAGCACGCTCGCCTTTGTGCTCAGCTTCGTGGTGATTTTCTCGCTCATGAGTGCAGTTGGCAGCTACAAGGCTTACGAGTTTACCGACTCGGTGGAATTCTGCGGACAGTTATGTCACACCGTCATGCATCCCGAGTTGACTGCGTATAAGGCTTCGCCTCACGCGCGTGTGGCTTGCGTGGAGTGCCATGTCGGATCGGGCGCCAGTTGGTACGTGAAGTCCAAGCTGTCAGGTCTGCGCCAGGTTTATTACACGGCGTTAGGCACCTATCCCCGGCCCATTCCCACTCCGGTGCAGGACCTTCGCCCCGCGCAGCAAACCTGCGAACAATGCCACTGGCCGAAGAAGTTCTGGGGCGCGCAACTGAAGGTCTTCACACATTACGGTACCGATGAGCAAAACACGCCGCGCGTGATTCGCATGCTCATCAAGACCGGTGGTGGCGATCCTTCGCTCGGTCAGGCCGGCGAAGGCATTCACTGGCACATGAACATCGCCAACAAGATCACGTACTTCGCCACCGATGAGCAACGTCAGGTGATTCCCTGGGTGCGTATGGAAGACCAGAACGGCAAGGTGACCGAGTACGCGGTGAAGGACAATCCGCCAACCCAGGCCCAAATCGATAAGGCCAGCATGCGCCGCATGGACTGCATCGACTGCCACAATCGCCCCACCCACATCTATGTGGCGCCCGATCTCTCGGTGGACCGCAGCATCAGCGGACAAGCCATCGATCCCACATTGCCCTTCATCAAGCAGCAGGGCGTGCAGGTGCTGACCGCCGACTACAAGACCACAGACGAGGCGGAGAACGCGATCGCGCAGAACATCAACAAGTTCTACCAGAGCAAATATCCGCAGATAGCTTCCAGCAAGGCCTATAGCATCAAGGGCTCAATTGCCGAACTGCAGCGCATCTATCGCACCACTTTCTTTCCCGACATGAAAGTGAACTGGAAGACCCATCCCAACAATATTGGGCATCTTTATTTTCCCGGCTGCTTCCGCTGCCACGATGGCACCCATGTCAGTAAAGACGGCAAGGTCATCAGCAAAGACTGCAACTCGTGTCATACGGTGCTAGAGCAACAGGAAAGCGGGACGCAGATTGCCGCGTTGCCAGTCCAGACCTTCAAGCACCCGGTTGACATTGGAGATCTCTCAGCGGCTAACTGCTCCGACTGCCACAGCGGGGGTGTGGGACCGTAAGGCCACATAGGGATGACGCAGACGCGGCTACATTCGTGCAAGCACATTCAACCCCTGGCTGGCTCAACCGAAAAAGCTCGGGCGCCTCGAAACAGGACCGTCACTCTAAGCCCAAATTGGTCGCTTTTAACGATTACCGTCGCTCTTAATCTCTTCTCGACAATCGAATAGAAGCGCGCTATGTTCTACGAATGCGCCCGAGTATTAATCCTTCTGGTTGGTCGGCGACAGCCCACCATCTTTGCCCGCGTAACAACCGGCTGCGCATGCCGTTACGGCTTAAGACTCGGCTGCATATCGCAGCGCTCTTTCTTCTCCTGTTCGCTCAAGTGTCCTGTTCGAAAAGCAGCAGGCCGGGAAGTCAGACTCAAGCTTCAAACCAGTCAGCCCAGAAGGAGCCGGCGGCGGCTGATTCAACCAAACAAGCTCCCGACTCAGCGCGGAAACCGGCCGAACCAACCCCGTATCCTGGCTCAGCTGAGCCGCCACCTCCCGCACCGGTATCGCCTTCTGGAGAACCTCCACCGACCAACGGAGCTGCACCGAAAGCCGGAGCTGCACCGCCTCCGCAAGAGGTGTTGCCGAGATTTCCGTGGCCTCCGCCCATCCCCTCAGCGAGGTTAAGCGTTCCTTTAAACGCTAACTCCAACAACCCGACTTTCGGAAACCTAAGCTTCATTCTGGATGCAGCTCTTAGAAAGACCGGCTATTTCGAGAAGAGTTATTTTTCCGTTCCGGGCGGAATCGCCATAGTGACCAAAATGGAAAGAATCTATCAGGATGGTACGCCTGTGCCGGTGGGCCGGTGGAGCGTGGAACAACCTACTCTGCCCAGACTGTCGTTATCTGAATATCTCCGCGCGTTATTTACAGCAAGTCCGGGTTACTACAGGATGATAGTCTTCGTTGTAACGGATAAACCATTTGGCGCAACCAATGAGACTATATCAGCTAGTACAGCGAACCAATGGTTGGCGGATGGATTCAATATACTGCCGGAAGACATTCTACTGAAACCTCTTCCTCCACACTTCGCCTTTACAGCGCTAGTCTACGAGTTTCGGCGAGAACCAGGAGGCAAGCCGTATGAACTTGAGCCCAGCGATCTCGACGCCAGGACACACCTGACCAGGTGCGGATTGTGGGCCGCACTACATCTTCAATAATCGGAGCTTCCCATGGCGACCGCAGCAAGACTTCCCAAACCATCGAACATCCCAACGGACGGCCTTATGTCGCTGGATAGCGTCCGAATGAAGTTGGCTGTAGTGTGGCTCACTGGTGGCGGGCTGGTACTCGTAATCCTCGTTATTCAGTCGCTACTTAGCGCTTATGGAACTTTAACCCAGGAAGCTTGGGGATGGTTTCTCCCCACATTGATGCCTACCTTGGGAATGATCGTTACTGTGCTGACCTATACGGCGCTCGATCCCCTTGCGTCGGGGTCCGTCGTTCGGCGCAGCTTTTTTGGCATCGCTCTTTTTCTTTCAATCCTCTATCTCCTTTTGGTGTCCCTTACAATTCTCATTCAACCATTTGCCACATCATCACCCGAGCAGAGGATCGGTTTGATGAGGACCTCGAATCTTTGGCTGGGCCCGGTACAAGGACTGGTTGCATCTTCCCTGGGAGTATTGTTTGTTTCGAAACAGAAAAAAGAATCCTGAGCCAAGAGCCGCTTTCGCTGCTGTCGAGTAGGAATGAGTGGGGCGCCCGGCGTCGCCCCACAAGAGCACCGGTATTCCTGCTTCCAGCTACGGTGAAATCTCCCAGACCACGCCGTTCCCGAAAAGTCCGCCATATTGAGTGGTGCCGTAGATGTTGCCTTGGGCGTCGACTACAGGGGGGCTGGCCGTAGGCTGGGCACCATCGTTCGGCGAGCCGGAGAAGTCGTGCAGATCGGTGTAGTTCCAACAGCAGGTCAGATTGAACACGTCACCCAAACCCTGGGCTCCATAGTTATCGGTTGTACCGTAGACATTCCCCAAGGCGTCGGTCGATACCCAGGACGTCACCGGTGTATAGGGAATGAAGTCGAAATTTTTCAGGATGGAAGGGGCCCCAGCCCGGTGGAGACGACTGGAAGATCGACGAGCCATAAAACGTCGTGGGGGGACCCGGTGCCGTGCAAACAACATAGGAGTAGCTGGTTGCGCCGTACAGATTGCCCGCCAGGTCTGCGGCCAGACTTGTCGGGCTGCCTTCCGGATCCATACCCATGAAGCTGTGAAGGACCTGGTAGCCTCCTGCTGTCGTGTATAACGTACCGGCGCGGTACGTGCCACCCGATCCGGTGATGCCGTACAAGCCATCGGAGCCGTTGACCACTCCTATCGGAGTAGAGCCGTCGTTGTAGAAGGCGGGAAAAGCATGCAGGACCTGTATGCCGCCATTGGTGAACTCATAGAACGTACCGCCGCGATTCGCGCCTCCCATGGCAGCATTTCCAAAGATATTGCCTGAGCTGTCGAGCACAAGGCTCCCACCCGGACTTGCACCATTGCTGCCGCCGGTGAAACTGTACAGCAGGTTCTCCATCCAATTGCTAAAGACACTCGGCAAGACTTCTCCGGCGGGAGATAGGCCGAAGAGCACGCCATCGCCCACGCCTCCGTAAAGCGTTGTGCCGAAGAGAGCGCCATCCGCGGCGAGGACGAGGGTGCTGTCGGGAGAGCTGCCATTCGCACCGGAGAACGAATACACCCGACTAAACGTCCAACCGGAGGAGCGGGGAGTAAGCTTGAACACCGTGCCTGCTCCGGCCGGACCACCACCGCCGCTGGTCGTCCCATAGAGATTACCCGCAGCGTCGATCACCACACCGGCGACCGGAGAGGCACCGTCTGCGCCGCCGGTAAAGTTGTAGATCACGCGATAGTTTTGGGTTGGGGAGGGTGGAACGGTCACAACCTTCGCCGTTGTCGCCGGCGTCTCCTCTGCTGGCTCGCAGGTGGTGCCGTTACCCAGGATGGTGAACGATTCCGAAGGAATTGTGCCCACGGTGTTTTCCTGGGCCTGCGACGGACAGCCCGTCGACTGGCATCCGTCTCCGCTGTTCTCGTCCCAGTACACCGGCTCGCCCTGGGCGGTGACGGCATTTTGCAGGTTCACCCAATAGGTGCCGGCATTCAACGTCGGACCATTGAAGGTGGTGCTGAACGCGCAGACGTTGTAGCCAAACTCATTTCCAATACAGCCACTACTCTGGGTGAAGTTCACCGTCTGATCGAAGTAGCTGGTGCCACCGTTTTCGCTCGAGGTGATGGAAAGCTCGGCGGACTCCAGCGTATCGCCCGGAAATAACCAGGCCCCGAAACTCATGCCGGTGATCGGCGTCTGGTTGGCCGTTACGTAGAAGGTGTCGCTGACGATGAAGCCGAAATTAATCGACCAGGCATCGGTATTGCCGTTGATAGGGCCGTTGTCGTAGATATCGTTACCTCCTCCGCCCGGGGTGCGACGAGACCCTTGGCGCGCAGGCGTTGGGTTCGGCGGCGATGCCGGTTGAGGGGCTGGATGGGCGAGTCGCGACGCGAACTGCGGCATTCTTGCTGCCTGAACCGCGGTTGGGGGAACGGAGTTCTGTGCGGGCATGGGAAGCGCAGCCGACGTTATCAGTAACGCGGCGACTCCCGCCAGAACGATGGTGCGAAAGAGAGAGATGAGACGTTGCGCTTGGCTTGACATCGACTTGTGCTCCTCGCGATGGATGTGACGTTCGTGGGTCCGAAAAAGGTCGGACGACTCAGCTAAGGGCCAGCTAAGGCGAAAGCTGCCACACGGCTCCATAGCCATTGGTTCCACACCCGGCGGCGGTCCCATACAAGTTGCCGCTTGGGTCGAGCGCCAAACTACCACTTGAAGGAAAATATTGTTCGTCAAGAACTCTTAGGTTTTGGTATTGCCAGTTGCCATTAGCGTACGAAGCTTTGAAGATGAAAGTCTCGTAAC
>Ga0302326_10030041_pt1 | contig 10885 bp, 10 predicted proteins | sample Palsa_T0_3_FD_202264 | JGI IMG/M metagenome (GOLD analysis project Ga0302326, IMG submission 202264) | Peat permafrost microbial communities from Stordalen Mire near Abisko, Sweden - Palsa_T0_3 | ecosystem: Environmental > Terrestrial > Soil > Palsa > Peat permafrost | place: Sweden: Abisko...
GCTGGGTCTTCGCCCTTCGCATCTATGCTGAGCCGGGGGTTGCCGATGCCTGCCTCAGGCTGCAGGATCAGGCGGGCGTCGATGTCATGACGTTTCTCATGATCGTGTTCGCGGCGGTCAGGCACCGTGTCTTGCTGACCCCTTCCGAGATCCGGGAACTGGACGATGTCTGCCGGCCCTGGCGCGAACAAATCGTGCAGCCGCTGCGTGCCATCCGCGGCCGCTTGAAGACCGGGCCGTTGCCGGCTCCAACCAGTGAGACGGAACCGTTCAGGTCGACGATCAAGGCCGCCGAACTCGCGGCGGAACGCCTGCAAAATCGGCTGCTGGCGGAACACGTGCCGCTCAGGCCGCCGGAGCGAGATATTCTGGCTCCGGAGGACCTGCATTCCGTTCTCCGCAGCGTGGTGATGCTTGCTCTCGAAAAGCGTCCGGGCAAGCCACTGTCAGATCTTCATTCCTCGATCGACGCGGTCGTCGACGCGGCGATGCGGGATACGCATTGAAAGGACGCGCGACAGGATACGCGCTAAACCGCTGGCGTGCCGGCGCCGCTTCGCCCTCACGATTTGCTCTCCTTGGCGCTTCGTGCTGCCGCTTCGCTGCGCATCGCGAATTGCAGAGGCAATGCGGTCGTGAATTTGATCTGTTCCATCGCGAAGCTCGAGCTCACGTCTCCGAGCTCGATTTTTTCGATCAGTCTTTTGTACACCGCGTCGTAACCGGCGATATCGGGGACCACGGCGCGAAGAAGATAATCGACGTCGCCGCTCATCCGGTAGAACTCGACGATTTCCGGTATAGACATCACGATCGCGGAAAACTTCTTAACCCATGCGGCATTGTGCTGATTGGTACGCACGGCAATAAAGACGGTCACGCCGACTTGCAGCTTCACCGGGTCCAGCAGGGCGACGCGCTTGCGAATGACGCCTTCTTCCTCAAGTTTCTGAATTCGTCGCCAGCAGGGTGTCGGAGAAAGCCCTACCTGTTCGGCTATTTCAGCCACTTTCAGCGTCGCATCCTCCTGCAGGATTTGCAGCAGCGTGAAGTCGAGATCATCCATGCGCAATCCCCGTCCCCTAAACCTGGCGCCAGAAGATTTGGTAACACAAATGCGAGGTTTGCCATATCAAGCTCGCCGCGGTCGCAAAGGCAAAACGCGCCGAGCCAGCGGGACGGCCGTCGCACTGGCGTGGCGCGGGATTATCAAAGACGTCGTCGCCTGGAGCCTCTCTGCGGCGACCAGCAGAAGGCCGGCGGTGATTGGCGAGAAATCCCCGTACGGTCGCAACGCAAATCGGCCGACGATGTCGCGGATCGAGTAACCGCCGCGCATTTGCCTCGGCAGCGACATACCACGCAACACCCCTATTTTGGGGTATAATTGCTATAATAATCCAAATGACGAAAGTTTATACTCATATTTATGGATTTTACAGAAATACTTCTTGATATGAGGTGCATTTCAAGGAAATATATTTCGGTCTTGGGGGGATTGATAAAGTCCGCCAGTCTGGAGGGCTTGTTGTCTGCCACCGGCAAAAAACCCGGTTTTGAAGTCATCCAGCAAAGAGAAGAGCACTAGCCGGCTCGACGACGCGCGGTTGCGCTGCTAACTGCCGTCCAACGCAGCGCTTGGGAATCGCCTGCACTCGCGCCTGACGAAGCTCGAAGGCATGGTTGCAACTGAACGGGAACATGAAATGTCAGAAACGATGAGAGCGCTGGTTCTGCGCCAGCATGGCGGGCTCGAAAATCTCACCGTGGTGCAGGATCACCCCAGACCCAAAGCGAAGGCGGGGGCGGTCGTCATCCGCGTGCGCGCCTCGTCATTCAACTATCACGATGTGTTCACGGTGCAGGGCATGCCCGGCATCAAGGTGCCGCTGCCGGTTGTTATCGGTCTCGATATGGCCGGCGAGATCGTCGAAATCGGCGACGGGGTTTCCGGCTGGAAAATCGGCAGCCGTGTTCTCGTCAATCCGCTGAACAAGAAAAAAGGCCTGATGGGCGAAATGCTTGACGGCGGCATGGCGGAATATTGCCTGGTCGAGGCCGATCAGCTGATCGCCATGCCCGATGGCGTCAGTTTCGAGGAAGCGGCGTCCCTTCCGGTGGCGTACGGGACGGCGCATCGCATGCTGATCACCCACAACACCATCCGCAAGGGTGATCGCGTCCTTATCCTGGGCGCCAGCGGCGGGGTCGGTACCGGCTGCGTGATCCTGAGCAAATTGCTCGGTGCCGAGGTCATCGCCTGCGCCAGCAGCGCCGAGAAGATGGAAAAACTCAAGGCGATGGGCGCCGACGAGGCGATCAACTACAAGGAAGTCGATTTCTCGAAATGGGCCATTGAGAAATACGGCAAGCCGCAACGCCGCAGCTATGAAGGTGGCGTCGATGTCGTGATCAACTTCACCGGCGGCGACACCTGGGTGCCGTCGCTGCGTTGCCTCAAGCGCGGCGGGAGCCTGCTGGTGTGCGGCGCCACCGCGGGACATGATCCGAAGGAGGATCTGCGCTATGTATGGAGCTTCGAGCTGAAGGTGATCGGCTCGAACAGCTTCTATGAGGAAAATCTGACCGATCTCATGAAGATGATTGTCGAGAAGAAGATCAAGCCTGTTATCGACGAGGTCCTGACGCTCGATCAGGCGGCGGAAGGTTTGCGCCTGATCAGGGATCGCGAAGTCATCGGCAAGGTGGTCGTGGTGCCCTGATTTATCCAATCTTCCCGCCGCGGCTTGGCGCGGGGAGGGCGGCGAAGTGAGTCTCTAGAGTCCCAGTCCTTGCGAACCTGTTCAACTGCTTCAGCAGGCGCGGACCAAGAAGAGGTTTCGTCAGATGAGTGAAATCCCCAGCGTCGACGACGTACAGAAGCTGTTATCGCGCGGTCCGTTTCATCAATGGCTCGGATTGAAAGTCATCGCGGTCGGCAGCGGCACGATCGAGCTGACGGCGACCTGGCGCGAGGAGTGGGTGGTGAACCCCGATCGCGGTTATACCCATGGCGGCATCCTGGCGACGCTGGTCGATCTCACGGCGGACTGGGCCATGGTTTCCAAGACCGGGCGCGGGGTCCCGACCATCGATCTGCGCGTCGATTATCATCGCGCGGCGATGCCCGGTGTACTGACGGTCCGCGGCGAGATCGTGCATTTCGGCAAGCAGTTCTCGGTAGCGGAAGCCAAGGTCTTCGATCATGAGGGGCGTCTGCTGGCAAGCGGCCGCGGGACCTACCTGACAACGCCGCCGGCCTGATCGGGATTTCCGTGGTGCCCAAGGCCTCTGCGTTCACAAATCTGGGATCGCTGACGTCGATGGACGGCGATCTCGACAAGATCGCCATCATCGATCTGGGCACCGGTCGGGAACGCCGCTTCAGCTACAGGGATTTCGAGCAACAGGCCGATGCGGTCGCCCGGGCTCTCACTGCGCGCGGGCTGGCGCGTGGCGATCGGGTTGCGATTCTGTCGGCCAATCGCTTCGAATACCTCACCACCGTTCACGGCATCATGCGCGCCGGATTCGTAGCGGTCCCGGTCAATTTCAAGTTTCCGGCAGCCACGATCGATTACATTATTCGGGACTCTGGCGCCAGGCTGGTGTTCTGCGATGCCACGCGCTTCGACAGCGCACCGAAGGATTTGCCGCGCATCAGGTTTGACGGCGACAACAGCGAGTTCGCCGATTTCATCGAACCGGGTCCGTTCACGCCGCTGGTGGCGGAGCGCGGCGAGCCGGCGATGTTTCTCTACACCTCAGGGTCGACAGGCCGTCCCAAGGGCGTCGTGCTCTCGCACCAAAGCCACATCTGGGTTGTCGAACAACGAATGGCCGCTCAGGACATGTCGCGCCATCGCTTTCTGGTCGCCGCACCGCTCTATCACATGAACGCTCTGGCCATGAGCCAACTGGCGCATGCGGCCCACGCGACCGTGATTTTACTGCCGCAGTTCACCGCGCAACTCTATCTGCGCGCCATCGAAACCTATCATTGTACGTGGCTCACGGCCGTTCCACCGATGATCGCCATGATGCTGAACGACAGAGAGAGGTTGGCGGCGACGGACCTTTCCAGCGTCGAGTTCCTGCGCATGGGGTCGGCGCCCGTCAGCCACAGCCTGCTGGAGGCGATCCACCGCGCGCTGCCATCCGCGGCGGTGACCAATGCTTACGGGACCACGGAGGCCGGCCCTGTCGTTTTCGGGCCCCACCCTCAAGGGTTGCCGCAGCCTGAAATGTCGGTTGGCTATCCGCACCCCAAAGTGCAAATGCGGCTGATCGGCGAGGATGGGAATCCTGCCGACACGGGTGTGCTCGAGATGAAATGCCCGGCGATCATGACCGGCTATCATAACCGCCCCGATATTGCGCCACCGATTACCGCTGACGGGTTCTACATCACCGGCGACGTGTTCCGGCGCGACGAAAACGGATTCTACTTTTTCGTCGGTCGCACCGATGACATGTTCGTGAGCGGCGGCGAAAATATTTTCCCGGGCGAAGTGGAAAAAATGCTGGAAACGCATCCTGACGTGATCCAGGCCTGCGTCGTGCCCGTTCCCGACGACATCAAGGGCACCAAGCCCGTGGCATTCGTGGTGGCGCGCACCGGCAGCGAGCTCTCGGAGAGCAGCCTGAAGGCCTTTGCCCTCGCGAATGCTCCCGCCTACCAGCATCCGCGCTCGATCTGGTTTGTCGAGAGCCTTCCTCTGGCCTCGACCAACAAGGTTGATCGCAACGCGTTACGTGATCTCGCTGCCGCAAAGTTGATGCGTGGCACGGCATCGACGGCACAGTCTTTGAATGGTAGCCAAGACAGCACGGCACGGAGATAGCACCGGATGGACGAGACGTTCCGCGGATTCCTCGACCATCTGCGTCAGGCAGACGAGTTGGTCGATTTTCATCAACCGATCGATATCCGCCATATTGCGACCCTGGTCGACCAATCCGACAAGGCGTTGTTCTTCCACAAGGTCATCGGCTACGACATTCCGGTGGTGTCGGGGATTATCCGCACTCGCGAACGCGCCATGATGGCGATGGGTGCGACTGAATATCTGCAGATCGAGGAACGGCTGAAGCAGGGTCTCACCAGCCCGATTGCGCCCGAGCGGGTGGCGAGTTCGCCGGCGCGCGAGATCGTCATGAAGGGCGATGACGTCGATCTCTACAAGCTTCCGATCCCGATGTCGTCGATCTATGACGGTGGCCCGATGATCACCGCCGGGGTCGTCATGGCCCGCGATCCCGAATACGGGATCAATACCGGCATCTATCGCTTCATGGTCAAGGAAAGGAACCTGACCGGCATCGACATCGTCACGCCCAACAACATGCGGCTGTTCGTCCAGCGTGCGTTGGAGGCGAACAAGCCTTTGCCGATCTCGATCAGCATCGGAACGCATCCGATCGAGTTGCTCGGCGCCGGGTTCAAGGCGCCGCTCGGCACCGACGAAATGGCGATCGCTGGCGGCATTCGCGGCCGCGCGGTCCAGTTGGCGGCCTGCGAGACCGTCGATGTTCCCTATCTTGCCGATGCCGAAATCGTTCTGGAAGCCGAGGTGCTGCCGACAGGCTGGACACAGCCGGAAGGTCGTTTCGGCGAATTCACCTGGCTGATGGGCGGCCTGCACTGGAATCCGGTCGTCCGGGTGAAGGCGGTGTCGATGCGGCGCGACGCGGTCTATTACTCGCTGCATATGCCCTGGGAGAATACCTGGCTGATGGCGCCGACCCGCTATGCGGCGATCCGGCAGGCGTTGCGCACCGCGGGCGTCGTCGTCAAGGACATCAATATGACGATGGGCGGTGTCACCTTCTGGCACGCCGTCATCTCGATCAAGAAGCAGGCCGGCGACGGCAAGAACGCACTGCTGGCCGCTTTGTCGGTCATGGATATCAAGCACGTCGTCGTGGTCGATGACGATATCGACGTCTTTAATCCGGTCGAAGTCGAATGGGCGATCGCGACCCGGGTCCAGGGCGACCGCGACATCCTGATCGTCAGCAATGCCCGCGGCAAGCCGCTGGATCCTAGCCTCGCGCCGACGCCGCATGGCATCGTGCCGACCACGGCCAAGGTAGGCATCGATGCGACGATATCCGAGGGAATTCCCAAGGAACGTTACGAGCGCATCACCTACGCCTACGCCGACACAGCCAGGATCACCGACTATATCGGCGGCAAGGCCGACCGTGAGGCCAAGAAGGCATCTACCGAAGTCATCGGCAGGCTCGCAGAAGAGATCGCCGCGGTCCTCGACAAGACGCCGCTGTACTTCACCGATGTCGCCGAACGTTTCTCGGATTATGAGTTCAATGCGGTGGCGCGGGCGGTCGGTCTTTTGCATGAACAGGAGAGATTATGGCAGGATCCCAAGGGCTGTCTCTGCCTTCGCAATTCCGCCTTCGCAGCCAAGCTGCCGCATTGAGGTCGGCGCGCGGGATGAACGGGACCGGAACATCTGGATTGCGATTACGGGCACATCTGAAATTCCGTTTCGTCGCCTTCGTGTTTTGTGCCTGGAGCATGATCGCGTTGGATATCGGCGTGGCACGCGCGGAGACGACACTTCGCATTGGTTCGGCCCAGCTCTCGATTGCGTCGATTCCGGTCGTGGTCGCCATCCAGCAAAAGCTGTTTCAGGCTGAGGGAATTACCGCCGAGATCGTCGACTTCGATGGCGGAGGGCCCGCCGTGCAGGCCCTGGCGGGCGGCGGAATCGATCTGTGCATCTGTGCCGGCGACCATGCGATGCGGCTGGCCAGCCGCGGACTCGGGGGGACAGTCCTGGTCGCCTTGCTCGACAAGCATCCCTATTCGCTGCTGGCGCCGGTCGGATCACCCGCGACCGATCTGAAAAGCCTGCGCGACAAACCGGTTGGGATCACCTCGCCCGGCAGCCTCACCGACAACACGCTCCGCTTCATGATCCGAAAGCTGGGCCTCAATCCGGACAGCGATTACGAGATCATTGCTGCAGGAACCGGAGGTTCGATGCGCGCCGCGCTCGACACCGGTTCGGTCGCCGCCGGCATGTTCACGACGCCGGACGTCCAGGCCGATATGGCCACGGGCAAGTACAAGTTTGTCGCTGATTTTCGCGAGCTCGATTATATGGCGCTCGATCTCATCGCCGTCGGCAGCTGGCTGAAGGCCAACGATGCCACCGCGCATGCCGTGGCGCGCGCCGTCGTCAAGGCCGAGCTGATCATTCAGACCGATCAGAAGGCCGTACAGGCCGCCGTCCACGAACGGTTTCCGGCGTTGTCGCCGGACCTCGTCGTCATGGTGGCCAGGGATGCGGCCGAGCGCAGCCTGTCGCATGACGGGCGCGCCCAGGAGGCCGGGTTCAAGACTGCGCTGGAAATGCTGCGGGTGGCCGATCCGACCGTGAAGGAACTCAACTACCAGGACGTCGTCGCGCTTCGCTATCTGCCATGAACTAAATGACCCACCGAATGACCCCATGACCGATCCCGTCATCGCCGAAGAAATCCTCGCGCCAACGAGACCGGCGCGTGACGGCTTTGATGTTTCTGCCTTTGTCTGGCGTCTGGTGCTGGTCGCCGGATTGCTGCTGGTCTGGGAATTTTCCGCCGGGCGCCTGTTCAACGAATTCTGGAGCAGCCGGCCCAGCCTGATCGGCGAGAGACTCGTTGCGTTGGTGAAAAGCGGCGAGGTCTGGCGGCATGTCGACGCCACGGTCTCGGAGGCCCTGCTTGGGCTTTTCCTGGGGGCACTCGTCGGCACCCCGATCGGCATTGCGCTGGCGCATTACCGGCGCGCCGCCAAGATCATCGATCCCTTCGTGATGGGTCTCTATGGTCTGCCGCGCGTTGCGCTGGCGCCGATGTTCATCCTGTGGTTCGGCATCAGCCTGTTCTCCAAGGTCATGATGTCCTTTTCCATGGTGCTGTTCGTTTTCATTCTCAATGTCACCGAAGGCATTCGCACCGTCGATCCCGACATGATCGATCTGATGCACACGATGCGTGCGCCGCGGTCCTACATCATGCGCAAGGTGACAATCCCCTCTATCGTCCCCTGGCTGATTGCAGCCTTCCGCATCGGCATCGGCCTGTCGCTGGTGGGCGCGGTAGTCGGCGAACTGATCGGCGCCAACCGCGGCCTCGGCTGGTATGTGGTGCGCGCCGGCGGCCAGCTCGATACCACCGGCGTGTTTGCGGGCCTGTTCCTGCTGATGCTGCTCGCGATGATCGCCAACCAGATCATCTTCATGATCGAACAAAGGGCGCTGCATTGGCGCCGTGGAGCAAGATGATCGCCACGGCCGGGGCTCCTCGTATCCTGCTCGATCATGTCTCGGTCTCCTACGAGACCCCGCGCGGCCGCCTGCAGGTCGTCGATCGCGTCAGCCTCGCGGTGGACAAGGCTGAATTCGTCGTCCTGGTCGGACCGAGCGGCTGTGGCAAGTCGACGATCCTGCGCGCGATCGCGGGCCTCAACGCCGCCGAGAGCGGGACCATCACCGTCGACGGCAAAACCGTCAATGGTCCGCCGGAACATATCGGCTTCATGTTTCAAAAGGACACGCTGCTGCCCTGGCAGACGGTGCGCCAGAATATCGAAGTCGGTCTTGCCCTGGCGGGTGTACCGCCCGCGTTGTGGACACAACGCGTGGCCGGTCTGCTGGCGTTGCTGCGCCTGTCCGAATTTCGCGACGCCTACCCCGCGCAGTTGTCCGGCGGCATGCGTCACCGCGTTTCGCTAGGCCGCATGCTGGCCTATGAACCCGCGGTGATGCTGATGGATGAGCCATTCGGCGCGCTCGACTTCCAGACCAAGGCGGTTATGGGACGCGAGCTGTTGCGCATTTGGGAGGCGGAACGGCGCAGCATCCTGTTCGTCACCCACGACATTGAAGAGGCCGTGGCGCTGGCGGATCGGGTCCTGGTGTTTTCGCCGCGGCCGGCCCGCATTGTCGCGGAGCATCGGATTGATCTGCCGCGGCCCCGAAACCTGCGCGCGCTGCGCGGGAGTCCGGACTATACCGCCTACACGCGCGCGATATGGGAAGCGCTCGGCGACGGCGACTGAGTTACCGGTCGCTGCGAAATTCGAACAGGGTGTTGAGAAACGGCGCCAGCAAAGCCAGGGAATGTTCGCCGGCTCCCGAGCGCAGTTCGGGGAGAGCAGCCGCGAGATCGCGGGTCCGATCGATATCGGCGGTCCTGAACACGATCGCGCCAAAGAAACTGTTGCGGCCATTGGCTGCGACACCAAGTTCGCCGTAGCGTTCGAGATAGCGCGCCGGCGACAGCAGCGTGATGCGAAAGGCGTCAACCAGGTCTATCGTCCAGACGCCGCCTTCTCCCTGTTCCGCCGGAGCCCGGGCCGCCTTGGCATAGCGCGACACGTCGGTTTCGATCGTGCCGGTCACCACCACCAGCTCGCTCAGGCCGCTGCATCCATTGGCGTGAGACATCCATGGGCGATGCCAGACCAGTTCCGGCGTATAGTGCTGGCAGTAATAGACCCGTCCGGCCGCGAAAAGTTCCGGCGCGGTCCGGGTCGTCCGGAATCGCGCAAGGTGCTCGACCCCGTCGATGGTCACCGGCCGCGAGAAACTCTGCGGCTCGAGCATGGTGAGGCCGCTTTCTTGTAACTGGCCGATGCAGGCGTCGATATCGCCGGCTTTAAAGACCAGCCCGTTCAGGCCGAGCGGGCTCTCAAGGACCTCGCGTCGCAGGATTTCCGTCTGCAGCGGCAGGCCGATCAGCTCCAGATAGTGTCCTTCGAACATCATCAAATGATTGATCGAGCCGAGCGAATGATAGCCCCGCGGCGTCAGCGTGAAGCCGAGTTGCGACACCAGCGCCGCGGCGCGGTCCATGTCGAACAGCGTGTTGATCACCACATGGTCGAGCGAGAATGTCATGGTCATCGGTTCCGATCTGAGCGCGGCGCTCCAGGATTGCTGGTTTTGCGCGCCACTTCAATGAAGTTGCGCACCAGCGCCGACGGATTGTCGCGCCGAAACACCAGGTTCAGCGGCATCGGCGGCAGCGCGCCGCGAACCAGTCTGCGATAGACGACGCTGCCATGATGCAATGTGCGCATGGACTCGGGCACCAGCGAGATTCCCTGTCCGGCGGCAACCAGATTGATCGCGGTGATGATGCGGGGAACCTGCTCCGCCACCTGCGGTTCGAAGCCGGCCCGGCGCAACGCGTTCATCAGCACCTCGAAGATTCCGAAGCCGTCGGGACGCCGATAGAGCACCAGCCGTTCCTGCATCAGCACCGAGAGCGCGACCGGCGAGACCGACCGGGCGAGCCTGTGATCGGATGGCAGCGCCGCCACGAACGCTTCTTCATGCAGGACATGGCTCTGCAGGGCGGGCAGGTCCGAGCCGGTGGTGCGGACGAACGCGATGTCGAGGCGCTTTTCATCGACCCCGGAGAGCAGTTCAAATGTCTCGCGCTCCTCGACGTCAAAGGTCGCCAGCGGATAGGCCTCGCGGAACGCCCGGATCAGCTTTGGCGCCAGATGATGCAGCGCCGCGGAACTGGTGAACCCGCAGGCGATATGGCCCTGTTCCCCGCGGTCAAAGCGCCGCACCCGCATCATCGCGGCTGCGGCGCTGTCGAGCGTGCGACGGGCGTCTTCGAGGAATTGCCTGCCGGCCGCGTTCAGGATGACGCGCTTGGCGACCCGATCAAACAGCCGCACGCCCAGTTCGGTCTCCAGGCTTCGGATTTGCTGGCTCAGCGGCGGTTGCGCCATGTTGAGCCGACGGGCCGCCCGCGTGACCGAGCCGTCCTCGGCGACAGCGACGAAATAGCGCAAATGCCTGAGTTCCAAGGCGCTTCTCCCTCGGCGAGCTATAGACTTATAAAATATCGATTT
>Ga0302326_10030042_pt1 | contig 10885 bp, 10 predicted proteins | sample Palsa_T0_3_FD_202264 | JGI IMG/M metagenome (GOLD analysis project Ga0302326, IMG submission 202264) | Peat permafrost microbial communities from Stordalen Mire near Abisko, Sweden - Palsa_T0_3 | ecosystem: Environmental > Terrestrial > Soil > Palsa > Peat permafrost | place: Sweden: Abisko...
AGTTGAACCGAACGGCGTATGCCCACCAGGACAACGAGCTATTGGCTGAACAACGCCATCTCATATAGAAGGGGATCCGGATGCGACTGCATGCTCTGGTGAAGGCTTGCGCGGTGGCGGGAGTGATGCTCACGCTCTCGGGATCGCCTGTGGCACAGGCAGACAACGCCAGCTTCGTCCGCGACGCTCAAGCCCGCGGTATCCAGCAAGCTTCCGACAACCTGATAAGCACAGCTGAATCCGCGTGCTATTTCCTCAATCTCAACAGGGATCCCGGACAAGTAGCGGATCGCATCAGGCGTTACCTGAATGTCGACCCGGATGTGGCGCGCCAGTTCCTCGTTCTATCCGTCAATGAATACTGCCCGCAGTACGTCGGACGAATCCGCGGTTGAGCCGTACGCACGCTGCTCGGCAAACCAATCGAATCAGCGGTACGCACGTTCTCCCCGTTGAGGATCGAGGGACATGAAAATAGACGTGACCGCAAGCCGGTGATCGCGGCGTTTAGTTACGTTTTTCGGTGAGATTCGTCCCGCGTTTGATGCCAACGCCGTTAACTTTGCAAGTGAATGAGTCGGATCTCGCGTGGCGCTCTGTGTCTGATGTCGTTGTGGTCGAGGTGCTTTCGGGGGTATTGCCAGCGTTTCGCGTGGAGGAAGCGACCGCGGCGAACAGCGCGACCGAGTTGGCGAGACGCGAGGGATCTCGAGACCGATCGCGGGGCGGTGCCAAAAATATGTCGCCAAGTGGCTCCGGCAACATCCTAGTAAACGCTAATGTAGAAAGTGTCCTACGCCACACCCCCTGGAACGTCACGGAGGCCGTCTGGGTGAGCAAGAGCCCTGTTGCTGATCACGCCTGGCCATTCGTGGGCCGGAAGGACGAACTCGTAAGGTTTCGCCGGATGCTCGTCGACGCAGGTTCGTGCGGATTGGTATTGGCTGGCGCGTCCGGAGTCGGCAAGACCCGGACCGCGACTGAGTGTTTGACGATTGCCAGCGGTGAGGCCGGCTACCACCCCGTGCGTGCATCGGGTCATCAGGCGGCGGCCGAACTTCCGTTCGGCGCGTTGGCGCACCTACTGCCCGAGTTCGACAGCGGCCAGGAAGCCACGTTCGCTGACCGTGCAGGTCTGCTGCGTCGGCTCGCCTCGGCATTGGTAAGGCGGGCCGGCAACCGTCGACTGGTACTGCTGGTCGACGACGCGCATCTTTTAGACGATCCGTCTTCGGCTCTGCTTTATCAGCTTGCGGTCAACACTTCAGCATTCGTCGTGGCGACGGTCCGGGCGGGTGAGACCGCGCCAGACGCCATCGTCGCGTTGTGGAAGGACGGGCTCCTGCAACGGCGGGAGCTTGGCGGTCTGCCGTTGAACGTCATCGAGGAATTGGTCAGCGCGGTGCTCGGCGGTCTGGTCGATCCGCAGACCACTATGACCTTGGCGACGCGGTGTGAGGGCAATGTGTTGTTCCTGCGTGAACTGGTGCTCGGGGGGCTCGCAGACCAGTCCTTGCGAATGGAGAACGGGATGTGGCGGCTAGTGCGGCCGCTGCGCCCGTCGAACCGGCTGGTGGAGCTGGTCGGGGCGCGGCTGCGCGGGCTAGCGCGAGAGGAACGCGAGCTGTTGGAGCTGGTTTCATTCGGCGAGCCGCTAGGCCAGCCCGAGCTGCAGACGCTGGGAGACTGGCGCAGCGCGGAGGGCCTGGAGCGCAAGGGTCTGCTGACTGTTGAGCTCAATCACGGGCGCACGGAGGTGCGGTTGGGCCACCCCGTCTATGGGGACGTTATCCGCACGGGCCTTCCGCTACTGCGTCTTCAGTCGATGGCGCGCGCACTGGCCGAATCGGTGGAGTCCAGCGGGGTGCTCCGCGGCGAGGACTTGTTGCGTATCGGCAGCTGGCGTTTGGTGGGCGGCGGGGGCAGTCCGCAGCTGATGATGGCCGCCGCGAGGGCGGCGCGCTGGCGGTATGACTTTGCGCTGGCTGATCGCCTGGTGGCTGCGGCGCAGAAGCAAGGGGCAGGGTTCGAAGCGGATCTGCTGGCTGCCAAACTAGCCAGCGTTCAGGGAGTCAGCGACGCTGCCGAGGCCATGTTTGCCTCGCTCGCCGAGGATGCGGCCGATGATGAGCAGCGCAGCTTGGTCACCATCGGGCAGATGGACAATTTCCTGTACGCGAGCCGGTCGATGGACAGCTTGCGAGTCGCTACCGAGGCCGAGGCGTCGATCGGCGATCTGCGCTGGCGGGACGAGATCACTGCACGCCGATCGGCAATCCTGGTAACGGTGGCTGGTCCGCGTGCCACCCTCAAGGCGGTGTCGCCGCTGTTGGCGGGGACCGGTAGCGCGGCGGCACTGGTATGGGCTTGCTTGACGGGTGCTCATAGCCTGGCCAGAATGGGTCGCTGCCAGGAGGCGATGACGCTGACCGAGCGCGGGCACGCCGCCCAGCTGGAACTCAAGCAGCCCATCGAGTGGTATCCGTGGTTTCATCTGTTCAACCGGTGCGACACGCTGCTGGCGGTGGGCCGGCTGCTTGATGCGAAGCAGGTTGCGCGCGACCAGTACGACATCGGCTTGGCTGAGCATTCCCCGGAGGCGCAGGCCTGTTTTGCGCTGCAACTGGCCAAGGTGCTTTTAGCGCAGGGCCGGGTACGCAGCGCCGCCGACCGCGCCCGTGAGGCGGTGGGAGTGTTTCGGAGGATCGTCCGTCCGATGTTCTTACACGAGGCGTTGATGATTTTTGCGATGGCGGTTGCTCACATCGATGGGGGAACGGAGTCGGGCGCGGTGCTCGCCGAGCTGGACCGGGTGGATGTACCGCACATGACCTACGACGCCGTGGATGTGCTCCAGGCGCGGGCATGGAACGCGATGGTCAACGGTCACGTGGGGCACGCCTGCCAGCTATTGGAGAAGGCGGTCACCCTCGGGCTGAAGTCTGGCGACCTCGTGGTCGCGTCATCGGCGCTGCACGATCTAGCACGGCTGGGTCGGGCAAGCCAGGCGACTGCGCGCCTAGATCACCTGGAAACACAGATCGACGAGGGTTTGATCAATCTGCGTGCCGCGCACGCGCGCCACCTGGCCACCGACAACGCAACCGGACTCCAAGCGGTCAGCGAGGCGTTCGCGGCGTTGGGAGCCGACCTGCTCGCCGCCGACGCCGCGGCGGATGCCGCGGTCGCGTTCACGCGCGTCGGCCATTCACGCGCAGCGACGGCCGCGACCCGAGTGGCCATCGCACACGCCGACCTCTGCGAAGGCGCCTCCACGCCCTCGCTTCGATCGATCGATGCCCGCGCGCGGCTCACCCCCGCCGAGCGCGAGACGGCCATGTTGGCCGCCGCGGGGCGCTCGAACAAAGAGATCGCCAACGAACTAGTGCTCTCGGTCCGCAGCGTCGAGAACCGACTGCAACGGGTCTATGAGAAGCTGGGCATCTGCACCCGCGCGGCATTGTCGCAGGCCCTGGACCTGACCGCGCCCTGGGAAGGCGTCCACCAGCTGGTCAAAACCAACTGATGAAGCGTAAGCGGCGCCGCGTGCGCGGTATGGGCCGACCGGTCGTTGTATGGCCGTGAACTTCTGTCCAGAATGCGGCGCCCCGGTCACGCGCCGGTGGGTCGACGCCGACGAGCGTGAACGCGCGGTCTGCACAGGCTGCCAGCGGGTCCACTACGAAAATCCGAGCATCCTGGTGACCGCGATGATCACCTGGCAGCAACGTGTGCTGATGTGCAGGCGGGCGCACGAGCCTTACTCCGGGCTGTGGTGCGCGCCGGGCGGTTTCATGGAGCAGGAAGAAACGCTCGAAGAGGCCGCGGCACGCGAGCTCGTGGAAGAAACCGGCGTGCGGGTCGATCCGGATGAGCTGACGCTCTACACCATCACCAATCTGCCGACTATCAGCGAAGTTTACGTCGTCTTCAGAGGCTCGGTTAGTGAGCCGACAGTCAGCATCGGTGCCGAAAGTCTCGATGCGCGCTTCTTCAGTCAGTCCGAAATCCCCTGGCAGGAGCTGGCTTACCCCGAGCTGAGCAGCTATCTGCGCCTGTTCTTCCGCGAACAGGCTAGCGGGGATTTCGGCATCCACCTCAGCCGCGCCGATCCCGCCGGAGGCTTCCGCAGGTCGTATCGAATCCGCGCGGCTGATGCCGACTGGCGCGGGTGACCTGATCGCTTCCGCCGGCCGGCTTTGGCCGTGACGGTGGAGGCTTCCGCGCACCGCGGCTGATCAACAGTCGCGGTGGTTTCTTTGCCCACCTCGCGGGCTGCGCAGTGCACCAAGTCGGCGCAGGCACCAAGTGGAGTAACGACTACTCCTGCCCTGCCATGAGCCGCAGGGCCAGAGTTTGGTTGCGGCAAGCGACAAAAGATCGGCGGCCCCGCGGCCCGTCAGTTCCACGAGAGGACCCGATGTCTCGCGCGCAAACACGCCCCGGTGCATGGCTGACCGACGCCGATGAGCTCTCCCATGAATCCACCGGCGACGCACTGTGGAGCGAGAACTGGCTCACCTATGCCTGGTGTCCGGACGTGTCGGTGGGCGTCTACTTTCACATCTGTCGGCGGCCCGGCCCGATCGGCGTGTACGAGGAGACTTTCAACGTCTACCTGCCCGGAGACCGCTTCTTAACCACCCGCGGGTTCGCGCCGACGGTGCCGGGTGCCCCGTCAGTGGCCGGCGTGTCGTTTCGCTGCGACGAGCCGTTTCGGCGGTGGACGAAGCGCTTCCGCGGCGCGGCGCGGCTGGTCACCGGAGACGACCTGCGCGCCGGACCGCTGGTCGACGGTCCCTACGTCGACGTCGACCTCGAACTCGAGATCCGCGCGATGAGCCCACCGTTTGACATCGGAAGTCAACACCTCACCCAGGCATGGGGCACCGGTCACTACGAGCAGCACCACGAAGTCAGCGGCGTGCTGCGCTTCGGCGACGAGCGCATCGAACTGGCCGGGGCCGGGCTGCGGGACCACAGCTGGGGAGAACGCGACTGGAAGGGAATCGGCGACACCACCTGGTTCCATGGGCAGTTTCTCGAGAGTGGCCGGTCATTCATGGGAATCTCGGTGCCCGGCCGGCCCCCTTTCGAGCCGTATACCTACGCGTGCATCAGCGATCGCGAGTCGGTCCGCGAAGTCGAGTTCATTTCGGTGCCGCACGTGACCGCTCCGTACACACCCGACACGCCTTATGAGTTCAGCTTTGCCGGGGCCGACGGCGTCAGCGTCATCCGGGCGGAGCTCGTGCAGTCGATGCCGATGTCCTTCATGCGACCAGCCGAGATCGGTATCGGGTTTCACCGCGGCGCGCCCACCACAACGCACGACTTCCGGGAGAACATGACCCGTTTCGAGTGGGACGGCGAGGTCGGCTACGGATTGGTCACCGGTGCCCGAGACGTCATCAATACCGACGAGGGCTCCCGCGTTGCTTGACCCGGAGAAGATGCCCACCCGCCTGGTCGCGTTCTTGGAGCGCGAGCATCCCGGCGCCACGGTGAGCGTGGACTCCTATGAGCAGATCCTGGGTGGTTACAGCCGTCTGACGGCGCGCTTCCGCACCGAGATCGACGGCCGGGAGCAGTGGATGGTGGCCCGCGGTGACCCCCCGCCGGAGATGTCCACCTGCGACACCGATCGCGGCATGGAGTGGCTCACCATGCGCGCCCTGCACGATGCTGGTGCACCGCTGCCACGACCCCTCTACTTCGAGCCGGAGGGGACGCAACTCGGCTCCGTGGCGATGGTGATGGCGATGGTCGAAGGGGAGTCCCTGTTCCGCCTGGCCGGCCGCAGTGACGACGCCGACTTGGACGCCCTCGCCGACCGAATGGTCGACCTCGCAGTTGTCTTACACGGAGCTGACGTGTCCCGCCTTAACCACCTCGAGGTGCCAGCGGACTGGGGCGGTTATATCGACGGCTGCATTCAGGGCTGGCGTGAACTGGAGGGCACGCACCCCGAGGCAGATCCCTTCATCCGGTACCTCGCGAGCTGGCTCGACGAGAACCGGCCACCGCCGGCTCCGCTTGGACTGGTACACGGCGACTTTCAAACGACCAACGTGCTTGTCACCGCCGACGGGTCGCTCGTCGCGCTGGACTGGGAGCTGACCCACATCGGTGACCCCCGCGAAGACCTGGGCTGGTGCAAGTGGAATGCGGTCATCCAGCCGCCGGGTCTCATCGATCGCGATGAAGCGGGGTTCTGTCGGCGCTACGCGGAGTTGAGCAGACTGGGCGACGACGTCGTCAATCCCCAAACGGTCGCTTACTTCTCCGTGCTCTCGGCCATCGGCGCGTGTCAGGCCCTGCTCCCTACCGTCGCGTCATTCGCACGGGGGATCAACAGCTCACTCGTCACCGCGTACGTGATCGGTTTCGTCTCCACATTCCACGAGCAGTTCCTCGAGGTCACAAAGGCCATCGAAGCCGCGGAGGCTCAAAAAGGTGTCAGCGCATGATCGGCCGGCCGTCCTGTTCGCGGTTGCTCGAGGTCGTCCGCGCCGAACTGCGGTCTACCGTCGCCCCGGCAGTCACAGATCCCGGCGTCGCCGCGGTGCTGGGCATGATCGATTCGGTCCTGCAGAGCGTCGGCGCGCGATGCGACCACGAGGTGGCGTGGATGCGTGACGAAATCGCCGAGATCGAGGATGTTGCGCGCGAGGTCGTCGAGGCCGGCGCCGACGCCGGTTCGCGGGTCACCGACGCGCTTTTCCAGCTGCGTGCGCACCGCAGCCCGTCGGATCACACCGCTGAGGTGCAGGCCGAGTACGACCTGGCCGGTGAAGTCTTGTCCCGCGCGCTGGAGGCGACGCTCCCGGTAGAAGGCGCTCTTCGCGAGCGGGTCCGTTCCGTGCTCGAGCACCGCCTGCGCCGCGAAGTCGAGATCCGCGGCGACTTCACCTTGGTCGGGCGCTAAGAACGCCCACGAACAGTCGCGCAGCCACCCCACCGATAGGAGTCACTATGCCGCCCCTGCCCTTGCGCACCGCCATCCCGTTCGGCCCGGACCGGACCGCACCGGCAAGCCTTGCCGTCGACTTCGCCAAGATGATGGAGGCTTCCGGAGCGGTCGACCATTTCCTGGCCTGGGATCAGCTGGTGAGCTGGTGGCCGAAGGCGCTGTGGACACCGGAGAACACCTTCTTAGCCGAGGTCTCTGGCGATCCGGATTCGTTCAACGACGCGTTTATGCTCGCCGCCATCGCCGCGGCAACGACTACCAACCTCGGCATCAGTGTCACCACCGACGCAGTGCGGCGCGGTCCGGCCGAGCTGATGCAGGCGATGCTCACGCTGGCAGGAATGACCAACGGAGATGCGGCTTGTCTGATGGGCGCGGGCGAGATCAAGCAATGCAAGCCGTTCGGCTACAAACGCTCACAGGGCCTCACCCGCATGGAAGAACTGTTCGAAATCCTGCCGCAGTTCTATGACAGCCCCGAGCCGATCAACTACGAAGGAAAGTACTGGAAGTTGCAACATGCCTGGGCGGGCTCGGTTCGGCCATACCGCCCGAAGTGGTGGGCGATGGGCGGCGGCCCCCGCCTGATCAACATCGCGACCACACACGGTGACGGCTTCGTGTCGGCGATCCCGCTCGTGTCGGCCAACCCTGAGCAGTGGGCAGCGAAGGTGGCCGACATCAAGCAGCAGCTCGAGCGCAACGGCCGCGACCCCGACGATTTCACGTTCGGGGCTTTCTTCCTGTGTGCGATGCACGAGGACGAGGAACTCATCGACAAGGCAATGGACAACAAGATGATGCGCTGGTTCGCCGCGGCCCTGGGTCGCTTCACTCCGGGGGACTGGGACGCCGAAGGCATCGAGCCGGCCTACCCGCGCGATTGGCACTACGCCTGGAAGCTGCTGCCCGACGAAGTCACTCAGGATGAACTCGACGAGGTCGACAAGAAGGTCACTCGGGAGATGGTCAAGAAAAGCCTGTTCTGGGGTGACGCGCCCACCGTGGCCCACGACCTCAAGGCCTACGCCGAGGCCGGCGCGAACTACTTCATCGTCGCCGACATGCTGCCGTTCACCCTTAACGCCGAAGAAGCGCAGGCCGCTGTGACCCGCTCCATCGACGTGTGCCGCCTACTAAAGAAAGGGAGCTAACCATGGGTTCGACCACATCTGACGATGCCGCCATCCGCAACCTCATCGCGTCCTACGCGCACGCCGCCGACGACGGTGACGGCGACGCGCTGGCCACGTTGTTCGTCGAAGGCGGCGGACTGGAATCATTGGGGAAAAATATCGCCGGCTCCGACGCGCTCAGCGCACTGATCAAGGGCATCTACGACGCCAACCTCAAGCACTTGCAGCTCAATACCGTGATCAGCGTCGACGGCGCCGAGGCATCAGCGGTCAGCGACCTGGTGGTTCAGGCGTTGGTGCCCGACGCCGGCTGGCAGACGGCGGCACAGGGCCGCTATCACGACAAGCTGATACGTCAGGATGAACACTGGCGGTTCACCAAGCGGCTCATCGTGTGGCATCGCGCCACCCCCGGTGCGGTCGCCGAGCAGCTGGCCGGGTTGATGTCCGGCGGAAACTGAAGCGATCACCATGACCGTTCTCAGCGGAGAGAACCTCGTCGTCAATTGGCTGCGCGACGTGGACGAGCACCCCCACGAACAGGGTGACGAGCCGAACTGGAGCGAGAACTGGCTCACCTACGGCTGGTCGCCGCACAACGACATCGGTGTCTACTTCCACATCGGGCGCCACCCCGGTTCCATCGGAGTCTACGAGGAGACGTTCAACGTCTACCTGCCCGGCGACCGCATCCTGACCCACCGCGGATTCGGGCCCGACCGTGCCAACGGCGGCCCGACGGTGGCCGCGGTGTCGTTTGACTGCGAGGAGCCGTTCACCCGGTGGCGCAAGCGTTTTCGGGGCGCGGCCCGGGCCACTACGGGCGATGAACTGCGCGCCGGGCCGCTGCGCGACGGCGAGCATATAGACGTAGACCTCGACATCACCACCACCGCGGCCAGCCCCGTGTTCGACTTTGGCGCCGAGAAGCTCGAACAATCTTGGGGCTCAGGGCATTACGAGCAGCACCTCGAATTCACCGGGACGCTGCGGATCGGCGAGGACACCTATGACTTGCGCGGCACCGGTCTGCGTGACCACAGCTGGGGTCCACGCGACTGGACTGGTGTCGGCGATACCACCTGGTATCACGGCCAATTCCCGAGCGGACGTTCGTTCATGGTGGTGTCCGTGCCGGGGCGGCCGCCCTTCGACCCGTTCGTGTATGGCGTGATCAGTGACCGCTCGACGGTCCAGAAGGTTGAGGTAGTGGCCGTCCCTGTGGTCACCGCCGTCTACCAGCGCGTTGGGCGATTCGGCAGCGAATTACGCTACGACCTCGAGCTGCGAACTGCCGGCGGGCCACAGACGATCGAGTGCGAGATCGTGCAGTCCATGCCGCTGACCTTCATCCCGCCGACCCAGATTGGCATCGGGACGCATCGCGGACCCTACGCCAGCCACGAAAACGTCGAGACGATAACCAAGTTCACCCTCGATGGCGAGGTCGGCTACGGGCTGGTGACAGCATGCCGCGACCTCGCCGGGCCCTTCGCCGACGCCTAGCACCGACCCGGAAATTCCTCCAACGAAGTAAGGAAAAGAAAACATGAGAGACGATTACACCTACCGCGTGATCGAGGTTGTCGGAACCTCGCTCGACGGTGTCGACGCTGCCATAAAAAATGGAGTGTCGCGGGCGTCGGAGACGATCCGTCAAATCGAATGGTTCGAGGTGCAGTCGCTGCGCGGGCGCATCGAAGACGGCGAGGTCAAGCACTCCCAGGTCACCTTGAAGCTCGGCTTCCGCCTGGAGTCCCCGCCGGCCTAGCCCAGGTAACAGGGGGAACCCGTAAAACGTTGTGGCGCTCATCAACGCTGAAACCGCAGACATCGAGGGCGAGCGGCACCCTTCCTGCTTCCATGAGTGCGGGATGACCAACGAACGGCGACTCCCGGCCCCGGCCCGCCTCCATAAGCGCACTGAGCGACAGCCCTGCATCGCCGCAGTGGTGGTCGGGCATACGCCACGATTTAGTCGAATTCGCTTGTCGGCGGCCGAAAAAGGGTTAGATGAAAGTTGGGTCACCCGCGAAGGGGGATGCGGCTGTTGAAGCGACTCAGTGGCTGGGATGCCATGTTGATTTACAGCGAGACACCCAACGTGCACAACCACACGTTGAAGGTCGCCATCGTCGACACTGCCGATGCGGTTGGTGAGTACAGCTTTGAGACGTTCCGCCGCAAGTTGGCAGATCGGCTGCACTTACTCGATCCGCTGCGCTTCGGCTTGGTCGAGATCCCATTGCGTATCCACCACCCGATGTGGCTGGAGCGCAGCGAGATTGACTGGAACTATCACGTGCGCCGGGTGCAGGTGGCCAGCCCGGGCGGCCGACGGGAACTCGATGAGGTCATCGGCGAGATCGCCAGCACACCACTTGACCGGGCGCATCCGCTATGGCAGCTCTTCGTTGCCGAGGGTATGGCCGATGACCGTGTCGCGGTGATCGGCAAGGTGCACCATGCGCTGGCCGACGGGGTCGCGTCCGCGAACCTGCTGGCGCGCGCACTGGACCACGATGACGCGGTGCCAGAACAGGTGGAACTGCCGGCGGACGACGCCGCACCCACGAAGTCGCAACTGCTGCGGGCGGCAGCACGTGATCATGTTCGGCAGATCCGCAAGCTGCCGCATGTGCTGGGCGACTCTGCCGCGGGTGTCTCTCGGGTGCGTCGCCGATCAGTGGAACGCGGTCACCATCCGCAGCTGGCGCGTAATTTCAACCCGCCCCCCACCTTTATCAATCATGTGGTGTCCACGATACGCAGGTTC
>Ga0302326_10030044_pt1 | contig 10885 bp, 7 predicted proteins | sample Palsa_T0_3_FD_202264 | JGI IMG/M metagenome (GOLD analysis project Ga0302326, IMG submission 202264) | Peat permafrost microbial communities from Stordalen Mire near Abisko, Sweden - Palsa_T0_3 | ecosystem: Environmental > Terrestrial > Soil > Palsa > Peat permafrost | place: Sweden: Abisko...
GACATGGTATTTGTTATATAACGGGTCGGCTGGGATGAATACGATATAAGTAATTATGATAGAGAGAATGGAAATGCTCTTCTCAGATAACTCAACTGTGTCCTGGCATAAAGGGGTTTCGACATGTACAGTAGCTCAGGGGAATCTCACCAAAAAAGGATGTGCATTCTGGGTTAGGGTTTATCTGTCATCGTCCAATCAACATGGGGCCCGCTCATCGTGAAATTGCCCTGAAATTCTGAAATTTTTATCTTCCAGATTTCGCGTTGCACAAGTTCATCCCAGCCATGGCGAAATCAGGGGCAAAGGCCCTCTCGAACGCCGACAAAGCTGTGCTGGCTCAAGTGCACCATCTTCTGAAATGGAAGGGTTTAACTGCCAGCGCAATTTCTCTTGCGAAGGAAGCCAAACTCGAAAGTGATTCCCTGGGCTCGTATTCGCCGGCGGCCGCTTCCAGCGTCTTTAAGCGTCTTTCACAGAGTGAGGACTCTAGCTCGGAATCGGATAGCTCCAGTAGCAGCGAGGAAGACTTGGCTCCTGTTAAAAAAGCCACGAAGCAGACTAAGGAAAAAGATGTACGTACTTGCACTGAAGTGATAGTAATTTTAGTCATCATCTGAGGAAAGCTCTAGCGAGGACTCAAGCGAATCAGATACAAAAGAAAGCGAAAGCGAGGATTCAGAGGTATGCCGGCTAGTTGAATGGTCCTGATTTGTAGTCTAGTGAGTCAGCAATCGTGCCAACGCCGAAGAAGGCTGCTGTTCAGACATTGAAGCGAAAACGTTCATCCTCAGCATCTTCTTCATCTTCATCGTCTTCCTCTTCATCGTCTTCGTCATCTGCGTCGTCTTCTTCTTCCTCTTCCTCTTCTAGCTCCTCGAGTTCTGAAAGCTCTTCGAATGATGCTAACTCCCCTTCGGATGAATCTGAATCTGAATCTGAATCTGAGTCGAGGTACCCTTGTCACTCATCTCTGGTCTAACTGGATCTAGTTCAAGCGACTCGTCCACCTCTTCATCGTCCTTATCCGACAGCAGGCCGCCAAAGAAATTAAGAAAGATCAAATCTAACAAATCTACCAAATCTACCAAAGCCACCAAGCCAATCAAGTCAACTAAAAAGGCGCGTGTATCACCAAGTGCCTCGCCCGCGCTTTCCAAGACACTCTCACCTCCCGCTTCCAGACCAACACCTTCGAATGAAAATCGTCAAGCTTCCGAAGCAAAGTATATACCTCAGATTGCCCATGGCTGATTTGTAGGAACACACCAACTCAAACGCCAACAAATGGCCAAAGAAAACACTTCTCTCGTATTAAGTCCGATATCGACGTTCATCCTGAGCTCTCTTCCAACGAGTATAATGCACACGACTATGGCCTTCAGGCTCATCGGGATTTGATTGTCACCCGAGGAGACGGATTTAGGAAGGAGAAGCAGAAGAAAAAGAGAGGAGCTTATCGGGGCGGGACGATAGATTTTGAGTCCCGAAGCTTTAAGTTCGAGGATTAGAGATTATGTGGTGTGCATGAATAATAAAATCTATAACAGAATCTATTTGCTGTGAATGAATGACCTGTTTGGCTGTTGGTGATCTGTATTTAAAGTCCCTTGTCGATCACTTTTGCGCGCCAGTCACCCATGTCATTTTCGTTGCTGAAGGAGCATGTCTCTCCCTGCTCCGCCAGATTCAGAGCGCGCAGCATTATTTCGGCGGCTCAAGCCCCTGTGTATCGCTGTTTCCAATTACGCGCTGCGTGTTAAACCGAATACCACATCCCAGGACCTGCAGCATTCCCTCATCGCCCTGCATTCAGCACTGCTCTCCGTCGACGACAAATCACTAATCAACCCGGCCTTGGCGGACTACATCTTCTTCCCGCTTGCTCAGGTACTAAAGCGGAGAGAAGAATGGACGGACAGGGTTCTGGAGTCGGCCCTGGGCTGTCTGTGCATCCTGTTGGATAGTGCGTGGTCCAACGGACTTGTGCTCCAAATGTTCGAACAATTTTGTTTAATGCTGGTTACGATCGTGGAAGGAAAACATAAGAAGGTGTCCGAAGAAGTCAAGGCGGTCGGTGTTGGCTGTTTGGTTTCTCTGTTTCAGTCGGCAAAGATCAGTATGAATGACGATGCTACACTGCGAGAATCATATCGAGGATCAAAGCTACGGCCGTTGATGGGCCATACAGCGACCGTGCTTCTAGACGTTATACGGACTGAAGAGCTGCTTCAACTACGAATAGATGCATTGCGAGCACTTTCATTGCTATACGTTTCGCTTCTTGGGGATGGTCAAATCGTCGCCAGCTTTATCCCGCTCACAGTATCGACGATCGCTCGAGCTCTTAATTCGTCCGCAAAGACAAACCATAAGGTCATCGTAGCTCTCGTCACATCCCTTCGAGATACCCTCTGCCTGGTTATGGACGATGCGCTACAGCCCAGCGACCGGCCCGTTGAGGTTGGTGACATGTATCACACTGAAATGACGGAGAGCTGGTATCGAGCCACAAAGGAACAGATAAAGATTGCCCTCGAGAGCTTCTTCCCCGCTGTCCGGACACATAGCCATCATCTCGTCCGAGAATCGATTATCATTCTATCTCAAGATCTGATATGGAACACGTCTCGAACATTGGATATTTGCCAGCCGTTGCTACTAGAGACACTTCTGTCCTTACAGCATGACAGCTTCCCGGCCGTCAGAAACCTCGCCGTTGACTCACTGAAGCGGCTCCATACAAAAGAATCTCTGAAAAGCACCATCCATGCGTGTCTCGAAGAATGTATGCATTCTTGGTGCCTCGCACTTCCACGGACGATGTCATCTACTGACGACTCGGCGAAAGTCAATCTTCTTCAGCGTATCATCTCTGCGGTTAACTATTTTGCGATCGACAATTCATGGATACAGTCCTCTCTAGAAAGTCTTTTGAACACTATCAAGACTGTGGTTCGCTTCGATCAAGAGATAACAACGACGAAATTGATACAGCCATCTCAGAATCTTCAGTTAACTTTCCAAGAGCCTGAGAACAAACCTAATAATCTCGTTTTGCACTATTCGCGGGACGAGAAAGTGACAACCTCCATGGGCGAATTGCTTGTCGCCATCGGCCGCACCGCAGCAGCTCCTCATTTACTGGATAACTTTGTCTTCGACATGTCAACAGACGGTTTTCGAAGTTCCTCAGATGCGTGGGTGGCACTCTGCTTAATTCGTGGCCTGAAGGATCCAGAAACACGGATCAACGAATTGAACCTCCTTGCAACAGATTGGTTGGTCAAATCGGACTCCTCATACTTCGCTACAGAGATACCCACTTCCAACCTGATGATCGCGCTCGATATCCTTGCATATACAGCACATCTTCGCGCCGTCGCTTATCGCCAAAGCTTGATTGATATTCTTTATCCGACATTATCCCTCCTCTCACATACATCGACGCAGATTCAATCGGCTGCGCGGCGGACTCTAGAGCATATCGCAGTTTCGACGGGATACAACAACATCCAGACACTGATTCTACAAAATACGGATTATTTAATTAACAGCGTTGCGCTGAAACTCAATGTCTTCGATGTGAGCGTACAGGTACTCGCTACTTTGTATACGGTTACGAAGCTTGCTGGTCCCCGTATTGTCCCGTACATGGATGATATCTGGGGGAGCCTATTCGATGTCGTGGACCGGTTTCACGGTTACGAGAAACTCGTTACAGGGGTTTTCGCCGTGATGACTGGTATCGTCGATGTCGTATCTCAATCAATCACTTTTCCCTCGCCGTCTTCAGAGCCGATAAGGAACGACACCATTCACCACGAAGTATGTATAGATATCCAAGAACTGATCGATACGATCCAAAGGAACGAAGATCACTTGCCACCCAAGCACACGGAGCTGATTCATCCTAAACCATCGCCTCTGCCACCGAAAACAGCCTCACTACTACAGAATCTTGCACGAAAGTCGGTGCTGTTGACAACCCACCCGTCACCACATCTACGCTTCAATTTGATCCATCTCCTCCGCAAATCATTGCCGTTACTCTCAATTCCGTCGATTGTCAAAGACGGCGACCAAGATCCCTTCCTACCGCTTTTGGCGGGGGAAGTTTGGCCAGGAATTTGTTCTAAATTGACTGACAAAGAGCCTTATATCGTCAATGCAGCATTGGAGACCATTGTTGAGCTAATGGCACTGGAAGGAGACTTTTTGGGTTCAAAAGTGGAAATGGATGTTTGGCCTGCGGTTAAAAATATCCTCGCGCCTAAATCCACAAGTAAAGCAAGCAAAGAGGTTGTTGCTTTTGAGAAGGAGGCAGCGATCAAATCCATTCTTGCCATTCTGAGATACTCGGATCAAAAACCCTCCGTGTTCGATGAAATGTTGGAGACCCTTTGGCCGTGGATTGAAGTTGGAGGAGAAAGAGCGGACGAGATACGAGAATCGTTCGAGAGGAAGAATGGAGATGCTGTCTGGTTGATGGGCCACGCGGATCCTGGTGTGAAACCAGTTTCGCCTGGCGTAGAGGGTTTCTTCCAGACCGTCACGTATGGGTAGATATTTCGTCGTTAGGGAAGTATCGAATGAGCAATTTCCCGAGAAATCGAAATGAAGATATTCTCAAGAGCTTTGATGGGTGATGCTGTCCCGTACATGAAATGCTGCGTCTCACGTGCAGACAGATGCGGGCAAAATATAATGAAGGCCTCGCCCCATTCATCACTATACTTCCTGTCTATCTACATTATTGTACACGCACGCCCTAATTCAACAAAAATGCCATCTTTGTCCTTTCGGTTTCCTTGAGTGCTTCGTCTGGATCCACTACATCTGTTTGCTCTCCATTCATCACTTGAATATTCCCCACCCTCACCGTCGGCGCATCCTCGTTGCTGTGACGCACAGGAGAGGCGACTTTCGTCGACTCAATTTGATTCTCTTTTTGTTCTTGTGGCTTTCTGGGTTGACCGTTGGCAGGCTGATTTCCTTGTACCGCATGTCCCAAGACAGGCTTTTCGCTCTGAGGCAGAGGGGGTGGCAGTTTGGGTACAGTTTCGTTAGCCTCAACCTGCGAGCCTGTTGAGAAACTATTCATAGGAGTGGGAAGTCCTTCTGGCGCAGGAGGATAAGTACCTAAGACATCCTTCACTCTTTCCAGCTCCGGACTTTTCGAGCTTTCTTTGGGCTGAATGTTTGGTTGGACATTAGGTTGAAGACGTGCCATCTGTGACCCCGGATAAGCAGCAATCTGTAATGGTCTGGACTGATTGGAAGGAGCAGGCTTAATGCTTCGCTGCTGGGTTTGAGGCGTGTTGCTATTACTTTGGGGAGGGCGATTTGAAGTAGGAAATTGCTGGCCGTTCGGAAGAGACGAGGAAGTCGTGAAAGGAGACCAGTACGGCTGGATCGCTGGGCGTAGTGGTTGGTACTGGGGCTGTGGAGGATGCTGGAGAGGCTGTTGGGCGGGATGCTGTGGGGCCTGCTGGAGCTGAGGTGATTGCAACTTTTGTGGTGCTGGTTGCTGATGTGGCGGCAGAGTCTGGGAAGACTGTTGCTGAGGTGGAGGGTACGAATAGAATTGAGGAGGGGGGTGCTGATAAAATTGTTGCGGCCGTGGATGAACGTGTTGCGCCATGCTTTGGTTGTACGGAGTCTGCTGAGGATAGTTACCTTGAACTTGGATGGGCCGCTGCTGCACGCTTTGGGGAGGTGAGGAAGAATAATGGTTCGGCGCATTTTGCATCGGTATATTGTGCGACGGATTATATTGAGAAGGAGCCCCTGGGTGATGTGTACTGGGATATTGGCCAGGAGTCGGAGTACCGTGCTGCAAATACGGAGAAGTTGTCGTTGAACTCGGAGAAAACCTGGAAACACCGTATAATAGTCCATCCGATGCTGACGTTCTGGGGTCAGAGGAGCCAGTCCCCTGGATTGGTGATGAAGCAGCACCCGCGACTCGTATTTCTCCAGTCGAAGCTCCAAATCCTTGACCATTATTAATGATACCCGTCCGCTGTTCCTCCTCGCGTTTCCTCCGTTCTTCCTCTTTCTTCGCCTTCTCCCTGAGCTTGCGTCTTTCATATTTAGCCTTATTTGCTTCACGCTCCCTCTCTTTGCGTATTTGGTCTTTCGACTTTACAGCGTCAGCCTTACTAGCTTCTTTGGCTTTCTTTTTACAGCGGCCACAGACAAATTCGTAGTCCGGATAGGTTCCTTCTGGCGCCCCATTCCGTAGAGTCAATTCTTCTCTATCTTTAGAATCTGGAAGGCATGCAACGTGCTGCCAGATATCACATTTCTCGCACGCAACAGCCAAAGTGCCGTCGTCCTGCAGTGAGTCAAAATTAACTGGGAAGTGTACGTAATTGGTCCCATGCTTCCCACAGAGGCAGTCAAAGAACCAAGTTTCCTCTGATTTGGGGCGCGACTCAGGTTCCGAGGTACCACGCTGAGATTCAAGAGCCTGCTGTCTTGAGGTCTTCTTGATTGGCGCAGGAGATTCTGATTGCTTAACAATAAACTTGATAGGCTTGCCCGTGCGTTCGGCTTCCTCAATCGCCCGTTTCCGTTCTTCTTCGCGTTGCTGTATCCGCAGTTCTCTCTCCCGCTGTCGTTGTTCTCGTAGCTGCAATCGTGCCTCCCGTTCTTGCTCGAGTTTTTTGATCCTTTGCTCCTCTTTCTTACGTTCTTCCTCCGCAGCCTGAATTTTGGCCAACTCCATTTCTCGCGTTTCCTGATGTTTTCGATCTTCTTCTTTCTGTACAAGGCGAGTAGATCGTTTGCGCGCCAGAAAGGCTTGTTCGCGCAGGTATTCTTGTTCTTTCAGTTCTCTTTGTCTTTCTCGCTCCTTCTCCTCTTCGATCAACGTGGGGAGAACATTATCATTTAGATGGCGATACATTGCCTTCTCATCTAGGTCTCTTGATTTCTTCAGATGGGCCAAAAAAGAGGTCCAATCGTCCATGGCAATACACTGTACATGCCATGTGGCATCTTCGTCGAAGCCAACGCCATTCGTAGGAGGCGGAGACTCTGGTTCCTCAGACTCAATTCTCCGCGCTCCGCGTTTGCGTTTTCTACCCCGAAACTTTTTCCGGATAGGCTTGTCTTCCGGGATGACTGGGGCATCACGATAGTATAACCGATTATCATCGAACAGGTAATATGTATTGCCATCTGCGTCATAGCCCACTGGATCAACACGCTAAAATTAGTAAACGTAAGGACGTACATACTACCCAATCTAGTTGTTCAGAGTCCTTCACACCTGCTCGTTCGCGAAAACGCTCTGCGTTGACGGTCTGCCAGGTACACAGTTGCCGAAGCACACGAATCTACAGTCAACATAGTTTCGAGGTCTCAAACCTGAGCAAAGATATCTAGTTCACTCCACGAGGTTTGGTTCTCTTCATCTCCGAATGGGTTTGCATCTGGCTTTCTCTTCAGATACTGTTTCCGCGTAAAGTCATCCATGTTTTCCAAGCTACAGTAAGACAAATCTGCACAAGGGATACGTGATAGCGCGATTTCCAGATAATCCTTGTACTAGTCGCAATCTGGTTAAAGGAATGAGTTTGGGCTCCTTAATACCAATCAGTTCTTGCTCAAAGGCCTATTCCACAAGATTAGTTCGCTATTCAGTATCTGACGATGACGTCGAAGGTTAAACGTACCTCAACATCGAACTCTTCCAGTCCAAACATGTCGTAGAACAGATACAGGAACTGTGTCGTCGCCGCAAACTCCCACATAGCGCGGATTTTGTCGAGGACGGGTTGCTCGGAGTGATCGGTCATCGTTGGAAAGAGTCAGGGGCAGCGACCCCGTCGATCTTCGCTATTTCAACTTGCTGGGGAGGCGAGACGAAACAAAGAGGGGCGCAGGCGCTTGTTTGAAGGGCCAGAGGACGACGCCGTCGCTTTCTGTGGCTATATCTGGGATACTTGTGTAGTTTTGAGGTCGCTGCTAGCCTTGCCTGTGAGGATAGTCGCGGAATTCGCTTGGGTGAAGATGGTCGCGATGGGAGCGCCCCGGGAGTGGTGGAGGGTGAAATACTTTGTTTTTTGTGTGAGCGGTTGAAAGGCGTTGAATTTTAGCCGGAACGAAAATAACGTGGTCTGTGTCGCTTTGATAGCGTAAGCATGAGTCAAGCAGCAGCGAATCACAACAAGGCTGATCAATCACAGTGGAGTTCAGGGGTTCCAGCGTGAATTCAGAGAGCGAAGAAGGAATTGTAGCGCCGTTATAGGGGGATGCATTCTTATTCAGAGATGCCTGCGAGTCTGTCGTGCTCATAAAACGACATCAATTCTGAATCTCATCTCATTACGGATCTGACTTGACTCAAGCGAATTATCCGGTCCGCGAAATATCCGCGCCGAACGCGAGCGAAGATCTTCCTGAGCTTTGTTGTCCCCGATGGCAACGGACACAGAAGAATGGACTTCGGACGACGAAGACGAGTTGACCCCGCAATCCAAAGTCAAGCAAGTAAACTCACTTCCCATATTCGAACTTCAAATTCTCCTGAAGAAAGTTGTTCCCAATATGACGCTTGCAGCTCGAAACGGGTACCTCAATCTACTCGCGTGGGCGGGCGTGTGTTGATTTAGGAATACGTACAATGTATCACTTTACGATCCGAATACGATTCCGAAGGACGTGTTCCAGGAATGCTTTGCACTTCTTGAGAAGAATATGAAGGAAATGTAGCTCGTTATGCGGGAGAGAGAGTGATGGTAGGTATAAGGTGTCAACGTTTGGGTGGTCTGAGAAGTCGAAGAAACATGAAATGCGGGAGCCAGCGACACGGTACTTAGTGCTCTCGTCGTTGGATAAACAAGTCCTGGCATTCGTGTCCTGGCAAGTTGATACCGAGGAAGATGATATCGTGATATACTGGTACCTCCCCCAAACCAGTCCACCCTCCCCTATACTTGTTCTCTTGGGGCAGAGTTGAGTGTAGCTATGAATTGCAGTTATCGGCGGAAATACAAGGCCTCGGACTAGGCCGACAATTGATGAGCGTCTTAGAACATGTTGGAAGAGAATTAGGCGTTGATAAAGCCATGTTGACAGTTTTCACTTCAAATGTGTCGGCACTGTCGTTTTATACTACCCTTGGGTAAAAAGCCTCTTTCAACCCCCCACCCCAGCAAAGCTATTGGAGACACTAAATGATAGGTATACTCCTGATGCTATTTCGCCCAAAGCACGTTCGTTGCGTCGTAAGATAGTCCAGCCAGACTATCAAATCCTTTCAAAAGTATTACACCCAATGCAACCCACAACAACCACCAGTACCACGTAACCGTCATCCCCCAGCAAACACACCACACCACACCTGCACTCCGCTCTCCTGCACGACTCCGCCGGGACAACCATCCCCCCCCTGCCGTAGAGCATGAATTTTATATTTGCACGACCTCCTTTCCCTTTATTCCCAATTCCTTGCCCTCATGGGTCTCCCAATCGACTCTGACCATGGCATACAGCGCATCTGCCACGAGAATGATCTGTGCGAGACTGTACACGAGGGTGATGGCGTAGAAGAAATTTGCATTGCCGCTGCCGGCGTAGATCCAGAGATGGAGGAAGGCGGGGCCGAGGAGGGAGGCGTAGCTTAGCATTGCGAAGGAGAGGAACGCATAGCGCATTCCTAAAGATCAGATACGTTCAAATCATCATACAGGTAGATACTGACGAAACATGCAAGAGACAAAGTGCAAGGAAGAGCTAAATTCGAAGAGAGGGAAATGGATTCTAGAGAGGGGAATGCATGGACAAGGAGGGATGGGTACGTGGGAATATCTCTGTATGTAATGACAGCATTCCTAAATAAACACTCAAATCCGCCACGCTAGGATAACTCTTGAAAATCGAAATGATCCCCAATAAGGTCGTCAGAATAGCCAGTGGACTCCGTTTCAGGCGAATACATAGCGGGGCGACGTAAATGAGCAGATGCAGTTGGAATACAACGAGAAAAAAGGAGCGGAAGGAGTCGAACATTTCGATGAAGAAGTACCACCACAGGCCGACGTTGGGGGTCAAGTCCGGGAGGAGGAGACTAGTCGTTAGCAAGATGACGAAGAAGGCTTTTGCTCAGAGAGGGGAATTGCACTATAGGGAGGGACGTAGGGAGAGGGGGAAAGGGGGATACATGACACCGTAGGTTGAGGAGAGGAAATCCCATGATCCGACGAGTAAATAAGATAATAATAACAACGCTGCAAATGCAAGAGAAAAGGCACAACATAATTTAACTTTCGAAACCTACTATCAACATCTCCCCGGCCGAACAGACAAGAAGGGGGACAACAGAGGGATTGTACTTTCGAAGAACACAGCATCAGTAATGGCGGAAGCAACAATGCAGGATATAAACTCATGTAAGTCGCCATAGCGAGCTCCACCATCGCCGTACCCACGTTTCCTATTACTTCAGTACATGCCATATGATTGCACGGGGGTCGAATGGGAGAGGAGATGGATGACCTTGAGTTGCGTGGGCGATACTGGCTAAGACAGCAAGGTTTGAGAAAGAACTACTGGATCTCCCGAGACATGTTGCCAGAGTCAGCGGATTGAACAAAAATCTACGTCAGCAAGGTTCTACCGGCGCCTGGGGGTTGGACGGGGGGAAGCGTACTTTGCAGCAACACTCCATTTATCTGTTCTCGCTATTTCGGTGAGGTATTTGGCGGAGAGGATATCAGCTAAACTGAATACCATGGATATCGCTACTTCTGAAGGCACAACACTCTCCAGTATTGAAAAGAAAGCTAACAGCAACGGTGCCTAAAATTAACATCCTTCCCTGACACAAGAAGCGTGGAGAGTCTACCTGATGACATACACCGCCATTATAAGG
>Ga0302326_10030046_pt1 | contig 10884 bp, 10 predicted proteins | sample Palsa_T0_3_FD_202264 | JGI IMG/M metagenome (GOLD analysis project Ga0302326, IMG submission 202264) | Peat permafrost microbial communities from Stordalen Mire near Abisko, Sweden - Palsa_T0_3 | ecosystem: Environmental > Terrestrial > Soil > Palsa > Peat permafrost | place: Sweden: Abisko...
CTTTTTGGGAATCCGTCCGTCTTGGAGTTGCGCTTATAAGCGCAAGCAAAAATGCCTGGATTTCTAGGTTAAAAGCAAAAAATGGGCGATTCTTGCGCTTACCCCGCGCTTACGGCGAGAAGGCAGATTCGGCCCGCGTCGCTATCGCTCTGATTTGGTTGGTGGAAAGGGAGGGACTCGAACCCTCGACCCCGGCATTATGAGTGCCGTGCTCTAACCAGCTGAGCTACCTTTCCACGAGCGGCGCGCATTGTCCTTATCCCGGCCCCGCAGTGTCAAACCTGGGTCAACCCGGGCCGCCCCGCGGCTCATACATTAAACCTGAAGTGCATGACATCGCCTTCCTGGACGGTGTACTCCTTGCCCTCCAGTCGTAGTTTGCCCGCATCCTTAGCGCCGGCCTCGCCCTTGCCGGCAAGGTAGTCCGGGAAAGCGATCACCTCGGCGCGTATGAAGCCGCGCTCGAAGTCGGTATGGATCGCACCCGCTGCCTGGGGCGCCGAGGCACCGGTGCGCACCGTCCAGGCGCGTACTTCCTTCGGGCCTGCCGTAAAAAAAGTCTGCAGCCCGAGCAGGCGATAGGCTGCGCGGATCACGCGGTTCAGCCCTGGCTCCTTGAGTCCGAGCTCGGCGAGAAACTCCTCGCGCTCACTTTCGTCCAGCTGCGCGATCTCCGCCTCGATCGCCGCGCACACCGGCACGACCTCAGCAGCCTCGCTCGCGGCGCGCTTCTCGAGCGCTACCAGCAGCGGGTTGTTGGTGAAGCCCTTCTCGTCCACGTTCGCCACGAACATCACGGGCTTTGCGGTGAGGAGCTGCAGCTCGCGCAGGTCGCGGCGTTCCTCTTCAGTGAGTGACAGGGCACGCACCGGCTTGACCGCGTCCAGCTGCACCTTGACGCGCTCGAACAGACTGCGTCGGCGGATGGCATCCTTGTCACCGCTCTTCGCGGCCTTGGTTGCACGATCGAGCCCCTTCTCCAGAGTCGCAAGATCCGCCAGCGCCAGCTCCGTGTCGATGATCTCGACATCGGAGAGCGGGTCGATGCGGCCGACCACGTGGATGATGTCGGAGCTCTCGAAACAGCGCACCACGTGCGCGATCGCGTCCACTTCACGGATGTGCGACAGGAACTGATTGCCGAGTCCCTCGCCCTGCGAAGCACCGGCGACGAGCCCTGCGATATCGACGAACTCGACGGTGGTGGGGATGATCTTTTCCGGTTTGGCAATCGCGGCCAGCTGCTGCAGGCGCGGATCGGGCACCGGCACGACACCGACGTTGGGATCGATGGTGCAGAACGGATAATTCTCGGCGGCGATCTGCGCACGCGTCAGCGCATTAAAGAGCGTCGACTTGCCGACGTTAGGCAGACCCACGATGCCGCAGCGGATTGGCATGGAATTGTGCTTTACGTCAGGAGTTGGCGGGAGCGGCGGAAGCGGCGCCGCCTTCGCGGCTGTGCAGTCGATTCATGGCGATCTGCGCTCCTTCGCTGAGCAGGGCCGGCACGATGTCGGCCGCATCCGTGAGTGCCGTGTGGATCAGCTGCGCCTCCGCTGCCGGCGGGCGTCCGAGTACGTAGTCGAGCACCTGCGTGCGATCGCCCGGATGGCCGATGCCGAAGCGCAGCCGCCAGAAACCGTCACCCACCTGCGCGATGACGTCGCGCATGCCGTTGTGTCCGGCAGCGCCACCGCCCTGCTTCAGGCGCACCACCCCGGCTGGAAAATCCAGCTCGTCGTAACCCACCAGGATTGCCTGCGGCGGCACCTTATAGAATGACGCGACGCTTTGCACCGCATCGCCGCTGTGGTTCATGTAATTCATAGGTTTCAGCAACCACAGCTCGGTCTCGCCGATACGCGCGCGTGCCAGTTCGCCGCGATGACGCGATTCGCTGCGGAATACTGCGCCGTGGCGCTGCGCCAGCTCGTCGACGAACAGGAAGCCGGCATTGTGCCGCGTGCGTGCGTACTCAGGACCCGGATTTCCGAGCCCGACGATCAGCTTGAGCGGCTCTCCTGCCATAGACTTTGCCTGCACCGCAAACGCCGCCGGCCGCATTCGGCAACAGCCGAAGCGGCCGGCGAACGGTTTGCAAGGTGTTCGGCCCGCGGCTACTTCTTGCCGCCCTCCTTCTTGCCCGCACCGCCTTCCTTCTTGTCCTCGCCCTTCTTGGCGTCCGCGCCCGCAACGGGTGCGGCAACACCAGCAGGAGGAGCCGCTCCGGGTGCCCCGACGGCAGCCGGCGCAGCGGCGCCCTCGGCAGGTACGGCAGCGGCCACCTCGGCGGCGACCGGCTCCGGCTCCTCGGCACGCGGCGCGTGGATCGAGACTACGGGCGCATTGCGCTGGGTCAGCTCCGGCACAGTGACACCGTTCGGCAGGGGAATGTCCGACAGGAACTTGGTCTCGTTCAGGCTCATGCCCGACAGGTCGAGCTCCAGGAACTCCGGCAGATCCTTGGGCAGGCAGCTCACTTCGACGTCAGCGCGCATGTGTGAAACCACGCCACCCTGGGTCTTGACGCCCGGGGAGATGCTCTCGCCCTTGAAGTGAATCGGCAGGCGGATGCGGATGCGCTCGTCCTCGACCACGCGCTGCAGGTCGACGTGCACCACCAGGTTTTTGGCCGGATGCATCTGCACGTCCTTGATGATTGCCTCTTGCGTGCTCTCGCCGATCTTGAGCCGCACGATCGAGGAGTAGAAACGCTCATCGGCAATCATGGTCAGGAGATTCTGCTGATCGAGAATCAGCGCCTGCGCGTCCTTGTGGGCGCCGTACAGGATGGCGGGCACCTTGCCCGTGTGTCGCAGGCGGCGGCTCGCACCCTTGCCTTGCGACCCACGGAGGTCCGCTCCGAAGGTGAATGAAATACGCATTACTCAAGTCTCCAGTTGTTACAACACCGCGCCGCTTCGCGACCAAAGCGACGCACCACAAAATCTCTCAGTCGACGTACAGCGAGCTCACCGAGCCCTCGTCCAGTATGCGGCGGATGGTCTCGGCCAGCAGTTCCGCCACCGACAGCTGGCGGATGCGCCCTGCGCCCTTCGCCGCCGCGCTCAGCGGGATCGTGTCGGTCACGACCAGCTCATCGAGCGCCGACTTCGCGATGCGCTCCACGGCTCCTCCGGACAGCACCGCGTGCGTGATGTACGCCACCACCTTCTTCGCGCCCTGGTCCTTCAGCGCCTGTGCCGCGGTACACAAGGTACCGGCGGTGTCGACCATGTCGTCGACCAGCATGCAGGTGCGGCCCTCGACCTCGCCGATGATGTTCATCACTTTCGACTCGTTCGGCCGCGGCCGGCGCTTGTCGATGATGGCGAGTTCGGCATCGTCGAGGCGCTTGGCGAAGGCGCGCGCGCGTGCGACGCCACCCACGTCCGGCGACACCACGATCACGTCCTGGTACGCCTGCTTCCACGCATCGCCGAGCAGCACCGGCGAGGCATATACGTTGTCCACTGGGATGTCGAAGAACCCCTGGATCTGATCCGAGTGCAGATCGATCGTCAGCAGGCGACTCACCCCCGCGCTCGAGAGCATGTTGGCGACCAGCTTGGCCGTGATCGCCGAGCGTGTCGCGCGCGGCCGGCGATCCTGGCGCGAGTAGCCGAAGTACGGCACCACGGCCGTGATGCGCGCCGCCGAGGCGCGCCGCGCCGCATCGACCATCACCAGAAGCTCCATCAGGCTGTCGTTCGCCGGCGGGCAGGTCGACTGCACGATGAAGACATCACGCCCGCGCACGTTCTCGATGAGCTCGATGTTGCACTCACCGTCGCTGAAGCGCCCGACGAAGGCGCGTCCCAGCGGGATCTGCAGGCTGCGCGCAATATCCTGCGACAACGCCGGATTGGCATTGCCTGCAAACAGCGCCAGTGTGTCGCTCGTGCTCATAGTCCCATGCGCCGCCAGCTGCGACGGTGCCTTACGACCCCAGCCGCGCACGCACCGCCGCGCGCGCGAACTGGCTGGGGTGGAAGGATTCGAACCTCCGAATGGCGGGATCAAAACCCGCTGCCTTACCACTTGGCGACACCCCAGCACCCGCCCCGCCCCGGCGCAAAGCCGGCGCGGGCGCGCATCTTACAGCCGCCTCAGGCGCGCCGCCCGTGTGGCAGCTGTTCGTGCGCCGGCGAGGTGTTCAGGCCCCGTGCGACAAAGCTCATCCACCGATCTGGGACCTGCGCCGCGAGACGTTCGGCCTCTGCGGCGCTGCCGAACGCCGCGAAAACGCAGGCGCCGGTGCCGGTCATTCGGGCGGGTGCGAAGCGCGCCAGCCAGTCGAGCGCGTCCGCCACCTCCGGCGCGCGTGCCCGCACCACAGGCTCGCAGTCATTGCGGCCGCCCGAGTCAAAAAAGGCGCGTATTGTGATGAGGGGAGAATTTCGTGTCAATTCAGGGCTCTGGAAAACCTCGCCGGTGCTGACACCGACTCCTGGATAGATGATCAGGTACCAGCGCTCGGGCAGCTCAACGGGGGTCAGGCGCTCACCGACACCCTCTGCCCAGGCGGAAGAACCCTGAACAAAAACAGGCACATCCGCACCCAGGGGCAGCCCCAGGCGGGCAAGGTCGGCGAGATCCAGCCCACACTCCCACAGCTCGTTCAGGGCGAGAAGCGTCGTCGCCGCGTCCGAACTTCCGCCGCCCAGACCCGCCCCGAGCGGTATGCGCTTGTGCACGTGGATGGTGGCGCCGAGCGGCGTGCCGGTCGCCTCCTTGAGGGCCCGCGCCGCGCGCAGCGTCAGATCGGCCTCCGGCGGCACCTCGCGCGGCCCTTGCGGTCGCTCGAGACGACCATCGGGACGCACCGTGATGCTGATGGTGTCCGTCAGATCGACCAGCTGAAAGAGTGTCTGCAGCTCGTGATAGCCGTCGGCGCGGCGCCCCGTGACGTGCAGAAAAAGATTGAGCTTCGCGGGGGCTGGCCAGCGTGTTACCGCCGCCCCGGTCATGGCTGCCAGTTGTCCACCAGCAGCCGCACGCGCACGCTGTCGCGCTGCAAAGTGAGCCGCGCCGGCAACGACTCGCCGCCGGTGCTGGCATAGGCGGCGTAATCGATGTGCCAGCCGGCCTGGGTGAGACCCAGAAGCTGCTGCTGGCTCTGGTCCAGCTCCTCAGTGGACGGCTGCGCGGGATCGGGCACTCCCAGCACCCAGTAGCGCAGCTCCGCGAGCGGCGGGTCGAAGCCCAGTCGCGCGGCAAGGGCGGCATGCGCCGCCGTGCTGTCCATGTGCTCCCCGCGCGAGGTGACCAGCGTCAGATCGTTGCCGGTGGCGGTGACCTGTGCGCCACCCACGCCGAGCGGCCCCTCGAGCGACAGCTGCGAGCGCGTGCCGTCCTGGGTCCAACGCAGATTGGCGTTGAAGCCGTCGCTGCCGGCGGCGACCGCGACCCGGCCCTTCAGCTCGAAATGCTGGCGCGCCTGCAACTGTGCACGGCGCGCTTCCCAGGAAGCAGCCGGCGGTTGCAGCGGCGGCGCGGTGCGGCAGGCAACGAAGGTGGCGAGAGTGACAACCGCGAGGAGCCGCAGCCCGCTACTTCGCATCGGGCAGGAGCCGTTTGATCGTCGCCTTGAGAGGTTTCGAATCCGGTTCGCGCGCCAGCGCCTCGGCAAACACGCGGCGCGCCTCGCCCTGCTTGCCGCTCACCCACAGCGCCTCGCCCCAGTGCGCCGCGATCTCACCGTCGTGGTCGAGCGCGTAGGCGCGCGCCAGCGCACTCGTGGCGCCGCGGGAATCGCCCTGACGGAAACGCACCCAGCCGAGACTGTCGAGGGCTGCCGGATTATCCGGCATGAGCGTCAGCGCGTGGCGGATGAGACCTTCCGCGTGCGCCAGTTCGAGGGTGTGATCGGCGAGCGTGTAGCCCAGCGCATTCAGCAGTGTGGGATCGTCGGGACGCGTGTTGAGCATCTGCTCGAGCGCATCGACCGATTCGTGGACATGGCCGGCCTGTTCCAGGATCACGGCGCGATCGTATTCGATCTGCGGGTGCTGCGGATGGCGCTCGAGCGCGGCCGACAACAGCGCAAGTCCCGTGTCGGCCTCGCCGTGATCGGCCAGCAGGCGCGCCTTGGCAAGCGTCAGATCCAGTTCTTCTTCGGGATGGTCGGCCGCGTAGTCATCGAGCAGCGCCAGGGCTTCGGTGCGCGAATGTTTGTCGAGCAGCAGCGCCGCGGCGCGCGACCGCGCGGCCAAGGCCACCGAGGAATCGTACAGGCGCCGGTAACCTGCGATCGCCGCATCCGGATCGCCGTCGCGCGCGGCGATGTCCGCCAGATACAGCTGCGCAGCATCGTTGCCCTCGCCGCTCGAGAGCAGGTCCTGGAAGCGCTGGCGCGCCTCCTTCATGTCGCCAGAGTTGAAAGCCAGGAGCGCGAGGCGCCGGTCGATCTCGCCCTGTGGCGCGCCGCCGGCACGCAGCCGCTCGAGCTGCTGGTGCGCCTCCTCGCTGCGGTCGAGCGATGCCAGAATCTCGGCCAGCTCGAAGCCGCCGCGGGTGGCGTCGTCGGCCTCGGCGCGACGCGCGGTCGCGACCGCCTGCGGCGCATCCCCGCGTATCACGTAGGCGCGCGCCAGCACGCGCAGCGCTGCGGGGTCTTTCGGATTGAGCTGCAGCGCGTGTTGTGCGTAGGTTTCGGCGCGCTGCCCGTCATAGGCCGCCAGCGCCAGCTCGCCCAGGAGAATGAGCGTGTCCGACGAGTTGGCGGTGGGTTCGAGCGCGCCGCTCATCGCGGTCAGCACCGCCGAAGCATCCGACTCTTCCAGAAGCAGCGCGGTGAGCTCGGTCATGCTCTTCGCCGCGTGGCCGGAGCTGTGCGGCAACGCCGGTGTACTGTTTGCCTTGGGCGCAGCGCCGGGCAGAGCGCCGCTGCCGGGCTGGACGCTGTCCTGCTGCTCTTCCACGTGCCAGAAGTCGCGGATGGCCGCACGGGCGTCCGCGGTGCGATAGAGTTTCAGCGCCACAGCCGCATACAGCGCGTCGGCTTCGCGGTCGCCCGGTGCAAGGGCACGCCAGCGGGTCGCCGACTCCCACGCGGCCGGCAGGTGCTCGCAGGCCATCGCCACCTGGGTGGCCCTTTTCGCCAGCGGCGCATCTCCTATGGCGGCCGCCTTGGCGTAGGTCTCGGACGCGGCGCGGCAGTCGCCGCGCTTCAGGTCGGCTTCGGCCATGACGGTGAGGGCGGTGGTATCGCCGTGCGCAGCTGCGGCCGGGGCGGCCGGCTCTTTGGCATTGTGCATGCCCGCACAACCGGCCAGCAGCGCCAGCAGCGACACGCTCAGAGAGGGGGCCAAGTTGGTCACGCGATCGATCATACTCACGCAGCCACTATAGAGCCTCCCCAGCCGCTGCGCATTGCGCAACTTGTCACAAAGTACAGACATCCCTGAGAATGCCGCGCCCCAAAAAATGACCATGAAGGACTCCATCCGCCAGCGCCTGCAGAAACTGAGCGACCGCTTCGAAGAGGTCGGGCGGCTGCTCGCCAGTGATGAGATCAGCGGCGGCTCGCAGCAGTTCCGGGAGCTGTCCATGGAATATGCCCGTTTGCAGCCGCTGGCGCAGCGCATGGCGCTCTACCATGGCCTGGAGCGTGACCTGAAGGCGGCCGAGGAACTGTTGCACGACAGCGACGGGGGCATGCGCACCCTGGGTGAGGAGGAGGTGGCGCGCCTCGGGCGCGCGCTCGAGGCCGAGGACGGCGAGCTGCGCAAGCTGCTGCTGCCGACGGATCCGCGCGACGACAAGAACATCTTCCTCGAGGTGCGCGCCGGAACCGGTGGTGACGAGGCGGCAATCTTCGCCGGCGAGCTGTACCGCATGTATGCGCGCTACGCCGAGCGCAAGGGACTGAGCGCCGAAGTCTTGAGCGAGAGCCCCGGCGAGCACGGCGGCTACAAGGAGATCATCAGCCGCATTGCCGGCAAGGGTGCCTTCTCGCGCCTCAAGTTCGAATCCGGCACGCACCGCGTACAGCGTGTGCCCGCCACCGAGGCGCAGGGGCGCATCCATACCTCTGCGTGCACCGTGGCAATCCTGCCGGAACTCGACGAAGTGGATAAAGTCGACATCAATCCGGCGGACCTGCGCATCGACACCTACCGCTCCTCCGGCGCCGGCGGTCAGCACGTCAACAAGACGGATTCTGCCGTGCGCATCACGCATTTGCCGAGCGGCATCGTGGTCGAATGTCAGGATGAGCGTTCGCAGCACAAGAACCGCTCGCGCGCCATGGCATTGCTGAAGGCGCGCCTGCTGGCGGCCGAGCAGGAAAAGCAGCAGAGCGCGCAGGCGCAATCGCGGCGGCTGCAGGTCGGCAGCGGCGATCGCTCCGAGCGCATCCGCACCTACAACTTCCCGCAGGGACGCGTGACCGACCACCGCATCAACCTGACGCTCTACAAGCTGCAGCAGGTCATGAACGGCGAGCTCGACGAGCTGATCGAAGCACTGCAGCAGGAGCACCAGGCCGAGCTGCTCGCGGAAGAGTCGTGAACACGCCCGCCGACGAGCTGGTGATCGACAGCGTTACCGGCATCGACGTGGCGCTGCCGGTGGCCGGCGCCGGCGCGCGCGCGCTCGCCTTCCTGGGCGACTGGCACATCCGCTTCATCCTGGCATTGGCCTGGTTCGTCGCCGCAGGAGTCATCTACAACGGCCGATTCAGCCTCACCGGGCCCGGCGGCAACCAGCCGTCCTGGATCGGCGCGGTCTTGGCGCCGCCGTTGGCAATTTATTTTCTGTATCACCCGCTCGTGGAAATCGTGATGCGCGGACGCACCCCCGGCAAGCGCTGGGCCGGAGTGCGCATCGTGGCGCGCGACGGCGGCGTGCCGGGGATCGGCCCGCTGCTGGTGCGCAACGTCTTCCGGCTCATCGACAGCATGCCGCTGTTCTATGGCGTAGGTCTGGTGGTGACGGTATTGACGCGCGAGCACGTGCGCGTCGGCGACATGGCCGCCGGCACGCTGCTCGTGTACGAAGGTCGCAACGCGGGCCTGCCGGTGGCGGCCGGGGCGGCCGGTGTCGACGCGCGTCTGGACCCGCTCGGCCTGGAACTCGCCGCGGAGCTCCTCGAGCGGTGGCCGGAACTCACAACGGTGGCGCGCGTGCAGCTGGCGCAGCAGCTGTTGACCCGCCACGTCGCCGGCATCGTGCCTGGAAGCGATGAGGGGGCGCTGCGCGCGCAGCTGCAACAGCTGGTGACTCCCTCCGCGTGAGCACTGCGCGCCAGCATGCCCTGACGGTGAGCCTGCTGCAGCGTGCCCAGCTGTGGCGCGCAGCGGAGGAGCGCGCGCGGCGTCTGGCCCGCGGCACGACCGACGACGTCGCCGACGCTACGCGCATGGCCGATGACTACCGGCTGCTGGCGCACGACCTGTCGCGGGTGCGCGCGCTGCTGCCGGACACGCGCACCCGTGCCTACCTCGAGTCCGCCTACGCGCGCGCACACGCGACGCTGCACCATGGCGCGACGCGCGCCGGCAGCACACTGCTGAAGTTGTTTCGCGATGAGCTGCCGCAGGTGGTGCGCGAGCTGCGCATCTACATCTTCTGGTCGACCGTCATCTTCGCGCTGGCGGTCGCCGCCGGCTACGCGCTGGTGCACCGCTACCCGGAACTGATCGCCCTGTTCGCCTCGCCCGATCTCATCGCGAGCGTCGAGCGCGGTCAGCTGTGGACCGAAGGCCTGCTCAACATCGTGCCCTCGTCCATACTCTCGGTGCAGATTCTGACCAACAATATCGTGGTCAGTCTGTTCGCCTACTGCGCCGGCTTCCTGTTCGGGCTCGGCACGCTCTACATTCTCGGGCTGAACGGCCTGATGCTGGGCGCGGTGTTTGCGTTTGTCGGTGAGCACTCCCTGGCCGGCGCACTGTTCAAGTTCATCGCTGCGCACGGCTGGGTGGAGCTGTCGGTCATGTGCCTGTCAGGGGCTGCCGGGGCGGCCGTCGGCGAGGCGCTCATCCGGCCGGGCGATGGCGGACGCGCCGACTCGTTCCGCGTCGCCGCGCTGCGCTCGGGCCGGCTGCTGGTGGCCTGTACGCTGCTGCTGGTGGGGGCCGGCATCATCGAGGGTTACGTCTCCCCTAATCCGCACTTCACGCTCGGCGCGCGCCTGACCATCGGCATTGCCTACTGGCTCTTCATGGTGGCGCTGCTGTCAGGGCACCTGTGGCCGCGGCGCGCCGACTTAAGCGCACGCCAGGCTGGATTTTAGAACGGTCAGGCGCGTCGCGCAGCCGCCGCGTCCTTCGCCCGCTAGATGCGGCGCGAGCGGCGTAGCGCTGCGTATTCGGCGAAGACGGCCTGGTCCAGGTGTTCTGCAACTGCGCTGACGACGGGTGCGCCCAGCCGGCGCAGCAGCCGCCGGTGCGCGGCGCCGCGTGCTGCGTGCTCGGCTGCCGCCAGTGCGATCCAGGGATCCTGCCAGTCGTGTGCCTCGCGTTGCGCGAGCGCGTCGATCTCCCCGCTGTGCACACCCGCGACCAGCACCAGGTGGGGCGGCGCCAGCAGGCGCACCGCGCGTGCCAGCTGGACGGAAACGTTGGCATCGTCCAGGTCCGTCAGGAGCACGATGAGCGCGCGGTGTTTGAGGAGTGCTCGGATGCTCACCGCCGCCGCAGTGGGATCGGACTCAACCCGCAGCGCCGTCAGTTGTTCGAGCGCGCGCCGCACGCGCGTGACGGCCGTCAGGCCGCGAGCCGGTGCGCACATCGCCAGCGGCCGGTCCGCATACACCAGCAAGCCAATGCGGTCATCGCGGTGCGTGACGATCTCCGCCAGGCGCGCGGCGAGATTGGCGTACACGCCGAGGCGGTCGAGACTGCCCGCGCGCACCCGGCTCAGGCGGCCGGCGTC
>Ga0302326_10030048_pt1 | contig 10883 bp, 8 predicted proteins | sample Palsa_T0_3_FD_202264 | JGI IMG/M metagenome (GOLD analysis project Ga0302326, IMG submission 202264) | Peat permafrost microbial communities from Stordalen Mire near Abisko, Sweden - Palsa_T0_3 | ecosystem: Environmental > Terrestrial > Soil > Palsa > Peat permafrost | place: Sweden: Abisko...
CAGGGCAGACGCCTCTAAATTTCCATTGGTTGGACGCCCAGCAGCCTGAGCAGATAGGGATGGTCCCAACTGGCGTTGAGCATTTTTCCTCGGAGGCCGCGCTTTTTTGTTTTCTCCCGTTTAAGAAGGTTTAAGGCCAAGCGACGTAAAGTGGCCAAGTTCTGGGCGGCGTAGCCAGCACGGGCGCGGCTTTGATCTTGGCGGAAGCAAAGGTCCAAAGCCCAGTGCAGTTTGTTTTCCACTCCCCAATACCCTCGCACGGCGGGTGCAAAAGGTCTCCCCACCCAAGGGCAGACTGGAGAGATAGGAGCGCCGCTCAAGGGTGGTTTTGCCCTGCACCTCCCGGATCGCTTGGACCAGGCCCACCGATTGAAGACCCTCCCCTTTGGGCCGATCGGCAAACCAAGCCAGTTCCACGCTCTGAAAATAACGGCGGGTTTCCATCCGCCCGGGGTCTTTTTCCACCGTTTCCATCGTCGCCAGATGGGCGGCTGCTCTGGAGAGCTTGGCCCCCGGCCAGCGCGGCCCTTGTTTTTCAGCCAGCGTCGCATCCAGAAATGTTTTGACTTCCTCCGGCACTGTTTGCTGGTGGCCCTGGAGTGCCAGCACGTAATCGGCATCGGCTGCGATGATCTCCTGGGCGATTTTCTTTTGGCAGCCCATCGCGTCGATCGTCACGATGCAACCGCTCAACTCCAGAAGGATGCTTTTGCATCCTATGCTATCTCAACACAGGTACCAAAAGTACCAGCGCCATTTTGTCTCACCTTTTCTTGATAGAGTCGAAATTTAGATGCGTCTGCCCTGCGAGAGAGCCGCTTGACTGAGGCGGTTGGATGACGTATTTGTTACGACGCGGTTAATTTGGACATGAAAATAGGAACTACGAAAACTCGCGTTCCGGGCTGTGGCGTCAGCTTGGGATTTACGCTCATCGAACTATTGGTGGTCGTTCTTGTTTGCGGTGGATGTAGCAAGCAGGAGTCCAAAGAATCATTGGAGCAGCGGTCCACCCAGATATGCGCGGGCCATCTCAAGAGTTTCGTCGCGGCCAAAAAGCGCTGGGCGCAGGACCACAACTCTGCTCCGACCGATACGCCCACGTTCGATGATCTGGCGCCCTATTTTCGGCGTGGCATTCGCCTATGCCCCGATGGAGGCACTTACACCATCGGGACGGTTGCCGAACTTCCCCAGTGCTCCATCCCTGCCCACAATGATTATTTCAAAGCCCATCCGCCCGAGGAACCATGAATGGAACGGCCTCTTCCATCTTGTGAGCAGGTTCGCAAGATGAACGCGATAAAGCCCAATTTCTTTATCATCGGCGCGGCCAAAGCCGCCACCACTTCTCTGAGTTCATTGCTCAGGGCGCATCCTCAGGCAGCCATCTCGCGAGTCAAGGAACCGCACTTCTTCTCTTATGACCAAGTGTACCAATTTGGCTGGCGGAAATACCTGGAGCTTTTTAGCCATTGTCAGAATAAAAAGGCCATTGGCGACGCCTCCACCTCCTATTCGCGAATTCGTTATCACCCCTCCACTTTGGCACGCCTGCACGGGCATGTCCCTGAGGCCAAGATCATTTATATGGTGCGGCACCCGCTCAAACGCATCGAATCCGCTTTTGTGGAACATTTAGGCACTCCTGGCACCAACGTTTTCGACTCACTCAAGGACGCGGTCCAGCGTCAGCCGAGGTTTGTGGATTCGAGCAGGTATTGGGAAGTATTCGACGCTTACCGGCAAAAATTCGACGAATCCAGAATCAAGATCGTCTGGTTTGAAGATTATGTGGCCAATTCGACGGCGGTATTTCAGGATGTCTGCCGCTTCCTGGAAATCGACGATTTCGTGGTGCCTGACCCCGAGCGGGAGCACAGCAATAGCCGGAATAACGCCTCGAATCGAATGGCAAAACGCGGCCTGGGAGACCTTAAGCCGAACATCACCTGGGACGAAAATACCCGGCAATGGGTCGTGGACCAGATTCGAGAGGACAACTGCCGCTTCCTGACTTACTTTGGCCGCCCAAAAAATTTCTGGGGCGACCTTTTTTAAGAGCGTGTTTCCATCAAATCCAACCTCCAGAAATGGATTAGAATAATATGATCTAATTATGTGCTATTAGTTCATTGAAATTCATATCCTCCAAATGTGGGATACCCTTTCGTGAAACATTCTGGCATAAGAACTGTCCATGCAAGGCGGCGCCTTGGATGGAGTTCATGGAGTCCGCGCCTGCGGGAAATGTTGAACGGGCATGATTTGACACGAACGAACGCCGAATCAGATGCGTCACACAATATTTAAACAAAAAAACGCAAACACGACGAGAACGAGACACGCACAAGTATGAAACGAAAAATCCTCCTCAGCACGATCCTCGCCGCTTTAGCCGCCACGGGCGCCAAGGCGCAAGTGGTCAACTTTCATGACGACCATAACGGCAATTGGGAAGCGGCCACCGTGCCCCTCCCGCCTTCGTTAACCGGCGGCCTCAACAACGACGCTGGATCATATTATTATCAGTCCTACATGGAACTTTTCGCGGGCCAGGGCGCCTTCGTGGATCCAGGCAACAATATTTGGAACGGGTTCGGGAAGACGGGTGGATATAATTTCGACATCCCTATCTTTTATAGCGGCCCAACAAACTCCGGCGACTACTACCCGGCCGGCCTTAACGTCTGGCCGCAACAGGCTGGAAATCCTGGGAACCCTTACGCCGCCTATAGTTACACTTCCTACACCTACGGTACTTACTCCACCGGCTGGATTTCCACCACCGGCTCGTCGCTATTTCAAGCCTATCTTGGAGGCCCCACAGTATCCGGCAACTCCGATTCCAGCGGGAATTGGACCCCGGTGACTCTGTCGGTGGGTAACGCGGCCATAACCAACTACACGGGGGATTTCCTGGCTGCTCACACGAGGGACTCGATAAAATCGCCCGTCCAGAATGGCAGTCCGGCTTTTCTGCTGGAGAATTCCGCCTTCCAAGCAACGAATACGGCGAATCCATGGGGTACGAATGTATTTACCCTGGGGAATGTTCCCATAACCAACGCCCTCGGGCTGCCCAACACCTACGGGCTTTATATTTATGGGGCAAACTACTCGAATAAAGCCGCCACCGTGTTTTCCGTGAGCTCTGGAAACGCCCATTTCGGAATCGCCGGCACCACCAATAGCGCCGCAAGCGGTGTGCCTACAGCCTTCGTCGAAGGCACCACCTTTGTCATTTGGGAAAACGTCACGCCGGACACCAATGGAGATATCACCATCACCGCCCAGGCCAATTCAGCAGCCCGCGCCACCGGCGCCAAAGACACGCCGGGATTCAGCGATGTCAATGGATTTCAACTGATCTTCAATCCACCGCCGACTGCGGTGAGTTGCACTTACGCGCAGAACGTCTATGCGGGCAAAACGGCGACCTTTTCTTTTACGCCCGCCTTTATGACCAATGCCACGTTCACGACTGCCTCCTTTCAATGGCAATCCATTATTGACGGCGTGACCAACCCTCTCACGGATGGCGGCCCCATCTCCGGCTCCGCCACCACCAACCTGACCATTACCAACGTCACGTCGGCGAACGTAGGTTTGTATCAATGCGTTCTCTCCTCGGGACTCGGCACCAACGTCAGTCCTCTTGTTCCCTTGACCCTGCTTACTTCCGTTTACACAAACGTATTGACTACCAGCAGCAGCACCGTGTCTGATTTTGGCGACATTTCAGGCCCTCCTTACGCCGGGCCTTTTAACGCGGTCCCGCCAACCTTTTACATGACCGACGCCGAGGCGATTGATGGCACTCTCTATCAGTACGTCAATTTTGGCTCCAATGGCTCCGTCGCGCCGTTTCAGGGGCCGGTCGGTGTAAACTTTACTCCCACCGCCGGGTCCACGATCGTCAGCGGGTTGCGCATCTTTACGGCCAGCCGGCGTCCCGAGGATGATCCGGCTGACTATTATTTGTATGGTTCCACCAACTCGGGCAAAACTTACAGTTTCATCTCCGGCGGGCCTCTCGCGCTGCCCGCGCAACGCAACGCCGCCGCCGGCGCCATCAACGTCACTAACCAGGTTCTGCAGGAAGTCGACTTTGTCAACACCAACGTTTACGACAGCTATCAGCTCGTCTTTTCCAACGTCGTCAACAACGCTCTGGCCTCCAACGGCCTGCAAGTCGCGGAAATCCAACTGCTCGGCACCAATGGCGCCCTTCCTCCGCAGATTACAACCCAGCCCGCAACCAATATGGTCCTTCTGGTGGGCTCTTCACTCACCAACAGCGTGAAGGCCATCGGGACCGCGACCATCCATTATCAATGGTATTTTGACGGCCACGCGATTTCCAGCGCCACAGCCAGCGCGCTTTCGGTGACCAATCTGCAGATCACCAACAGCGGCAGCTACTATTGCGTCGTCACCAATTCCTACCCAGGAGCCAGCACCAGTTCGGTGTTGAACCTTACCGTGGTTTCGCCCACCCCTTATGAAGTGGCTCTGCAAGCGCTCAAGCCGCTGGCTTACTGGCCTTTGAACGAAACTTCCGGCTCAACGGCCTTCGAATATATTCACGGCATGAACGGGACCTACGACGGCAACGTAACTCTGGCGGAGCCGGGCGTGCCTTTTGCAGGCTTTGGCTCGCCCAGCCTCAGTGCCGCGTTCGACGGATCGACTGCTTACGTTGACATTCCCGTAGGTTACCTCAACGCCAGAGGCTCTCTTACGATCATGGCTTGGGTTAAGCCCGCCACGAATGGCTTTTTGACGGATATTATCGGGCATGGGGCCTCTTCCTACAGCCTGGCCGAAACGCCGTCCGGGGATGCCGCGTTCTTTGATGACGGCGGGGGATGCACCAATCCTATTTCCATCACGGACGGCAACTGGCACCATGTGGTCGGTGTTCGCACGAACGGCGCCGGTATCAACACGTTTATCTATGTGGATGGCTTCTTGTTTACTTCCAATTCGACCGCTTCGGGCAACCTTCCCAGCACCTCTTCGGACGTTTGGATTGGCGGCGCGCCCGATCTGACGGCAGGCTTATTTAGCGGCGAGATTTGTCACGCGGCCATTATTTCCAGCGCCCTCACGGCCGCCCAAATCGAGGGGCTTTACAGCGCGGACGAGGGTCCTCCCGATGTTCTCGTGCCATCCTCCGTTACAGTTGATGAGAACGGCAGCGTGGCCATTGCCTCAACGGCCTCAGGCACGCAACCTTACTCTTATCAATGGTATTACGAGCAGGGTGCGAGTACGAATTTGATCTCCGGCGCCACTGGCAGCACTTTGCAACTCACCAATGTTCAGCTCATTCAGTCCAATTATCTATACTTCGTGGTGGTGTCTAATACTTATGGCGCCACTACCAGCTCGGTTGTTGCGCTGAATATCCTCTACGGGCCGCCGGCGCTTTTCTCCGATGTGCGAACGAACCTCGAGGTGGTTGTTGGCTCGCCTGTCACCATGTCCGCCAGTTTCACGGGCACTCTGCCCTTCTCATATCAATGGACTTACAATGGACATCCTTTAAGCAGCGGCCCGCGAATCAGCGGCGTCACGTCCAGTACTTTGACGATCAACCCGGCTTTGTTGACCGACGGCGGCATCTACCAGCTAGTCGTCACCAATGTCGATGGCACCGGTCAAAGCAGCCAGGCTGCCTTGACGGTACTGCCCTTCGCCGGCTTCATCGGTGTTGGGTCAAATTGGATTCTAAACGCGGAGGGCACTCTTACAGCCGGTTTTCTCTTGACCAACGTGCTGGAAGTAACGGACGGAACTTCGGACGAGGGCTTATCCTGCTTTTCGATAGACCCAGTGTATGTCGGCGCTTTCCAAGCCACGTTCACCTATCAGGATGTCCTTCCCAGCGGTGGCGGCGCCAATGGCTCCTGCTTCGTCCTGCAAAACGATCCCAGGGGCGTGCTGGCGATTGGCGCTAATGGCTCCACGAACTACGGGAGCGACGGCAGTGGTGAAGGCTATGCCGCCGATGGCACAATCCCCGGCATCTCAAACAGTGTGTGCCTTGTCTTCAACGTTTACTCCGGCGAAACAGGCGGGTCCGGCGTGGCCCTTGGCGCCAATGCCAACATTATCACTCCTTATACGAATACTGCGCCCGTAGTCCTGACAAACGGTGATCCCATCAATGTGACTGTAACGTATATAGGCGGCCAGTTAAGCGTGCTTCTGCAGGACACCCTTAGCACCAACTCATGGTCCATGACCACCAATGTTAATATTCCTGCGCTCGTTAAATCGAACATGGCTTATGTTGGATTTACCGGCTCGTCTGGAGATGCTACCGCGGTGCAAACGTTTTCCAACTTGCAGTATTTCGTCGAGTATGCTCCTGCGTTCCTGGTGGTTCCCACCAACGTCACGGTGACCAATGGCGGAAGCCCTGTCGTCTTCTATTCCAGCGCCGTGGGCACGGCCCCGTTCGGCTACCAATGGCAGGTAAACGGAATCAACTTGACCGACGGCCCGTCGCCCATTGGCTTTGGCGCGACCGTCGCAGGCTCCCTCACCTCGAACTTGACCGTCACCGGTTATACCTTGAACGACAATGGCGATCTCTACACCGTGGTGGCGAGCAATGCCATTGGCACGAACAGCGCATCCGCCACTTTGACGGTTCTGACGGATGGCATGGTGGTGTCATCATCAACACAGTTGACTAACATCACCGTCAGCGGCACGCAGCTTATATTCAGCTATACGACTGTGGCTGGGCCGATCTACCAGGTCGAGTACACCACGAATCTGAGTTCGGGCGGGTGGGTGCCAGTAGGCAGCGCGGTCGTGGGCACCGGCGCGGCTGTTTCGGCGACCAACAACATTAACTCGACAGGGCAGCAGTACTTCAGGGTGGCCATTACACCGCCTTAACCAACTCTGTTTTATTCGTAGCCAAAGGCCTTGAGCAAAGGTGCCAATGTGTCCAGATGCGGTTCGAGGTATTTTTGATAGTTCCGCCAGCGACCCACGGCGCCTTTGGAAATGGGCTTGGCGACGGCGGCGTAAGTGGGAGAGCGCACCAGCTTGCTTCCCGCGTATTCGTTGAAGCGCAGCACGCGCTCGTCCCAGTCCGCGCCTAGATACTCCAGGGCGCGACGGGAAACGCCTTCCAAATCCGCCACCACTTCCTCGTAGCGGACTTCCATGTAGGAGCCGCCCAGACACGCCGCCGCCGCTCTCCACAAGCCCATCGTCGAAGCGTATTCCAGGGCGGTGGTCTCCAAGCTCAGGAAGATGGAGCTGACTTGCCCCAGCGGAAGCGGCTGCATGAAACAACTCAGGCAGACATCGCGCGGATCACGCAACGCCACCAGCAGTTTCGACTCCGGAAAAACCCGCGCAAAGGCGGGAACCAACCCCGTCAGCGACGGGTTCTTGTCAATCAACATCCGGGCGTCCGGCGGATGGCCCAGGAACCGCGTCATGCAGTTCGCGTAGTTGAGTCGGGCCTGCCGCAAGACCCCGGTCGAAACCGATTCCAACGCATCCACCAGCAGCGTCTTCGGCGGCATGTCGCGCAAAATATGAGTATAGGCTTCCTGCGAGAAAATCCTGGTCTCCTCGGCGGAAACAAAACCCGGGTGCGAATCCAGCACCTGTTCCAGCAGCGTCGTGCCGGAGCGCGGATGGCCGCACAACAGCGCCAGGCGGCACGGCTCGGAGGCGGGCGCTTGCGCCTTCCACCGACCCATTAATTCCGCGTTGAGTTTCTCCTCCGCGATCTTTAGTCTGGAATGCACCATCTTTTGGTTGGCGATATGTTGAGCGGCGTTGGGCAGAATCATTTTCTTTGCCTCCAGAAACGCCGTCATGGCCTCGTCGTAGCGTCCCTGGCCGTCCAGCACCATGCCCATCTCATACCATCCACGAATGCGGGTGGACCAGGAATCCCGATCCGATAGCGCGAGCAAAGGACGCAAGCGCCGCTCCGCCTCCTCGCGCCTTCCGCTCAACCGATCCAGCCGCGCGCGCACCAGTGTCGCCAACGGGTCGCCCGGCGCCATTGCGAGCGCCCTGTCCACCAGTTCGCCGGCCTCACTCAACATGCGGAATCGTTCATAAACTTCCGCCAGCTTGACAAAGGTGCTGGGCGACACTTCAGGTTCTTTGATCGCTCGTTCAAAGTAAGCGCGCGCCATTTCGTAGCGCTCAAACCCGCGGCATTGGGTAGCGGCCAGAACGAGAACCTGGCCTCGGCTTGGGGCGACGCGGAGCGCTTTCTCGAACCAGGATTCGGCCGTCGTGTATTCGTAGCGCATTCCGTAGGCGGCGGCGATATCCAGCAAGAGCCCGGCATCGCCGGGGTTTTCGCGGCTGACTCGCTCCATGATCTTGAAGTATTGCGGATAATCCTTTTGATGCCAGGCCATCCTGGCTTCCTGGCAAGTGCGCGCCACCGCCCGTTGGGAGTTCATTCGCTGGAGCTTCATCTTCATAAGCGTCTTTGATCATAGCGATCCCTGAGTTTCCCCAGCAAGGTATTTGTCCACTCGGCCAATACATAGGGCGAAAATCAACTTTAGCGCGCCGTCAAAAAAGAAAATCCGTGTTTTTCCCCGCTGCTTTGGCGTTCTCATCAATTTTTTTGGACGTTTAGTCGGATTAGGTCGGATTAGGTCGGATTGGGTTGGATTCGCTCGGATCAAGGCCGGATTGAATCCGGGTCGCTGAAGGCCTGCCCGGCCATAGTTTTTTGATTACCTTCATTTTGGGTAGTGCGTTTTTTAACAGCATTTTCACAAAAAATGTTTTCAGGCGTTATTAGGCGTTATTAGGCGTTAGCGAAATCCTTTCATTCAGGTTTTCAATCTTGGATTTTCGCTGCTCACAAAAAACTTCGCCCATGAGTTGGATTAGACCGGATCAAGGCTGGATTACGAGCCCGCCAGGTCGGATTGAACCCGCATGGCCAGAAATTCCCAGGTGCTTACGCACAAGAGATATTTTTTCATTTTGGTTTGACTAGGTTTGACCAGCCTTGACCAGGTTTGAGGAGTATTCGGCGAAGACTTTTCCTGGTCATAGAGATGGTGGCGTGAAATTCTCGCGCAAACACATGCCCCCCAACGATGTTTTCTCCTCTTACCCTTCCCTCTGCAAAATTTCAAAGAACAATGCCTTGTCCCGCCAAAGCGGTCAGCCTTCAGGTTTTTCAGCCTTTAGCCTTTCCCTAAAACTACCACGCTTAGATGGGATTGCAAGTAAAGCTATTCAAGAACGGTTCTTGGCTGTTTTCAGTGGAATGTCAGAGGCTCTTGAGGGAAAACTCATGGCCACCTCAACGACTCCAAACACAAAGGTGAAACGTTGTTGATGGACTCGATCAAAATGGTCATCAGCGCGGCGGTTGGAAATCCCGCCGCTATCGGATCGGCTGCGGCTGGCGCGGCTGCCGACGCTGGCAAGCCCTTGGCGGACACCGCGGCCGCGTGGTTCCAGGTCAGAAAGGAGTGCGTCATATTTGACACTTCCCCGGGCGAAAACGATTGGGATTTTTGAGCCGTGCCAGTGAGCAGCCCGGAACCCCTTCCATCTCACTTCCCAGATTTTCCTGCTTTCCATTTTCATTGAAGGGTGGTTAAGTTGAGCGCATGAATGCGGGTCAAAGCGTTTGGGACAAGTTGTTCCGGCTGGTGCTGGCGTTGCTGGTGGTCGCCAGCCTGCTGGGCATTTTCCTTTGGTACCAACCCGTTATCCAGGAAAATCAGCGCCTGCGCCGCGATAAACTGGAACTGGAGAAAAAAATTGAAAAGGAGGCCGATACCGCCAGGAAGTTGGATGCCGACTTCCGCGCCTTGCAAAACCCCATGACCATTGAACGCTTGGCCCGCGAACGACTTAGTTATGCCAGGCCGGGCGAAAGCGTTATCCACTTTGACCCGCCGCCGGGAAACAATCAAACACAGTGAGGCTTTAGTCTCTTATCTTAATCGTAATCGTTTTCCCTCCGCCGAAGAGCGATTACGATTACGAACCCCCCCGGCCCCATTATACGGTCATGATCTCTTTTTCCTTGGCGGCTAAATGGGCGTCGATTTTGCCGATGTATTCGTCGGTCAGTTTTTGAATTTCCTTCTCCGCCCCTTCCACCTGATCTTCGGCGAGTCCGCCGGCTTTCTTTTCCTTATGGATTGCTTCGTTGGAGTCGCGGCGGACGTGCCGGACGGCCACCCGGCCATCTTCGGCTTTTTTGTGAACGATCTTGACCATTTCAACGCGGCGCTCCTGGCTCAATTCCGGCAAAACCAGCCGGATGACTTTGCCTTGCACCGTGGGCGTCACGCCCAGGTTGCTTTTCATGATCGCCTTCTCGATGGGATGCACCGTGCTCAGGTCCCAGGGCTGAATCATCAGCACGCGCGCCTCCGGGGTGGTGATGCCCGCCAATTCCCGTATGCGCATGTGCGAGCCGTAAACCTCCACCGTGATGTTTTCCACCAGCACCGGCGAGGCCCGGCCGGTGCGTAAGCCCGCGAATTCGTGCTGCACGACCTGTTCGGTCTTGGTCATCTTATCTTCCGCTTCCAGGAGTATGTCGTCTAAGGCCATAACAATATTAGGTTGGGAGTATCATTACCATATCATCGTCAGCCTGTCACTAACGTTCCGACCGGCTGTCCCAGAACCACTTCCCTCAGGTTGTGGGCTTTGAAGAAATCAAACACGATAATCGGCATCTTGTTGTCCATGCACAGCGAAAAAGCCGTCGAATCCATCACCTGCAATCGCTTCTGCAACGCCTCCAAATACGTGATCTGCGTATAACGCCTGGCTTCGGGGTTCGTTTTCGGATCGCTTTCATAAATGCCATCGACTTTGGTGGCCTTGAGAATGAC
>Ga0302326_10030049_pt1 | contig 10883 bp, 4 predicted proteins | sample Palsa_T0_3_FD_202264 | JGI IMG/M metagenome (GOLD analysis project Ga0302326, IMG submission 202264) | Peat permafrost microbial communities from Stordalen Mire near Abisko, Sweden - Palsa_T0_3 | ecosystem: Environmental > Terrestrial > Soil > Palsa > Peat permafrost | place: Sweden: Abisko...
ACTTCAGAATGCACTTTCGCTAGAGTCGGGACGTCTGAAGGTGGAGCTTTGGGAGTTCCAGTAATTCTGGGAAAAGACTGTACAGTGACCGTACAGTAGATTTGGCAATTCTGGAAATCATGCCAATTCGGGCATTCTCAGAATCAGTAAGTTTAGTGTTTTCAATACTGATGGCGGGTTCGACTCCCGCCGCCTCCCCAAAAAACTTAACCCATGGCATACGACCTTTGCACCGTTGCGGTCACCAACCCGTGATCACCGCTGCTGGGTACCCGTCACAAGCCGATCAGTCCCAAATCCGAGGATGCCTCCTGCTGGCGGCTGGTGGCACAGGCCAGCCCGGAATGCTCGCCACGATTTTCAAAGTCTTGCAGTTCCTGACGAGTCGAACTTGCGAACCGGCTTGAAGTGCTCGGAAGCAGCTCGGAAGTAGATCGCTTCAGAGTTCAAATCCGGAGATTGGTGCTGACTACGGCAAAGAGAGTTGGGGCTGATCCCACACGATTGAAGAACCGCTCGAGATTCGGCTATGTCATGGACCAATTGGCGACCGGCAGACCAAATCTCTATCGGTCACAATAAGGACTCCAGGAAACGATTGCGAACTGGCAGCGGATTCCTGGCCACGAAAGCGGGGATCGTGGGGCTTATCTGCGAGTTCTTGCTCCTGCAGTTGCATCGTCACTCGCGCTGGAATCGAGAAGCACCTTGGGCGAACAGTTCGCTTTCAGGACGGACGCTTGGCGCGATCAACTTCGATTCAAAGCTATCTTTCCACCGATTCTCGCTCATTTTTCATGGATACGAAGGATACGAAAATTCCGGGGAATCTCGTTCCTTGTGTAGACTAGGGAGAAGGTAGGGACGGTATAGACGGCGGGTAAGTCCATACTCTCACTTGCTTTGCACCTAAATCACAGAAAGTGCGAGTTTTCGTAGGCGGGCCTAAAACGGGTTCGAATTCCTCCGCCCCGACCATCGTAAAGTATTGATACTTAGTGCGATATATCGGTTCTGACTCACTCATCTGCTTTTTCGAGCCATCCGACTGTAGACGAAATTGTAGCGGTCGCCGCCCCCATGCAATTTTGTCTTGCACTTCCAGCGAAAATTTCTTCGATTCAACTGCGGGACAATCAGACTGACTTCCGTTCCGAGATCAGAACAGCATGGAGATTCGAATTCTCTCTCCAACGATTTCATGGACCGACGAGGGAAGAAGTTGCCGCATTGATGAACGTACGCTTACAGAAGTAGGAAGACAAGGTCGATAGAAGTCTCACGAGACGGAGTATGAGACCGGTCTTGCACGAATTTGGACAATGGAGACGTATAGTCGATCTGCTTGACTCAAATACAGATACTCATTTTGGCGGCCACAGATGCCGGTCGTGATCTTACTCATGCAGATGCAGGGAGACAACGCGTGCTGGACCTGCGCTCTCGCCCAGCATGTCGCTTTCAAGTAGCATCTCGAAGTGAGGAAGCGATCCGTTCGGTTTGCGAATCTTATTGAGAATTGGAAGCAGACGGTCGTCATCCGTGGCAAGGTCTACAGCCGCCTCCGTTCCGCCCATGGTCAGTCCCTCCAGGATCAATACGTTTCCTGTTTCGCTTAGGTTGGGCAAAAAAGCGACCACGGCATAGACCTTGGTGCGAGTCCCCGGTGTAAAAGAGCTGTACTCCTCCAACTCGCCTGTGGCGGGGTGTCGATTGACAAACGAAGTGTGTGTATAGGGATGATCGATGGTGAAAGCGAAGTTCATGTGGGATTCGAAGAGTTCGACCCAGGGAACGGCCTCTTGCGCACCGATCATGATGACGTTCGCCGTCTTGAAATCATTCAGATGCATATCCCGGCTATAGTGGACCAGCGTTCGATCGGGTATCGCCTCCGGAAGGCGCAAGAGATGCGTAAGGGTATTTGCGTCGACCATCGACGTATACCTGCGATGGCGAAGGAATTCCGCGAATTGCGGTTCAACGTGTTCAACGAACGGCATCTGTTTGCTCACATCGTCGCCGAGATAGTCGTGCAGGCTTACGTACTGGCGGGAGACGGCATGGAAGAGAACGAGGCCCGAGTCGCCTAGAACGATCTGCGTCGGCTGGTCGTCGGTAAATAGACGTCCCCATAGAATGTGGTGGCGCTTCACCACTAACGGCGTGCGCCAATGCAATCCGAGTGCGACCATCAGAGCAACGCAGAGGAACACGAGAATCACGGTTGTGACACGATAGCGCGATAGTACGGCCGCGTCTGGTTCAACCAAAATACGGTCGGGCGAGGTTTTGCCAATCAGCGTGGGCGAGACTAGAGACGACTGCGAAGCCTGAGGAAGGTTCGCCTGATCCGCCTGATCGTCGAGACTGGCCACTTGAATTGGAGAGGTGTTTTCCACATCCTGCGGCAACCTGAGACTGTCCGGATCTGAGGTGGTATCGACGCGGCGTTCCTCTCCAGGGAGGTGCTCGGGGCGAATTGAGAACAAAGGTATGTAGCCGCCTCGAGGAACAATCAATTGGAGTGGTTCATGGCGGCCGGCGCGCTGAAAGAACTGTTCTAACCGGCGCCGAAGGCGCAGGGCGTGGGAGCGCACTATGGTGTCTGCGGCGGAATCGTAATCGGGTTTTCTCCCGAAAACTTCAACACCGATATGCTGTTCGCTGAGACTCTGGCCTCTGCCCTCGAACATTGCGATGCAGATATAGAGCAGGAATTTGGAGAGCTGCGGAGAGCGGATAAATTCAGGAGTTGCCAGGATGCGCTGCAGGAGCAAATAGCGAGGATCTGCCTCCCAAACTGCCTGGGCGACCGTCTCTATTTCCGTCTCCTCGATCGATAACCTGCTTGTCATGACGCTTCACCACCCCCGTTTCACCTCTAATTTAAATTTCAAACCTTTACAAAACCGTGAATCACCTGATTTCACCTCCCCTTGGTCTCGCTGTTGCCCAGCGCGTCAACCCCCTTTCATTGCTTTCGCCAGCATGAAAGCACAAAGAATCACCGAGAAATCACTGAAATTCTCTCCGCTCGCTTGAGTAGATTCACGAAGGCGAGAGGGTCGTTGTTCGTCCTGGTCAATTTCCTGGCGGCCGATCGCCCCAAACCGCGCCCCAATAGCTCGACCAGCGCGGAGTCTCGAAAACCGGAACATTAACGGAACATGAATTACGGAGGCTGTGAGAATGCGGATGATGAATTGGTGGGCGAGGATCTTGTGTGCAGCAGCAATGGTGCTGGCGCTGTCCTCGCCTCTTGCCGTGGCACAAGAGACGGGCGCCAGTATCAATGGAACAGTGCGAGACAGCACCGGAGCGGTGGTCAACAATGCGGAAGTAACAGCAACGGATACGGCGACCAACGCTCGTGTAACGCAACAATCGCAGAGCGGCGGCGAGTACACCTTGCTTAATCTGCAGCCCGGTACGTATACGCTCAACGTGACGGCTCCCGGCTTTAGCAGATACGAGCAGACCGGCATATTGCTCAACCTTAACCAGCACGCCACGCTGGACATCTCTCTCCAGCTAGGAAGCACCCAGCAGCAAGTCGTTGTCGACGCCGATGTCACCAGCCTGGACACTACTTCCGCCACGCTGAACAGTGAGGTCACGGGCGAATCCATCAGCAACCTCCCGCTCAATACGCGCGAGTCCTACTCGCTACTGGAGATGGTGCCAGGATTCTTTGGATCGATCGGCAACGACTACAACGCTGTCGGCTATTCAATTGACGGAGGCGACGCGAGCTACGGAGACATACTTGTAGACGGTACTCCGGCAGGCTTTCCGACTGTGAATGGAGTTCAAGGTGTAGGCATCTTTCCTTCAGTGGACGCCATCGGCGAATTCCGCCTTCTAGCGCAAGACTACCCCGCCGAGTTCGGGCGATCGCTGGATGGGCTTCTGAACGTCGTCTTCAAGTCCGGCACCAACAAGTTTCACGGAACCGGGTTTGAGTTTATCCGCACTTCAAATATGGATGCAAACGACTTCTTTTCCAATCTGAACAAGGTGCCACTGCCAAATTTTCATCGAAACCAATTTGGCGGCATCCTGGACGGACCGATTTACAAGGACAAGACATTTTTCCTGATTTCCACCGAACTGCTTCTCCAGAACCAATTCCAGTCGCTCACTACGACCGTACCAACACTACTGCAACGGACCGGAGATTTCTCTCAGACTTACGGCCCCAATGGCAGCCCCGTGGTGATCTACGACCCGTATACCACGACCCTTGATCCAGCTACCGGCAACTACACCCGGACCCCATATCCAGGGAACGTAATCCCAGTCTCAGACCAGAGCAAGGTTGCTCAGAACGTCATGAAATACTTCCCTCTGCCAAACGTCCCCGGCAATCCGACTACGAATGCCAACAATTACTATGCGAACGGCAGCACCATCGAGCAGACCATCTCCTGGGATGTGCGCTTGGATCATACCATCAGCGACAGGCAAAAGGTCTTCGGGCGCTATTCAAACCGCTATTACGACAGTGATCCTGGTCCTTTATTTCCCGCCGCCGATGCGGTTGGCGAGGGGTTGATCAACGGCGAAGACTTTTCCCGTGGTATCACGGCCGGGTATACGGCAACTGTGAATCCGCGGGCGATCTTTGACGCCCGTCTGGGGTTCGCTCGCACCCTCTATAACTATCTGAACAATAGCCTTGGCTTTCAAGACTCCGTACTTGGTCTGCCTTCGAGCATCGACGCGGCTTCTGGGGTCACACCTCTATTTCCGCAAATGGACCCGGCCGGATACGACGGCCTGGGAAACAGTGGCGAGCGCCACAATGCATTCATGTCGTACTCCCTTTTGTCATCCCTCACCCTGGAACGCGGCAAGCATATCTTCAAAATGGGATTTGATGGCCGGATGATCCGCGTGAACGACAATGAGGCTTCCTACGGGGCTGGCGGGTTCACCTTTGGGACCAATTGGACGCAGGGGCCCAATCCGAACGCAGCAAGCACGTATGCCGGCAACGGGCTTGCATCGATGCTGATCGGCATGGGCACGGGCTATATGATTCAGGACTACAAGGACGTTGCGACACAAAGCTACTATTTCGCCGAGTACCTGCAGGATGATTGGCGCGTCACGCCGAAGCTCACCCTCAATTTGGGGATCCGCTACGACCTCGACTCGCCCCGCACAGAACGCTTCAACCGCATGAACTATTTCGATCCGACGGTCGCTTCACCGCTGGCGACCGCTATTCCAGGGTTGACCGGTGGGCTAGAGTTTGTGGGTGTGGATGGACATAGCCGTCATCAGTATCACGTGGACTGGAACAACTTTGCTCCGCGGGTGGGCTTTGCCTACGCGGCGACCCCTTCGACGGTAGTGCATGGCGGCTTCGGACAAGTCTATGGCGCCTCGACCCAGGAGGCCGCCGGCACCGTCGGCCCTTACGGTTGGAGAGTACAGACGAACTGGGTGGAGTCGCTTGATGGGATCACGCCCTACCAGTGTCCTACGACTGGCCCTTGCCTGGGCGGTAATCTCGATAATCCGTTTCCTCAGGGATTTACTACGCCGCCGGGTTCAGCCGATGGTCTCCTCACTGGCGTAGGAAGCGATTTGGAAGGCGTTTTACAGCGAGATGCCACGCCCTTTTCGCTGCAGTGGAACCTTGACGTGCAGCAAAAACTACCGTTTGGATTGATCGGCGATATTGCCTACGTCGGTAATCGTGGACGCCAACTTATCCAAAGCGGCGAGGGCGGGATGGACCTGGACCAACTTCCGTCTTCTGACCTCTCTCTGGGTTCGGCGTTGAATGCGTCTGTCGCAAACCCTTTCTACGGCTCCATCACCACAGGCTCCCTGGCGGCTCAGACGACTTCACGCGAGCAGTTGCTCCTAAAGTACCCGCAGTGGTTGGAAATGTGGCCATTGCGCGAACAGGGAGGCAATTCCCAGTATGACGGGCTGCAAATAACCGTGAATAAGCGTCTCTCGTCAGGAGTGCAATTGCAGGGCTCCTATGTGTTGTCGAAGAACTTTTGGAATGGCACCACTCACCAGGATACCTTTCACCCCATGGCCGACTATGCAATTGCCTCGCAGGATATTCATCAGCGCTTTGTCATGAGCTACATCTATCAGCTGCCATTCGGACGTGGGCGGATGTTCGGAAGCCACATTACATCATGGGAAGATTCAGTGCTTGGTGGCTGGCAGATCAATGGCATCACAACGCTTCAGGGTGGCAATCCGCTGCAGATCGACGCGAGCAACACTCTTTCGAGTTTCAATTTTCAGACGCTGTATGCCGATACCAACTTCCAGAATGCGTCCTATTCTGGCTCTGTGAAGAAGCGTTATAACAAGTACTTCAATACCGCCGATTTCAGCCAGCCGGCAGCTTTCACGCTCGGCAACGGGCCGGCCTATTACAACCATCTACGTGGGCCGGGACTGGATAACACCGACTTCTCGCTTTTCAAGGAATTCAACCCTCTCGAAAAGCTCAAGGCACAGTTTCGAGCCGAAGCATTCAACGTCTTCAACCACCCCGAGTTCAGTAATCCAAATACCAGCGTGACCAGTTCGAGCTTTGGCGAGATCACCTCGCAGGCGAACTCGCCGCGGCAACTTCAGTTCGGTCTGAAGCTCTTGTTCTAATCACGATGGCGCGGGGTCGAGGAGGCTCTACCCCGCACCGTAGCCTCAATAGCGATCCGGTGCGAAACGCCGGAGAAAATGGAGTCGTTTCCCCAATATGTCCTGGATGAGTAAATCCGCCCATTTTGTAACCCTGTTTGCACTCGCGCTTACATCCTATTCGGTGGCAGAAGCCCAGAATGACGGCTCGGCTGCCACCAAAGGACCGATTGTTGTGCTGATCACGATCGATGGTTTCCCTGCACGCGCGCTCGAAGACCCGCGGCTGCCCATGCCTACACTTCGCATGCTTGAGGCCAACGGAGCACATGCCGATGCCATGCAGCCGATCAACCCCACTGTTACCTGGCCGAATCATACGGCACTGATTACAGGCGTGAATGCAAGTGCGCATCATGTCATGGCGAATGGGCTCATAACCTTTCCCGCCGATGGCGCGGCGCCCACGATCAAGCCATGGGTGCCTAAAGACGACCTGGTGCATGCACGCACGCTCTACGACGCCGCTGCTGAGCAGGGTATGACGACCGGCCAGGTAGACTGGGTCGCAATCTACGGCGCAAAGAATGTACGCTGGGAGTTCGGCGAGCGGCCAAGCGTAGACAGTCCGATCGCACGAGACCTGATCGCGCAGAAACTGGCTACCGAACAGGAAATTGCAACCTTCGGAGAGAAGAGCACCCCGGCATGGCGCGACCATCTCTGGACCGATGCAGCGATCGACATCCTCACCCGGCATACGCCCAACCTGCTGCTATTCCACCTGCTCGAAACAGACACTCTCCAGCACGCGTATGGAACACTGACTCCAGCGGCCTACGCGGCATATGCATATGCCGACGACTGCATCGCGCGCGTTGTGAATGCGGCACGCGACGCCGGTCTTCTCGATCGCACTACATTCATTCTTACCTCCGACCACGGCTTTGCAAACTTCACGCAGACGATCAGCCCCAATGTGGTACTTGTTCAAAAGAAACTCTTGCAGATGCAGAACGGAGCCTATAAAGGCAATGTCTGGTTCATGCCTGAGGGCGGCACGGCCTCCTTATATATCCGCGATGATTCCAAGCGTGCCGCGATTATCCAGGAGATAAAAGCCGATCTTGCAGACACGCCCGGCATTGCCGGCATCTTCACAAACCAGGAAGCGCAGAAATTCGGTATCCCCGCACTTGGTTCAACAGATCAGGCACCTGATCTTTATTTGGCTGCGAAGCCGGGGTATGCCTTCACTGGCGGCACAGAGGGAGCCGTCGTGAGTGATTTTAAGCCTGTGCACGGGGCGCATGGTTATCTCAACACCGATACGGACATGGGAGCCCTATTCGTCGTGTCGGGGTCGCAAATTCGGAAGGGAGTCAATCTCGGTTCCATTACGAATCTGCGTGTCGCGCCCACGATAGCAAAACTACTGGGCTTATCCTTGCCAGCCGCAACCCAGGAGCCTTTGACAGAGGCCTTTCAGTAGCGCCGCTCTGTACCGAAGGGAGACTCCTGCGTAGCCTAAGAAACGGTGCCTCGGTCTCCTGTATTCCGTGCATGCCATTTGCGTTGTTGCATTGCACTTTTCGTGCCGGTGGCATGCGCGTATAAAGGGGACCAGCCAGTCGATATGGCTCAGATTCTTATGACCATTTATCTAAGTTCTTTGACGCGGATAACGGGAAAGATCTCAATAAATGGTTAGAAGCCACCTAGTGCTTAGTCCCGGTATTTGATGATGGCCGCCAAATCTTTATCCGAGCGTAAAGGGAACTGACTTTTGAAACCGGCAGCAATTTTGGCAAGGATTCTCGACGAGGAAAGAGGTATTCGTCGACGACGGGTTGTCGCGAAGTGGTGCCAAGCGGGTCGCGAATGATCGGCAGACGCGACTCTCCTCCCGTTCATCTTCAACTCTGAGGAAGAATTTTCAAAGCTGCAACTCAGACGGCTAGATTGTAGCGATGATGCGGGCCGCCCAGCCTCGGCATTGAGGTGACTCTGCGATCTTCGCCGGGGTTTCACGACCGGGAGGAGTGCCTTTTGCCAATGCGAGATGAGTTCGGTCGTCGTGATAGTAACGGACGTACTCTTTCATCAACCGCTTGAGATGGCGTTCATTCATAACGATCACATGATCGAGCAAGTCCAGCCGAAGTTGCAACCCAGCGCTCAGCTACGCCGTTTTGCCACGGAGTTCGGAAGCTGGTCCGTTTGGGCTCGATGCCGACTCTCTTTATGGTGCCAACCACCTCGTCATCGAAGTTTGCGCCCGGTCGAAGATCAGACCCCACGGAGTGGCATTGACATGGATGTCTTTGTGAGTTGTTGCAAAAGTCCCTGATCGGGCCTCGACCGTAGTCGAAATCGTATCGGTCAAAGCATCTAGGATGTAGACGAAACAACAAAGTTCAATAACCGATGCTGGTTCAAAAAGGCTTGGCTACCTCTATTTATCAACGATTTAGCTCAAAATCGCATGATTCCGGCTGCCGTCGAAGCTACGACAATCGATGTGTCGAGTGGTCGTCACGACGGCCCACTCCAGTGCATTAGGATGTCTCCTGTCTTCAGGTGAGCCGTCAAATCGAGTGGCATTAAGCACGCTACCCACGGCGCAGAATAGACGGTGGCTCAGGGCAGAATGAGATGACCAAAAATGAGAGAGCAGGTGCCAAGAGCAATGATTAGCCATCCTGCGATGGCGGAATCACGTGAAAAGTAGGGCCTTATGGTGAGCCTGGATTTCAGACAGATCAATTGGCCGACAAAAATGGATCTGCCGCTGGAAGCGGGGCGGCTGTTTTCTTCACTTTTGAGTTCGCGTTGCCGCGCCGCATTCTCCAATTCCTCGCGGAGATGACTACGCAGAGTATGAATCTCTTGATGGGCTTCGCCGCTGATAACGCGAAGTTTAAGATCAAGCTTCTGTGACGAAGCCGCCGGAATCATCTCGATTAGCGCCTGAGTTTTGTCGTGGCTTACCTGAAGCGCAGGCCGGCTCTGCTGCTGCCTTTTTGAGGTCAACTCCAGATCTTTTATAAGGCGAGCCGATCCCTATCCGATCGATTGCGATACATGGATTTGCTAAAGCTGCTGACGAGCAGAGGGCTGCTTTACTTCATCCTCCTAAGCTGCCGCAGGACCTGCCGCTCCGAGCATGTGCGTACCCCCTTCAACAGCAATGACGAATACCGGACCGGTTCGCGCCCAATAAGTCGTGATTCAGAGAGAAGGCGAATGGCATGAAGCGTGCAAGGAGTCTGTAGGCCAAGCTGATCGCTTTGCAATAACGATGAGGGCCAAAGACGTCGCGAACGCGGCAGCACAGGGCGCGAAAGGCATAGTATGTGGATCGTCAAAGTTGCTCTAGATCGACCGTACACATTTGTCGTTCTCGCGCTGCTGATTCTCATCGCTGCGCCGGTAGTCATCCTCCGGACGCCGACCGACATCTTCCCCAATATCAATATTCCTGTCGTATCAATCGGATGGCAATACACTGGCTTGAATCCCGAAGAGCTCGAGGGCAGGCTCACCTCGCCGTACGAAAAGGCTCTGACCACGCTCGTCGACAACATTCAGCACATCGAGTCCACCACCTATAACGGGGTCGCGGTAGTAAAGGTCTATTTGCAGCCGGGCGGGTCGCTCGATACCGCAAATGCTCAGGTTACAGCCGCGTCGCAATTCATGCTACGACAGCTTCCGCCCGGAACACTGCCCCCCCAGATCATCAACTTCTCCGCTTCGAGCGTGCCTATTCTGCAACTCGGAATCTCCGGCGAAGGACTCAGCGAAGCACAACTAAATGACTACGCGACCAACTTCATCCGCACTCAACTCATCACCGTCCCCGGAGCCGTCGTGCCCTCGCCCTATGGCGGCAAGCAGCGCCAGATCAGCGTCAACATGAATCAGGCCGCCATGCAGTCCAAGGGTGTCGCACCCAGCGATATATTGAACGCACTGGCTGTGCAAAGTGTTGTCATGCCATCGGGCATCATCAAGATTGGCCAGACGGAGTACGACGTTCGCACGAACGGCTCGCCGCGCACCGTATCGGAATTGGCAGACATTCCGCTGCGCCAGGTGAATGGGACTACCATCTATCTTCGCGATGTCGCCAGCGTCAGCGACGGCTTCCAGTTTCAGACCAACGTCGTGCGCCAGGATGGGCGCCGCAGCGTATTGATCTCTGTCCTCAAGAACGGAAATTCTTCGAGCCTGAGCGTGGTCAAGGGTATCCGTGC
>Ga0302326_10030050_pt1 | contig 10883 bp, 5 predicted proteins | sample Palsa_T0_3_FD_202264 | JGI IMG/M metagenome (GOLD analysis project Ga0302326, IMG submission 202264) | Peat permafrost microbial communities from Stordalen Mire near Abisko, Sweden - Palsa_T0_3 | ecosystem: Environmental > Terrestrial > Soil > Palsa > Peat permafrost | place: Sweden: Abisko...
GCTTCCGGCTGGCAGCAGAACACGCACGTACAGCGTTGGTTTTTCTCACCCAATCGCCTTGTGCCAGCAGTTGCGCGACGCTGGCCCTGCGATGCGAATCTGGCTCGGTAATTCCATTCAGCGAGCAGGGCGAGACGCCTTTGTTCGAGCGACAGCAATACAAACTGGTGCGAGAGCGCAATCGCAATGAAGGCTCACCTTTCATGCAGCGAAAGCCGGCGCAGGGCGTGAGCTGGCCGGCAGAGACGCTTTGGTCGAGAGTGCGGTGATGTATGCCGTACTCCATCCATCGAACTTCTTCGCACAAGCGGCCGCACATCAGCACCCGGAGGTTCGCAAGAGACCGTTCGTGGTGCTCGACGGAGAGCCACCAACGGAGTTGGTCTTCGCCGCAAACCACGCGGCACGCTCTCTGGGCGTGGAGATTGGCATGACGCGGCTGCAAGCGGAAGCATTCTCCGAAGTGGTAGCACTCCGTCGCGATATCGAACATGAACATACGGCCCATGCGTCTCTTCACCGTGTCGCGTGTATGTTCTCACCACGTATTGAGTCCGTGGAGGAGCGGCCCGGCACGTACGCGCTGGATATTCGCGGAATGGATCTGCTATACAGCGATGCCGGGCAACTTGCGAACAAATTGAGACAGGGCGTGATGGCGGCAGGCTTTCTGGCTAACATTGCAGTCGCTGAAAACTTCCACGCTGCGGTATCTCTTGCATGCGGCAGAACTGGTGTCTCCGTTGTACCTGCAGGTTGCGAGGCACAAGCCATCGGTCAACTGCCGCTAGCAGCGCTGTGCCTTGCGCCGGAGCATGAAGCGATCTTTGCGGCCTGGGGCATCCGTACGTGTGAAGAACTGGCGACGCTGGCAGAGACAGATTTGATCGCGCGTCTAGGCCAAGTTGGAAAGAAGCTGCACTCTCTGGCTTGCGGAACGTGGCCACACTTGATGTTCCCGATTGAGCCGAGCTTCGAGGCCGGTCTGGTAGAGCGCATGGACCTGGACTTCCCTGTAGAAGAACTTCAACGTCTGCTCTTCCTGCTTTCTCGCATGACGACTACGCTGCTGGACCGCGTTCGCGGGAAATCGCGGGCCATCGCCGCACTCCGCCTCATACTCCTTCTCGACGGCGGTGCACAGCATGAGCGCACCGTTCGTCCTGCGCTGCCGTTGCAGGATACGGCAACATTGCTCAAGCTGGTACAACTCGATCTGGAGATGCATCCACCGAGTGCGGGGATTGTGGGTTTGGAGTTGCACGCACAGTCTGGCGCGCCGTATCGAGCGCAGCATGGCCTGTTTCTGCCGCAAGCGCCGGAGCCAGGACAGCTCGAAGTGATGCTCGCGCGTATGCGAAAGCTATTGGGCGAGCAACGTGTCGGCTCACCGGAGCTGACCGACGATCATCGACCGAACGCCTTTCGTATGGCGCCGTTCGCGCCACCACCGCCATGTCAGAATGAGGGGCTTCCGCTCTCGACGCCTATCGCGCTGCGCGTTGCGCGTCCGCCGCGCATGGTCGTTGTTGCACTCGGGAACCATGCACCTGTGCAGATTTTCTGGGATGGAGCGGCCTATGCTGTCCGCGATGCTGCTGGCCCGGTACGCGTGAGTGGACAGTGGTGGTCAGAGGCCAACTGGTGCCGCGAAGAGTGGGATGTGCGGCTCGAAAATGGCGCTGTCGAACGGCTCTGCCGCATCGCCTTCGATCCGCGCTCCCGCTGCTGGTATGTACAGGGGACCTATGACTGACTACGTGGAACTGCACGCGCGCTCGGCTTTTAGTTTTCTCGAAGGCGCAACGATGCCAGAGTTCCTGATGCAGCAAGCGGCGCGTCTTGAGATGCCGGCAATGGGGCTGCTGGATCGCAACGGTCTCTATGGCGCGGCGCGCTTTCACATGGAAGGAACACGGCGTGGAGTGCGGGCACATATCGGTGCGGAGGTTGGAGTAAACGATCTGGGCCAACGTCTTCAGCCTGCTGCATATCTGCCCCACCAGCATCCGTCTGAGCCGGTGCGGCTGCCGCTTTTGGCTGAGGCCCGCATCGGCTACCAGAATCTTTCGCGGCTGCTTACGCGGCTCAAGCTACGCGAAACGACAAAGGCCGAAGGCGCAGCGGTCATAGCCGATATAGAAGAGTACAGCAAGGGTCTGGTCTGCCTGACGGGTGGCGGCGAAGGGCCGCTGGCTGCGGCATTGGTTCGTGGCGGTTACGCCGCCGCACACAAGACCGTAGAGAAATTGGTACATCTCTTCGGCCCAGGGAATGTCTACGTCGAGCTGCAACGCCACTTCGACCGAGAAGAAGAGCATCGCAACCGCGCAGCGGTTCGCATCGCACGCTCGCTGAACTTGCCCTTACTGGCGACGGGTGGCGTAAGCTATGGCACTCCATATGAGCGCGAAGTGCTCGATATCTTCACTTGCATCCGCCATCGCAAGACGCTCGATACGGCAGGCCGCCTGCTGAGCCGCAATGCAGAACGGCACCTGCACACGGCCGCAGAAATGCACCGACTTTTCTACGACTACCCGGAGGCTATCTCCAATACCCGCGAGCTGTCGTCCCGCTTGCAATTTCAAATGACCGGGCTGGGATACGAATTCCCGGCTTATCCCGTGACGGACGGAGAGACGATGGATTCGTTTCTCCGTAAGCGGGTGGACGAAGGAATACGCCGGCGCTACCTGCCCAAGAACGATGCCGCGCTCTACGAAAAAGCGAGGCAGCAAGCGGAGCGCGAGCTGCGGCTCATCGAGACGCTCGGACTGGCAGGCTATTTCCTGATCGTGTGGGATGTTGTTTGGTTCTGCAAGGACAACGGTATTCTGGTTCAGGGGCGTGGCTCTGCAGCCAACAGCGTCGTCTGCTACGCACTAGAAATCACCATCGTCGATTCGGTGGGACTTGACCTGCTCTTTGAGCGCTTCCTTTCGGAAGAGCGCGGGGAGTGGCCGGACATCGACCTTGATCTTCCCAGCGACACGGACCGTGAGCGCGCTATCCAGTATGTGTATCAGCGTTACGGGGAGCTGGGCGCGGCCATGACGGCGAACGTCATCACCTTTCGGAATCGATCTGCTTCGCGTGAGGTTGGTAAGGCGCTTGGCTTCGATCAGGAAACGGCGGCGAAGCTCGCCGGTCTCATGAGCGCGTGGGAGTGGAAGGCTCCGAGCGATACGTTGGAGAACAGCTTCAAGGCAGCGGGACTCGACATGAAGCACCGGCGCATCGCGCACTATCTTCACAAGTGCGGTGATGTGTTGCATCTGCCCCGCAATCTCGGCCAGCACTCCGGTGGCATGGTCATCTGCCAAGGACATTTGGATTCGGTCGTGCCCATCGAACGAGCTTCGATGGCGGGTCGCACAGTAGTCCAGTGGGATAAAGACGACTGCTCCGATATGGGCATCATCAAGGTGGATCTGCTAGGCCTCGGGATGTTGGCGGTGCTCAAGGATGCCGCCTATCTCGTCCCGCAGTATTACGGCGAACAACTCGACTATGCGCAGCTTCCGCAGGACGATGCCGTATACACGTCCATACAACAGGCCGATACGGTAGGACTGTTTCAGATTGAAAGCAGAGCGCAAATGTCTGCGCTCCCCCGCACTAAGCCAAAGTGCTTTGCCGATCTGTCGATGCAGGTCGCCATCATTCGCCCCGGCCCAGTGACGGGAAAGTTCGTCAATCCCTACATTGCACGCAGGCTTGGGAGAGAGCCGGTCACCTATCTTCATCCATCTTTCAAACCGTTTCTTGAACGGACGCTGGGTGTGCCGTTGTTCCAGGAACAAGTGATGAAGATTGGCATGGTTGCCGCGAACCTTACGGGCGGCGAAGCCGAGGAGTTGCGCAAAGCGATGGGCGGTAAACGATCGGAGTCCATCATCGCCGGACTGAAAACGCGATTGCACGAGGGCATGACTGCAAACGGATTTGACACGGCTACGCAGGAAGAAGTGATGCGGGTACTCGCGACCGTGAAGGAGTTTATGTTTCCCGAATCGCACGCCCACAGCTTCGCCTCTATCGCATATTCGAGTGCCTACACCCGGTATCACTACACAGCCGCCTATACTTGTGCGCTCTTCAACAATCAGCCGATGGGGTTCTACTCGCCCGCCACGATAGCGAACGATGCGAAACGGCATGGTGTCAAGATTGTCCCTATCGACGTACAGCGTTCGGGTTGGTTCTGTACGCTCGAAGAGCTGAGCGAGAATGGCCGCGCCAAGCATGCGGGGCGGTTTGCTGTTCGTATGGGCCTGAAGTATGTGAAAGGATTGCGGCAGAAAGTCGGGGATGCGATTGCGGATGCCCGTATGATGGATGGCCCATTTACCTCTGAGTACGATTTATGTCGCCGTGTGCCGTCGATCAAAAAACCGGAGCTGACTCTGCTGGCGAAAGCGGGTGCGTTCAACTGGACCGGAGAGAAACATCACCGGCGCACCGCTCTGTGGAACGCCGAACGCGCTGGGCAATCCGCAGGGCCGCTATTCGAGAACATCCCGGACGAATACGAGTTGCACGCCAACGCACCGCTACGTCCCATGACCACCGAAGAGCGATTGGTTGCGGACTTTGAAAGCACAGGGGTAACGCTCGGCCCGCACCCGATGGCGTATCACCGCGCAGAGATGAATGCTGCCGGTGTTCTGCCGGCCGCAAGCTTGCGATGGATGCACGATGGCGCGTACGCGCGCATCGCGGGAGCGGTGATTGCTCGTCAGCGTCCAGGCACAGCCGAAGGCTTCGTCTTTCTCAGCCTCGAAGATGAGACAGGCATTTCCAATGCGATCATCAATCCGCTTCTCTATGAGCGGAACCGCGTCACCGTGACGCGCGGCAAGTTCCTTCGTATCGAAGGCACGCTCCAGAATCAGGACGGCGTTATCAATGTCAGAGCGTCCGCTGTGCATGTTCTCACGCTCAGCGACATAGATATGGGGTCGCATGACTTCCATTGAGGTTCCCCTAAGCAACTGCGCGAGACCGACACAACGACTCTCACCTGAAGTGGAAGTGCTTCGGCCACGGAGCGTCTGCTATGGAGGTTATTGAGACGGTGCGCGTTCGAGGACGCGGCATGCGCTGCGTGAACCAATTTCCGCTCGTCTCTTCTTCGAGAATCTAGGCGATGCGATACTGACCGCCATCAACAACAATTGCCTGCCCGGTGATGAATGCAGCATCATCGCTGGTTAAGAACAGAATTGCGCCTGTAACATCTTCCGGTTCGCCCATACGCTTGATGGCCCGCTGTTCCCAAGCTCCTCCATTTCCTAGCGACTCGGGAACCATGCGGACGAGTTCCATTCTTCGTTTGCCCCAGTGTGCGGAGGCAGTCGACCAAGACTTTCTTGCAAAGGATCCAGCACGCACCGTTAAACCTCCCGCAAACCTGCGAGAGATGGACAAGACCGTACTCACCTGGGGCCAGCTTCGCGCAGCATTAGAAATGCTCGGAGATATCAGTCTTCGGGACTGGATTCTGATGAAACTCGACATGTCGAATGCTCTTCGGCCTAGCGAGTTGTTCCCGCTGCGATGGCGTTGCTTTCTCGAAGAGACGCGGATTCTGGATATTCAGGAGACCGTCTACAAGGGCAAGGTCCGCTCTTTCGGCACAATCGGCACAATCGGTGCTATTTACTACAAAAATGCGACCAACTTTTTAGCAGCGGGCCACCGGGTTAACCGTATGGGATCAGCCCATGTCTCTCTACTTCTGCCTCTCATAAAGAGCGTCCGCGGGCACTCGATTTGGTGTCGCTTCAATAGATCCTTGCCGAAGTGAATTAAGCCGTTGGTGCCTGAATGGCAAGACATCTTCTCGCCTGGTCCCAAACCTTTTCTTGCCCTCTATGTTCCCAAGGAAGCGGTTCTTTCTTTTCAGAACGAAATGGCGGAGATTTCGATCTCCGACCTGCAGCTTTATGAAAATGCCGAGATGCCCGGCGCCATAGGCGTCAAAGCAAGCTGCAAATCTCAGACTTCGGGCCAGCATTTCCATCCACCTCCTCCGTAGAACCTTTTATGCATTCCCGTCCGCGGGGGTCATACGCAAATTGAAAGTCGATCGAAAGGACCGTAATGTCGTCGGTCTGACCGAATTTGCGGGCGGCGTCTGCGATGGTAATTGCCGATTGCGCGCTCAGTTCCTGCGTTCGCGCAAAGCCGAAGAGCTCGCGAAGGCATGTGGCTTCAGGAACGCCGTCGGTCAAGAGGGTCAGTCTGTCTCTTGGGAGTAGCTGTACAGTGAGCTCGGGGTAGGTCGCGCCTGGAGCGATGCCGAGAGGCAATGCAGGATCCAGGTTCAACTCGACTCCGTTGCGATAAGGCAGCAGGTGGCCGGCGTTCGCAACAACAAGAAGGCCGTCGGCTGAGATGCGCAGAGCCAGGCAGGTGGTAAATCCCCAATCCCTCTCGCACAGTTGACGATTGAGTCCGGCGAGGATGGAAGCGGGCGAATCGAGAGTTTCGATCATGGCCCGAATCGCGCCCACGATCATTGAGACCGTCATTGCCGCTCTCAGTCCTTTCCCTGAAACATCGCCGAGGATGATTAGGGTCTCCGCTGAAGGCAATGGAAATATCTGGTAGAAGTCTCCACCGACCTCTTGCGCGGGGTAGTAAGCAGCGGAGATCGAAAGCCCAGGGAAGGCGGGCAGGCAATCGGGAATCAGCACATGCTGCAGCGCGCGTGCTGCTTCAAGCTCGGAGGCGATGCGATCGCGTTCGCCACAAGAGCGCGCGAAACGATGAATCAGAATTGCGAGCATTGCCAGGAGAAAGAAGCATTCAGCCAGATCGGGAAACGAAACTGCGATGGGATCGGTAAAGAATGGCTTGTTGATGTTGAAGGCAAGCGGATGACCCAATTGCCGCAACGCGACAGCCGCGGTCAGGAACAGCCTCACGCTCAAGACCAGGCTGACGGGAAACAAGAGAAGACGTGCGTCAATCACCTTTTGACGAGATCGTTGAATCAGCAGCAGAACGACCCAACACTCAAAGGGCACTCGTGAGACTGCTTGCAAAAGATTTTCAATTCCGAACGGGATCTGGCCGCTGTACCCGAGTGTGAGCACGACGGGGTGGATAAAGAGGCACGCGATCGCGATGCGTAGGAACCAGCTTTTGTTACAGCCAAACAGCCGTTGATAAAACGCTACGAATGCGAGCCTGGCGACGATCGCCGCGGCCATTCCAAGGAACTCGAAAAGGGTATAGCTGCGAATCTGTCCATATTCGAGGTAATTCAACAACAGGTTGACCGAGTTCGCAAAGGTAGCAAAACCGAACCAGAAATATTCTTTCTCGCTGCGACGAAGAAAGTAGAGAGCGAAGGAAATTGCGCATGCCAGAAGAGTGAAGCCGGCAAGATCCAATCGGTCGCTGTAGAGGTGCTTTGACCGGGCGGAATAAAAATTTAGAAACCGATGTACCTCAGCCGCTCTGCCTACACGCGCAATGGGATTCACTTTAGAATCACTCGGGCCGCCCCCCACATAACTTTTCCAAATTGGCGAGTGCCACACACGAATGGCAATCGTCAAGGTGGATGCATGAGGCCTTGGCTCTAGTGGCAAGTCGATTGCAATTGGATATGGAGAGTAAATCACAAACGGAAGCGGAGGAAATGAGGATGTGGATTTGAGCAGCTTGCCATCCACGAAGCACTGGTACGAGGTCCGCATATCCGGCAAGAGGATGCTCATGGGTTTCGTTCCGGCCGGGAGAACGATGCGAAACCGGTACCAGGCAAAGCCGCCCATTTCTTTGAAGCCCTGAGTAGACCACGATTTTGTCGAGTCCAGCAACTGCCATTGGGTGTCATCGAAGCCTGGATCGGAGAATGCAGCATTGTCGCCGGGGTGAAAGCGCCATTGGCCGGCAAGGTACGCGGCCGGTTCGTCGGGCTTGAGGATGAAGGTCGCCGGCTGCTTTACCGGGGAAGAGAAATCGTCATCTTGAGCCCACGCTGTGCCCAATGCCAACATGGCCAGAGCCAGATGCAAAAGCATGTGCCTGTTTCGACGTGTAATCAATAATTTATCTCCTGATTCTTATGCCCGTGTCCGCGGTTTCAGGTGCGGGTCAGAGACTTACCCGAAGGTGCCGGACTTGCCTGAAGGTGTCGCCGGAGCTCTCGCCATAGCAAAAGGCTAACTGCGGCGCCGATTGCCGGACACCTCATAAACTCAGGGATTACGCCTGTGATTTTCTATAGTCCGCGATATTCAGGAATGGCCGATAGCGGAATTGATTACGCGGAACGCCCCATCTGCCAAGCGGTTCTAGTGGCGGGTATTTATTTATCCTGGAGATTCGAATTGCCGAAGAGCCGCACAACCGCTGCCTTGGCTCGCTGCAGCAGGGTTGGGCGAGCCTTGCGGTAGACCATCTTGCCGGGAACGACGAGAGCTACTTCCGTTCCAGCATTCGTAGAACTGACCATGGTCAGCTTGCTTTGAATGCGGGCGGCACGCTCGCGCATACCCAGCAAGCCAAAATGCCCGGCCTTTCCATGATCTGAAATGGAAGGATCGATCCCAATACCGTTGTCTCTTATGCGAAGGGAGAGAGTATCTGCGTAACGAAGTTCAATTTCGAGCAGGCTTCCATGGGAATGTAGAGCAGCATTGCGAATGGCTTCAAAAGCGATGCGATATACATCGTCACGAACGACTGGATGCAAGTCCATCGCGTCGCCAATCACGGAGAATGTCACGGTCATAGAGGTTGGAAACTGCGGGTCTTCGGTCGCTCGCCGCAAAGACTCTGACAGGTGATTTTTCTCAACTGCCGAGACGCGCAACGAGTGAAGAGCCGCTCGGCCCTCATCAACAGCTTGTGCAAGCCAGGTTGAGAGTTTCTCAAGCGCCTTGCGCATTCGGGCTTCATCGGCGTCTGCGTCCAGCGCGTCGTCGGCAACCAACTTGCTGCCCTGAACTGTCTGGAGAAAAGTATCGTGGAGTTCGCGTGCGAGGCGAGTGCGCTCTGCCAATCGCTCGTCGAATCGCGCGCCGATCGCCTGGGCTATGTATCTGACACGAAGCCAATACAGCACCCAGATCAGAAGACACGCTGAGGTTATCCAGGATGCTCGGAACCATACCGTCTGAAACCAGGCTGGCTTGACCCGAAACTCGATCGATTCTCCGACATCGTTCCACAGCCCATCGTCGTTGCACGCCATGACCCGAAACCGATACGTCCCTGGCCTGAGATCCTGGTAAAACGCTGAACGCCGGCTTCCTGGGTCTTGCCAGTCAAGGTCGCGGCCCTCCAGCCTATAGCGAAATCGAACTTTCTGAGGAGCAACAAAACTCAAGGCGGTGTATCGAATTTCGATATCTCGTGTCAAGGGCGGGAATGAAAGCCCATTCGTCGATTCGTAGGAAGTTCGATCTGCGACCATCTCTTCGATGTGAACCGGAGGAATGATGTGATTCCGCGCGACATGGTTTGGATCGAACATCTGAATTCCGCCCTCACTTGCGAACCAAATGCGTCCGTCCGGGGCCCGCGAGACCTTAGGGTGGAAGGACGTTCCTGATGCACGCGCTCCATCCAGATTGTCGAAAAAATTAAACGTCACGCGAGATTTTGAGTCTGCCCACCACGCTCCGAGCGCATCATGGTCGATCTCGATAAGCCCACACGACGTTCGAATGAGTAGAGCGCGCTGATCCGTAAAGATCAATCCATTGGCCCGTTCGCAGGGGAGGCCATTCTCGACACCCAGATGCCGAGTTGCTCCTGCTCTAAAGCCATAAACTCCTTCCGCGCTGGTAGCGAGCACAGATCCGTCATCGCCGGTTGCGATATCGTTCGGAATCTGCTTTAGCTTGCTGCCAACCCATTCAACATGGCCGTTCTCATAGTGGCCCAAGCCCCCATTTCGTCCGGCCAGCCAGATCCCCCCGTTCCTGTCCGGGGCGAGCGAGTCAGTGCTCACCGGACTCGCGCTAGCCACCCTGCCATCTTTAATTTGAAGCAACTCCCGCGAGGTACTGACAACAGACGCCCAAATACTGCCGTCAGTGGACTCGGCGAGGGCGACGACAACACCTGCAGGCTGGCCGTCAGAGCGACGAAGCAGTTTGAACTTTCCACCGTCGTAAATTGCCAACTCTTTGCCAACGCCCATCCAATAACGCCCGAGGTGATCCTCAAGCATGGCTGTAACTGCATCCTCCGGCAGCCCCTGTGCCTTGCCAATCGTGGTGACCTGGCCATTGCGCAAAATGCTAAGCACACTATGGCTGCCGATCAAAATGCTGCTATCCCGCGCAGCTAGCACCGAGCTCACTAACCCAGCGCTCAGTCCTTCGTGAGTCGACCATGAAACTATCTTGAGATCACGAAAGCAATCCAGGCCCGCGTCGGTTGCTACCCAAAGATTACCTTCGCGGTCTTCGCGCACATCGCGAACAGAGTCGCCCGACAGCCCATCTCTGCTTTCGAAATGCTCAACACCCAAACTCGTACTGCGGTAGATCCCATCCGCGAGCGTCCCGATCCAAAGCCCGTTCCTGTGGTCGGTAAGCACAGCCATGGTTGTGAGCGAACTCCCGTCAAGACCAGGGGCTGTATAAGGCATCACCTTGCTGTCCGAGATTCTCTGCAGTCCCATGCCAGTTCCTGAAAATCCCACGCCAACGAGCACCGCACCATCCGCCTCAGCCTCCAGCACATCGATGCCGTGAAGACCCTGAAAGCCAAGGAGTTTGTCGAACATTTGAGAGGACACAAGCCCTCGATCAGGGCTCCAATGAATAACCTGTACAGCGGAAGCAACCACTAATTCTCCGCTGGAAGCCACCGCCAACCCGGCAGCAGTTGAAAATGGAATTCCGTCG
>Ga0302326_10030051_pt1 | contig 10883 bp, 13 predicted proteins | sample Palsa_T0_3_FD_202264 | JGI IMG/M metagenome (GOLD analysis project Ga0302326, IMG submission 202264) | Peat permafrost microbial communities from Stordalen Mire near Abisko, Sweden - Palsa_T0_3 | ecosystem: Environmental > Terrestrial > Soil > Palsa > Peat permafrost | place: Sweden: Abisko...
GAAGCGGCCAGCGAGGAGGAACTTCGCGAAGGCCTCGAAAAAGCTTTCGATTACCGCGGCGATGTGACGATTACCCGCAAAGACGGTACCGCGGTGGAGGGCTATATTTTCGACCGTCGGCCGGGCGCCACCCTGCAGGAGTCGGTCGTTCGATTATTTCCCAAGGGGGACCCCGTCAAAGTGGCGATTCCTTATTCCGATATCGCGGGACTCGCTTTTACCGGGCGCGACACCGCAGCCGGCAAGAGCTGGGAAGCCTGGCTGAAGAAGTACTGGGAAAAGAAGGCCGCGGGCGAAAAGAACATCGAACTGGAACCGGAAAAGCTGGATTAAAGGTCCGCGCTACAATCGGCTTTATGTTTCAGGGACTTGAGCATACGGCGATTTCCTCGCCCGACCCGCAAAAACTCGCGCAGTGGTATGTCGATCATCTTGGCTTCCACATCAACTTCAGCTATTCCGGTAATTATTTCGTGAAGGCGCCTAATGGCAGCATTCTCGAAATCATTCCGAGCGAAGGTTCGCTGCCGCCGCAGACGGTTGCCACGAACAAGAACCCGGGTATCCGGCATCTGGCGATCGCCGTCGACGACTTCGATGCGGGGCACGAAAAGCTGAAGAGTCTGGGCGTTCAGTTTCAGAGCGAGCCTCTGAACAATCAGGGCAACCGGCTACTTTTCTTCAATGACGGGGACGGTAACCTTCTTCATTTAATTCAGAGACAAAACCCCCTCCCGTAGCATCGAAATAAAAGCTTGTTCAAGCGCACATTCAAGGCTTTCCAGTATCGGGACTTCCGGCTTCTGTGGGCGGGAGCCTGTACGTCCACGATTGGTACCTGGATGCAGGAGATTGCGCAAAACTGGCTTGTTCTGGAAATGACGAACTCGCCGTTTCTGCTCGGGCTTGATGCTTTTCTCGGTGATATTCCGATCTTTCTTTTTTCGCTGATCGGCGGTGTGGTCGCCGATCGCATGGACCGGCGCAAGCTGCTGATCATTTCGCAGTTGATCCAGATGACCAGCGCGCTGACGCTTGCACTGCTGATCGTCACGCATCACCTTCAGGTCTGGCACATCCTGCTTTCCTCGTTCATTGTGGGCACGGGGCAGGCTTTTGGCGGACCTGCTTACTCCGCGCTTGTCCCCAGTCTTGTCGAGAAGGAAGATCTGCCCAACGCCATCGCGCTCAATTCGATCCAGTTCAACGTCGGTCGCGTGATTGGTCCGGTGCTGGGAGGTCTGGCGCTGAAGTATGTCGGGTCAGCATGGTGCTTCGGGCTGAATGCGCTGTCATTTGTCGCGGTGATTGTTTCGCTGCTGCGCCTCAACATCAACTTCAACCCCGCGCGCACGGGGGATTCGATTTTAACCGGAATGAAACAGGGAATCGGCTTTGTTCGCAAGCAGGCCGCGATGGGGGGGCTGATCGCCATCGCATTTTGCATGACGGCTCTGGCGATTCCGATGATTGCGTTTCTGCCGGTCTTTGCGAAGAACGTTTTCCACAAGAACGAGATGACATACACTCTGTTTCTCGTCGCCTCCGGGATCGGATCCATCACTGGCGCGCTGACGGTGGCGGCGCTGGGCAACGTTGCGAACAAGGGGCGGGTTGCGCTGTCCATGCTGGTGGCTCTGGGAGCGGGGATTGCGGCGTTCTCCCAATCCAAATCCGTGGCTTTGAGTTGCGTACTGTTGTTTCTGTCCGGGGGCGTCCTGATGTGCGCGTTCGCCATGATCAGCTCGCTTGTGCAGTTAATCACACCTAACGAGATGCGCGGGCGCGTAATGAGCGTCTATAACGTGGCTTTTCGGGGGGGGATGCCATTCGGCGAAGTTACCACCGGATGGCTTGTACCGATTTTCACGGCTCCGGTCGTCTTATCGATCAATGGGCTTGTGCTGCTCAGCCTGGGATTGTACTTTTTGTTTGTACAGAAGAAAGTGGCGGAGCTCTAACTTAAACCGATATGCGAATTTTACTGGCGGCTCTGCTGATTGGGACCTCACTGTCAGCGGCTGAAGATCTTGAGAAACTGCGAGACCGGCAGGACCGGGCAGGTCTGACGCAAAGCGCGGCGGAATTGACCGCGGCGGCGGAGAAATCTCCCAACGATGCCAACGGGTGGTACCGGGCGGCGATTGCTCAATCCTACGTGGCCGAAGTCGCCATGGAGACGGGTGACAAGACCGGTTCGCAGAAGGCCGCCGAGGAAGGCAGCCGCGATGCCGATAAGGCGATTGCGATCAATCCGAACAATGCCGATTTCTACCGGGTGCTGGGGACTCTTTGCGGGCAGGTGATTCCGGCCAACCCGATTATGGGCGCGCTCACTTACGGGCGCCGCGCGAAGGATGCGCTGGATAAAGCGGTTGCCATGGATCCGAAGTCTTCACGGGCTTTGATTGCGCACGGGGTCGGGTATTACTATCTGCCCGTGAACTTTGGCGGCGGTCCGGACAATGCGATCAAGGATTTTCGTCAGGCGCTGGCGGTGGATCCGAAGTCGGCGGAAGCTTATCTCTGGATCGGCATTGCGGAGCGAAAACTCAAAAAGAATGCCGAGGCGCGTGAGGCCTTCAACAAGTCGCTGCAATTGGATCCGGGGCGTATCTGGACGAAGAGCATGCTCGACCGCACTCCGCCGCAGTGAATGCTGCTGACGCGCTGGGCGTAGTCGAGGCTTTTGACGCTTCGGACAGCGGTCTTGCGCAGAAGAGTCGGGAACTCACGACGGGCCTGCTTCTTTCGACGCCTGCGCCGTTTTCGCGGGATCACTTCACTCCCGGACACATTACCTGTACGGCTTTGGTTCTTCACCCAACTCAGCCTCTGGTTCTTTTCATGCATCATCACCGGCTGAAACGGTGGCTGCTGCCTGGCGGGCATGTGGAGACTGGCGATGTCAGCCTTCCTGCCGCTGCGGCACGTGAGGCGCTGGAGGAAACACTGGTGCGGATCGATGCCTCGGTTGAGCCGGTTCTCGCCGGGATCGATGTACACGGCATTTCGCCGAAGGGCAGTGAGCCTTATCATCTGCATCACGATCTGATCTGGTGCTTTCGTGCGCTGCATGCGGATATCGCTGTAACCGATGAAGCGCCGGAGGTTCGGTGGGCGGGCGAATCCGAGTGGGACGGCATGGGCATCGCGGAAAGCATCCGTTACAGCATTCTGAGGGCTTGCCGATGAAAACGGCGGGAGTATTTTTCATTCTCGTCTCTGTTCTGAGAGCAGGGATGGACTGGCGCCAGAGCCTTCAACCGCTGATTCGGAAGGATACCGTGCCGCACGCAATTCGGGCCGCCCGCGGCAACGACTTTATTCTTCTCTACGGCCCGCTTCCCAAAGGCTGGGGTACCGGCGGTCCGGATCCAGCGCCAATATTCCAGGAAATTCCCGTAGCGTATGTGCCTCTCATGAATGTCGTTCTCGTCCCGTTCGCGAGCTATAAGACAATCCGGTCGGCGAGCGGGAAGAGTATTTACACTGAGGTCCGGATGAACGTGGAGCAGGTTTCACACGACTCTTCCGGGATACTACCGAAGTGAGCGTATACTTTCTCGGCGTTGACGGCGGGCAGTCCAGCACTACGGCCTTGATTGGGGATGCGCATGGCAAGGTGATCGGCTGGGCAACGGCCGGTCCCTGCAACCATGTCGCGACGTCGGAAGCCCGCGCGAAGTTTCTGCGCGTCATGCGGGAATGCATTGGCGAAGCGGCGTCGCGGGCGGGCCTCGCGGCTGATGGAGGACGGTGGCGCTTCAGTGCGGCCTGTCTCGGGATGAGCGGTGGCACGGAAGACAAATCCGCACTGCTCGGTGAACTCATCGATTCGGAACATCTGGTGATTACCGACGATGCAGCTATCGCGCTCGAAGGCGCAACCGACGGCGCAGCAGGAGTGGTGGTAATTGCGGGGACCGGCTCTATCGCCTTCGGGCGAAATACGAGAGGTGAGACTGCTCGCGCCGGGGGCTGGGGCTACGTCTTCGGAGATGAAGGTGGGGCGTTCGACATCGTGCGTCAGGCTTTGCGGGCTGTTCTTCGCGAGCACGAAGGCTGGGGCGCGCATACTGTGCTGACACCCGCACTCCTCGAAGCTGCGGGGGCATCGGATGCGAATGAAATGCTCCATCTGTTCTATAAACCAGAGTGGCCGCGTTCGCGTGTGGCTAGCCTCGCGAGTATTGTCAACCGGATCGCGGAAGAAGGCGATCCTCTGGCCACCGGCGTTCTGCATAACTCCGCGCAGCAACTGGCGCTGCTTGCGGGTTCGGTCAGGACTCAGCTCTTTCCCGACAATGCGTACGCGATTGTCAGCTGGGTGGGCGGAGTATTTGCCAGTTCCTCGCTGCTGGAACGTTTCTGTGCGCTGACTTCTCTGAGCGGCATGACTCCGCAGCCTCCTGTTCACGGTCCTGCAAGGGGGGCGTTGCTGGTGGCATACCGGCATTCTGATAAGCTCGGGTTCGATGTCAAAACTGTCGATCAGGGATCTTGACCTGAAGGGGAAGCGCGTCTTCATCCGCGTGGATTTCAATGTGCCTCTGGCGCCGGGTGGTCAGGAGATAACAAGCGACAAGCGCATCCGCGCATCGCTGCCCACCATTCGCTATGCGCTCGAAGCGGGTGCCGGCGTGATTCTGGCTTCGCATATGGGACGTCCGAAGGGCAAGCGAAATCCGGAGATGAGTATGAAGCCGGTGGGGCGCAGGCTTCAGGAATTGCTGGGCAAGCCTGTGATCCTGGCGCCGGACTCTGTCGGCCCGGAGGTGGAAGCGCGGCTGCCTGTTCCTGGCGAAGTTCTGCTGCTTGAGAATCTGCGCTTTTACGCGGAGGAAGAGGCGAACGATCCTGCCTTTTCCAAAAAGCTGGCGCGCCTTTGCGATGTGTATGTGAACGACGCGTTCGGGTCGGCGCATCGCGCGCATGCGTCCACGGCAGGGATGGTTAAGTTTGTGAAGCAGGCCGCGGCGGGGCTGTTAATGGACCAGGAGCTGAAATATCTTACGATGGTGACGCAGAATCCGCAACGGCCTTGCGTGGCGATTCTGGGTGGCGCGAAGGTCTCGGACAAGATCGAAGTGATTGAGAACCTCGCGAAGATCGTCGATCGGGTTTTGATTGGCGGCGCAATGGCATATACATTTCTGAAGTCGCAGGGACACGGCGTGGGCAGGTCGCTTGTAGAAGACGACAAGCTGGATCTTGCGCGGAAGCTGCTTAGTGAATTTGGAACGAAGCTGGTGTTGCCGGTGGATCATGTCGTGGCGTCCGAATTGAAGGAAGGCGCGGAACATGAGACAGTCACCGAGGTGCCCGAGGGCAAAATGGGGCTGGATATTGGCGAGAAGACGATTGCTCTTTATTCGGGGATCATTGCGTCGGCGAAGACCGTGATCTGGAACGGGCCGATGGGGGTTTTTGAGAAACCTCCGTTCGATCGCGGGACGATGGCGCTGGCGCATGCGGTGGCGGATTCGGGGGCGATTTCGGTGGTGGGCGGGGGGGATTCGGAGAAGGCGATCAAGACGGCGGGGTTGTCCGACAAGATCAGCCATGTTTCGACTGGCGGCGGCGCTTCCCTGGAGTTTCTCTCGGGAATTGAACTGCCTGGGGTGGCGGCTTTGACCGATAAATGAGACCTGTCGTTTTCCTTCTGTTTGTTGCGTCATCCTGTTGCGGACAGGTTCTTTATGAAGGCGCGCGTTTGATCACCGGCGATGGGTCCGCGCCTGTTGAGAACGGATCTTTGCTGGTTCAGGACGGGCACATACGCGCTGTGGGTGCGAATGTTCAGCCGCCGCGCGGCGTGAAGCGCGTGGATCTGCGGGGCAAGTCCGTGATGCCCGCGATGATCAATTCGCATCTGCATATCGGATACGAAGGGTATACGAGCTGGGGCGCGGCGAACTATACACCCGCGAACGTGCTGGATCATCTGGAGCGTGAGGCGTTCTACGGGGTTGGAGCAACGCAGACTGTTGGCAGCAGTCCTACGGACTCTTCGATTCAGTTTGTGAAGGATCAGGCTGCGGGGAAGTTTCCTCCGGCTTCGCGGTTCTTCTTCATTCCGGGGATGGCGCCGCCAGGCGGCGGCCCGGACGCGACTTTGATGAAAGGTACTTCGGTCCTGCATGCGGTGTATGAGGTTTCGACCGGCGCGGAGGCGCGTGCGGTGGTTCGGGGCATGGCCGATAAGGGTCTGAAGAGCGTCAAGATCTGGGTGGATGACCGTCGCGGGACTTATCCGAAGATGAGTCCCGAGGTTTATAACGCGGTGATCGATGAGGCGCACAGCCACCACATGATTGTGCAGGCGCATGCGATTGCGCTGGGAGATCAGAAGGCGGTGGTGCGGGCGGGGGCGGATGTGCTGGTGCATATCGTAGCCAATGAAAAAGTCGACGATGAACTGCTGGCCCTGATTGCGGAGAAGAAGCCTTACTGGACGCCGGTGATGGGGCTGGGCGACCGCAGCGAGGTTTGCGATAACGACCCCTTTGTCGATCAGGTATTACCCGATGAAACGATCAAAGCGATTCGCGCAACGGGTTGCGGGCCGATGACGGCGAATGCGCTCATGCGTGAGCAGATGCTGGCTTACAATTTTCCAAAGATGATTGGGGCCGGGGCGCGGCTCGTAATGGGTACGGACGCGGGAATTTCGAACCGGTATTCGTTCGGGTGGGCGGATCATCATGAGATTGCCCGGTATGTGCAATTTGGTTTGACTCCCGCGCAGGCGATTGTGGCGGCTACGCAGAGGCCCGCGGCGATGATCGGGATTAGCGACATGGGCACGCTGGCGGTGGGCAAGAGCGCGGATTTTGTGGTGCTGGGAGCGAACCCGCTGGATGATATTCGCAATACGCGGAAAATTGAGAGCGTTTATTTGCGTGGTGTGTTGCTGGACCGGGAGAGATTGTTGGCCGGTTGGAAGAAACCAAATTAGGAAGCTGACCGGAAGCGCGTCCGCAGCAGGCGGTTCATTGGTTCGGAATAGAAGCGTGCGACGAGTTCACCAAGGATACCCGAGAAGATCACCGTCGCGATGAAATAGGGTGCTACTCCCCGTAGTGGTTTCCCTGCCAACAGGAAGACGCTCAGAAGTCCGAGGACTACGAAGATGTGCGTCAGGTATACCTCGTAGCTGCGCTGCCCGAGCCAGCGCAGCGCGGCCAGTACAGGCACGCCAGCATGCGTGTCTTGCGCTGTGGCGGCGATTATCATGCAGGTTCCGAACGCGAGGATGCTCATGTCGAGACCGACGCGCTCGATCCCCCAATTCGCGGCTTGGGTCGGGAAGCCCAGGATGAAGATCATTAACGCTACGCCTGCGGATTTTAATGCAAGGCGTGTGTGTGGAGTCAGGGTCCGGCGGTTCAGAAAAATCGCAGTCAGACAGCCGAGTGCGATCGCATCCATGGAACCGAGGTAGGAGTATTCTCTCCAGATTTCTTTGTGCGCGAAGACGCGCGCGAATGGTCCGATGACCACGAATGCGCTGAGGACCACAGGCAAGAGTTTTCCTTTGCTAAGAAATGCGCATGCGATCGGGAAGCCCAGGTAGAACACCTCTTCAACGGAGAGCGACCACAGGATGTCCCAGCTCGGCGGCAAATAGCCTCTACTGGCTTCGAGAACGTTGATGTGAAATGTCAATGCTGCCAGCAGGGCACGGCCCAGTCCGCCTCTTGCAGGAGATATGACATATGCGGGCCAGCCCGCCAGATGGAGGATGCTGAGAACTGCCAGCAGTAACAAGAGCAAGGGCGCGATGCGGGCGAACCGGAAAAGATAGAAATCGCGCAAGCCGACGTCAGACAGACTGCCCCAGCGCCGCAGCGTCATCGATGCGATCAGGAAGCCCGAAATGGCGAAGAATATCTGGACGCCGTTTTGTCCGTTCCAGACCAGCGGGCCGATGAGTTGTTTTGGAATGCATTGCCGGTACGGGACTTTGTTGATGAGCAAGCGGATGTTGACGTGGTTCATCAGAACGAAGAAAATCGCGATGCCCCGCATTACGTCGATGCCCGGGATCCGGGTTTGTCCGCGTGTGGAAGTCAGCTGGTGTGGTCCACGATGATTTTCCATCCGGCTGGAGTCTTGTGGAATGTCAGAGTGAAAATGCCGGAAGATTCGCCGCCCGCTTCTTTCGCGCGGTCGAGGTGAAAGTGTCCGAGTACGATGGCGTGGTCGGCGCCGAGTAGCCTGACTTCGAGTCCGGAAAACTGCAGCGTGCCCATCTGCGCCTTCGACGCGTAGCTCTTCTTGTAGCGTTCAAGAACGGCAGTGTAGCCTTTGGAGACTTCCTTGCCGACGAATGTTGTTTCGGGTGAATTCTCATAGCCGGTCATGAATGCGGGGATGTCGCCGCGATTCCATGCGAGGGTCTGGTCGTCCAGCACCTTCCGAATATCCGCTTCCGGCGTTGCGGCGTGCAGAGAAAGAGCCAACAGGCAAAGCAGAACTCCTCGAAACATGAGGGCCAGTTTAGCAGGGCGGAATTGTGGGATCTTATAGAAATATGAAAAGCGCCGGTCTTTTGGTTTTTGTTGCCGTTGCCGCGTTTGGCCAGACCAGTTCCGACAATGCCGCGGGCGACTCTCTCAAGAAGCGCATTGAAGGCATCAATCTTCTCAGCGCGCCGAAGCGGATGGTTGTCCGGGTGGTAAGGAGTACGGGGGCGAAGGGCATCTGCGCGGCGATAGCGGTGATCGCTCCGCCGACGAAAAACGATTCCATGCCGGTGATCCGCGGAACCGGGGCTGAGGTTTCGGGCGATGTGTTGATGCAGGTTCCCGCGCCTGCCTGCGAGAAATAGGTGACCCGCCGCGAGGCGTTGAAGGCTGGCGCAGCAGCCGCACTGGCTATTCCGTCCCGCGCCGCGGTTGCGACCACAGAGAGGGAGATGGCGGCTCTGACGACTGTCGAAGCGGCCGGCTGGATCGCTCGCGGCGAGATTACGGCGGAGACCTATATTTCGACGATGCTGGCGCGGGCAGACCGGCTCAAGGACCTGGACGTCTTCATCGCCATCAACCGTGAAGGCGCACTGAGCGCCGCGCGCGCGATCGACCTGCGTCGCAAGAGGCACAGGAGGCTCGGACCGCTGGCCGGTGTTCCGCTGATTGTGAAAGACAACATCGATGCGGTCGGTTTGCCCGCAACGGCGGGCTGCCGCGGGCTGGCGGAGAATCGTCCTTTGACGAATGCGCCGGTGCTTGCGCCGCTGCTCGCGGCCGATGGCATTCTTCTGGGCAAGGCAAACATGCATGAACTGGCGGATGGAATCACCAGCAATAACGGCGGGTACGGCGCAGTTCACAACCCTTACAATCCGGAGATGATTCCTGGAGGCAGCAGTGGCGGAACGGCGGCGGGTATTGCGGCCCGTATCGCACCTGCGGGCCTGGGTACGGATACGGCTGGTTCCGTACGCATACCCTCATCGTTGTGCGGCGTGGCCGGATTGCGTCCCACGGCGAAGCGCTATTCGCTGGACGGGATTGTGCCGCTGAGCCACACGCGGGATACGGCAGGCCCGATTGCACGGTCAGTTGCGGATCTGGCCCTGCTCGATTCCGTGATTACGGGCTCACCTGAGGCCGGACGGGTGAGTTTGAGCGGTTTGCGACTGGGGTTACCGCGTGAGTTCTTCTGGGTGGATCTGGATCCGGAGACTGAAGCCGTAATGAACGAAGCGCTGCAGCGGCTGCGGGATCTGGGTGTGGTGTTTGTAGAAGCGAACCCTGCCGGGCTGGCGGATCTGTCGCGGCGGGCCGGAGGGACTATCCAATATGAAATGCTGCGCGACATCGCGGCTTATCTTGCCGCGGGCCACAGCACCGTGACGGTGGATGAAATGGTGAAGGGGATCAAGAGCCCCGATGTGGTTCGCGCAGTGGAGCGGATCCGGACTAACCCCGCGGATGAGGCAACTTACGGCGATGCGGTGAACAAGTATCGTCCGCAGTTGCAGCAGCTCTATGCCGATTACTTTGCGAGCAATAACGTCGAGGCGATGTTCTTTCCCGCTACAGCTTTGCCTGCGCGGCCGATCGGGCTGGATGAAGTGGATCTGAACGGCCGGAAGGTGATTACCGGCGGGGCTTATATTCGCAATGCGGGGCCGGGTTCGAGCGCAGGGATGCCAGGACTTTGCCTGCCTGCGGGGCGCGGGAAATCGGGATTGCCGGTCGGGATGGAACTGGATGGTCCGATGGGAAGCGACCGGCGGCTGCTCGGGATCGGAATGGCGATGGAAGTCCACTTCGGGCCTCTCCCTCCGCCTTCGCTGTGAGGAGTTATGAGACAACTGCTGACGTCGATTTGCTGGTTCGGAGCCGCCGCCGGAGTATGGCTTGCGGTGATGGAAAATGTCCTCAGGCACCAGGGTTACGAGACAAGATCGATCGTAGCGGGATGCATCGTGGTGCAGGCTTTGGCTACGGTGCTATGCGTTGTTTTGCGGGGCGGAGTTGTGGTCCGCGCCTTGCTGTCAGTGGGCGCTATCGGGACGATGTGGCTGGGGACGTCGTCGATTCTGCGGATGTTGCGCGCTCCTCATTTTGAGGGCTTTGTGCTGGTTATCGGCGCTGCGCTGGTGTTGCAGGGAATACTGACGTTATTCTCCTTCTGGCGTCATGACGGTGAAATACGGCTTGTGTCCGGACCGTCCTGACGCAAGCACATGCTTTACATGGTGGTTGAACGCTTTAAGGGCGGGGATGCTGTGGCAGTATACCGGCGCTTTCGCGATTGCGGTCGCATGGCTCCGGCGGCCCTGACCTATGTCTCAAGCTGGGTCGACGAAAAACTTGAGTGCTGCTTCCAGGTGATGGAGAGTCCCGATCCGCATCTGCTGGAAG
>Ga0302326_10030052_pt1 | contig 10883 bp, 6 predicted proteins | sample Palsa_T0_3_FD_202264 | JGI IMG/M metagenome (GOLD analysis project Ga0302326, IMG submission 202264) | Peat permafrost microbial communities from Stordalen Mire near Abisko, Sweden - Palsa_T0_3 | ecosystem: Environmental > Terrestrial > Soil > Palsa > Peat permafrost | place: Sweden: Abisko...
CGGCTGGTCGCTCCACGACAAGAGCAAGACGAATGCAGAGGTGATCGCTGAGCTTTACACGATGGTGCGCCAGGCGGCCGGCGAGCCAGTGCTGCTCGATGGCTGCAACACGGTAGGCCAGCTGGGCCAAGGCATCTTCGATCTGCAACGCACTGGGGATGACACCAGCGGCCGGCAATGGGAACGCACCAGGCGGATGGGGGTGAACACGCTGGCCTTCCGGTTGCCCCAGAACGGAACCTTCTACACTGTGGATGCGGATTTGGTGGGCATCACCGACGCGGTGCCGTGGGAGTTTAATCAGCAGTGGCTGGAGGTGCTGGCCCGTAGCGGAGCGGCTACCATCGTCTCCCCGGGACCGCCGGCACGAGGCGCGCAACAACGGGCAGCGTTGCGCGAAGCTTTCAAACTGGCAGCGGCGGGCGGCGCCGGAGCGAGGCCGGTCGACTGGATGGATGGCAGTACACCCGAGCATTGGAAGGAAAGCGGGAAACAGGAGCGCCGCTATCGCTGGAGCGGAGCCGAAGGCGCGTCGGCATTCCTGAGCCCTTAGTTGCTAACCCTTCGCCAATTTTGCGGCTTTCGCCTTGTCGTTGATCTGGCCTACGGCTCGCAGCGCGCTCAGCGCCGCTCCCTCTTGCCAGGCCACGATGTGGCTCACGTGATCGCCGGCGAAAACGATGGGCCCATCCGGCTCGATCAGGGTTTCGTAACCGGGATTGGTATGTGGGGCGGTTTGGGAAAAGCTGGACCACCGCTCCTGTCCTGGTCCATAGGTTCGTATCCACGAGCCCTCGTTGTCGGGGATCTGGCCCCAGGTCACGTACATCGGCTTTTCCAGTTCCTTGCCATGGCCGGGATGGAGGCGCTCGACCGACTTGCGGCTTTCTTCAAACTTCTGCGTCAGGGGGAGACCTTTGATGTTGGAGCGTCCTTCGTCGGTATATCCGCTGACCAGCACACCCCTGGGGGTAAACATCCCTGCGGAAGGAAACCAAATGGGGCTACAGCCTTCGTTGACGAACTCCAGGCCGCCATAGATGTTGTAATCCTGCTCCCAGAAGCGCCGGCTCTCCCAGGCGATCTTGTAGGCGCTGGCATAGGTGCATTCGTCGATTACCTTTTTGTACGGCGCGCTGAAGTCGTTGGGCGTCCTCTTCAAAATGGTGAGGGGCATGGCGCAAATGCAGTAGTCGGCCTCGATCGTTTTCGCTGATCCACGGCTGGTATAGCCGATCTTGACGCCCTTCGTAGTTTTTCGAATCTCGGTGACCGGCGCATCGTACTTCACCACATCGCCCAGCGCTTTGGAAAAGGCATAGGGAATGCGGTCCATGCCTCCCACAGGCTGGAACATGGTCGCCTGCATATCGAACTGTTCGTCGAAGAGCATGTTCTGCCAGAAGTTCTCGTCCAACAGCGTGTGCATGTCGATCGGTTGGCTTAACACGCCGGTCTGGTCGCCTGCACCTGCGGTCCGAGAGTAGCCCGCACGATCGCTGCCCACATATTTGCCGGCGTCATCCAGCGGCCCGTACGTGCGCAAGAAATTCAGCATGCGCTCGCGGTCTTCCTTGGAGATGTCCTGGTCCAGGAGTCCCTGGTTGACGGCCTTTTCCAGCAGCTCGCTCACGTGTCCCCGGGTGTCGTTTTCAGCCTGGCGCAGCACGACGGGTTTGCCGCCATTGGCCGCATCGTTTTGCAGGAAGGCGGAGCGGGTCATATTTACTTCCACCTGGAGGGGCACACCCAGCTTTTCGCAGTAACCCAGCATGGTTTTATGAATCGACGGGAGACGGGCTGGTCCAAAATTTTGGTAGTTTCCCTCGTCCCAGGTGCAGGTTTGCGTGGTCCCGTCGAGGAAGGTGACCCGGTTGCCGCCGCGCACCGTCCAGTTTCGTCCCCCAGGTCTCTGCCGGCATTCCAGAAGCGTGCATTCGTATCCTAGAGCCCGCAGTTCGTAGGCGGAGACCAGGCCTGCGATGCCTGCTCCCAGGATGACCACCTTCACGCCTTTGCCCACTCCAGGCGCCGCGGGTTCCACCTGTGCGGCATGCGCCTCCATGAAGCCCATGCTCCGCATCATCAGAAATGCCGCGCTGTATCCACCTGCCCGCCCTACGCAGTGCAAGAACTCCCGTCGACTGACTGCCATCGTCTCTACCCTCTCAGATTTGAATTTCGGCGTGCCAATGGCCCGGGTTGATAATGGTCCCTGGCATAGATATAACCATGGGACGGAGCACAGGTTGCTTCGTTCTTGCAGCAAAACTTATGGATCAGCAGGATTAAGGTGGCAACCGTAGATGCAGTTTACCCGGCGCGACACGCTTAGATTGCTCGGCTATGCAGCAGCCTGGGCACGGACCAGGGGTGCTTTTGGCCAGGCTGCCACACTCCCCGTTACTCCAGGACCTTTCAATGCGACGCGCGCGTCGCTTGACGTGTACACCGTCCCCGACTGGTTCCGCGACGCAAAGTTCGGCATCTGGTCGCACTGGGGGCCACAGTCCGGCGTCGAGGACGGCGATTGGTTTGCCCGGAACATGTATATCCAGGGGACTCCTCAATATGAGTATCACCTCAAGACGTACGGACATCCTTCCAAAACAGGTTACAAAGACCTGATCCCTTTGTTCAAGGGCGACAAATGGGACCCGGATCATTTGATGGACTTGTATGTGAAGGCTGGCGCCAAGTACTTCGTCAGCATGGGGGCCCACCACGATAACTACGACATGTGGAATTCAAAGTACCAGCCGCGCTGGAATGCCACAGCAGTCGGGCCTATGCGTGACATCGTCGGGCTCTACAAACAGGCGGCACGCAAGCGGGGACTGCGTTTCGGGGTAAGCGAACACCTCTCGAACAGCTTCGACTGGCTGGCTCCTGCGCACACCAGCGATACCACCGGTCCATTGGCCGGAATTTCCTACGACGGCACCAATCCGTTGTATGCCGACCTCTATCACAGCTACACCCAGATGCCGCACGACTTTGCCCAAACCGCAAAGGCCATGGGGCGCGTCGCACCGGACGACTGGAAGCTCGAGTATTTTAACCGCATCAAAGACCTGATCGACCAGCATCAGCCCGATCTGCTTTACACCGATGGCGGTATTCCGTTTGAGGAGTACGGATTGGCCACCGTGGCTGAGGTTTATAACGTGAGTGCCGCCCAGCATAACGGCAAGGTGGAAGCAGTCTACTGCAGCAAGGTAGCCGGCGACTGTGCGGTGGGCACCTGCATTGTCGATCATGAGCGCGGGGTTTCCGATGCCATCTCCACCGCCCCGTGGCAGACCGATACCTGCATCGGCGTTTGGCACTACAAGCGAGGACAGGTATATAAGACACCGAAGAAGGTCATTGATCTACTGGTGGACATCGTAAGCAAGAACGGCAATCTGCTCCTCAATTTCCCGCTGCCCAACAGCGGGGAACTGGATGCCGAAGAGATGAAGGTGCTCGAGGGCATCACCGCGTGGATGAAGGTCAACAGCGAAGGGATTTATGGATCTCGTCCGTGGAAGATTTATGGTGCCGGACCATCGACCGAAGTCGTGGTTCCCCAGACCGGTTTCAACGAGAGCAAGCAGCCTGGTTTAACAGCAGAGGATGTGCGCTTCACCACCAAGGGCAAATTTCTCTATGCCTATGTGATGGGCACACCGACGGGTGATTTCGTCATCAAGGCGTTGGCGGCCAACAGCCCCCAGGAGCCGGGCAAGATTCTTGAGGTGCAACTGCTGGGACACCAGGACAAGCTGCGTTGGAAGCAGGACAAGCAGGGTTTGCAGGTGCGGATGCCCGCAGCCAACCTGTCTGACATCGGCGTCACGTTTAAAGTCACTCTCGCCTGAAAGGTCTGCATGCGAACCAGGTTGTTGATGAGTATTTTCTTGCTTGCCATAGGGGCCACGGCCTGGGCGCAGGGAGTCGACCACTCCATGCTTCTCAAGCCACCGGCGAATAGCTGGCCCTTGTACCACGGCACTTACGATGGGCAGCGTCACAGCAAGTTGGAACAAATTACTCCGCAGAACGTGCACTCGCTCTCGATGGCATGGGCTTTTCAAATCAATCAGAAGGTGGATATCAAATCTACTCCGCTGTTGGTCGATGGGGTGCTTTATTTCACGGTGCCGGACAATGTGTGGGCCATCGATGCGCTCTCCGGTCACCAGCTATGGCACTATACGTATCCGCCGAACCCCGGTTTGCATATCGGTAGCCGCGGCGTGGGGATGTACAGAAATTGGCTGTACTTCCTGGTGCCGGATGGTCATCTCATTTCGCTGAATGCCAACGATGGCAGCGTGCGCTGGAAAGTCCAGGTAGCCGATGTTGCCAAGGGATACTGGACCAGCATGGCGCCGCTGGTAGTTGGCAATCATGTACTGGTAGGCACGTCAGGCGATTTCGACAATCTGGTCGGCTATATCCGGTCGGTCGATCCTGAGACCGGGCAGACGCAGTGGCAGTGGAACGCTACGCCGCCCTTGGGGACAAAAGGGGCACCTACCGGAGGTAACACGTGGATGACCGGCACCTACGACCCCGATCTCAACCTGCTTTATTGGGGCACCGGCAACCCGACACCGGTGCTGACCGCCTCCACCCGGCCGGGAGACGATTTGTATACCTGCAGCATTGTTGCGCTGAACCCCGACACCGGAAAACTGGCTTGGGCGTTTCAGCCGTCGCCCCACGATACGCATGATTGGGATGCCGCGGAAACGCCGGTCCTGGTAGATGGAATGTTTCAAGGCAAACCGCGCAAGATGCTGCTGCAGAGTTCGCGCAACGGCTATTTTTTCGTGATCGACAGAACGGATGGCAGTAGTTTGCTGACGGTTCCGTTTGGGCCGGTGAACTGGACTACCGGGGTCGATAAGCAGGGGCGTCCCATTCCAGATCCGGCAAAGGAGCCGGCTCCCGATGGACGTTTGATCGCACCAGATGAAAATGGGATGACTAACTTTCGCTCCCCGAGTTTTGATCCGAAGACGGGATTATTTATCGTGTCTTCTCATCCCAGCTACAGTCTGTACTTCGCCAAACCAGCCGACGGCACGTACGGTTGGGCGGGCGCCGACTATGACCTGTGGAGCAAGGGCGTGCTCGAAGCGATTGATTACCAGACGGGTAAAGTTCGCTGGACACATGAGCTCGGCACCGGAACGCCGACAGCGGGTGTGTTGACCACCGCGTCGGGGCTCACCTTCACCGGCGACATTCGAGGTAATGTTCTCGCATTGGAGACCAGCACGGGAAAGACACTCTGGCATGCCGGCTCAGGGGGAAGGATGTCGACCTCGCCTATCAGCTACGAACTCGGCGGCCGCCAGTATTTGCTGACCAGCAGCGGCGGAGTGGTATTCGCCTGGGCGCTGCCCCAGCATATGTAACCTTAACTGTTTGTGAACCGTGAAAGAAACCGCAGATCCCTCCACTCCGCAGCCCCGGATTTCCTGTAGAAGTTGTGGCGTTGGAAAACATCATGCGCCTTTCCTTAAGAGAAAGGCGCACACGCGGCCTTGTCCAGTGCTGCGTGGCAGGAAATCCGGGTACGCTCGGTCGAAAAACATTTCCACGAAAGGTCCGCGGAACCGCAGATCCCTCGGCTTCGCTCGGGATGACAAAGGGAAGGGCAACGGTTCGATAGAGAGTGGTTGCCGGACCGGGGCGTTTTTCATCACCTTGGGTGGGCCCCAGGCCCATGACCACTCGGGTCGGGATGACAATCCCTGTTGCAAGAGAATCACAACTCTCTCGTGGAAAGGAATACCGAGCAATCCACAACAAAATTGTCATCCCTACCGGAGCGTAGCGGAGTGGAGGGATCTGCGGTTTCCTTTCTCTCCTACAAACTTCCCACTTGTGCAGCGTCTTCCGCCTAGGTAGGCTGGTTGGCACTTGGAGGAAAGACAATGCAGCGGATATGTACGGCGTGTGCAGTGGTGGGATTGATGATTTCCGGAGCGGCCCTGGGGCAGGGGAACCCACTGCCAAGTGAAGTTCAAGCAAGCTATGCGCGACTCAAACCGAACATACTCAAAGCAGCCGATAAGATGCCGCCCGCAGACTATAGCTTTAAACCCACGCCGGATATTCGGACTTTCGCTCGTGTGGTGAACCATGTGACCGAGGCGCAGCTGCATATTTGCGGCGCAGCGAATAGTACGGACCCCAGCGCGCTGCCGAAAGTGCCACCGGAAACGGCAGATAAGGCGGTCATCGTTGAGGCACTCAAGGCTTCCTTTGCCGAGTGCGACAAAGCCTATGCCGGCGTGACCGATGCCAACCTGACTGACATGCTCCAGGCTGGGCCGGCGGGAAAACGGACGCGATTGAGTATGTTGTGGGGCAACATCGCTCATGACAATGAGCAATACGCAATCCTGTCGTTGTATCTGCGATTGAAGGGGTTGGTCCCGCCCACCAGCGAGAAATAACCGCGTGCTGCGCGGCGCCAGGCGGAACGGCTCGAAGAACTACCGCCCTGGCGCCGAAGCGAGGCAGTTGCCGCGCTGAAAAATCTCCTGCTTGGCTGGATCGAGCTTATATTTGCCGAGGTCTCGCTGGAAGTTCTTGGCCTTGATGGATCCTCCGAAATCGTAGACATTCCCTGAACACTCCAGGTCACCAGCCGTCGTGAAGAGCGCGTAGGTGCCCACGAAGCCCCCACTGAAGCGAACTTTCGTGCCCAGCGCGTTGCTGTATCTGGAAACAGAACCTCCTGATTCCAACGCTTTGAGCAGGAGGATATGCTGCGAGACCCCATTTTCCGGCATTTTGCCCGTAGCAGGATCCACGCCGAGCGCCTGCGCCAGGCCGTCCGCAAAGAGAACAGCGGTGAGGCGGCTCGAAGATGCTGCTGTCGAAGAGGGGGTTGCGGGCGCCGCGGGGGTGGCCTTGTCCGCAGCCGGGGTGGTTTTTGTGCTACCCGTAACCTCATCAAAGGTGCCCCGGAACTTGTCTATCTCCGCGATCGTCTCCTGCAGGCCCGGCTTGTCGGAGCCGCCTTTCGCTGCCAAGGCAGTAAGGCAACCTTCAGCGCTCAGGAGCCTGGCCAAGCTGGCAAGAAACGGCGAGGATGTCTGATCAAGCGGTGCCAGCGAGTAGGGGGAGTAACCAGTTGGCATGATTACCGGCACCTTCAGCACCCGCAGTTGTCGCCCTACGCCATTCATAAAAGCCTGGTCTTGAATGGTTCCGGTCACCGGCGACGTAACCTCTTCCGATGCCAACAAACCGAGAACACCCTGAGCCGCATTCAGCATGGGCCCTGCTGGTGTCAGATCCAGCGCAGAGCTCGCGGCAGCTACCGCAGCACCCTTCGATGAAGCCCCTTGGGCGCAATCAAAGGCAGCGGCTTTACGCTGAAGCCTATCCATTGTTGCCATATCGGCTCGCCACATCTGGAAGTCTGCGAAGGTGCTCTTATCGAAGGGAAGAAGTACGATACTGACGTTATGAGACCCTGCCTTCACGTCGCAGACCGCACCCGCCGGAGGATTGGCGAAGTTCGGGGAGGTTCCGTTCAGGAATGCCGTGACATCGCAGGCGATGGCCTCGCTGTTTGACTCCAGGGCGCGATAAGTCAACATCTCCGATTCGATGGAGAAACCTACGCCTGCCGGGGAGCTATCTCCGGCCCCTTTACCCGCTGCTGATTGTGCCTGAGCAACAGTGAGCGAGATGGCGCCCAGCAACAGTATGAGAGCGAACCGCCGGGCTGAATGGGTCAACGCAAGTTGACCGGCCGTCTGCATATCTCCACCTCGATATTCGTCCATAGCTCCGCCCGTCGTTGCGGTTGAGTTTTTTGTTGATCTGAGTTGAAATCGTGCCATCATACCACGAGCTCCAGGGCTTATCTGGTTCGCTCTGCCGGTGTTTTGATGGATATACGGCCAGTCCGTCTTCTCCTTGTGACGCAATGCGTTCTCTTCTGCTGTGCGATTTCTGCGCAGGCGCCGCCCGCGAGTAACTCGTCAGCTACCACCAGGAGTGCGTTACTTATCGGGATCGACACTTACGCACATCCGAACACGGACCTGAAGGTTCCCGCCGGCGCGCCCCAGACCGGACGCTATGAACCTCTGCTGATCTACCCAAATCTCAAGGGTCCCAGCCACGATGTCGAAGCCATGCGGACTCTGCTCACCAGCGAAAAATTTGGCTTCCCTAACGACGACAAGCACATCCACATTCTGCTCAATGAACAAGCGACCCACGACGCCATGCTGCAGGCGATGGAACAGTACCTGGTCACGGATCCGAAGCCGGGCGATACCGTAGTCCTCTTCATCTCAGCCCACGGTTCTTTGCGTGCGGACCCCAAAGGGCACGGGCAGCTCTATAATCTCGACGGCACTGGCCGAAGCCCGTCGTATGTAGAGAACACGATTGTTCCCTATGACTGGTACCTGGGCCGCGACGATATTTTTAGCCGCGATCTTCGTCATATCTTCAACCAGGCAGCCGATCGCAACATTCATGTGACCGCTATTTTTGACGCCTGCCACTCCGGATCACTGGCGCGCGGCCCCTTGAACCCTTCCCTGGTTGCACGCGACTTTGACTTCGATCCGCGTCCGATGCCGGCCGATCCCTATCCAGCGGAGTCCACAGCAACACCCCCGGAAAACCGCGCTGACAACCCCGTGCTGGTCCTCTCCGCCGCACAAAAGGAACAATTGGCGATGGACGTCCAGGACGCGGTTCCCCCGCATGGTCTATTCACCAGCGCGCTGATCGAAACCCTTGAGGCTTTGCCGTCCAACCGTACCTCCGCTGACGTCTTCAAACGGCTCATGGTCACTATGGAGGTTGCGCCTGGTGCCACCCACCAGCAACCTGAGCTCGACACGTCCGTGACCCGCCGCCAACAACCCCTCTTTGGCGGGATTGCCGGCAGCGGACCGCCGACAGCGGCCATCGTCTCCGCCGACGCCGGCGGCGTTCTCCTCGATATAGGCGCTGCCGCTGACATCGGCCCGGGGAGTGAATTTACTCAACTGACTGAAAGCAATAGTGTCCGCGCCGTGATGCAGGTGACCGACTCTATCGGCGTGGCGCGCTCCAAAGCTACGGTGATCTCTCCGGCGGGCGCCACGGTCCACGCCAAGGATGTGGTGGAGCTCACCAAATGGGTGCCCGCGGCGCGGCCCACGTTAAGCTTCTACGCGGGCGCTTCGAACCCGTCGGGCGCCGAGATTCAGGACGCTCTCACCGTCGTACGCACCGCGCACCTCACCTTTGCTGCCGATCCGTCGCGGGATCGTTGGACGCACCATCTGGCTTGGGATGGAACCCGCTGGACGCTCGAAACACATGCCCAAAGCCCGCCTGCGGGGCCGGGCAAAAAGGAGAAGCTCATCGTTCTCGGCGCTAAGCTTTCGCCGGCAGCGCTCAAAAAATTGCCACCTGCCAGCGTGGTTTGGTTTGACGCCCCGCTGGCCCGTGAATCCGCATCGGCCCTGTTGCCCCCGCAAAACGGAGCGCCACCCAGCGCCGCCGTGCTCACCTCCGATCGCACCCAGGCCATGTATGTCATGGCAGGCACTCTCACGGAAGCGGGCATCAGCTATGCATGGTTCAAACGAAGCGACGAGGATGCTGAAGTGCAAACCCCGAGCGGCTTTGGCGCCGGGTGCTCACCGAACTCACCCTACCCTCTGCGTACCGATTGGGTGGACTCCAAAGGTCCGCCCGAACTTGCCCTCTCCGCCTCCGCCGTGCAGTTGGCGAGGCTCAATGGATGGCTGAAACTTGGATCCTCCGCGCTGACCGGCCAGGCGGATTTTCCCTACCGGCTTACCCTCCGCCGTGTCTCGGAGAGTCAGGATGTTACCGATGGCGGCAGAACCTATAACCAGGCAACCTACGAACCGGCGTTAGTGGGCAGCAGGAAAACCGCTGTCTCGCCCAGGTGGGTCTATGTTCTTAGTATCGATTGCCAGGGCAAGGGCGTGCTCCTCTTTCCTTACGAAGGCGCGCCCGGCGGCCAGTTTCCCACGGAGGAAGAAAAGTTAGACCGCATTGTCCTGCCGGATGATCACATCGTTGTGGGCGATCCACTGGGTACAGATACCTACCTGATGTTGACGACATCGACTCAATTGGCCAACCCCTACGCGCTCGAGTTCAAGGGAGTCGTGACCCGCGGCGCCAGAACTGCCAAGGCTGAGGATCCGCTGGAGGATTTGCTTGACTCAACCAGCGCCGGAACTCGTGGTGCCACCAGGCCGGCACCCACCAATTGGAGTATCCAGATGCTGCACACCGAGAGCGCGCCGCAATCGAACGACAAGCCGTGAGCTGTTCAGTGGACCACAGGTCTGGCCTTGAAAAATCGCAAGTTTGTATCCCCGTACAATACATAGGCGAGTGCCGTAGGATTTCCCGTGCGCGCGTATATCTCGCGGCGTGTTTGCTCCAGGGTTGAACTTACGTCAGCGGTGCCGTTTTGCATCTCGTCCTGCAGATGCTGGTAAAACTGAAGCGAAAATTCGGCGGCGACTTTGTCATCGACGGGAAACAATGCCCCGATATATCCGCTCGCGCCCGCATCCAGCACGGCTGGAGCCCAGCCATCGACAAAGTTACCGGTATGTTTCTCTTCTCCTACATCGCATGCGTTGAAGAAGAAGAACGGGTGGTTTGAAGAGTCAGCGTTGATCATCCGGCGGTAGCCCGTGGTATCCAGCTCTCCATCTTCCAGGAGGATGGAGAAGTCGCCCAGGGTCGGGCTCAACTCGCCGTGTCCTGCGAAATGCACGATACCTTGTGGTGGATCGTGCAACAGGGCGCGCAGCCCATTCAGATTTCCGCTGACCGCACTGTACCCGTTTAGCCGGGCGAGTCCCTGGACC
>Ga0302326_10030054_pt1 | contig 10882 bp, 8 predicted proteins | sample Palsa_T0_3_FD_202264 | JGI IMG/M metagenome (GOLD analysis project Ga0302326, IMG submission 202264) | Peat permafrost microbial communities from Stordalen Mire near Abisko, Sweden - Palsa_T0_3 | ecosystem: Environmental > Terrestrial > Soil > Palsa > Peat permafrost | place: Sweden: Abisko...
TCTTGTCCTTCTCCCACGCCATCGGCATCATCATGAGGCACGCGTGCAGGGCCTCGCGTCCGCCGAGCGTCAGGAGCTGCAGCGCGTTGTCGAAGGACGCGGAGTCGCTCATGTTCGGCTGAACGAGAGGGCGCAGGTCGGTGAAGCGGTCGCCCCACACGCCATGGGCGGTGCTGCGCTCGCGGGCCCGCATGAGGTTCCTGTTGCCGCGGATCGTGTTGATCTCGCCGTTGTGCGCCATCATCCGGAACGGATGGGCCAGGTGCCAGGTCGGGAACGTGTTCGTGGAGTACCGCTGGTGGAAGATGACGAAGGCGCTCTTGTACTTCGTGGACTTGAGGTCGTGGAAGAACTTGCGCACCTGCGGCGCGTTGAGGAGGCCCTTGTACACGACGGTCCTCGATGAGAAGGAGCAGATGTAGAACCCGTCCACGCCGGCCTCGAAGGACTTCCTCTCGGAGGCCTTCTGGGCAAGGAACAGCTTGCGCTCGAACTCGTCGTCGCTGGCGTCGTCCTTGCGGGCGACGAGCGCCTGCACGATCACGGGCTTGGTCTCGAGGGCCTTGCGGCCAAGGCAGCTGTCGTCCGTGGGGACGTCGCGCCAGCACAGGAACGCCAGGCCTTCGGCCTTGATGGCCTGCTCGACGATCTTCTTGCAGTGGGAGGCCGCGTAGTCGTCGCGCGGCAGGAAGATCATGCCGACGCCGAGGTCGCCGTCCTTGAACAGGGGCTTCTTCTTCTTCTCGAGGAACTCCCTGAGGAGCTCATGCGGGATCTGGGTCAGCAGGCCGGCGCCGTCGCCGGTCACGGCGTCGGCATCGATGGCGCCTCGGTGGGCGAGCGACTTGAGGGCCGCGATGGCCTTCTCGACCACGTCGTGCGAGCGCTCGCCGGAGGCCTTGGCGATGAAGCCCACGCCGCAGGCGTCATGCTCCTGGTCGGGATGGTAGAGGGGGGAGGGAATGATGCGGGTCATTGCGGTGCTTGAAAGGGGACGCTGTTGTCGTATGGGCAAAAAAAGGGCCGTTCTCGATCTTCGAGAGCGGCCCGGTTCGGTAAGGACGTGCGGAGAGCTCTCAGTCTCAGAAAAAGCGGATCGTTTTGGTCGCCATTTTGGCATGCTCCTCGTCGGAGCAGCCCGCGTTCGTCGGGACACCGGCCGCTACGTTGGTGGGCTTCACGAGGTCGTTGCTGAGGAGGTAGTTCTCGACCTCCTCGCCGGAAACGTCGGCAAGCATGACGCCGTCGATCTCGATGCAGGGCGAGAGGGGCTGGCCGGACTTGCGCACCATCTCGGCGTAGTTGTCCCGGTCGCCGATGATATCAATATCACTATAGTCCAGCGCGTACTTGCGGAGGGTGGCGCGGACGCCGTTGGACCAGCCGCAGGAGGGCTTGAGATAGGCTTTGATATTCATTTGTCAGTTTACGCCCGGACAGCGATACGGGCAAGGTATAGGGCGAGATTTCTGGCGATCAAGCATCGTCTTCCTAAATCTTGGGCCGGGAAAACGGCCGCGGATTCTTGGGCCGAAAGTTGCGCCGCGCCCGCCCACGGCAAAGGCTTCGCCACCATGACAAAGCTCATTCTCCTCCTGTTCGGCTCGAACCTCTTCATGACGATCGCCTGGTACGGGCACCTCAGGATGAAGTGGCTCGAGGGCCGCCCCCTGTTCATCGCCATCCTCGTCGCGTGGGGAATCGCCTTCTTCGAGTACTGCCTGCAGGTGCCGGCAAACCGGCTCGGTTACATGACCGAGCACCTGAGCGGCTACCAGCTGAAGGTGATCCAGGAGGCGATCACGCTGACGGTGTTCGTCGGCTTCGCGTGGTTCGTCCTGAAGGAGCGCCTCACGTGGAACTACGCGGTGAGCTTCGCCTTCATGATGATGGCGGTGTACTTCGCGACGGCCTTCAGGCCGGCGTCGTAGCGCGCTCAGCGTGAGGGAGCCTCGTCGTCCCAAAATCCGCCGCCGGACGCCCTTATCAGGTCGACCGTGGCCGCGTACCGGATCCTGAGGGTCTGGACCTGCGCGAGCTCGGCCCCGAGGAGCACCCTCTCGGCGTCGACGACCTCGAAGTAGGTGAGTCCTCCGTTGCGGTAGCTCTTCTCCGAGGCCTCGAACACCCTGCGGGCGTCGTCGACGGCCTGCTTCCGGGCCTCCGCCTGAAGCGCCCGCTGCCTCAGGTTCCCGAGGGCGTCCTCGACCTCTTGGAAGGCGCGGAGAGCCGTCTCACGGTAGGCGGCGATCGCCTCCTCGTTGAGAGACCGGGCCACCTTGAGGTCCGCCGCGTTTCGGCCGCCGTCGAAGATCGGGATGTTGATGGCGCCGGCGATTGACCAGATATGGCTCTGGTTCTCGGCGAGTTGGTTGGCCTCGGAGCTCTCGAAGCCGTAGCCGCCCTGGACCGTAACGGCCGGGTAGAACCGTGCCCGCGCAGCCTTGACGCCCTCGCCGGAGGCCGTGATCCGGCGCTCGGCCTCGACGAGGTCGGGGCGCTGGGTGAGGAGCTGGGCGGGGATGGTGGCCGGGATGGCGGGGGGTGAGAGCTCCTCCAGGGGCTCGACATCGACATGGAACGTGCTGGCTGACTGGCCGCAGAGGACCGCCAGGGCGTTCTCAAGCTCCGCCCGCTGCTGCTGCGCGTCGATGAGGTCGGCCTGCGTGTTCTCGCTCTCGACCTTGGCGCGGAGGAGGTCGACGTCGGTGGCCGTGCCCCCCTTGACGCGCTGCTCCTGCACCTGCTCGGCCTCGGACCTGAGGTGGACGGCGCGGTCGAGGACCGCGAGCCTGGAGTCTGCGCCGCGAAGGGCGAAGTAGTTCGAGGCGACTTGGGCTGTCAGGCTCAGTTTCACGCCCTGTCGGTCGGCCAGCGAGGCCTCGGCGTTGGCCCGGGCCTGGCTGGAGGCATGGGACACGCGACCGAAGACATCGACCTCGTAGGCGACCGTGAGCGGGACCTGGTAGTCGTCGTACGTATTGGCGAGGGCCTGCCCCGCGAAGGTCAGCGGACCCGTAGAGCCCGTCGACGGCAGGAAGAAGGAGTTGCCGATCAGGCGCGACGTCGTGACCGGGCCCGTGTTCGTCGTGTGCTGGCGGCTCGCGGAGAGCGGGGCCGACACCCTGGGGTAGAGGTCGGAGGCCACGGTGCTTGCCCGGGCCCGGGCCTCGGTCACGCGGGCGATCGCTCCCTGGAGGTCCTGGTTCGAGGCGACAGCCTGGTCCTCCAGGCGGTTGAGGACTGGGTCGGCGAAGACGGCCCACCATGGCGACCCCGCCGCGGGCTGGGCCACCGGGGAGCCGTCCTCCTCTGGGGGGAGGGACGCAGCCTTGAACTGCCCGGGCACCGCGAGGACGGCCTGCGGCTGAGGGTCGGCGGCCATCGCTGCGACGGCAAGGGCGCCCGAGAGAGCCAGGAATGCCCGGCGGCGCAGGGCGTATCTTTGGCTGAGCGTGTTCATCTCACTTTGACGCTGACGACGGCTGAGAGGCCGGGCCTCAGGCGGTCCTCGAAGCCCTGGGTGCTCTCCTTGTCGAAAACGACCTTAACCGGGACGCGCTGGACCACCTTGGTGAAGTTTCCCGTCGCATTGTCCGCAGGCAGGAGCGCGAACTCCGCGCCCGTGGCCGGTGCCACGCTGTCGAGCTCGCCGGTGAAGACATGGCTGCCGATGGCGTCGATCGTGATCTCGACCTTCTGGCCGGCGCTCATGCCCCGCAGCTGGGTTTCCTTGAAATTCGCGGTGACCCAGTAGTTGGGCTCGACCAGCGCGAAGAGTGGCTGGCCCACTTGGACCCGATTGCCGACCTCGACGTTCTTGTTGCCAATCCGTCCGTCGGCGGGGGCGGTGATGGTGGCGTACGTGAGGTTGCGCTCGGCGTCGCGGACAGACTCCAGCTCGGCCTTTACCCTGGCACCGGCGGAGGCGACGAGCGCCGCCGACGACTCGATGGCCGCGCTGTCCACGAGGACGCGCGCCTCGGCCGCCTCGAGGCTGGCCTTCATGGCCGTGACGGTGGCCTCGGAGGCCGCCTTGGCGCTGAGGGTCGTGTCAACCTCGGACTGGGAGATGGTGCGCGTGTCGGCGTGGAAAAGCTTCTCGCTGCGGCCGCTGTTCACGTTGGCGAGGTCGAGCTGCGCGCTCGACTGGCCCACTTCGGCGTGCGCCTCGGCCACCTGGGCCCGGGCCTGCACCTCCTGTGCCTTGGCCTGGCCAAGCGCCGCCTGGGCCCGGAGGGCGTCCGCGCGGGCCGAGTCCAGCGACGCCCTGGCCTTGTCGAGCGCCACCTGGGAGGCGAACGGGTCGAGCTGCGCGAGCACCTGGCCCGCCTTGACGGTCTCATTCTCCGCCACGAGCACCTCGGTCACGGACCCGTCGAGGCGGGAGCTTATCATGTGGAGGTGGCCCGAGACGTAGGCGTCGTCGGTCCCGGTGTAGACGATCGCCCGGTGGATGAAGTTGGCGAACCAGAGACCGCCGCCTACGGCCACGACGGTGACGATGGCCCAGAAAGCGGGTCCGCGCTTCTTCCTTTCGGTCGCGGCTGGAGATGCAGGGGCCCTGGCGGCCTTGGTGTCGGTGTTGCTCATGGAATGGGGTGGCTGGGTTGCTTGCCTGGAAGTCAGTGGACGGCGGCCTCCGCCTCGGCCTCCTCGATCGCCTCGTCCTCGGCCGGCGTCGCGGGCTTGGGCTCGGGCTTCTTGTGCTTGTCGCCCAGGAGGAGGATCAGCGGCAGTGACGCCAGGAAGAGGATGGCGACGTAGAAGAAGATGTCGGAGTAGGCGAGGAGCGCCGCCTGGCCGTTTATGATCCGGTCGATCACGGCGAGCGCTCCCTGGCGGCCGGCCGCCGCATGGGCGCCGTGCCCGCCCAAGCTTCCCGCTAGCATCCCCAGGCGCTGGATTGTCGGCTGGCTGAAGTCCGTCACCTTCTCGACAAGGATCGCGCGGTGCAGGCTCATGCGCCTCGCCAGCATGGTCGTGATGAGCGCGATGCCGATGCTGCTGCCGAGCTGGCGGGTGAGGCTGTAGAAACCCGCGCCCGCCGGGATGTCCTTCTTCGGCAGCGGCCCCAGGGTCGCGATGCTGAGCGGCATGAACATCATGACGCTCCCGAGCCCGCGGGCGACGAGAGGCCAGAAGAGCTGGGCCGTTCCCGTTCCCGTGTTGATCCCCATGAGGAGGAAGCCCGTGCACGCCGTGAGGGTGGCGCCCAGGCCGATCAGGAGCTGCTGGGGAAGGCGGTTCGCGATCTTCCCGTACGCCACCATGGCGACCGCGGAGGCGAGGGCGCCCGGAACGAGGACGAGGCCGCTCTGAAGCGCCGTGTAGTGGAGGAAGTCCTGCACGAAGATCGGCACGGCGAACATGATGCCGTAGATCCCCATCCCGAGAATTGCCGAGTAGATGCTGCCGCCGACCATCGAAGGGAACCTGAGGATGCGCAGGTCGACAGCCGGGTGCTCGGTGGTCAGCTCCCGGTGGGTGAAGAGGCCGAGGCCAACGACCGCGCAGGCGGCGGCCCACACGATGAAGCTCGACGAGAACCAGTCGTCCTGCTGGCCCTCCTCCAGCATGATCTGGAAGGCCGCGAGGCCTACCGTCAGGTAACCGATCCCGAACCAGTCAACGGAGGTCTGCACGCGGGTCGAGGCCTTCTCGTCCCTCGGGAAAAGGATGATGCACATCCACACGGCGAGGAGCCCCAGCGGCACGTTGATGAAGAATATCCAGCGCCAGCCGAGGTTGTCGGTCAGCCATCCGCCGAGGACCGGCCCCACGGCGGGGCCCGCGATGACGCCAAGGCCGAAGAGGGCCTGGGCCATCGGCCTCTCCTCGCGCGGGAACGCCTCGAAGACGAGCGACTGCGCCTTGGCCAGGAGGCCGCCGCCGGTGATCCCCTGGACGACGCGGGCGAAGATCAGCATCCCCAGGCTCTGGGAGAACCCGCAGAGGAGCGAGGCGACCGTGAAGCCGACGAGCGAGAAGAGGAAGTAGTTCTTCTTCCCGAAGCGTATGCCGAGCCACGCCGAGAGGGGGATGATCACCACGTTCGCGCAGGCGTAGCTCGTCGAGACCCAGCCCGCCTCCGAGAGCGTCGCCCCCAGATTGCCGCGGATGTCGGGAAGCGCAACGTTGGTGATGACGGTGTCGATCACCTCGAGGATGGCGCCCAGCGAGGCCGCCAGCGTAATGGCCCACTTCAGGATGCCGCGCTCAAGCAGGCGCCTTGCGATCGGCGAGAGGTACGCGGGATCGGAACCGTAGAGGGAACCGGCGTGGGGGGCTGTTGCTGCTGCTGCCAAGGGATTGCGTTGGGCTCAGCGGTTGGCCGGCGGGGAGATTCGCCGCTCGAGGTAGGCGGCGAGGAGGACCTTGTGCTCGGCGACAATCCTCGGGCGGTCCTTCGCCCGCACTTCGCCGCAGAGGTTGACCAGGCTCCGGATGGTCTGGAGCGTCACGGATGCGACCTGCATCGCGTCCTCCTTGGAGAGCTTTGGGTTGTGCGCCGTGAAGAGCTCGGCGAACTGCCCGCGAAGGCGCTCCTTCACGGCCGGGTCCTTTCTCACGGTGATCGGGGCGCTCAGGATCGGGAAAAAGGCGGGCTGCTCGTTCGCGAAGCCGAAGAACTTGTCGATGATGGCTGAGGCGAGGCCCTCGCTCCCGAGGCCCTCGGTCTCCGTCTGCAGCATTGTCCATCGGTCCACGAGCTCCGCGCCGTATTTGCTGTAGAGAGCTGCGGTTATGGCCTCCTTGTTCGGGAAATACTGGTACACGGACCCGATCGACGCCTTCGCGCGCGCCGCGATCTCCGTCATGGTGGTCGCTTCGTAGCCGACCTTGGCTATCACGGCCTCTGCGTGGGAGAGGAAGCTCGCGACCTTGCGCTCCGAGCGGTCCTGGACCGGCACGCGGCGGGCCCCGCGGCGAGAAAGTGAGGGGGTACTCATGTTTTGGTTGACAAAGGTGAGGAGAGGCTCACATATTTGTCAACGCATGGGTATCACAAACGCCGCAAATAACGGGGAGCGCCGATGATCGCTGCGATCACGGTCGTTGCGCTCATGACGCTCCTTGTCCTCCTCGACACCTCGGGCGGCTGCGACGGCGCCCGCTAGGCGGCTGGCCGCGCGGCGAGGTTCGCCTTCATGACGTTGGCCGTCAATTTCGCGACCGCCTTCAGGCATTCTCCCTAGCGCCCGACGACGAGGACCTCGAACGTCCCCGGCACCCCCTTGCGGCGCGGGTGGGGATTGTCGTCCGTGGGAGGGGGAGCCGGGAGGAACTTACCCGTGACGACGAAGACGCGGCCCGTCTTTGCGTCGAATGAGATCGTCCGCGCGCCATCGGCGGTGGTCACCGTCTTCACCAGGCTGTAGGTTGCCGGGGTATCCTCATGCAGGACCGTCACGGTCCCGGCCACGCTGGACGTGAAGATGAGGCCGTTCGCCGGGTCGAAGGCGTCGCCGTCGGGATCCTCGCCGATGGCCGGCGTGGCCACGAGGGTGCCGGTATCGCTGTCCACGACGGCCAGCATGCCATTTCCCCCGGCAGAGAACAGCCGGTGGTGGGCGGCGTCGATGGCGAGGCCCGTGCCGCCCTCGACGGGCGCGATGGGCCACGCGGCCAAGGCCTTGAGCGTATGGGTGTCGATCACCTGGATCTCGCTCTTGTCCTCGGTGTTCACAAAGAGCCTGCCCCTGCCGTCAAACGCGAGGCCCTCAAGCTTGCCGTCGAGCGGGACATTGCCCGCAATCTCGCCCTTTTCGGGGTCGATTAAGGTCACGCCTCCCGACTGCCCGTTGGCGACGTAGACTTTCTGCGTCTCGGGATCGAACTCGATCGCATCGGGCTTCATGCCGAGGCCGGTGATCACCTTGACGATCTTTAGGGAATCCACGTCGAACTCGACGACCGCGCGGTCCGTGCCCGCCGTGATGAACCCGCGCCTGAGGGCCGGCACGATCGCGATGCCGTGGATGCCCTTCATGGGCCCGATGTTCCCCAGGATGGCGCCCGTGTCGGCGTCGAGCACGTCGACCTGTGTCCCGTGGGAGACGTACACGCGCCGCATGCCGGGGTCGACCCGAAGGTAGTCAAACCTGACCTCGCCAGGGATCGGGTACGTGGCGACAACCTTAAAGTCCTCGGCACCCGCTGTTAGCGCGGCTGCGAAGACGAGGGGGACCAGGAGTCGGAGCGGGGTGTTCATTCTAATAGTACGGATATGACGTCAGAGCAGGAAAAGGGTTCGGCCGGCCGAACGAATACTCGACGGTGCCGAACTACTCGTGGTAATTGTCGAAGGCGATGCCCAAGAATAAAAGCCGTCAGTTTTTCGACGTCCCCCATATCCCGTTCGAGGGTCCCCGATCCGAGAACCCCCTCGCCTTCAGGCACTATGACCCGGCCGAGGTGATCGACGGCGTCAGCCTGAAGGACCACATGCGGTTCTCGATCGCCTACTGGCACTCGTTCCGCGGCGTGGGCAGCGATCCCTTCGGCCCCGGCACCATCAGGCGCCCCTGGGAGTCGGGCAAGGATGCGGTCTCCGTCGCCAAGAAGCGGATGGACGCGGCCTTCGAGTTCTTCGTCAAGATCGAGGCCCCGTTCTGGGCCTTCCATGACCGCGACATCGCGCCCGAGGGCGCGACGCTCGCCGAGTCGAACCGCAACCTGGACCAGATCGTGGCCCACGCGAAGGCGCTCCAGAGGGCGACGGGCGTGAAGCTGCTCTGGGGCACGGCCAACCTCTTCTCGAACCCGCGCTACATGTGCGGCGCCGCCACGAACCCCGACGCCCACGTGTTCGCCTATGCGGCCGCGCAGGTGAAGAAGGCGATGGAGGTCACCCACGAGCTGGGCGGCGACGGCTACACGTTCTGGGGCGGGCGCGAGGGCTATGAGACCCTGCTCAACACGAACCTGAAGCGGGAGCAGGACCACCTGGCCCGCTTCCTCCACATGGCGGTCGACCACGCCAAGCACATCGGCTTCAAGGGCCAGTTCTACATCGAGCCCAAGCCGAAGGAGCCGACGAAGCACCAGTACGACTTCGACGTCGCGAGCGGCATCGCGTTCCTGCGCACCTACGGCCTCGAGAAGCACCTCAAGTTCAACATCGAGACGAACCACGCCACGCTCGCCGGCCACACGTTCCAGCACGAGATCGAGGTCGCGGCCTCGCAGGGCATGCTGGGCTCGATCGACGCGAACGCGGGCGACACGCTGCTCGGCTGGGACACGGACCAGTTCAACACCGACGTGAAGGAGATCACGCTCGCGATGTTCTCGATCCTGAGGGCGGGAGGCCTCGGCAAGGGCGGCTACAACTTCGACGCCAAGCTCCGCCGCCCGTCCGTCGACCCCGAGGACCTCTTCTACGCACACATCGGCGGCATGGACACCTACGCGCTCGCGTTCAAGACGGCGCGCCGGATCATCGACGACGGCAAGCTCGGCGGGTTCGTCGACGAGCGCTATTCGAGCTATGACTCCGGCTTCGGCAAGGACATCGAGAAGGGCAGCGTCGGCTTCCGCGAGCTGGAGAAGCTCGTCCTGACGAAGCTCGGCGAGCCCGTCCCGAGGAGCGGTCGCCAGGAATACCTCGAGAACCTCGTCAACTCGTACCTCACCGGGGGCTGATCCGCCATGAGCCTCTATGTCGGGGTCGACAGCGGGACGCAGAGCGTCAAGGCGATAGCCCTCGATGCCGAAACGGGCCGCGTGGTCGCGGAGGCCCGCGCCCCGCACCACCTGATCCCGGGCCTCCCCGCGGGCCACATGGAGGCGCACCCCCAGGAGTGGGTGTCGGCGATGGACACGGCCATTTCGGCCGTCGCCGCGCAGATCGACCGGTCCCGCGTGCGCGGCATCGGCGTGTCCGGCCAGCAGCACGGGTTCGTGGCGCTCGACGCCAACGGGGACGTCATCCGGCCGGCCAAGCTCTGGTGCGACACCAGCACGTCGCCGGAGTGCGCGATCCTGACAAAGAAGCTCGGCGGCCCCAAGGCGGTCATCCGCAAGACGGGGCTTCCATTCCTGCCCGGCTACACGGCTCCCAAGGTCCTGTGGCTGAAGCGCCATGAGCCCGCGAACTTCAGGAAGCTTCGGCACATTCTGCTGCCGCACGACTACCTGAATTTCCACCTCACGGGGAATTACTTCATGGAATACGGCGACGCCTCCGGCTCCGCCTTCCTCGATGTGCGCAAGCGGACCTGGTCGCAGGCGGCGATGGACGCCGTTGACAGCCGCGTCGCCGAGTGCCTTCCGGCGCTCTCTGCGTCGCACCTGCCGTGCGGCGCCCTGCGCCCCGAGATCGCTGCCATGTACGGGTTTCCGGCGGACACGATCGTCAGCGCGGGCGGCGGCGACAATATGATGGGGGCCATCGGCACCGGCAACGTGGTTCCGGGCGCCGTGACCGCGAGCTTCGGGACGAGCGGCACCATCTACGCCTTTGCGCGCAAGCCGGTCGTCGACCCCTCGGGCGAGATCGCGGCCTTCTGCTCCTCGACGGGCGGATGGATGCCCCTCCTGTGCACGATGAACGTGACGGGAGTCACGGAGCAGGTGCGCGCCTTGTTCGGCTGGGACCTGCCCGAGCTCGAGCGCGCCGCGGCCGCCGCTCCCGCCGGTTCCGGCGGAATTACCCTTCTTCCTTACTTCGACGGGGAGCGGACGCCCAACCTGCCTAAGGGCACGGGAGTCTATTTCGGGCTCAACCGCACGACGCTCGAGAAGGGCCACCTGGCGCGCGCGGCCATCGAGGGGGCGACGCTTGGCATGAATTACGGCCTGGGCCGCCTCGCGGCCCTCGGCGTGAAGGCGCGCGAGATCCGCCTGACCGGTGGAGGTGCCCGTTCGCCCCTCTGGC
>Ga0302326_10030055_pt1 | contig 10882 bp, 6 predicted proteins | sample Palsa_T0_3_FD_202264 | JGI IMG/M metagenome (GOLD analysis project Ga0302326, IMG submission 202264) | Peat permafrost microbial communities from Stordalen Mire near Abisko, Sweden - Palsa_T0_3 | ecosystem: Environmental > Terrestrial > Soil > Palsa > Peat permafrost | place: Sweden: Abisko...
GCCATCGTCGAGCGTTCGGCCCGCATCCTGCAGGTAGAGATCGACGAGGAAGGGGCGACGCGGATCTCCGAGCGCTCGCGGGGCACGCCCCGCGTGGCGAACCGCCTGCTGCGGCGGGTCCGCGACTTCGCCGAGGTACGGGGCGACGGGTCCATCAACGGATCCACCGCGGCCGAGGGCCTCGACCTCTTCGGGGTGGACGCGCTCGGGCTGGACAAGGTCGACCGGGCCATCCTCGAAACCTTGTGCAGCCGGTTCGGGGGACAGCCGATCGGGCTCACGACCTTGTCCCAGTGCGTCGGCGAGGAGAGCGACACGATCGAGGATGCCTACGAGCCCTTCCTCCTGCAGTGCGGCCTGATCCTGCGCACCTCGCGGGGCCGGGTTCCCACCGCCCGGGCCTGGGCCCACCTGAACCTGACCCCACCGACAGGGGGATCGACGATGCCGGGAGCGGCGACTCTGTTCGAGCCGTGAGCTCAGTGCGTCCTTAAGGGGATTCATTACTCGGAGCGGCTGACTTTGCCAACGTAAAGCCGTTCCGATTTACCGTTCGACCAGACCTTTCGATAGATGATGTTTATGGCCAGGCTGATGACTTGTCGTGATTGAAAGTACGCACAACAATGCGACCGCTGAGCACTTTCCCAGCTACCCGGTTGAATTTGTCTTCCGCTACCGCTACCGCTACCGCAATCGCACGATCGCCGACCCGGCCCGCATGGCACGACTCATGGGCCGTACGACCGTCCGGATCATGAGCGACTCGTGAGTACGCTCTGGCCAATGGGGGATGATGACCCACCGCCGAGCACAAGTCCGAATAAGCCTCGTTTAAATGGGATATTTGAGACTTTAATTCGCCTTGGGGCCGCCGCATCTATAGGTGTCGCTGTTTGGAGTTTCTTCCACATCAAGGCTGGATGCAACTCGATCGAACCAAACCAGTGTCCAGGCTACGCCTTGCAGAACCCACTCATAATGAGGGGGGAACGAAGCGCAGCCATCCTTGCTGGGCTTGTCATTCTCCTGGTCATATTCTGCAGACTGGTTCTTCAGGGGAGACTTCCAGATCGAATCGGGAGGGAGGGGTTTGACTGGCTTCCGAAGGCAATTACGTTCTCAAAAGATGAGATTGCGAGGCTGGGGAAGGTCAGCGCGCAACAGGCTGAACAATTCGAAACGATCCGTTCGGTTGTAGAACAGCTGGTCAATGACGGGTAGAATGGCGTCCTGATGAACGCGCAAAAGCGAGAAGAACTTCTAGCTCTGTTGGATGATGTCAAAGCCAAGAACGTGGAGATCAACGCAGAACTTGAGAAAGTGGCCGAGGGCGTGGTCCAACTTCAAAATATCGCAAACAAGGTTGCCGCTTCCGTTAGGTAGGCGGAAAGTACCTATGCCGCGTGGCGCTTTCGAAGGCTATGACGAGCCATGATGATTCCACCGCTCAGTCTCCCTGCCATTGGACAAGCCAATCTGGCCGAGTAGGTAGTTGATCGCCGCCGCCCTGCGTCGGGACTCATAGTCGTTCTCAGATGCCGTCGTCATCGGGGACGCTGGCGCAGCCGATTGGCGATCATTCTGGTTGCGACGCTAATGGGTTGGTGTGCGTTCAGGCCGGAGCCGAATGGGCCTCGAGTGACGGTTCGACGCTCGAGCGCAACGGGAGGAAGACGCGGAAGGTGGTCGACCAACCCGGAGCGTCGATGATGTCGACGAAGCCTTCGTGGGCCTCCGCCACCGACTTGGCGATGGCGAGACCGAGGCCGGTTCCCGGAACGCCCATCTCCATGGCGGCGGCCAATCGGTAGAAGCGCTCGAAGAGCTGGGAGCGGTCGGCTTCGGGGATGCCGGGCCCCTGGTCCTGGACGAGGATGCGGGCGAAGTCGTCGCTCACGTCGACGACCACGTGCACCCGCCCGTCGCGGGGCGAGAACTTGATGGCATTGGAGAGCAGGTTGCCGAGGAGTTGGTGGAGGCGGGTCGAGTCGCCGAAGACCGGCACGTAGGGCCCGGGCTTCAGGTCGACAGAGACGCCGGCCGTCGTTGCCGCGGTCTGGGCGGCGTGGACCGATTCTTCGGCCAGCTGGTGCAGATCGAGTGCGGTGAAGGTCACCCGGAGCCCATGCCCGCCGCCCGGATCGGCCAGGAGATCCTCGGCGACGCGTTGGAGCTGGGCCGAGTTGCGGTCGATGGTGTGCAGCATCCGGATCTGGTCATCGGTGAGCTCGGGCACGCCGTCGAGGAGGAGTTCGATGAAGCCGCGGATGGACGTGATAGGCGTGCGCAGCTCGTGCGAGACCGTGGCCACCACGTCGTCCTTCATTTTGGTCAGCTCACGGAGACGGTTGTTCTGCTCGATCAGCGACTGCGTGACTTCCTTCTGCACCGAGTAGAGGCGCTCGCGCTCGGCCGCCAGCTCCTCGCGCTCGGTCACGTCGATGGCCACCACCACGTAGCCCCCGGTGGCGGAGACTGCCGCGCCCGCTGGGCCCGGCAGGGTGCTCACCCGCACCACGCAGCGCCGGAACTGACCGTTCTTGCGCCGGGCCGTCCAGGGGACCTCGGCCACCCGCTCGGGGTAGGCCGGGTCGAGCGCCTTGCGCATGGCGTCGATCGTCCGGCGGCGCTCGTTGATCTGGGCCGGGTCGATGAAGTCGGCGATGGAGCGGATCCCCACCACCTCGGCCGCGCTGTAGCCGAGCATGAGCTCCGCCCCGGCGGAGAAGAACGACACCGTGCCGGACGGGTCGACACCCATGATGGCGCTGCCGGTGGCGGCCCGCAGGAGCGTCTCGAGGCGGTCGCGGGCCTGGTCGGCGTCGTCCGCGTTGCGCCGGGCCAGGAGGGACTGCCGGGCCAGGTCGCTGACGTAGGTGCGGTCACGGTGCACCATCATCGAGATGGTCAGGGCCACCAGCGTGGTGACGACAACCAGAATGATCACCAGGCGCCACGTCGACAGCGGGTAGTTCGGCGCGCCGACCACGAGGATCGGCAGCACCAGGGCGAGGTCCATGCAGAACAGCCCGATCAACAGATGGAGGCGGCGCCCGTAGAGGGAAATCCAGACGATGGGTAGGAGGTAGACGATCACCAGCTCGGAGTCGCCGGCGATCTGGGCGTCGCGGATCAGGGCGATGACCGCCATGTACCCGATCGGAATGGCCAACCAGGCCCAGTCGGGCAGGCGTTCCCACGAAAGCGTGAAGGCGGTGGTGAGGAGGATGAAGAAGAGGAGGAGCGCGATCAGTATCTCGACGCGTGCTGCGTCCCCGTGGGGGAAGGGGATAATCCCTATGAGGACGGTCCCGAGCGCCACCAGGGCGAAGAGGGGGAGCCGTACCCGTGAAGGCCCGGAGAACCCCGGGATGCCCTGTTCTCCCTGCACGCCCTGCACCGTCTGGGTTCCGGGGATTCGACGGGAGGGCGTACTCATGACCGAACTGCGTTCACCTGGCCCGTGCGCGATAGCGATATCCGAACCCGCGCACCGTTTCGATCGGACCGTCGTCGTGATCGCCCCAGCCGAGCTTGCGCCGCAGGCGCAGGACGGCGTACTTGACGCGCGACGGCGCCAATCCGCTGGGATCGTCCCAGGCCAGCTCGATCAGCTGGTCCGAGGAGAGCACCTGGCCCTGATGGCGCACCAGCGTGGCCAGGAGGCGGTACTCGGTCGGGGTCAGGACGACCGGGACCCCGTCGACCGTGACCAACGACTCGGAGAAGTCAACCCGGATGGAGCCGTCCTCGAAGGAGACGATCGGTTCGTTGCGCTGCACCTGGCGCCGGCTGATGGCCTGAATCCGGGCCAGCAGCTCGACCCGGCTGAACGGCTTCGTCAGGTAGTCGTCGGCCCCGGCGTTCAAGCCCCGCACCTTGTCCCGCTCCGTCGAGAGCGCCGTCAACATGAGGACGGGCACGTCGCTCATGTCGCGAATGCGCTCGAGCACCTGCCACCCGTCGAGGTCGGGCATGCCGACGTCGAGGATCACCAGGTTGGGCTGCTTTTGATGGAAGAGACGGACCCCGTCGCGGCCCAACATGGCCTCGGTGACCGAGAAGCCCTCGCGCTCGAGCATGGTCCGCAGGAGCTGCCGGATGTCCGCCTCGTCCTCAATGACAAGGACTGAAATATTTCCATTGCGCATGCAACGACCAACTGTACTGGGATCAAGGGGTGAATTCGTGGTTCCTGGCTCGAGCGTGCCTGGGCGCGCCGAAGGCGGCGCGCCGGGAAGCCACCATCGGTGCCTCTCGGACGGGTCCGACCGATGGTGGCTCCGATCTGTCCGGCCCACCTGCGCAGCTGTTTCCCTCCCCGGCGTTGCCGCCCAGAGTGCCCCGGTCCCCTACCTCGGGCCTCTAGTCCTGGTCGCCCCCCTCCGGGCGACCAGGACCGAGAGGGTGTACCCCTATGTCGCTGCAGCGCCCATGGTGGAGGAGCGATGGTGCAACCACGGCGCTTTGTGGTTGCCGAGTGGTTGCCCGGGTGGAATTTCGCCTCGGGATGCGGCTCGCCATGCGGCGCAGGCGGTGGACCGAGCGGCGATGGGAGCGCGGGCGCCCTGCCCGGTGCGGCACGAATTGGCGGGATGCAGACGATAGGGTGTCCATTCGCATGCCTCCCCGCTTGAAGGATCGCACATGACCCAATTTCCAGCCGTCTTGCAGCTGCTTGTGGCTACGACCACCAAGAAGTCGAGCAGCATTTTGCCCCTCATCATCCTGGTGGTGATCGCTCTGGCCGGGTACTTCCTCTTCCTCAAGCCACAGCAGGCCAAGGCCCGGGCGGCCCGGGCCAATCAAGGTTCGGGCTACATGGTCGGTGACGAGGTGCAGACCATCGGCGGTGTCGTGGGCACCATTCTCGAGATCAACGGCGACCGCTACACCTTGCTCACCGGGAGCGTGGGCAGCGACGGGAACCTCGACGGAGCCCAACCGACCCGGATCGTGTTCGTGCGCCAGGCCATCGCACGCAAGCTCGAACCGGTGGCCGACGTCGCGGTGGAACCCGATGAGGACGTGCACGATCATGACCATGATTCGTCCGTGGTTGACGATCACGACGAGGAGGCAGAAGAGGCGTGAGCCCGGCGTCGTCTCGAGCCCAGAAGCGGCAGAGGCGGAACCTCCTCGTCAGCGTCCTGGCCGTCGTGGTCATTTCACTGGGTTCGTTTGCGGCCGTCTTCGCGGCCCAATGGAGTCCGCGCCTCGGGCTCGACCTGGCCGGGGGATTGTCCGTCGTCTACCAGACCGCCAAGAACGTCCCGCAGTCAGAACTGCAGGAGACGGTCTCCATCCTCAACAACCGGGTGAACGGTCTCGGGGTGTCGGGGGCGCAGGTTTCTACGGCGGGCAACAACGAGATCGCGGTGTCGATCCCCGGCGTGAAGGACGCCGCCACCGTCCTCGCCGATATCGGCAACACGGCCCAGCTCTACTTCCGTCCGGTCGAGTGCACGGCCTACCCCTTGTCGCTGGCCCCGGCCACCAAAGCCACCAAGACCAAGAAGGCCACGCCGGCCGAGAAGGCGATCTCGGGGAACAAGACCCTGCCCGCCTGCCAGTCGACCTACGCCACCACCCTGGCCAACCTGGCCGTCACGCCCAACAGCTCGGTGCAGGGCTACACGTCGAACAACATCGGTCCCGATCCCCAGTTCGCCAGCTATACGAGTACCAGCACCAATGTGAAGAACTATGAGCATCGCACGGTGCTCCTCCCGAGCCTGCCGGCAGCGGGCTCGTCCACCAAGGACGCACTGCGCTACGTCCTCGGACCCGAGCAGATGACGGGTACCTCCATCGACAACGCCGTAGCCCAGCAGAGCCAGACCGGGGCCTGGGAGGTCAACTACTCCCTCAAGGGTGCTGTCGGCTCCAAGCTGTGGGACACCGTGGCGCAGGAGAACTTCCATCTGCTGCTCGGCATCGAGCTGGACGGGGTCGTCCAGTCCGCACCGCTCATTCAGCCCAGCCAGGCCACGTTCACGTCGTTCGACGGTCAGGGCACCATCAGCGGGGGCAACATGACCGAGGCCGACGCCAAGTCGCTCGCCCTCGCCATGGAGTTCGGCTCGCTCCCGGTCCGCCTCAAGCAACTGACCACCCAGACCGTCTCGCCGACCCTCGGCAAGTCCGCCCTCAAGGCCGGGCTCGGCGCTGGTATCGCCGGTCTCGCCCTCGTGCTGCTCTACGTGTTGCTGTACTACCGGGCGCTCGGGTTGGTCGTCATCTCGGGCCTGGCGCTGACGGCGGCGGCGCTGTGGGCCATCATCTCGGCGCTGGGGCATACCTCGTTCAGCCCGAGCTTCGACCTGGCGGGCATCACGGGCCTCATTGTCTCCATCGGTATCACCGTGGACTCCTACATCGTCTACTTCGAACGATTAAAAGACGAGACCAGAGCCGGCCGCTCCATCCGGACGTCGGTGGACCGCGGCTTCAAGAGCGCCTGGCGCACGGTCTGGGCGGCTGACTTCGTCTCCCTGCTGGCCGCCATCGTCCTCTACGTGGTGGCCGTCGGGGACGTCAAGGGCTTCGCCTTCTTCCTCGGCCTGTCCACCATCATGGACATGGCGGTCACCTGGTTCTACACCCGCCCCCTCGTCATCCTGCTCGGACGCAGTGACCGGCTCGGCGGCGGCGGGGGCGGTCGCTTCGGGATCGCCCGGGGCTTGGCCATACGCGGGAAGGACGGCGGGAGCGGTGCCGTTTCGGGGCCCGGACGCGGCGCGCCGCCGGCACCGGTGGGGAACGGGCTGATCCGGCCCAAGGTGCCCGCAACATGAGCGACGACACCGATGGGATCGACGTGGACGGCGCCGACGACGAGATCGCCGACGACGACTTCGACGACGATCTCGAAGACGACGTGGACGAGGACACCCAGCTCGACGACCAGGACTCGTTCGACGATGCGGCCCGCTCGCTCATGCGCACGCGCCAACCGAAGGGCCACGGGCCGCTGCAGCGCCTCTACCGGGGCGAGACGCGCTTCGACTTCGTGGGGCGTCGGCGCCTGTGGTTCACGCTGTCGACCGTCATCATCGCGGCCGGGATCATCTCCATCATCCTGCGCGGGGGCCTGAACCTCGGGATCGAGTTCAAGGGCGGCACCGAGTGGACGGTCAAGGCGCCGAACGTGACGCAGACCCAGGCCACGAACGCCATGCAGGCGGCCGGCCTGACCAACCCGATCGTCCAACTGCTCGGGCAAGGAGCCAACCAGCAGCTCAACGTGCAGGCCGACCTGAACAAGCTGTCGGCGGCCGATCAGAAGAGCGAGACGGCCAAGGTCGAGGAGGCGATAGCCCAGCTGACCGGCACCTCGGTGAACAATGTCCGCAACGGGGTCCAGACCGTCGGCCCGACGTGGGGATCATCGATCACGAACAAGGCGATCGAGGCACTCATCATCTTCTTCATCGTGGTGGGGATCTACATCAGCATCCGGTTCGAGGCGAAGATGGCGCTGTCGGCGTTCATCGCCATGGTGCACGACGTCCTGGTGGCGGTCGGGATCTACTCGCTCTTCAATTTCCAGGTCACCCCGGACACGGTGGTCGCCATCCTGACGATTCTCGGGTACTCGCTCTACGACACCGTCGTGGTGTTCGACCGCGTGCGCGACAACACGAAGAACATCGGCTCGAGCGGGCGCGTGTCGTATCCCCAACTGATCAACCTGTCGATGAACCAGACGTTGGCCCGCTCGATCAACACGTCGGCCGTGGCCATCATCCCGGTGTTGGCGGTGTTGTTGGTGGGTGCCGAACTGCTCGGCGCCTCCACGCTGCAGGAGTACGGCCTGGCGCTCTTCGTCGGTTTGTTGAGCGGGGCATACTCGTCGATCTTCATCGCCTCGCCGATCCTCTCCATGCTCAAAGAGCGCGAGCCGCGTTGGATCGCCATCGAGCAGCGGCTCGCCTCGCGGGCCGATCGGGGCGGCGCCCTCTCCGCTACGGACGCGGCGCAGCTCTCCACCCAGATGAGCATCGCCGCCGGCGGTCAACCCCACAGTGGGGGCCCGGCCAAGCGCACGGGACCCATCCGTCCAGGGTCGGCCGGCCCGGGTTCGGGGACCGCAGTGATGGATCGCCCGGGAGCGGGCGGCAACAACCGCCAACCGCCCCGGCCCCGCAAGGGCAAGGGGAAACGCAAGCGCTGACGACCCCGGTGACAGCCGGCGGCGCCCTGATGCGCCGTTCATGGGTGTCGCCTGTGTGCCGTTCCTGGGCGGGTAGCGTAGAGGGATGGTGACCCTGGCTCGGGTGACTCCCGTCACAGAGGATGGGGAGCGCGCGTTCGAAGACATGGTCGCCCCCCTGCTGGCCGAGTTCAGCGGCCACCGCCCCGACGACGACACCAGCACCATCGTGGCCGCCGCCCGGGCCGCCCTCTCGGCCCACGACGGCCAGTTCCGCCGCTCGGGTGAGCCGTACATCACGCACCCGATCGCCGTGGCCACGATCGTGGCCGAGTTGGGCCTCGACGCCCAGACCGTGGCGGCCGCGCTGCTGCACGACGCCGTGGAGGACACCGGCCTCACGCTCGAGTCGATCTCCGAGGCGTTCGGACCCGGGGTGGCCAAGGTGGTGGACGGGGTCACCAAGCTGGACCGCCTCCAGTTCGACTCCAAGGAGGCGCAACAGGCCGCCACCATCCGCAAGATGCTCGTGGCGATGGCCGACGACTGGCGCGTGCTCCTCATCAAATTGGCGGACCGGCTGCACAACATGCGGACCCTGGCCGTCATGCCCGAATGGAAGCAGCGGCGCACGGCGCAGGAGACGTTCGACGTCTACGCGCCCCTGGCGCACCGCCTCGGCGTCCAGCAGGTGCGGTGGCAACTCGAGGACCTGGCCTTCGCCACGCTGCACCCCAAGCGCTACGCGGAGATCGAACAGATGGTGGCGGCGCGGGCGCCCCAGCGCGAGGAGTATCTGGCCCGGGTGCTCATCCACGTGCGTGAGCGCCTGGAGACCATGGGCATCGAAGCCGACGTCACGGGACGCCCCAAGCACCTGTGGAGCATCTACGAGAAGATGGTCGTGCGGGGCAAGGAATTCGACGACATCAACGACCTGGTGGCAATCCGGGTCGTGGTGACCAGTGAGAAGGACTGCTGGGCCGCGCTGGGAGCAATCCACGCCATCTGGGCCCCGGTCCACGGTCGGTTCAAGGACTACATCAACACGCCCAAATTCAACATGTACCAGTCGCTGCACACGACGGTGATCGGGCTGGACGGCAACCCGGTCGAAGTGCAGATCCGCACCACGGAGATGCACCACCGGGCCGAGTACGGCATCGCGGCCCACTGGGGGTACAAGGAGAAGGAGGACGCGTCGGCCGACATGGCCTGGCTGCAGCGGATCGCTGACGTCGACCGCCAGACCGACGACCCCATCGAGTTCCTCGAGGCGCTCAAGCTCGACCTCGAGCAGGACGAGGTCTACGTCTTCACGCCCAAGGGCAAGGTCATCGCGTTGCCGGCCCGCTCCACGCCGGTGGACTTCGCCTACGTGATCCACACCGAGGTGGGGCACCGGTGCATCGGGGCCCGGGTCAACGGACGGCTGGTCCCCCTCGAGACGCAGCTGAACTCGGCGGACACGGTCGAGATCTTCACATCGAAGTCCCCCACGGCCGGCCCGTCGCGGGACTGGTTGCAGATCGTCGCCTCCACCCGGGCCCGGCACAAGATCCGTCAGTGGTTCAGCCGGGAACGGCGCGAGGACGCCATCGAGAACGGCCGTGAAGAACTGGCCCGTGCGCTACGTCGCGACGGCCTGCCTTTGCACAAATTGCTGGGCTCGTCGTCCATGCTCGAGGTGGCCGAGTCGATGCACCTGGCCGATCTGGACGCGCTGTATGCCGCCATCGGGGAGTCCCAGGTGTCGGCGCAGTCGATCGTGCAGCGCCTGGCACGCGCCCTGCGCGGGGGAGACGACGAGCAACTCCCCACCACGGCATTGCGCGGGGCCCGCGGGCCGCGGCAGGGCCGGCGCACATCGGCCGGCGTCTACGTCGAGGGGCTCGACGACATCATGATCCACCTCGCTCGTTGTTGTACGCCGGTTCCGGGCGACCAGATCATCGGCTTCGTCACCCAGGGCCGGGGCGTGTCGGTCCACCGGGCCGATTGCGCCAACGCCGCCTCGCTGGCCGACCTGTCGAAGGAACGGCTCATCGAGGTGGAGTGGGATCGCGGGAGCGACGGGGTCTTCGTCGCCACCATCGAGGTGCAGGCCTTCGACCGCTCGCGGCTCCTGGCGGACGTGAGCCGGGTGGTCTCCGAGCACCACCTCAACATCGTGGCGGCCCGCACCGCCACCACTCCCGACCGGGTCAGCCGCATGGCTTTCGACGTGGAGCTGGCCGACCCGACGCACCTGCATTCGCTCATCACCGCGCTCAAGCACCTCGATGGGGTCTTTGATGCGTATCGCCAACTCCCCGGCAAGAAACTCTGATCATGGGGAGGAGCAGATGACCGCAGGTTCTGACGCGCCCGACGACGCGGGCACCGACGCTTCGGGCGAGACGCTCGCCCACGCCTCGGCCCGCACGCCCAAGGGGATGCACGACATCCTGTGGCCCGAGTCGGCCCGGTGGGAGCGCCTGGTCACGCGCTTTGCCGGCTTCGTCGAAGGGGCCGGCTACGGCCTCACCATCACACCCGTCCTCGAGCACGTGGCCATATTCAACCGGGGTATCGGGGAAGGCAGCGACGTGGTGGGCAAGGAGATGTACACCTTCGCCGACCGGGACGGGCAGATCATGGCCATGCGACCCGAGGGGACGGCGCCGATCGTGCGCGCCTACGTGCAGCACCACCCGGTCCCGCCCTGGAAGGCCTGGTACGTGG
>Ga0302326_10030058_pt1 | contig 10882 bp, 12 predicted proteins | sample Palsa_T0_3_FD_202264 | JGI IMG/M metagenome (GOLD analysis project Ga0302326, IMG submission 202264) | Peat permafrost microbial communities from Stordalen Mire near Abisko, Sweden - Palsa_T0_3 | ecosystem: Environmental > Terrestrial > Soil > Palsa > Peat permafrost | place: Sweden: Abisko...
AGCGGGCCTTTCAATCGGACTCCAAGACGATTCAAACGGCCGATCAGATGCTGCAAGTCATCACGCAGCTCAAGCAGTAAGGCGTTTTCCACGAAGGCCGAGGCAACGCCGTGAGCGAAGAGAATGAAGTCGAGGAACCGATCGCGATTCCCATGAACCGGGGGGTTGGTGGCATGGGAATCGTGATCGTCCTTCTCTCCGCACTTTGCTCCGCGGCAGGAGCGGCGTTCGGGCCGAGCCTCGTGAGGGGGACGACGAGCTTCGTCAAGCCCGCCCAAGCGGCCGAAGGCACGCCGGCCGAAAAGGCGGACGAACCGCCCGTGGAGACCTTGACCCTCGACCCCCTCATCGTCGACGTGCGCGAAGGCCAGGGTCCGCTGCATCACCTCAAAGTGACTCTGGCTATCGAGCTTGCCACCAAGAGCAAGGACGAGGAAGAGCTCAAGAAGCTGACGCCTCGAGCCCGAGATGCGGCGATCGAATTTACGCGCGCGCTTACGTTCGACGAAGTCACCACGCCCAAGCTCTTCGAGGGGATTCGCGCGGATCTCGGTGAACGCGTCGCAAAGGCCATTGGCAAGTCTCGAGTCAAAAGGGTGCTGTTCACCGATTTCGTCGTGCAATAGGCGCCATGGCTGCTTTCCGCGCGCCGGAGCGTCCGCAAGGGCCAATTCGAAAGCTCGATCTCACCGGGAAAGAACGCCAGTTACGGCTTGCCGTCGAAGTGATGGGGCGCGTGGCCACGGAGTTTGCCCGAAGCGCGCGGCGCAGTCTGCCGTTTCTCTCGAGGTACAAGAGCCAGCTAGTCCCGGGCGCCGTCCAGAGTTTTCAATCGTCGAACGAAGGCGATCTCGCGTCGCCCACGTTCACGATGGCGATCGGAACGGCCGACGGCATGGGCTGGGGCTCGGTGACGCTCGACGCCAACGCCGTCGCAATGGTCCTCGAGGGTGCGCTCGGGGGTAGTGGCCCCTTTTGGGAAACGCCTCTGGAACCGGCGTTGACGGCGGCACAACGAGCGCTTCTTACGCGTGTTACGCGCTCTTTGGCGAGCGAGCTCGCCGACCAAATACGGCGCAAAGTCGGCCTCGAGATGAACGTGCTCGACGCGGCTTCGGGGGCGCCAGTCGCGCCTCCGGATGCAGGCGATCTGCTGCGAGTCTCGTGCGCCATCGAGGGTCTTCCCGTTTCGGCGCAGGTTATCGTTGCGGCGAGCGCACAGGCGCTCGAGCACGCAGCCAAAGAACGTGACGAGCCGGAGCCCGCGCAAGGCGACCCGCGAGTCATCGAGGCCTTGCTCGAGGTGCCGATCGAAGTACGCGCTGAGCTGGGGCGAGTCTCTCTGGGGCTTCGGCGCGTGCTCGCGCTTTCTCCGGGGGACGTCATTCATCTTCGAACCGCTACCGACGACCCGCTTCAGGTGACCACCGCAGGGGTGCCCAAGTTCACCGGAGTGCCCGTCGTCTCACGCGGCCAGCTCTCGATCGAAATTCGTGAACGGCACAAGACCTGAATACAGCCCCATGGAGGCATACGGATGACTTTAGGCGCTGAAACGCACGGGGCGAAGGCGGAGCCACAGGCGAGCGCGTCGCCCGAGGTAACCGGTCAGTCCGATTCGCCGCGCGGACCGGCAAGTCTCGGCTTCGTCATGGACGTCCCCGTCGAGGTGACTGTGGAGATCGGCCGACGAAGCATGAAGATCGCCGAGCTCCTGCGCATCGGTCCCGGCTCGGTGCTGGAGCTCGACAAGGCCGCCGGAGAGCCGCTCGACGTCTACGTCAACAATCGCCGAATCGCCCGTGGCGAGGCGGTCGTCGTGGGCGACCGATACGGCGTTCGGCTGACCGAGGTTCTGTCCTTCGAAGACGTCCCCGAATCGCGGAGCCGGAAGTGAAGCGCCATCTCCTCCTCGGCAGCTTGCTGACGGCGATCGTCATCTCGCTGACGGCCGGACGCGCCCGCGCGGACGGCCCGCAGGCACCTCCTCCGTCCTGGCTCGCCCAGCCCGCGCAGTCCCCGGTCTCCGCGGTAACTCCCACGGCGCCCCTGCGAGCGCTGGGCTTGCTCGCCCTGGTGGCGATCGCCGGCGGAGTCGCGCTTCTCGCGCGAAAGCGCTTGTCTGGCTCTACTCCCCTTCCGATTCACCCCCGCTTGAGGGTCTTGGACACGGTTCGGCTCGCGGACAAATCGCACCTCGTACTGACTCGCGTCGGGGAGCGATGCTTGCTGCTCGGAGTTACGCCCCACTCGGTTCGCCGGATAGCTTGGCTCAAGTTCGCCGAGTCGGCCGCCAATGAAGTCTCGAGCCCCGAGCAGAATGCTCGAATCTCCCAAGACGAAGGCGCCGCGGCCCACCGAAACGAAGACGGCGCGAGCGAGCGAAATGGGTTTCCGGGTCTCTTGCGGCAAGCCTTCGCCCAAGACACGACCAACACGGCTTCTCTGGACGACAGCCCCGCGGCGCTCATCGCTTCGAAGACGAAGGACACCGTCGACCCGTTCACTCCGCGCACGACTCAGACTCGAGTGGCGCGTGGTCGCTCGCAGGGTGCGCGAGGGTCGAAGGCCGTGGCGGTCGAGGGCCCCCTGCCCTCCCTGGTCGAGGCGCAGGCATCGGGTCTTGCCGCACGGCGACGTCGCTGATGGACCCGACGACCTCGCTCTCGCAGTTCGTGACCGGCACGGCGCCGCCGCTGAAGATTCTCGCGCTCCTCACGGTCCTGTCGCTCTTGCCGGCGATCGTCATGACGACGACGTCGTTCGTCCGGACGGTCGTCGTTCTGTCGTTTCTGCGCCAGGGGATCGGCACCCAACAGACGCCCCCGACTCAGGTCCTCATGGGGTTGGCGATCTTCATGACCGTGTTCACGATGTCCCCCGTCGCCGCGCGCATTCAGAGCGAGGCCCTCGCTCCCTACCAAGCGGGCACCCTCAGCGAGATGGCGGCGTTCGATGCCGCGGCGGCGCCCCTGCGAAGCTTCATGCTCCGGCAGACTCGCCAGGCCGACCTCGAGCTTTTCTACGAAGCCACGCGCGCGCCGCAGCCGCAGACGCCGGAAGACGTTCCGATGCGAATCGCGATCCCCGCCTTCGTCGTGTCCGAGCTCACGACCGCATTTCAGATGGGCGTCGTTCTGCTTCTTCCGTTTCTGGTCATCGATCTGGCGGTCGCGTCGATTCTCATGGCCATGGGGATGGTCTTCGTATCCCCGACGACCATCAGCTTGCCCCTCAAGCTGCTTCTCTTCGTGCTGGCCGACGGCTGGAATCTCATCGTGCGCTCACTCCTCGAGAGCTTCCGATGACTCCCGAGGGGGCTCTCGACCTCGTGCGCAGCGCGCTTTTCGTCGTCGCCCAGGTCGCGGGGCCTGCCCTTCTGGCCGCTCTCGTCGTCGGCTTGCTCGTGGGCATCGTGCAGACCGCCACGCAGGTCAACGAGTCGAGCGTCAGCTTCGTTGCCAAGCTCCTTGCGGTGCTCGCGGCCCTGGCGGTGTGCGGCCCTTACGCCTCGCACGCCGTCGTCGAATACGCCCGCCGAAATATCTCCTCGATCTCCGAGATGGTCCGATGATTTTGGACGCCTTGGTGCCGGAGGTCGTCGTTTTTGCGCTCGAGGTGACGCGCATTTCGGGGGTCATCATCGCCGCCCCGCTCGCCTGGAGCAGCGCGCCGACGCAGGTGAGAGTCGGCCTCACGCTGGCCCTGGCCATGGCGATTCACGGGACCCTACCCGCCTCGCTTCATGCGCTCGACATCGTCGCGGTCGTGAGCGCGGTCCCCGTCGAGCTCTTGATCGGCCTGGCCATGGGCCTGGTCGTTCGGTTCGCTCTCGCCGCGGTCCAAGTGGCCGCGGACGTCTTCGCCCCCATGCTCGGGTTCGGAGTGGCGAGCCTGTTCGACCCGCACGCTGAAGTGACCGAGACGCCCCTCGCTCAGCTCCTTCGCCAGCTCGCCGTTCTCTTCGCCTTGATCCTCGGCTTGCACCGTGTTGCGCTCGGAGCGCTTCTCGAGAGCTTCAGGCTCGTGCCCATCGGAGCCGTGCTGCGGCCGGGCGCCGCGACCGAGGGCCTACTCGAAGCGTCCAGCGCGGCCATTCTTGCGGGAGCAAGGCTGGCCATGCCGATCGTCGCGGTGCTCTTGGTGACGCAAGTCGCGCTCGCATTCGTCTCGCGTGCCGCGCCGGCCATGCAGATCTTCTCGGTCGGCTTCGCCGTAACGCTGATCTGCGGGGGCACGGTCCTGGTGCTCGCGCTCCCGGACATGGGCACGGCCATCGTCGAGGAGCTCTCGCACGTCGGCCCTCGAATCGAGCGCGTTCTCGTCGACTTCATCGAGGGTTAGTCCGTGGCCGGCGACCTTCAAAAGACGGAGAAGCCGACACCCGAGCGACGGCGCAAAGCCCGAGAGCAGGGCACGTTTGCACGGGCCCGGGACGCCGGCGGAATCGTCGCGGGCCTGGCGGCGCTCGCCACCCTGGCTGCCCTGAGCGACTCGATGCTCGATGCGGTCCGCACCTTCGCTTTGCGCTGCTTTCGAAGCCCTCTCGAGGTCGTGCATGGCAATGGCCAAGCCCCGGTCGAGCACGCGATCATGGTCCTGGGAGCGGTGGTTTTGCCTCCCGCCTCGGCGGCCGCTCTGGGAGCCATTGCTACGGGTCTCGTCGAAGCGGGATTCCAGCCGCGCTTCGACTTGGTCCTGCCCAACTGGGGTCGGCTCGACCCGCGCAGCAAGCTCAAAAACATGTTCGCCCCCGGCCATGCCTCCTTCGAGCTGCTCCTGGCGTTGGCGCGCGTTGGAGTCGTCGGATACGTCGTATTTGCAACCGTCTCGACCGATTTCGCCACCTTGAGCCGACTCGCGAGCGCCAGCTTGCCGGCCGCTGGCAACGAGGCGCTGACCATCGTCGGTCGCATCGCGCTGCGTGCAAGCCTCGCCCTCGCTGCGCTTGCCGCGGCTGACTACGTCATGAGCCGGCACCGCGTCGAACAGCAACTCATGATGTCGCGCCAAGAGATCAAGGACGAGCACAAGCAGCTCGAAGGCGACCCGAGGGTCAAATCACGCCTGAAAGCCCGCGCCCGCGAGCGACTCAAGCGCGCCCTCGTCAAGCAAGTGAAGAAGTCGGACGTCGTGGTCACCAACCCCACACACGTTTCGGTCGCCCTGCGCTACCGGCCGCGCGAGGGAGCCCCGGTCGTCACCGCCAAGGGTTACGACGAAATAGCCGTGCACATCCGAACGCTTGCCAAGGAGCACGGCATCAACATCATTCGCAGCCCAGCTCTTGCTCGAGCCCTTGCCTCGCGGGTTCGCGTCGGGCGCACGATCCCGGTCGACCTCTACGCGGCTGTCGCCGAGGTCCTTGCATTCGTCTACCGCCTCCGGGGGCGAAGGTGGGCCTGAACGGATAGGTCGAGCACCTGCGTCCAGGCCGCCCGCTCGGACCCGTCGGCACCGCGGATTCGAGGTACCAGTGCCTGGCACGGCGGTCGCAATGCAAGTCTGCGGTGAGCACAGCCACGCTCGTAAAGACAGACACGCCGAAGCTCTCGAGCATCGCGTTCCCCGTCGGGATCATCTCCATCGTCTTCATGATGGTGCTGCCCGTCCCACCATTTCTTCTCGACGCGCTTTTCGCACTCAGCCTGGCCATCGCCGTCGGCGTGTTTCTCATCGCTCTCTTCATCGAGCGTCCACTCGACTACAGCGTCTTTCCGACCGTCGTCCTCGTTGCGACGCTGCTCCGGCTATCTCTCAACGTCGCGAGCACTCGGCTCATCCTCCTCAACGGGGCCGATGGCCAGGGCAGCGCCGGCCGAGTCATCGAGACCTTCGGACGATTCGTCGTCGGCGGCAACGTGGTCGTCGGTCTCGTCGTCTTTCTCATCCTGGTCATCATCAATTTCGTCGTCATTACGAAAGGTGCCGGTCGAGTGGCCGAGGTGGCGGCTCGCTTCACCCTCGACGCGATGCCCGGCAAGCAGATGGCGATCGATGCCGACCTCAACGCCGGATCGATCAACGCCGACATGGCCAAGCAGCGGAGAAGGGACGTCGAGCGAGAGGCCGACTTCTTCGGCGCCATGGACGGTGCGAGCAAGTTCGTTCACGGCGATGCTGTCGCAGGCCTGATCATCACCGCCATCAACCTCGTCGGGGGTCTGCTCCGCGGTCTCGCATCGGGGATGGATCTATCGAGAGCCGCGGAGACGTTCTCGATCCTGTCGATCGGCGACGCTTTGGTGGCTCAGGTGCCCGCGCTCCTCGTGTCGACGGCTTCAGGCATCTTCGTCACTCGATCGGCGACTGCCGACGCCCTTGGGGCGGCGCTCACCAAACAGCTTCTGGGGAGTCGGCGGGCCGTCGGCCTGACTGCCGGAGTCTTGACGCTCTTCGCCTTGCTTCCAGGCATGCCGGCGGTGCCGTTTCTCGGCCTTGCCGGCGTCTTGGGGTACGTGGCCTCGCGTAAGAAAGCCGCCGTGGAGGCCGCCCCCCCCGGCAAGACCGCTGCTGGCACGCAGGCGCCCAAAGAAGGCGACGACATCGAGAAGCAGCTGCCTCTGGACGTGCTCACTCTCGAGGTGGGCTACGAGCTCATTTCGGCCGTCGACGCGTCGATGGGAGGAACGCTCCTCGACCGCGTGGGCGCTACGCGGCGTCAGTTCGCTGCCGATCTGGGCGTCATTATTCCGCCCGTACGCATCCGCGACAACCTACAGCTCGAACCCTCGAATTACCGCTTTCTGCTTCTCGGGACTCCCATCGCCAAGGGCTCGCTTCGGGCCGGGCGGCTGCTCGCGATGAGCACGTCCGGCCAGGACCCTGAGGTGGAAGGCGACACGGCCAAAGACCCCGTATTCGGCACGCCGGCGCGCTGGATTCTTTCGCGAGATCAAGAGCTCGCCGAGGCCCTTGGCTGCACGGTGGTCGACCACGCCACGGTCATGGCCACCCACCTTGGTGAGGTCGTGCGCACCCACGCCGACCAGCTGCTCGGACGAACAGAGCTCCAGCATCTCCTCGATCTCTTCTCGAAGACCCATTCGAAGCTCGTCGAAGACTTGGTCCCAGGCTTGCTCTCTCTGGGTGACGTGCTCAAAGTCTTGCGCAATCTGCTCCGCGAATCCGTGAGCATTCGCGACCTGCGAACGGTGCTCGAGGCGCTGGCAGACAGCGCACAGCAAACGAAAGACTCCGAGCAGCTGACCGAGATGACGCGTCAGCGTCTCTTTCGGCAAATCTCGGCGGTCCACCGAGACCCTCAGGGGGTCCTTCACGCCATCGTGCTCGACGCGCACGTCGAAGAGATGTTCCGCCGGTCACTTCGCGAGCTCGCGAGCGGCCAGGGCGGCGCGCTCGACCCCGAAGAGATGCGCCGCCTCGGCCTCGCGCTCGAAGCGGCCGCACAGCGTCAGCGGGCCCTGGGGCGCACCGCCGTTCTTCTGACCGGGCCCGATTTGCGACGCTACGTCCGGGCTTTTGCCGAGCGTCGCTGTCCTACCGTCGCGGTGCTCTCGCTCCGCGAGATTGAGCCCAACACGACGATTCGTCCGGTCGAGACGCTCTCGAGTCGACCGCTACCGACTGCCAGTTGAACAGTGAGGATTCCATGCACTTCGCTCAGTTTCGAGGTCGCGACGTTGCCGAAGCGCTCGCCCAAGTAAAGGTAGCCTTTGGCGCGAACGCGCTCATCGGGACCACTCGGGTCGTGAGCAACGGGAGAGGGGGGGCACTCGGGCGCTCCTTCGTCGAGGTCACAGCCGCCCAGGGCGCGGATCTGCCTCGACGGGCCCCCTCGTCGCGTGCTCCGCGACCCGCCGACCGTCCTTTGTCGAGCTCACCCCCGACCGCCCCTGCGAACGATTCGCCGGAGGCTCGAGAGACCACCCTGGCCTTGGCAGAAAGCTCCATCGGCAGCGAGCTTCGCGCGCTCCGCGCCCTCGTCGAACAGATGGCTCGAACGAGCCGGCCGCGCGACAAAGCCCTCGCGATGCTGACGGCGTCCGGCCTCGACGGGCCTCTCGCTGCGGAGCTTGCCGCAGGTTCTTCTCGCGCCGCACGTCAGGGTGCCGACGCGCTGCGCCAGTGGCTTCGCAGTCGCGTGCTCTCTCGCGTCGCCTTGCTTCCGAGCCCGATCGTGAAGCCGGGCCCCCGCATCATCGCGTGCGTGGGCGCCGCAGGGGTCGGAAAGACCACGACGCTCGCCAAGCTGGCTGCACGCGCGCACTTGGATCTAGGGCGCTCGGTCACTCTTCTCACCCTCGACACGTTTCGCGTCGGCGCCGTGGAGCACACGCGCCGCTATGCGCAGCTCATGGGGCTGAACTTCGATGTTGCCCACGACGTCGCCGCGTTTACGCGTGCACTCGCTTGCACCAGCGACGAGCTCGTCTTGGTCGACACCCCGAGCCGGGCCTCCAATGAAGCCCTCGAGCGCCTGGTGAGCTGCTTGCGGGCGGCCGGCAATCGCGAAGTATGCGTCCTCTTGACCGTCGCCGCCTCGTCGCGATCTCGCGACGTCGACCGCATCGCCTCGGACTACAGCGCCTGCGCGCCCGCGGGACTCGTAATCACCAAGCTCGACGAAACCGACCAGGTCGGCGGAGCGCTCAGCTTCGCGCTGCGCGACTCTCTCCCCTTTGCCTATTTGTGCCAGGGACCGCGTGTTCCCGAGGACATCGAAGAGGCCTCGGCCGAAACCATCGCGGACCTCGCGTTTTCACTCGGCGCATGATGGCAAGTAGCCCGCCCTTGAATCGGCCGATGGGGCCGGTGCCCGATCGGGTCGTCTACGAGCGTTATTTGCCGCTCGTGCGCCGCATCGCGATGCGGACCGTTCGGCGATTGCCCCGCGAGATCTCGCTCGACGACATCGTGGGCGCGGGTTGGGTCGGTCTGGTCGAAGCGCTGCCGCGCGCTGCGGGCATGCCTCCCGAGGAGTTCGAAGCCTACGCTTCGTACCGCGTTCGTGGCGCAATCCTCGACTACCTACGCAGTCTCGATCCGCTCACCCGAAAGCTCCGCGGCGCCTCGCGCCACATCGAAGAAACCATACGGTCGCTCACGGGACGGCTCGGCCGAAGCCCCGAGGAGGCGGAGATCGCGGCCGGGCTCGGGCTCGCTCTCGAGCCATACCGCGAGCTCCTCGGACAAATCGCAGAGACCGACGCGGTTCACCTCGAGCTCACCGAGCTCACGGGCGCACAGGCACAAGAGGCCGCGCCCGACGCGCTCGCCTCGCAGCGCCAGATGGTCGACCGCCTCGCTGAGGGGGTCGACAAGCTCCCGGAGAAGCTCCGCGTCGTCGTGGGCCTTTACTACCAAGAAGAGTGCACGCTACGCGAAATCGGAGAGATCCTCGGCGTCACCGAATCGCGGGTCTGTCAGATTCACGCCGAGGCCATACATCGGTTGCGCGCAACGTTCGGAGGCGAGAGCAAGGGGAGAGCCCCATGAGCGACGGCATCTGGTCGGCACTCTCGGGCGCGGTGGGCCAGCTCTCCGTGCTCGACGCGGCGGCCGAAAACGTCGCCAACGCCAACACCCCAGCGTATCGGGCTGAGCGCACGGTCTTTCGCGAGCATCTCGTACGCGCGAACGGCGGCAACGGCAAGCCTGCGAAGCTCGCGCAGCAAGCCATGAGCCACGTGACCCTCGATTCTCTCGACAACGACACCTCGGCTGGGCCCATCCTCGCGACGGGACGGCCTCTCGATTGCGCCATCAAGGACGACTCGTTCTTCCTGATCAATACAGCGCGTGGCGATCGCTTTTCGCGCCTGGGCAACTTTCACGTGACCACGAGCGGTACCCTGGTCACCAAAGAAGGGGACGTCGTCTTCGACAGAGAACGCAAGCCCATCAAGGTCGACCCGACATCGACGAGTGTCGCCATCGGCGCAGACGGCTCCGTTGTGGACCAAGGAGTGAGCGTCGGGCAACTCACCGTCGTCAAATTCAAACACCCGGAGGCTCTCGAGCGAGAAGGAGCGCAGCTCTACAAGGCCGTGAGCGGCGACCCTCCCGTACACGCCACGCCCTCACTCGAGCCCACCTCGCTCGAACAATCGAACACGTCAGCGATCAAGGGGATGATCGAAATCGTCAATGCAAGCCGAGGCTTCGAAGCCTGTGAGCGAGTCATCGACGCCTTCAAGAACGCCGACTCGTCAGCGGCCATGTCCATCATGAAGCCGTCATGACGGATGACCCGGCCGTTTCCGCTAAAGGTTTCCGTTGGGGCGCCGTCCTGACGACGTAACAAGCGGACGCTCCACCTTCAGTGGGGACGTCGGGAGGTCTCTTATGTCTACGGCGAGTAGCAACCGGGCGCCTGAGAACGCCGGGCCGGGGGTCGCCAGCGACTCGAGCGGCGCCAGCGGGGTGTGGACCGTCGCCCGCGCCGATCATGAAGTGATTGCTTATGCAGTTCATGATGCGAAGAGCGTGCTGGGTGCGCTCATCGTCAACGTCGACTGGCTCCGAGGTGCGCTCGAGAACCACCCAATCCCCGGGGCCGACGAGGCACTCGACGACGTCGCCATCTGCTGTAGCAGGCTCAATGGGTTGCTCCGAGAGGCGCTTCGCTCGGCGAGCGGGAGACCCGTGCGCGACGGCGTGGCTTCGATCCGTGTGAGCTCGCTCGCTTCCAGGGTCGCCGAAGCCATGCGACGGCAGGCCGAAGCACACCATGTCGCGCTCGACATCGTCGAAGGGCAAGACGCGATGGTGATGGGCGAGCAAGGAGCCCTCGAGCGCGTGCTCGGCAACCTCCTCGACAACGCCATCCGCTTCTCGCGATTCGGAGGACGCGTGGTCTTGAGCCACGGCGTAGAAAACGGCGCCGTGGTCACCACGGTTTCCGACGAGGGCCCTGGGG
>Ga0302326_10030064_pt1 | contig 10881 bp, 5 predicted proteins | sample Palsa_T0_3_FD_202264 | JGI IMG/M metagenome (GOLD analysis project Ga0302326, IMG submission 202264) | Peat permafrost microbial communities from Stordalen Mire near Abisko, Sweden - Palsa_T0_3 | ecosystem: Environmental > Terrestrial > Soil > Palsa > Peat permafrost | place: Sweden: Abisko...
ACCGGCGTGATTACGCCCAGCACCACGAACAAATCCGGCTTGTACGACGTTCCGTTTCTGGAGCCGGGCAACTACACCGTCACCTTCTCGAAAGCCGGATTTCGCGATTTTGTTCGCGAAGGCGTCGCTCTGCAGATCGAAACCCTGCAGATCGATGGAACACTTGCACTTGGCGTAGCTACGGAGCGCGTAGTGGTGATTGCCGCGAGTCCGTTGCTTGAGACAGAAACTACCGGCCAACATCTGGACTTGAATACTCAGGAGATCGCTACCGCCCCGATTGTCGGCACCGACTGGCGTGCGCAGTTGACGGAGTTGATTCCCGGAGTGAATGCCGGGGGAGGAGCCGGCGAGGCGGATGGCCAGGCCATCGGCGTGAACGGCACGCAATCTTACAACGTAAACTTTCTCATCGACGGATCCTCGGCCACCTCTCCAAGAGATTTCAATAGCAGCAACTTTTTCATGCCCCTCGATTCCTTGACCGAGGTCAGCGTCAATTCTGGAAACGCTCCTGCGGAGTACGGCAACGGCCTCACCTCCATCAACGCTATCACCAAGTCCGGCACCAACCAGTGGCACGGCAGCGCCTATGAATATGTTCAGAACACGGCGCTGAACGCGCGCGGCTTCTACAATCACACGGGCACCAAAGCGGTGGAACATTGGAACAATTACGGCGGCAGCGTCGGCGGTCCGATCCTGAAGAACAAGCTGTTTTTCTTTTTCAACTATCAGCGTAATCCTTCGTCCGCACCCACGGGAGGGAACTACACTTATCCCACGGCCGCCATGGAAGCGGGCGATTTCTTCGGTGTTCCCGGAGCCACGAGCGCGGCGTTTAACGGTGCCGGGATTTTGCAGGGAACATACGATCCGGTTGCTTTGAAGCTCCAGAGTTATTTTCCAGCAGCCAACGCGCCGGGATGGGTCGCGGGTTGCCCCGGGCCGGTCAACGTGTCCGCCACCGTGGCGCAAACCTGCCCGACCAACAACAACTATGTCTTCAGCGGCTCCAGTCCCAATCTTTCGACGTGGTACACGGGCCGAGCGGACTACGTCATTTCCGACAAGCAGAAGCTGTCGTTCACATTCAACTACTACCCCAACGAGGTTTCTTACGTTCCCGCCGACCCGTTGTTTCCCAATGACGCGACGTCCTACAATCAGGGCAACAACTACAACTTGACCGGCCAACTCTCGTATGTTTACACCATCACGAACAATCTGTTGAACGAGTTTCGCCTCGGGGCCAGCCGTGAGCTGGACAAATACGTCCCTCCTTCGCTGGGCAAGAACGATCCAACCACCATTGGTCTCGAGCCAGCGTACGGCACCAATGCTCCGGATAACGTGTTTCCGAAAATCACCATCGACACCGGCTCGCAAGTCGGGTGTATCGCGCTGGGAGCGGGCTGCGGCGAGAACGGTAACATCAATGCGGTGTTGGGCGATGGAGTGTACAACGTGTCCGATGTCGTCACGCTGATTCACGGGCGCCACACCATTAAAGTTGGCGGTGAATTTGACCGCATATATCAGAACTACACCAACTGGGGCGACATCAGTTCCGGCAATTTCGAATTTAATGGCAGCGTTACCGGCATCCCCTACGCCGACTTTTTAGCTGGCGATGTTTATGGTTGGTACGTGTACAACTCTGACCCCACGAGCGCCCACAGCTATCAGAGCGCGCTATTCGCCAGCGATGATTTCAAGCTGAGTAGGAAAATCACCTTGAACCTGGGGCTGCGGTGGCAAGTGCAGTCCGGCTGGAGCGTGAATCACAACCTCTTCGGCAACTACGATCCGGCGCTCCCTAATTCCGCGTACGGCGGAGTTTATAACGGCGCGATTCTTTTCGGCGGCCAGAGCGATGCGTCTGTTGGCGGAAAGCTGGGCACGCTGAATACCATTGAGGGTGCGGACTACAAGGAATTTGCGCCGCGCATCGGCATAGCCTGGGCGCCGCGCGACAAGTGGTCCGTGCGCGCCAGCTACGGCATTTTCGATGCCCCTCGCGACGCGGAAAACTTCACCGATGGCGCCCTCGGCTTAGGCTTCAATCCGCATGGCAGTGCGGGCTACACCAACGGTGTGAGTGCGTTTCAGTTGGCCACCGGACCCGCTCCTGGCACCGTGGTCTACCCAACGCTGGCCACCCTCTCGCCGGAGATTCAGAACTTCAACTCCGCCGAATATTACCCGCGCAATATCCCCACCATCTACGTCCAGCAATTTCTCTTCAGCATCCAGCACGAGCTTCCGGCCGGTATTTTGCTGGACACCAGCTATGTCTACACGCGCGGCACGAACCTGAATTTCTCGACGGACATCGACCAGTCGCCTGCCTCTTTGCTCGCGTGCACCAGCTACCACTGCGGAAATCCGAATCCGGTGTTCAACTCGATTAGCGCACAAATCTACGATGGCTGGTCCAACTACAACGCCTTGCAGGTGCGCCTGCAGAAGCGTTTCTCCTACGGGCTCAGCTTCCAGTTCAACTATGCGCTCTCCAAGTCTCTCGACACCGGAACCGGCAACGGCCACGGTTCGGGCATCGACGTTTATCAGAATGCCTATCAGCCCGGATTGAACTACGGTTTGTCCGACTTTAACTCCACCAACACCTTCGTCGGACAAGTACTTTACGAATTGCCCTTCGGTGCGGGACGGCAATTTGTGCTGCACGGAGTCGCCGACGAAATCGCCGGTGGCTGGAGACTCTCGACGCTCTTCCAATGGCACTCGGGGACACCGTTCACGCCCGTCATTCAGAGCTCCGTCGCCGACGGCATAGATCCAGGTCTCACGCCGTCCCTGAATGCTGGATCGCTGTTATATCCAAATCTGATCGGCAATCCACATGTCTCAAATCCGTCGGTTAGCGAATGGTTTAATCCTGCCGCCTTCGCCAATCCCACGGATGGCACCTTTGGTAACCTCGGCCGCAATACGTTAATTGGCCCCGGCTACTCCAATGTGAACTTGAGCCTGGCCAAGGACTTTCGTCTGCCTTGGGAAGGCATGCATCTCGAGTTCCGCGCCGACGCCTATAACTTGTTTAACCACACCAATTACCACAATCCCGACGGGGACGTGGGCTACAGCGGGGGGGTTCTTGCTGACGGCAACTCCGGAAAGCTCACCGACTCGGCCGGCTACGTCGCCACCCTGCGGGTTTTGCAACTGGGGGTACATTTCCGCTTCTAACCGATCAGCGTTGGCAAGCATTGCGGCTGCAATTGGGTGCGGAATGCTGAGCTTCCGCACCCATTTTTTTGTGTCGCGGACCCTCGTGCTTGGTACTGAGTCGTGCGAAAATGCCAACCGCAGGTCGAGCGCACGATGGTCAGCGGAACAAACTCGCCAGCGAACACAACGTAATGTCATTCATCGTCAATTCACCGAAGGAATCGCCATTCTCCATTCGAAAAAGGTGTTCCGTGGCCTACGCGCTGCTGAGCTTCTCGTGTGCCCTGTCGCCGGCGGCAACTGCTGCCACTGGGGAGCGGCAGGGTTCACAGACCGTTTCCGCGCAGGGTGAGGCGAATCGCGCCGCGCCCAATGAGCCCGCGTCGAAAGCCCTGATTCGCGAGCACTTGCGCAAGGCGACGGAATATCTCAAGGCTAACGACGCGAACTCTGCGCAGCAGGAATTCCAGGCGGTCTTGGCGCTGGCCCCGAAGAATGCCGACGCACATGCCGGCCTGGGCGCCATAGCCTTTGTCGGCCGCGACTACCAACTCGCCTCTCGCGAGCTGAGCAGGGCGCTGGCTTCCGACCCTTCGCTGACGCGCTCGCAGGCGTTGCTCGGAATCAGCCAGCGCAGGCTGGGCGACCCCGCTGCGCGCGCCTCGCTCGAAAAATCCTTTCCCAAGCTCACGGAGAAAACTCTACGAATTCAGGTAGGGCTCGAACTTGCCGATCTCTACGAGCGCGAAGGCGAGCTCGATGCCACCGCTTCCGTTCTGCGCATACTCGTGACCATCGATCCGGACAACGCGAATATCCTCTTTGCTGCGCAGCGCATTTACACCGAGCTCGCCGACGACACCTTGAGCAAGCTAGCCATCCTGGCGCCGCACTCGGCGCTCATGGAGCAGACCATCGCAGAGCACCTGATCAACAATGGCGATCTGGAAGGCGCGATCGCCCACTATCGCAAGGCGCTGGAGATCGATCCGCGCGTGCGCGGCGTGGATTTTGAGTTGGGCGAGGCCATGCTGCAGGTCGCGCCACTAGATCCCACCACGCAAGAAGCAGCTGAGAAGGAATTTTCCGCGGCCATGCGGAAGGAAGGCGACAGCGCGAAGATTGAAGACCAACTCGGCAGAATTGCCTTTGTACAGCCGGACATGGACAAAGCCTACGAACATTTTCAGCGCGCGTTCGCACTGAATCCGCAGGATCCCGAAGCGCAGCTCGGGCTTGGCAAGGTGCTGGTCGCCATGTCCAAGCCTACAGAGGCTCTCAAGTATCTGCGTATGGCCACGCAATCGGACCCGCTCAATGGCGAAGCGCACTACCGCCTGGCCATCGCCTGCAAGCGCCTGGATCTGCAGGATGAGGCGGAGAAAGAGATGCGGCTGTTTCAAGAAATCAAGCAGACCAAGGACCAAGTAAGGGAATTGTACCGCCAGATGAACAAGACGCCCGCCGGTCTTGACGATCAGCCGCCCGAATCCGACCCCGACCCCAAACCTTGAGCTTCGCCGGTTGCGCCAATAAGCGGGACCGAATCCAACCTAAGTAGGATTGCCTCAATGCATCACAAAGATAGAATGCGCCCATCAATTTCTTGGATGGCGGCTTTCCCACGTTTGTGGGAAATTCCCGCGTGGCCATTCATCGAGGATGAGCGCACGAGTGACTACAAAAACCTGGCGTCGCCTGGCTTGGACAATATTGCTGACGCACTGCCTCTCGTGGGTTTCCGCTTGTGGAGGAAGCGGCGGCGGTACCACCACGCCGCCACCCGAGGTCTTCCCTCCCACCATTACGAAATCTTTCGGTGTGGCGACCATTGCGATGGGCGGTACGACCACGCTGACCTTCAACCTGTCTAACCCCAATGGCAGCACCTCCCTGACAGGTGTCGGATTCACGGACCCGCTGCCCGTCGGCCTGTTGATCGCTGCGCCGAACGGCTTGTCCGGCAGTTGCGGCGGCGGAACGATTACCGCGGCGGCGGGCTCGGCAAGCGCCGGTCTGGCTGGTGCCACGCTCGCCGGCGGCGCCTCCTGCAATTTCGTTGTGAACGTGACCGCGACAGCCTCGGGGACGCAGAACAACACCACCGGCGCCGTCACCTCCGACCAGGGCGGCGCCGGAAAAACCGCGTCGGCCAGTATCACGGTCTCCGCAGCAAGCCAACAGCCCGCGAAACCTACGGACATCACGCCGCTCAACGGCGAGATGTATTACCTGGTGAATCAGCTCAGTGGATTGCAAGCGGACCTGAACAACAATTCCGCAACGACCGGCGACAATATCCTTCAGAATTCGCGCAGCTTCTCCAGCCTCAGCCAGCGATGGGCATTCACCAAGCTCTCTACGGGCCTCTGGCGCATCAGCAATCTCTCCAATCATCTGTGTCTCGATTCCGCCGTTAATGCCGGCGTCACCTACGTGGTGCAAAATGCTTGCGCCTCCATTGCCACTCAGCAATGGACCCTCACCGCGACGACCAACGGTTATTACAACATTTCCAACAAGAGCTCCGGTCTACTCATCGATGTTTCTCAATCCTCCACAACCGCCGGCGCCGCCCTCGATCAAACGGCCCTCAACGGTAGCCCCACGCAAAGCCAACAATGGTTGCTGCGTCCTGTTTTCTTCCGCGGCGTGGACAATGCGCTGCTCGAAAAACAGGAAGCTGCGCGGGCTTCGACTGGACTGCCTTGGTGGAACGATGCTGCCATTCCGCAAGACGTGCTTCAAATCCTGAAATACCATGGCGTCAACATGATTCGCCTGCGTCCCACCTCAGCGCCGCCCTATGCCAACGCCTCGCAATCCGGTTGCACCGGCAACGCCTGTTATGCGGAGACCGAAGCGCAGGATCTGGATCTCGCGAAGCGCGCGAAGAATCTCGGCATGAGCGTGGAGCTCACTTTGCTCTTTGACGGCGGCAGTTCCTCGAGCGTTCCCGCCGGCTGGAGCACTGACACGCTGGCGCAACTGCAGACGGACCTCTACAACTACGTGAAGGCAGAAATCCTGGCGTATCGCCAAGCGGGCACCATGCCCGACTTAGTATCCATCGGAAACGAAGTGGATACCGGCTTCCTCGGCGCTCTCGGCAGCCCCACGGGAGCGGACTTCGGCGGCTTCGCATCGTTACAAATACAAGCCATGCAAGCGGTGAAGGACGCCGCGGCCGACACTTCTATCGGCGCTGCGATTCCGCCGCCGTTAACGTGCATCCACATCACCCCCGCTTGGGACCTGACGCAGTTTTTCACCCTCGCGAATCAAAACAATATTCCGTACGACGCGATTTGTCACAGCTACTACCCCATCTTTCACGGTCCCCTCGACGACGCGCAGGCCACCGCGTCCAATCCTGGCAACAAGCCAGTCGAGCAGGACGTACTGGTCGCCGCCGCAAACAATCTTGGCAAGCCGCTGTTCATCATCGAAACGGGAGAGCACTACGAAAATGGGTTTGATTCCAACGATCCCTGGTACACTCCGCCCAGCGTTGCGTTACAACGCCAATTTCTCATCGATCTGCAGAACGTGCAAAAAGGCTTGCCTGACAATTTCGGTATGGGACTGGAGTACTGGAATCCCGCCGGCGTGAACGAGCCCAACGGAACTGGTGGTTTCATTAATGGTGACAATCAGCAAAACGCCGTCTACACCTGGAATGGCTTGACGCTCTTTGACAATGCCGACTCTTCCGGCACTACCAATGTGCAGGCGCCGAATTACTCCGCCGCGCTTCCGGGACTGGACGCTCTGGGCGGCAAGCTCGATCCCTCACTGAGCTATAAGTTTCTGAATCGCAGCAGTGGCATGATTCTTGCTGTTTATCAGGCTTCGACGGCGGCTGGCGCTGAGCTGGACGCCGAGGCCGATAGCGTGGCACCCACACTCAGCCAGCAATGGCGGATCACTAGCAATGGTGACGGCTACTTCCAGCTTGCCAGCCTTGAGCCCGGCGCCGGCAACACCACAAACGTGCTCGACGACTCGAATGGCTCGACGTCCGCAGGAAATCTCATCGTGCAGTCGCCATCCGGCACCGCGCCGGAACTCGAATGGAACGTCCTATCCGTCGGCAACGGCTATTTCAGCTTTGTGAATCGCACGAGTGGACTCGTGCTGGACATAAGTGGCAATGTGGGCGCGCAGGCTGGATTTGCCGTGCAGGAGCCGCAAAGCGCCACCGCGATGACGCAACAATGGCAAATCATTCCCGTACATTGATTCCGGGTGAATGGACGCGTGGTGAATGGATGCGTGATGAAAGGATTGAAAAGTAGGTCATGCGGAATATCCAAAGCATCGCTCTCCTGTTCTTGCTGCTCCTTTCCCAAGCCTGGCCTGTCCACGCCGCCGAATACGCCGTCGGCGCCGACCTATCGTTTCTCAAGCAGGCGGAGGACCAGGGTAAAGTATTCAAAGACGGCGGCATCGCGAAACCCGGCTTGACCATCTTCAAGGACCACGGCTATAACTGGATCCGCCTCCGCCTCTTTCACACGCCCACCGAGCTGCCGAACAATCTTCCATACACCATCGCGCTGGCCCAGTCCGCCAAGAAGCTCGGCTTTCGTTTTCTGCTCGACTATCACTATTCCGACACCTGGGCCGACCCCGCCAAGCAATTCACCCCCAAGGCCTGGGAAGGGATGAGCCACGCGCAACTCGTCGCCGCCGTGTACGAATACACCAAACAAACCATCGCCGCTTTCCGCGACGCCGGCGTCCTGCCGGATATGGTGCAGATCGGCAACGAGGTCATCAATGGCATGATGTGGCCGGACGGTCGCCTGCCGGAGAACTGGAGCAATTTTGCCGACCTGGTCAAGGCCGGGATCGCCGGCGTCGAGGCGGGGAAGGGAAACGCAACCCGTCCGCAGATCATGATTCACATCGACCGCGGCGGCGATAAAGTCCGCACCAGGGAGTTTTTCGACAAACTCGATTCTTATCACGTCCACTTCGACGTCATCGGACAGTCTTACTATCCCTGGTGGCAGGGCAGCTTGAACGATCTTCGCGAAAATATGATTTTCATGGCCAAGGAATATAAGAAAGACATCATGGTCGTCGAAGCCGCCTACAACTGGAAGCCGGCCGAATACCAAAAGCAGCCCGGCCCTTTTCCGGAGTCTCCCGAAGGTCAGAAGCAGTTTCTCGAAGAAGTGAATCGCATTGTGCAGGAAACTCCGGACGGTTTAGGCAAAGGCGTGTTCTGGTGGGAGCCCGCGGTCGCCGGGCCATTAGGTTCGCGCGGCTTTTTCGACGAAACTGGCAACGCGCTTCCCGTAATCACCACCTACGACAGGTTTACGCGCCACTGAAAATTGCATCAGTCGCGTGCTCCGGTCTTTCAGTAATGCTGGTACAGCAACACACTTCAGCTCGGCAGGTTGAGCTTCTTCACGCTTGCGCAATTCATATTCGGAGTTTGACGCCTGCGGCGCGCAACACCTTCATGGCGCTTCCAGCGCATAGCTCGTCCTGCGGCCGCCTTCCCCGCTTGGGATGGGAATTCTTTTTTCGACCGGGTCTTTGATATCCCGGATCGCTGTGTCCTGCGAAGACTTCGTGATCTCGGCCCGCTTCGAGGTCGTGAGTTTGCCATCGAACCCGTCGAGCAACCGTTTCAGGATATTGCGCTGCCGTTCATTAAGCGTGAACGCGGCGAAGTTTTCCCAGAACCGCGCTTTGTCCAGGATGCCGCCGAGCGAGGTGCCCGTGCCGTGGATCGCGCGGCCAAGACAATCCAGAAACCACTGCAGCCACGCGGTGACCAGTTCCGTTCCTGCGCTGAGATTGCACACGACCTCTGACTGTTGCATCGCTCGTGCCCAGTTGTATTCTAAGTATATTCTAATAGTGTCTATTTTTGCGCAGACGTTACTGGTTGAGGGATGCTATCACAAAAGGGGGCAACAACTCCGAGCCCAGGAGTGTCTTATCAGCGAGCGCGAACCAACGTTGGAATCTGCGTTGCAAAGGTGCGTTGTGAACGTGGGAATTTCTTTGCTCTGTGACTGGGACGTATTTGCCTTCGTGTACCGCCACGTAACAAGTCTGACTACCGCCGAGCAGATTGCCCGCTTGCTGGGCTATGAGAGCGCCGTGGTTGGCGGCGCGCTGGACCGACTGGAAAGCCAGAAACTCATTGAGCGCTCGCGGCCCTCTCGGGGAGTACGTCTTTACCGCGTCGCAAATTCCAAGGATTTTCAGCATCAGCGCTGTCTTCAGGAGCTCCTCACCCTGTCGGAAAGTCGTGCTGGCCGGCTCGAGCTGGCGAAACAGCTGAGCGTTCTGTTTCGCCGGGATCTCGGTGACGATAAGCCGTCGGACGGACGTCAGCAAATGAAGGGAAAAGCCTATGTCTGAAGGTCATATGACCAAGACCAAGACGGGCATTCAGGGCCTCGATGCCATCCTGCTGGGCGGTATCCCGCGGACCAATGTGATCGTGGTGCAGGGTGTGACCGGAAGCGGGAAAACTCTGATGGGCCTGGAGTTTATCTATCGCGGTATTACGCAATTCAACGAGCCCGGCCTGATTGTGGTGTTTGAGACCAACCCCGACAAACTTATTCGCGACGCCGCCGAATTCGGCTGGAACCTCGAGGAGCTACAGCAGCAGAAGAAGCTGCAAATCATCTTTACCAGCCCGCAGGTGTTCGATCAGGAGCTGCGTTCGCCGGACAGCCTGCTCATGGAAACCGCGAACGAAATGGGGGCCCAGCGGATTTTCGTGGATGGTGTTGGCCTGCTAACGCCCACTCCGGGTCCTACGAATCTCGCAAGAAGCGGGTTCCGCCAATCCTTTCAGCAATTGATCGAGTCGTTGAACCGCGAAAACCTGACGGCCATGTTTTCCCTGGAGACTGGCTCCACAGCGGATTCCCTTGCCACCGTGGAAATGGCCGATTTTCTCTCGGATACGGTCATCCAGTTGGGTCGCAACCGGCGCGGCCGGCACATACTGCGCTGCTTGGAGGTGGTGAAAAGCCGTGGGCAGGATTATGAAGCTGGAGAGCACACCCTCCAGATCATCGGGGGTCGCGGCTTGGAGGTTTTTCGTCGTGTGCAATCGCCCCAGAGCAGAAATGTGATCCAGCCCACGTCTAGCATCAAGCAGTCGATGACCGGAGTCGACGCGATTGATCACCTCACTGGCGGAGGCATTTTTGAGGGTTCCACGACGATCGTCATCGGGGTTTCGGGAGTGGGAAAGACGGTCCTGAGCACGCAGATTCTACGGGAGGGAGCGTTAAAACACAAAACCAGGGGATTGCTGATCTCCCTGGATGAGCACCCAGCGCAAATCGCCCGCAATGCCAAGACCTTGGGACTGGATCTCGAAGACCAAATCGCCGACGGAACCCTTCAGATCATGTTCGAGAGTCCGCAAGAATTGGACATCGACGCACACTACAACCGCATTATCCAACGTATCGAAAAGCACGACATTCAACGGATGGTGATTGACGGGATGACCAGTTACAGCGCGGCCATCGGAGAAGTCAGCGTGTATCGCGACTTCTTTCATGCCCTGGTGGCTTTCACCAAGCAGCGCTTGATGACGGCTTTCTTTAATTACGAGAATCCAGAGTTTCTCGGGATCTCCTCCTATATGCCGGATTTTCCGGTCAATTCTATCGTGGATAACCTTATTCTCAT
>Ga0302326_10030065_pt1 | contig 10881 bp, 7 predicted proteins | sample Palsa_T0_3_FD_202264 | JGI IMG/M metagenome (GOLD analysis project Ga0302326, IMG submission 202264) | Peat permafrost microbial communities from Stordalen Mire near Abisko, Sweden - Palsa_T0_3 | ecosystem: Environmental > Terrestrial > Soil > Palsa > Peat permafrost | place: Sweden: Abisko...
GATCGATGGCAGGAAAGAGAACCGGCCGCCCAGGCGCTTCGACTTGAGCGAGAAGTGGCGCAGGAGGAAGAGCCCCGACGTGAGGGCCAGGAGCCCGAAGACCCCGTAGCTGAAGATGGCAAGCGCGGCGTGGAGCTCTATCCACGGGTTGTTTCCAAAGATGTGGGTGCGCCGGACGGCGTCCCACCCGGGGATCGAGAGGGAGAGGAGGGTGAGGGCGGCACCCAGGCACGAGCTGAAGTAGCCGAGGATGCTCGAGCGGAAGGTGACGCCGACTACGAGGTAGAGCGTGACGGCCGACCAGGCCGTGAACTGGACGATCTCAAACCGGTTGCCGAGCGGGCAGCCGCCCGTGGCGTGCCCCCGGATCCCGAGCCCCACGAACTGGAGCACGTAGCCCGCCAGGATCGCCCCGTAGATGAGGAGCCCCGAGGGGCGCTCGCCCCGCAGCAGGGCGGCGGTGCCGAGGAAAAGCCCGGCGAGGTAGAACCCGGCGGCACCCCAAAGCCACTGCCGGTCGGACAGGTCTGCGAACATGGAGGGACGACGCTGCCGGGAATCGGGCTCCCGGGCAAGCCTACGGGTTGCCCGCGGGCGACCAGAGGGTCAGGAATTCGGCGATCTTCTTCGGGCTATGACCATGGCCCTCCTCCAGCTCGCCCGAGTCCTTGGTGCAGAGCTGCCGGCCGCCCGCGTCGAGGACGACGAGGACGGGCAGCCCGAGGCGCGTGGGATTGCCATACCGCGCAACGACATCCGCGTTGCGATCCACGCCCTTGCGCCTGTTCACGTCGACGTCCACGAGGACGAAATGGTCGCCGAGGATCCGGGAGACCGTGGGGTCCGTCTCAAGCGTGTTGTGGAGGCGGTGGCACCAGATGCACCAGTTGGCGCCGAAGACCAGGACCACGCGCTTGTGCTCCGCCGCGGCCCTGCCGAGCGCGGCCGCTATCTGCGCCGTCCCGTTGGCGTGGACGTCATAGATGTCGGGCCCCATCTCGGGGTATTCCGGGCTCGCGAGGATCGGGACCGCCGCGAGCGCCGCAACGCAGGCAAGCGCCAGGAATTTCCGGGGGTGGGGGAAGCTCATTTCGGATTACGGCCAGAAGATCCCCCAAATGATCCCGGCCGCAAGGGAGATCCCCTTCCGATCGGTCAAGGAATTGGCCCAAAGGCGATTAGCGCCGCCGCCAGGCCGCGATGAACATGCCGTTCGCCCCCAGTTCCTGGGGGAGGAGCGAGATCCGGGAACCGGCGGGCCCGTCCCTGGCGGCAATGGCAAGGGGCGACCGCTCGAAGTCGGGGTGGGCAGCCTCGAATCCGTCCGCGATGACGGCGGTCTCGCTGCGGGTCAGCGTGCACACCGAGTAGACCAGGACGCCGCCCCGCTTCACGGACGGGGCCGAGCGCGCGAGGAGGGCCTCCTGCACCATGGTGAGCTCGCGGACGTCGCTGATGGACGTCGTCCAGCGCGCATGCGGGTTGCGCTGCCACGTGCCGACGCCGCTGCACGGGGCGTCGACGAGGACGCCGTCGCACTTCGTCTTGAAGGGCGCGGGCCCGACCCCCGTCCACACGGCCGGGCGGTAGTTGAACATCCCGGCGCGCGCAGCGCGCCTCCTGAGGACGCCCAGCCTGCGCTCCGACCGGTCCGTCGCCCACAGGAGACCCTTGTTCCCCATGAGGTCCGAGAGATGGAGCGCCTTGCCGCCCTCCCCCGCGCAGGCATCCCACCAGGTCTCGCCCGGCTTGGGGGCGCAGGCATGGCCGACGAGCTGGGACGAGAGGTCCTGGATCTCGAATGCCCCGGCCTGGAAGCCGGGCGCCCGGTGCAGGTCCGCGGTTCCCTTGTACCGCAGCGCCGAGAGTTCGGGAGGCGCCAGGAGGCCGGCGGGAAGCGCCGGCCGCTCGCAGCCTCCGAGACTCGCCGCCACCCGCGCCGCGGTCGCCTTCTTTGCGCGGATCCAGAGCGCGGGCTCGCCCTGGAGCGAGCGCAGGTAGCCCGGCGCCAGCTCCATCTCGCCCGCAAGCCAGCCGGGAACCGCGCGGGCGGCCAGGGCCTCGGCCTTTACGCTCGAGGGATCGCGGTCGAAGCGCGCCTGGAGCTCCAGAGCCCGGAGGATCCGCCGCTGCGCCGACTCCTCCTTCTCGAGCCAGTTGAGCCAGCGGAAGTACGCGAAGACCGCGCGGCTGACCGAGCGCTTCCCGACGGCCCCGAGGGTGCGGTGGCCTGACAGGTACCCCCGGAGCGCCGCGTCTGCGGGAACGCCCGGAGCGATGAGCCCCAGCACCCGCGCCCCGTGGTTCTCTAGCGTCTCGCCCATCGGGCATCCGGCTTCAATTCGAGCGGCCGCGTGTCGAGGGAGACGCCCGCGACGCACGGATGCGAGCGCAGGGCCTGGAACGCGGGCGCCGTCAGGCGCCACGACAGGCCGGCGCTCGCCTCGGCGACCGGGGCGACCCCTCCCTCAAGGAGGATCGCGAACTCGAGCCTCGTGTCGCCCGGCTCCCGGACGACCGTCTCCCTGAGCCCGCGCAGGAAGGCCTCCGTGCCGGGGTGCTCGGGCCTTAGGAGCCAGGTCACCTTGCGCACGACCCGGGCGACCGCGGCGTCCAAGGGATAGCACTCCTTCACGTTCAGCCGGGGGCCGTCGGCCCCGCGGATGAGGTTGCCCTGGACAAGGAGGGGGGCGTTCTCGGCGAGCGCCGGGGCGAAGGCCGCATACGCGTCGGCGAACATGTTGAGCGCAAGGGTCGAGTTCCGCGTGGCCAGCGTGAACGCGGCCCAGGGCCTGTTGTCCTTCTTCGCGTACTTCTTCACGATGTTCCCGGCTATCCCGCACAGGCGGAACTCCGCCCTGTCGGCCAGGTCGGCGAGACCGTCCGCGGGCGCCGTGTCGATCGCCTCCCAGAGGCCGGAGTAGCTGTTCATCGGATGCCCCGAGACATAGAATCCCAGGAGCTCCTTCTCGAACGTGAGGCGCTCGTGGGCGCTGAAGTCGGGCGACGGTTCCCGGTCCCCGTGGCCGGAGCCGTTCCTCTTGGCCGGGCCGGCAAGGATGCCGAGGAACGTCTCCTGGCCCGCCGCCTTGTCCCTCGCCTTTGCATTGCCTGCGGCCATGGCCCCGTCGATGGCCTCGAAGATCCGCCGCCGGCTCGCCCGGCTGAAGTCGAAGGCGCCCGTCTTCACCAAGTGCTCAAGGACCCTCTTGTTGACGGCCCTTCCATCGACGCGCGACGCGAAGTCCTCGAAGTCCGCGAAGAGGCCGTTGGCCTCCCTCTCGGCGATGATCCGCTGCGCGGCCAGCTCGCCCACGCCCTTCACGCCCGCGAGGCCGAAGCGGATCTTGCCGCCCACCGGCGTGAACATCTCCCTCGACTCGTTGACGTCGGGCCCGAGCACGCCGAGGCCCATCGCCTCGCACTCCGCCACGAAATGGGCGACCTTGTCCGCGTTTCCGAGCTCAGAGCTCAGCATGGCCGCCATGAACTCCACGGGATGGTTGGCCTTCAGGTAGGCCGTCTGGTAGCTCAGGAGCGCGTAGGCCGCGGAGTGGGACTTGTTGAACCCGTAGCCCGCGAACTTGTTCAGGATATCGAAGATCGCGTCCGAGGTCCTCTCGTCCAGGCCGTTGAGCCGCATGGCGCCCTCGACGAACTTGCCCCTCTCCTCGGCCATCGCCACGGGGTCCTTCTTTCCCATGGCCCTGCGCAGCATGTCGGCGCCGCCGAGGGTGTAGCCGGCGATCACCTTCGCCGCCTCCATGACCTGCTCCTGGTAGACCATGACGCCGTAGGTCTCGCGGCAGATCTCCTCGAGGAGCTTGTGCGGGAACCGCACGGTCGACGGGTCCTTCTTGCCCCTCACGTAGTCGGGGATCCACTCCATCGGACCCGGGCGGAAGAGCGCGATGAGGGCGATGATCTCGTCTATCGAGGACACCTGCAGCTGCCTGCAGAGGTTCTGCATGCCGCCCGACTCCAGCTGGAAGACACCCGTCGTCCTGCCGGTGTTGAGGAGGGCGAAGGTCTTCGCGTCGTCGATCGGCACCTTCTCGATGTCGAAGTCCGGCGCCACCGTGCGGCGGATGTTGTCCACGGCGTCGGCGATGACGGTCAGCGTCTTCAGGCCCAGGAAGTCCATCTTTAGGAGCCCCAGCTTGCCGACGGCGTTCATGTCGTACTGGACCGTGACGTCGCCCTCCTGGAGCGTCAGGGGGACGAACTCCTCGAGCGGCCGGTCGGTGATGATGATCCCGGCGGCGTGCTTGCCCGTGTTCCGCACCATCCCCTCGAGCACCTTCGCCTGCTCGAATATCCTGGCCATGGCCGGGTTGTTCGAGACCTCGTCCCGCAGCTCCGCGGACTTGGCGACCGCCTGCTCGAGCGTGATGTTGATGTCGTCCGGGATCATCTTGGCCAGCCGGTCCGCCTCCGCGTAGGGCAGGTTGTGCACCCGCGACACGTCCCGGATCACCATCTTTGCGCCGAGCGTCCCGTAGGTGACGATGTTCGCGACGCACCCGTCGCCGTACTTGCGGCGCACGTACTCGATCACCTCGCCGCGCCGGCGCATGCAGAAGTCTATGTCGAAGTCGGGAGGCGAGACGCGCTCCGGGTTGAGGAAGCGCTCGAAGAGCAGCTTGTAGCGGAGGGGGTCGAGGTTCGTGATCCCGAGCAGGTAGGCGACGAGGCATCCGGCGCCCGAGCCGCGGCCCGGCCCGACGGGGATCCCCTGGGTCTTCGCCCAGTGGATGAAGTCCCAGACGACCAGGAAATAGTCGAGGAAGCCCGTCGACTCGATGACGCCGAGCTCGAAGCGCATCCTGTCCACGAGGACCCGCGCATGGGCCGGGTCCGCGGCCCCGTCCGGGGCGTCGAAGTCCACGGCGTAGCGGACCCTCAGCCCCTCGATGCACAGCCGCCTCAGGAAGGCGACCCTGTCCGTCCCCACCTCGGCGGGCAGCGGGTACTTCGGGTAGCGCTCGCTCCCCTTGGGGAAGGGGATCGCCACGTCGCACATCTCCGCGACCGCCGCCGTGTTGACGACCGCCTCCGGCACCTCGGCGAACACGCGCTCCATCTCGGCCCGCGACTTCAGGTAGAACTGCTGCCCCTCGAAGCGCATCCGCTTCTCGTCCTCGATCTTCGCGCCGGTCTGGATGCACAGCATCGCGTCGTGGGGGCCCGAGTCCGACGCGTTCACGTAGTGGACGTCGTTCGAGCACACGACCTTGAGCCCGAACTCCTTCGCCAGCCTGAGGAGCCCCGGGATGATCTTCCTCTGCTCGGCGATCCCGTGGTCCTGGATCTCGACGAAGTAGTTCTCGCGCCCGAAGATGTCGACGAAGCGCGCCGTCGCCTTCCGCGCGTCCTCCCAGCGCTCGTGGAGCAGGTGCTGCGGCACCAGCGAGGCGAGGCACCCCGTGAACCCGATGAGGCCCCCGGCGTGGCGGGCGAGGGTCTCCAGGTCCGTCCGCGGCTTGTAATAGAAGCCCTTCAGGTGCGCGTCGCTCACGAGCTTCAGGAGGTTCTGGTAGCCGACGATGTCGCGTGCCAGGAGCCCCAGGTGGAAGATGCTGCGGCCCTCGTCGCTGCGGCCCTGCTTCTCAAGGCGGGAGCCCTCGGAGAGGTAGAGCTCGCAGCCGATCAGGGGCTTGATCCCCTTGCTCTTCGCAACTGTGTAGAACTCTATGGCGCCAAACAGGTTGCCGTGATCGGTTAGCGCCAGGGCGGTCATCCCGAGCTGGCCCGCCCGGTCCATTAGCCGGTCGATCCGGCAGCAGCCGTCCAGGAGGCTGTAGTCCGAGTGGACATGGAGGTGGACGAAGTTCTTGTCGGCTGGAGGCACGCGAGGTTTAACCAAGGTCAGAGACCGTGATGCGCAAGCTGGAACCGGTGAAAGCGCAGGCTGGCGCGCCCTTTTAACCGTTGACGGAGGAGCCCCTGCATGGCCTATTAACCGGCTTTTCCCAAGAGACCCACGAGAATCGCCCGCCGTCCATGTCCATCGAAATCAAGATCCGCAAGAACGAGCCCATCGACCGTGCGCTCCGGCGCATGAAGAAGAAGCTCGACCGCGAAAACATCATAAAGGGCACGCGCGCCAAGCGTTACTACGAGAAGCCTTGCGAGAAGCGCCGCCGCAAGGAGAAGGTCATGGCCTTCACGGCGATGCTCCGGCGCCGCTACGACAGCTGACGGGAAACCGTCCCCGCCCCAAGGCCGCGTCCCGACCCCTGTCGGCCGCGGTTCTTTTTTTGGTGCAAATCCGGCGGCAAGTTTGATCTTCAAGCCTCCGTGAGTCCCGTCCCCGCGCTTTCGACCAGCTGGTGCTCGCAGCGGCACCAGGACGGATATGAGATGCTCAAGGAGATGGCCGGCCTCGGCTTCAGCCGCGTCGAGCTCAGCCATGGGATCCGGATCACGCTCGTTCCGGGAATCCTGAGGGCGGTCGAGGAGGGGATCGTCAAGGTGGGTTCCACCCACAACTTCTGCCCGCTGCCCATGGGCGTCCTGAACGCGGCGCCCAACTTCTACCAGCCGTCCTCGCCGGACGAGAAGGAACGGGACCAGTGGCTGCGCCAGACGAGGCGCTCGATCGACTTCGCCGCGCAGGTGGGCGCCAAGGCCCTCGTCTGCCACCTCGGGAGCGTGAGGTATTTCTGGCTGGAGCCCGACAGGCACATGAGCGCTTACCGGGCCGCCCACCCGGACGCGGTCGAGTCCGGCGACAAGACCTACAGGGCCATCGTTGAGAAGGCGCTTCACAAGCTCCGAAAGAGGATGGGGCCCTACTGGCAGCGGACCCAGGACTCCGTCCGCAGCGTGCTCGACCACGCGGCCGAGAAGGGGATCCGCCTCGGCCTCGAGAACCGCGAGGCCTTCGCGGAGCTCCCCGTGGACGCGGATTTCCCCGAGCTCCTTGCGGGCATGCCGCCACCCGCGCTCGCGGGATACTGGCATGACACGGGTCACGCGCACCTCAAGGAGGGCATGGGACTCATCAGCCACCGCGGCCAGCTCGAGGCGAACGCGGCCACGCTCATCGGCTTCCACCTCCACGACGTGAGTCCGGACGGGCATGACCATCAGGCGATCGGGTCCGGCTCGATAGATTTCGAAATGGTGAGCAGGTTCTGGCGGCCGGAGCATTTGTTCGTTATCGAGCTCAGCCCGCGCGCGACGGTTGACGGGGTGCTGGCCTCGAAGGCCCGGGTGGAGTCGCTCCTCGCGAGGGTGGGTTCCTGACCGACTGCCTGGGCCATGTCGGCGGTTCGCCGCGGTCATCTCCCGGCCGACTCCACGAGGTCGTCCAGCGGGTTGCTCGCCCGGTCGACGACCGGATGGAGGTAGCCTGCGGTCGTCTCCAGAGACGAATGCCCCAGGAGCTGACGGAGCGAATCCAGTGATTCCTTCGAGTGCGTGGCATAGGCGTGGCGCAGAACGTGGGGCGTAATGAGGCCATCTAGCCCCACGTTCGCGGCGGCGCGCTGGACGCTCCGCTGAACGCAATCGACGAGGATGTGATACCGAACGCGGGTTCCGTCCCTCGGGTCGTTGCAGTGGTTCTGCGCCGGGAACACCCAGAACCACTGCCACTGAAACGGGGCACTTGGGTACTTCGACGCGAGAGAGAAGGGAAGCGTGACGCCCACCTTCGGGGCATTTGCCCGGTCCCAATCATAGATCGTCCGCGCCCGCTCCATCTGGAGGCGAAGCGATTCCACGCAGGAACGGGGAATCGGCACCCGCCGGTCCTTGCCACCCTTGGCGCCCCGCAGCAGGAGGTGTCCCCGGCTTCCTTCCCCCCAGAGCACGTCCTTGATCCGCAGTTCCAGCGGCTCCGAGACCCTCAGCCCGCAGCCATAGAGCAAGTCGACGATGAGCCTCGCGGGAGTCGCCAGCGTGTCCTCCACGGCTCCCCTGAAGAGCCTGATCTGCTCCTTTGACGGCGACGTTCTCTCAAACCGCGGCCGTTTTGCCCGCAGCGCCTCCACGTCCAAGAGCGGCTTCCCAAGCACCTGCTTGTATAGGAAGAGCAGCGCCGCGAACGCCTGATTCTGGGTCCTCGCGGCAACCCGGCGGCGCACGGCCAAGTCGGTCAGGAATCTTGCAGCCTTTTGCTCCGCAGGAAGATCGGCCGGAACCCCTTTGCAAAAATCATAGTAACGGGCGACCCATCCGCAATAGGCGTCCTCAGTGCCCAGTGCGAAATGCAGCATTCTAACCTTGGATCGGACCATTGAGATCACCTCGTCGCGCGACTTCATCGACGAGCTTCTTGCGCCTCGTTCGCGACACCACAACCACAAATTTAGACATGTCTAATTACGACATATCAACTATTGACCGACTACAAGACAACCTTCACGAAGGCGCCGCTCGACGCGAAGGCAACGCTAAGCTCTCGAATATTGTCGAAAAGATGACCAAATGAGCGCTATATCACGCCAAAATATACGCACCCAGGTTTCCGTGGTTTTTTGGTTATGCCGATCAACATGGCATAACCAAAGTGAAACTCCCAAACACTAGAAATTTCGATCCGCCTCCTCCTATGATGTATAAGTCATCGACCGGCAGAATCGGTTATGCCACCTCGGGTGGTTGATACAACGTTAGGGCAAATATTGATTGACGTGGCCCATCGATCGATCCATCGTTATACGGTATGCAAACAGTCACAATCTCGCCGAAATTTCAGGTCGTTATTCCACAACGGGTACGCGAAGCCATGGGTTTGCGCTCAGGCGAAAAAGCTCACGTCATCTCTTTCCGAAACCGCATAGAAATAATCCCTCTGCGCGACGTCCGAAAGCTTCGCGGATATCTGAATGGAATCGATACGACTTTTGAACGTGAGGCTGACCGTGTATGAACGTTGTCGATTCCTCTGCCTGGTTGGCGTATTTCGCAAACGAGAAGAACGCTGGATTCTTTGCGGAGGCGATCGAGGATACTGAGCTCCTGATTGTCCCTGTGATCTGCATTTACGAGGTGTTCAAAGTTATATTACGAGAGAAAGGGGAGGACGATGCACTTCAGGCGATCTCGGCAATGCAACAGGGTGCCGTAGTAAATTTGGATAGCGACCTTGCACTCTCTGCCGCATGGATCGGTCATGAAGAGAAATTGTCGTTCGCCGATTCGGTCATCTACGCGGTTGCCAGGAGGCACGAGGCAACCGTTTGGACCCAAGACGAGCATTTCTCCGGCAAGACAAATGTCCGCTTTAAGGCAAAGAAGCCCTAACCAATCACCGGTCCCGACGCTTGCCTCAGGCACGTCTCCTGCGGGGCAGGAGCCGCGCCATCGTTAGCGCGGGTCACCTCAACGTTAGGCCGTATTAAGAAACGTGGCCTCCAATTTCACGGATCGCGCGATCGCGTATATAAAGCAAACGCTGCCGAACGGCTCCAGTTCATCAATATCGCTGCCACCTGAACAGTCGCCGGTCTTCGGACCAGTTTTCGATGGGTTTTGCGTCGCTTACGTGGTAGACCAGGAAAACGCGTATCACTTCGTCCAAGAGCGGCACTTGGCGGAAGGCAATTTGGATCGAGCGCGATTACATGCGATTGGTTTGACGAATCTCAAGACGGTGATCGCGAAACGGGGCCTACGCGTTCAACCGTACAGCGCGATATTTGCCGTTTTACTTGGGGGAGATTTTGAAGCGAGTTTAGTTTTCGTGGACGAATTGTGGAATCAGCATTTTAGACAATTCGTCAAGGGCGAGTACGCGATTGCGATTCCCAATCGCGATGTTTTGTCGTTTTGTGATGTATCGTCCGCAAACGGTATCGCCCAATTACGTGACTTGATCTCTAAAATCCACGCTACAGGCGATCACCCAATTTCGAATAAGATATATGTGCGCAGGAATGAGAAATGGATTCCTTATGGGGCCTAACCAATCAACGGATCCGGCGTTTTCCTCGGGCACGTCTCGTGCGAGGCACGAGCCGCGCCATCGTTAACGCGGATCAATTCAACGTTAGACCAATTCTCTGAGCCTTGACAAACTGGTGGTATCACCCATGATACCACGATGCGAGTCGTTCTCGACACCTGCATACTCTTTTCTGCCCTTCGCTCGTCGGCGGGCGCTTCACACCGAATAGTAAAATCACTGCCCAGTTCAAAATTTCGTCCACTCGTCTCTACACCTGTATTTTTTGAATATGAGGAGGTACTTAGCCGGCCTAAACAATTTCCGCATCTCACCGCACTGGATATCGAGGCCTTCCTCAATTATGTCGCATCGACGTGCGATCACGTCCGTATCAATTTTCTATGGCGCCCGCATTTGCCTGATCCAGACGATGATCTCATTCTCGAATTGGCCGTATCGGGCCACGCGGATGCGATAGTAACATACAATCGGCGAGACTTCGTTGGATGCGATCAATTCGGTATTCGTGTTATCAGTCCCAAAGATTTTATTAGAGAAATAGACCTATGAGCACCCTCAGCCTGAGACTCCCCAACTCCATTCATCGCCATGCCAAGCGCCTTGCAGAAAACGAAGGCATATCCGTCAATCAATTGATTAGCACTGCGGTGGCGGAGAAGCTGTCCGCGATCGATACTGAACGATATCTTTCGGAGCGTGCATCGCGAGCGAGCACCGTCAAATTTCGCCGGATCCTTTCAAAGGTGCCGCGTGCAACACCGGATCCTGGCGATGAAGTCTGACGGGTCTAACCAATCATCGGATCCGACGTTTGCCTCAGGCACGTCTCGTGCGGGGCACGAGACGCGCCATCGTTAACGCGGATCAATTCAACGTTAGGCGATGATGCACCCAATTCCTAGATGTTTTGGCACCGTTGCCCTTTTCGGATCCCTTGTCTTCTCGGGCTGCTCTACCAAAAT
>Ga0302326_10030066_pt1 | contig 10881 bp, 6 predicted proteins | sample Palsa_T0_3_FD_202264 | JGI IMG/M metagenome (GOLD analysis project Ga0302326, IMG submission 202264) | Peat permafrost microbial communities from Stordalen Mire near Abisko, Sweden - Palsa_T0_3 | ecosystem: Environmental > Terrestrial > Soil > Palsa > Peat permafrost | place: Sweden: Abisko...
GTCGCTCGTGGACGGCGCCGTCGCACCCCCAAGGAGACCCGCGGGCTCCCCGGATAGCACGGTCACCGGACCCCGACCGTGTCAGCTGAGCTGGCGACGCCGCTTCAGGGCGAGGGCAAGACCCATGATCAGGAGGGCACCCCCAGGCAGGAGGATGGCGTAGGGCGCCTCGGGGAGGACCGCCGAAGAGCCCGGCACGGGCTGCCAGTCAGGCTGGCTGTCGACCGGCCCGGACTTGCCGGCGCCGACCAGGGTCACGTCGGTGGGTGTCCCGGAGCCGTGGTCGAGACCGCCGCTCATCGAAACCGGCATCACCGCCTCGTCGGCTACGTCCTGGCTCTGTCCCGGCTCGGTGAAGGCGATCTTGGTGCCGTCCGGGGAGAAGACCGGCTGGGTGTCCGACGCGGTGCTGGTATAGACCTGCGCGGCGGCCGAGCCGCTGGAGGTCATGGCCCAGATCTGGTGCAGGCTGCCGCCCCGGGTGGAGTCGAACAGGATCTGGGTACCGTCGGGCGACCAGTCCGGGTCGGCGTCGGCCGCGCTACCGACTCCGCTCGCCGCTGACAGATCGATCGGGGTCTGGCTGGGGTTGAAGGTGGGCGTCCCCACGTCCGTCAGCTCGTAGATGTGGTTGTTGTTGCCGACGTAGATCAGTTTGGTCGGGTCGACTGGATCGAACAGGGCCCGGCTGTCGCTACCGTCCGTGCCGCTGTTGGAAACCAGGCTCACGGTGAGCAGCAGGGTGACGGTGGAGGCCGGATTGGTGGCGCACGAGTTGACGGTGTACAAGGCTGAGTTGCCCCGGTTGAACACGATCGTGCAACCGTCGGGGGAGAACGAGGGCGCGTAGTCGTCGTCGCCCGTGTCCGTCGGCGCCTGGGAGACGAGCGTGGCGTTGTCGCTGCCATCGCTGTTGAGGTTGCCGGCGTCGCTGACCGGGATGGTGAAGATCTGATAGTTGCCGTTGCGATCGCTGGCGAACGTGACCATTGCCCCGTTGGGGCTGAAGAACGGCTCGCTGTCGACACCCTGCTCCGCGTCGGCGGGGCTGTAGCCGCCGGTGAGTTGTTGCGTGTTGGCCGGGTCACTGGTCCCGTTGCCGATCCCGGCTGCTTCGGGGTTCACCACGAAGATGGTGTCACTGCCGGCTCGCGTGGAGACGAAAGCGACGAGTCCGTTCCCACCGGGGAACGCGGCTTGGGCTGCGGGCTGCGCCGCAAGCACCACGCCAGCTCCGAGGAGGATTGCCCCAGTCGCGCTCGCCAGTCGATGTAGCTGCATCCGCGCCTCCTCCAGTGACCTCGGCAGTCAACTCGCGGCAAGGATCGCCAGGAAGGCCTAGCGGTGAAGCTTCGGAGGCTGCCGAGTGAACACTCGGGACGCGCGGTCCCGGAGCCAGGCCAGCACCGGCCCCGGCGTCACGCCTCCAGCAAGCCCCTCGCGTAGTAGTCCGCAGGTCCCTGCACCCCGGGAGGGACGAAGAAGTAGCCGCCACCGACCGGGCTGATGTAGTCGACCAGCGGCTCGTCGATGAGCCGGGTCTGGACGGCCTCGAACTGGCGCTCGATGTCCTGCTGGTAGCAGGTGAACACCAGGCCCTGGTCGAGGTTGCCGTTCACGTCGATGCCCCGGTCGTAGTTGAACCCCCGCCGCAGGATCTGCGAAGGCGCCGTTGCCGGCGTGCGTGGGTTCGCCACCCGGATGTGGGCGGTCAGGGGGATGACGGTGCCGAGCGGGTCCTTGGTGTAGTCAGGGATGTCGAATTCGTGGTTGCCGCCGAGGGGGGCGCCGTTGTCCTTGCGCCGGCCGAACATCGTCTCCTGCTCCTGCAAGGAGACCCGGTCCCAGAACTCGACGAGCATCCGGATGATCCTGATCACCTGGTACGTGCCGCCCGCCGTCCAGGCCGGCTCCGGTTGGCCGGGCGGGACCCAGATCAGGCTCTCGACGGTCGCCGGGTCGGTCGTGGAGGGGTTGGCGATCCCATCCTTGAACCCGAGGAAGTTGCGCGGGGTCCCCGCCGGGCGTGGCGGGTTGGTGAACCCGCTGATACGCCACCGGGGCTGCATGGCGCCCCGCGTGTGCTTCGTGATGTCGCGCAGCGCGTGCACCACGGTGTCGGCGTCGGCGGCCCGGAACTGCAGGCTGAGGTCACCGTGGGCATGCGTCGGATCGATGTGGTCGTTGGGGAACACGGTCATGGGCTTCAGGCGCGCTGGTTTGCTGCCGCTCAGCCCGAAGCGATCGTCGAACAGCGAGGCGCCGACACCGACCGTGACCATGAGCTGGCGGGCCGGGAGGGTCGGGCCGAGGATCCCGTTGTCATCCGGCGGGGCGGCTGGCCCGAGATTCTCCGGTGGGCCGCCGCCGACCAGCAGGCGGGCGCGGGAAGTGATGGTCCGGAACAGGTCGACCAGGTCCGGCTTGGACTCGGCCATCACGTCGAACGAGGCGAACATGGCGCTCGGCGAACTCGGCTCGAGGACGCCCGCTTGATGGGCGCTCTCGAACGGCCCGTAGGCCGACGTGCCGGTGACCGACGCTCCCGCCGGACTGCTCTCGGCGACATAACCGACGCCCGCGCCGACGAGCGCAGTCGCGCCGGCGGCCCCGAACTGCAGGAAGCGACGCCGCGAGACGCGCGGCGAGCCAGCGTCCGCCATCAGCTGGCGCCCACCGCGAAGATCCGCAGCGTGCCCGGGACCAAGGAGAGCTGTTCGAGCAGTTGGCTGGTTGCCGCGTCGAGTCGCTCGCGCTGCGCCGGGGTGAGCGACTGGACCGGCGTCCACCAGCCGTCGGGCTCCTGGTAAGAGTCGACCAGCGTCCCGAGCCCAGCCAGCCCGCTCTGGGCTGACGCCAGCAGCGAGGGGTCGCGGGATGACAGGAGCGGGGCGATGGCGTTCAGTGTCATCTGGGTCCCCTGGACGTTGGCGCTGACGGTGGCGAGGTTGGTGTGGCTGCCTTCGTCAGTGTCGCCTGTGAGCTCGAATTGCAAGGCGTTCTCCAAGATCTCATGGGTTCGGAGGGGGAGGTCGATTGCGTTGGTGGCCTGGTGGGGGAACGCGGCGATGAGCCCGTGGACATAACCGTCGAGCTTGGCGGCGACCGCCGCCAAGGTGGCGCTGGGTTGGTTGTTCCACAACCCGTACTCCAGCCGCCGGAACCCGGTGAAATTGGGGTCGTTGACCCCGCCTGGCAGGCCGTCGGCCCGCCCGTTGATCTCGTCGTCGAAGTCGCCGAAGGTGTCGTAGGCGGCGCCCAACCGCTCGTAATCGAGGTGGGCGACGAGCCACTGGGCCTTGGCCTGGTCCCACTCACTGGCGTCTACGAGGGCTTGCAGCTTGTCGGTCGCCGCCGCCAGGGTGGTCAAGCCGCTGGCGACCTCCTGCCGGTAGTCCAGGACGGGCTCGGAGATCTGGTCGAGGGTGACGGGGATGTAGCCGGGCGTGGGGTCTGGGGTGGCGCCCGTGACCTCTGCTGGGTTTGACGCGTAGATGACGCCGTCGAGGCTGGCACACTGCCAGGTGTAACGCCCGGCGCCGAGCGTGACCGTGAGCGGCCTTGTCGTCCCGGATCCCAGCGTCGGGATCTCGGCGTACACGCGGGGAGTGCCCGTGGCCAGCAGTTGGACGTCCATCGTCTCGGGTGTGCGATTCTCGATGTCGAACGTCACCGGCCCGGATGCGCGGGGACCCCATTGCCCTGCGCAGCTTCCCGTGGTCATCGTCAGCCTCGCGCCGCCGGCCGAAGCGAGAGCGCAACTCGACAAGAGGCCGGCGGACATCGCACTGATGGCGGATGCCGTCGCCGCCCGGCGCATGGAGGCGCCGAGACGGCCCGTGAAGGCCGGCCACCCCAGGTTGTGATGCATCGGGCTCGGGACTCCAAGACGTGTCGTACCGGGCAAGGTGACACAGGAGTATCGAGGCGGCCTCCGGTGCTGTCAAGGCGACCGGGCGGGGCCTCCCGGTCGAAGGGGCCGCGACGGCCAAACGTTCATCTGAGCGCCATCCGTTGGCATTCTGCAACGCACCTGGGCGCCATACCCGCTCGCGAGGATGCACCCGAAGCTCGAGGCGGATGGCTCCGGGCGACGTGGCCATACGCCTTGGCCAGAGGCTGACACCAAGGAGAAGCCGTGCGATTTCGCAGAGGTATCGCGCAGGTCGGGGCGGCGACGCTCGGCCTGTCCATGATCGTTGTGGTTTCAGGGGCGCCCGCGGCGCAGGCCCTCCCGCCGACACCACAGACGCCCATCCAGCACCTCGTGGTCATCTTCCAGGAGAACGAGTCCTTCGACCACTACTTCGGTACGTATCCCTACGCGACCAACCCCACCGGGGAGGACGGGTTCACCCCCGCCCTCGGGACGCCGAGCGTCGACGGGCTGTGCAGCGCCAACGCGGTGCCCAGCACGGCGAACAATGTCAGTTGCACCTCTGCCAACGTCGGCACCTCGCCGCTGCTCACCAGCAACCCCAACGTGGCCAACCCCGGTCGCCTCGACCCCGGGCCGAACGCCAGCGGCGTCTACAACACCGGGCTCAACACGACCACCCATACGAACGCCGGCATCGACGACACCCTGACCTGCCAGGACAACCACAACTACGAGCCTGAGCAGATCGCCTTCGACGGCGGCGCCATGAACAACTTCCCCGGGACCGTCGGGCCAAAGGCGTCGACGACCGATCCCGAAGGTGACACCGCGTGCAACCCGGACAACGTTCTCAACTACTACGACGGCAACACCGTCACGGGGTATTGGAACTACGCCCAGCACTACGCCCTGAACGACAACTCCTTCGGGACCACCTTCGGTCCCTCCACACCCGGCGCCATCAACGTCGTCTCCGGTGACACCGGCAACTTCAACCTGGTCAACAACGCCGCCACACCGAACAGCACCACGGCGCCTGCGGCCGCCAACACCGCCCTGGTTGCCGATGCCCAGGGCGGGTGGTCGAACATCAATGACGCCGATCCCTTCTACGACGACTGTTCGAGCACGTCGAGCAACATCGGTGACAACAACACCAGTTCCGCCGGGCCCACCAGCCTCAACGTCGGTGACCTCCTCAACGAGGCGGGCTTGAGCTGGGGCTTCTTCGAAGGCGGGTTCACCCCCACGACGCCGCCGAGCACCTTGCCCGCACCCGGCTACAGCGGGGGACCGGCGGCGCAGGCCCACGGCGCCGTGTGCGGCGCGTCGCATCCCATCGGGGCCGCCCTCGGCGGAACCGGGGCAACCGGGTCGCAGCCCTACGGCAACGAGGGCGATTACATCCAGCACCACCAGCCCTTCCAGTACTTCGCCACTACGGCCAACCCCGGTCACATCGCCCCTGCGTCGCTCTCGGCGATCGGGACCGATACCCAGACGTTCTCGGGTGGCTGCTACGGCTGTGGCACGCCGAACTTCGACACGGCCAACCACGAGTACGACATCAGCTACTTCAACCAACTGGTTTCGGCGCTCGCTCATGGTTCGACGTCCGTGGCCCTGCCGGCGGTCAGCTACCTCAAGGCGCCCGCCTACGAGGACGAGCACCCGGGCTATTCGGATCCCGTCGACGGCCAGCAGTTCGTCACCCAGCAGGTCAACGCCCTGATGCAGACCCCGGAATGGCCGAGCACAGCGGTCATCGTCGCCTACGACGACTCCGACGGCTGGTACGACCACATCTACTCAGGCAACGAGACGACCCCGTACAACGGGACAGCGCAAACCCCGGCGGTCGAGCAGAACCAGTCGTCCGCCGGCGGCACGCCGGGGATCTCGGCGACTCCCTCGACGACCGCGGTCGCCAGCACCGGTGACGCGGAGAACCCGCCGCTCTGCGGCGGAACCCCGATCGTCGGGACCACTCCGCTGGCGTCGTCAACGACCATCGGCACAACCAACAACCAGATCACCTACAACATCGGCGGCGGTTCGTCGCAGACGCTGACGATCACCAGCGGGACCTACACGCCCACGACGCTCGCCACCAAGATCGCGGCGGTGGCCTCCCCGGCCAGCTCCATCACCGCCGAGGTGAACGCCTCGGGCGATCTGGTGCTGACGGACAACGGGCTCAGCGCCCTCAACATCACCGGCGGCGACGCCCTGGGCACCCTCGGGATCTCGGGGACACCCTCGTCGGCGCCGGCGTCGCCGACGTTGACCAACACCGCCGGTCAGGTCGACAACGGTCGGTGTGGCTTCGGGCCCCGCCTCCCGCTCCTGGTCATCTCGCCCTACGCCAAGTCCAACTTCGTCGACAACACCCTGAGCGACCAGGCCTCGGTGGTCAACTTCATTGAGTACAACTGGAAGCTCCCGACGATTCCAGGCTCGGCCGACCACCTGCTGACCAACCCCTCCACCACGTTCGACCTGGCCAACATGTTCGACTTCACCCCGGGCGCGACGGACGTCGCCGGGCCCGCGGCGTACTACCTCAGCTCGACGACCTTCCAGCCGACGACCATGCCGACGCCGCTTCTGCCGGACAGCAAGACACCGGTGCTCTTCATCATCAGCGGCATCGTGGTGCTGGGCGGGGCGTCCCTCGTGCTCGGTCGCCGTCAACGGCGCCGGCGGACATCCGCCGCCTAGCCGAGAGCCGTAGCGCGCGCCCTTACGCAGACCCTGCCGGTCCGAACCATCGAAAGGTTACTGATGCGCCGTCACGCCCTCATCCCCGCCGTCACCGCGACTCTTGTGCTGATGACGCCGTTGGTCCAAGCCGCGGGGGTGTCGGTGGCCTCGGCGTCACCGTCCTCGTACACCCCGGGGACCCCAACCGTGGACTCCATCACCGGTGTCTCGGGCAACACCGCCCCGTGGAATGCCTCCCAGGGTGACTCTGCAACCACCTCCTACTCGTCGCCGTCGCCGAGCCTCCTGTTCCCGACCTACACGCCCGGAGGCCCCGCCACCTCCGGTTCGGGCTCGACCGCCGAGCCCAACCTGGCTGTGTATCCGGGCGCTTCGAGCACCACCGACGGGGGTTCCCCTTACCCGAGTGGCACGGTCGGGACTCCGGGCCCGCTCGACGGCTACTGCGGCACTGGAGGCAACACCGCGGAGGCGTCGGCAACCCTCAACCGCCAGCCGGCCGGCACGCCTCTCCCGTTCTCGCCCTACTACTTCCCCCACGTCGTCCAGACACCCGGTGCCAGCAGCAGCCAGGATCTCACGGGGTACTTCGACTACCGGCCCAAGGACGCCGACGAGGCCATCGTCGCTGCGACCTCGACCAACGGCGGGCAGAGCTGGACCTATGACGCAGAGGGCCTCGAGCAGAACCCCGGCTACTGCCCCAACGCCGACATCAACGACGACGGTGAGGGCCACCCGTTCGTGATGACGATCGGTGGCAACACGTACCTCTACACCTTGGAGCGCGGCGCCGGTGACAACGTTGGCGTGCCGCTGCTCGTCCATCAGCTCAGCCCCACGACCGCGAACCCGATCAACGGGCTCCCGGCCACGGAGAAGACGGGCATCGACCCTGACGACTTCGCGTCTGGCGCGGCGACCATCAACGCCACCGCCAACACCATCCAGCTCACGACGACGATCCCCACCAGCGGGCCGCAGCAGATGGTCGCCGGGAAATTCGTCGATCTCACCCGGACGCCCGTGCCGACCCAGTCCGACATCATCACGTGCGCGACGGTGGGCACCAGCTCGCTCACGAGTTGCACCACGACGCTCGCCGGTGGCATCGCCGTCCAGGCGGGCGACCTGATCGAGCAGGTGATCGCCACCATCTCGTCCAACCTCAAGGAGAAGACCCCCGCCACTGGTTGCGGGACCGGCAGCAGCACGCCTGGGACCTCTGGGAGCACCGACACCGGCAGCTTGCCGTGCACCGTCCCGGCAGGGCCGAACACCACGACCGGTGATGGTGGCCTTGAGGGCTTCGGCGTGACGTTCACCAACGCCAACAACCTCACGGGCGGCATCTTCAACCTCAACGCACCCGACCGGGCCTACATCGACGGGGTTGCCGTGTACTGCAACCAGTCCAACGCGCTGCCGACCACCAAGATCGAGGATTGCACCACCGGCCCCGGTGGGACGGCCAGCCTCACCGTCAGCTCTGGCGACCCGGTCACGTCCGACCCGATCGTCCCCGCCACCGCCGAGCAGACGACGGGGCTCGTGTCGCCCGACGGCATCGTCGGCGTCCTGCCCAGTTACCCCGGCGCACCCGCCGGTTCGACGGTTGTCCTCTACACCGAGAAGATCCTCAACTATGACATCGTCGGCTACTACAACGGGGCCGCGACGACCTTCAGCAACGGCATGAGCCTGACGATGTCGCCGTACTCGAACAGCGCGAACGCGGCGCTCCCGACGACGGGCCCGGTGACGGTTGCGATCGGAGACGGGACCAGCAACTCGATCGTGACGGAGACCTGCAGCGGTGGGTACAACTCCTCGACGGACACGCTCAGCGGCTGCAGCGGTGCGACCAGCGGCGACACGCTCCCGAGCACAGCGTGGATCGCCGTCACCACCGGTTGCACCGCGCCCCAGTCGACGCTCGGCCTCACCGGTGAGGGCAGCACGAAGAGCACTGCGGCCGAGAAGTTGTGGGGCAACAACGAGGACCTCACCGTCCTCCAAGCGGCCTACACGTACAACGGCATCGACTTCGACCCGGTGGCTGACGGCGGCCCGTCGGTGCTGGCCAACAGCGGGGTGATCAGTGGCACCAATACCGGTGGGAGCAACTACAACGACATCACCAACCCGAGCCAAACCACCAGTCCCGCCAACCTCAACCAGTACGGCACGACGCCCGGTACGCCGGACGCCACCGAGATGCGATTCGTCGGGTCGGGGGGATCGATCGTGGCCGACGGTACCAACGACGACTTGTTCCTCTCGGGGTCGTGGTGTGGCGATGGCGATAGCGACGCCTTCAACCAGATCTTCTACACGACGTCAAGCGACGGCCAGCACTGGTCCGTACCCACCTCGGTGGTGAGCACCGACTACACCTTCGCTGCCTCGGCAGCGCAAGAGGCCGCGCTCGACGGGTCGCCGTCGTCGGACCAGCCGCTCGGGATCTCCGCCTACTACTCCGGCCGGGCCTACGGGCCGAGCGTCGTGCCCAACGGCGACGGCACGCTCACCATGGTCTTCGCCGGCTACCGGCTGCCCAAGCCCATCACGACCGCGGGCGCCACCGTAAAGCTCGGCACCAACGGGTCGGACCAATACACGGTCGAGGACACCGATCCCGCGTTGTATCGGAACATTCTCACGGTGACGCTCAGCCCGCCCCAAAGCCCGCTGGTGCCCGAAGCCCCAGAGGCCATCCTGCTCCCGCTCGGAGCCCTCCTCCTGCTCGGCGGAGTCGTCTACGGAGCCCGCCGGCGCCGCAAGAGCGCTGCCGCCTAGCATCGCGGTCGACCTCCGGCAAGTGGGTTCGGCATGGTCAAAGGCAACGCAGGCGAACGTTGCCTGTTGCGGCCCCAGGTATGCACCGCAACGTTCACCGAGTCATCAACTGGCCGTCATCGAACCTGGCGCGGGCGTGCGTAGCCTTTGCGCATGAGCGCGCCTGAACGCCTGATCGCGTTCGACACCGTCTTCAACTTTCGGGACCTGGGCGGCTACCCGGCCGGCGATGGGCGGCGGGTGCGTTGGCGGCGGCTCTTCCGCGCCGACGGCCTCAACCGGCTGCGGCCCGATGACGCCGATCGGTTCGCCGCGCTCGGCATCGCCACCGTCGTGGACTTGCGTACGCCGACCGAGGCCGAGGCCAGCCGGTTCGACCTCGGCGATGGAGGCGTTGTGTACCACCACCTCCCGATGTTCGACGTGATGCCCGACTGGGATGCGGGCGATCCCGATGCCGACGGCTACCTGGCCGAGCGCTACGTGGACATGCTGGTGACCGGCGAGGCGGCTCTGGTCGCCACGCTCGAATTGCTCGCCGACGAGGCGTCGTACCCCCTCGTGTTCCACTGCGCGGCGGGCAAGGACCGCACGGGGATCGTGGCTGCCATCACGCTCAGCCTGTTGGGTGTGCCCGACGAGGTGATCATCGCCGACTATGCCGCCAGCCACGAGGCCATGGAGCGGCTGATGGGGTGGGCGCGCGAGCAACCAGGCGCCTTCACCCGTCCGACGCACCCCGTCCCCTCGGCGGCGGTCGCTGCCCATCCGACGACGATGACTCGGTTCCTCGAGCTGATCCGCGCACGCGATGGCAGCGTCGAGGGCTTGGTCGCCCGCCTCGGTGTCGACCCGACCGTCTCCGAGCGACTCCGGTCGCTCCTGTTGGAGTGAGCTACGTCGGGCGCTGACGCCGACCGGCGAGCCACCAGGCGCCGGCGGCGAGGAACAGGAGCAGGGCGCCAGGCACGAACTCGTCGGTCCCGCCCGTGTAGGCGAGTTGCCGGGGTGCGGGCGGTGCGGTGGTAGGCGGGGAGGTCGTGAGCACGGCGGTGGTGGGTGCCGCGGTCGTGGTCGGCGCCGTCGTGGTGGATGGCGCGGCGGCGGTGGCTGGCGCGGTCGTGGTCGGCGCGGTCGTGGGTGGCGCGGTCGTGGGTGGCGCGGTCGTGGTCGGCGCGGTCGTGGGTGGCGCGGTCGTGGTCACCGCCACCGGTCCGACAGCGGCGGAAGGCGCGCTGGACTTGTGGCGGGCGATCGTCACGACTCCGGCGAGGATGACGGCCAGCGCGATCGCGGCAAGGGCGGCGAGGAGGCGGCGAGAAGAGGGCATCGACAAAGGGACCGGGCTGCGGTCCAAACTACACCGTTGTGATTTACCAGGGTACGGAGTGGTGACCCCAGCCGAACAGGAATCGCCGGAGCAACCCCCCGCCGCGACCCATCGACTGCCTCAGCTCGTCGAGTTCGGCCTTGAGCCG
>Ga0302326_10030067_pt1 | contig 10880 bp, 10 predicted proteins | sample Palsa_T0_3_FD_202264 | JGI IMG/M metagenome (GOLD analysis project Ga0302326, IMG submission 202264) | Peat permafrost microbial communities from Stordalen Mire near Abisko, Sweden - Palsa_T0_3 | ecosystem: Environmental > Terrestrial > Soil > Palsa > Peat permafrost | place: Sweden: Abisko...
AGCCCCGCGCGCAGCGACGCGATGCGGGCCACGTTCATCCCCTGCTCGGCTTCCGGCATGGCCCAGCCGAGAATGACGTCTTCAATTTCTTTGGGATCAAGCTGCGGCACCCGATCGAGCGCGCCCTTGATGGTGACGGCAGCGAGTTCATCAGGACGCGTAGCGCGCAGCGTTCCTTTGAAAGCGCGGCCTACGGGAGTGCGGACGGAAGAAACCACGACGACTTCAGGCATAGGTCAATTTTAACTCGCGGAGAACTGGCGCGGGGGAGGAGTTCGTGCGGGGACGGGCACTAACCACCAAGGACGCGAAGTTTCACGAAGTAGAATCAAACTCGAAGGCCCTCCGTCAATAGCCTTTCTTCGTGTACCTTGGTGTACTTGGTGGTTATTCGCCGCCAGATACGGTCATCGAGCGAGTCGACTTGGCCGAACGCCCTGCTAGTATCGCCGGTATGAAAAAAGCGAAATCCAGGGCTCGCCGTTCCACCGCGAAAGGCAAAGTCGCTCGAACTCCGACTCCAACCCAGAAGACCGTGGACGATTACCTGGCTGCGGTCCCGGAACCCGCGCGCGGCACCTTGCAGCGGGTGCGCTCGGCGATCCGGTCTGCCATGCCGGCGGAGGCTACCGAGGCCATCAGCTATGGGATGCCGGCCTTCAAGTACAAAGGGACGCTCGTGTGCTTCGCCGCGTTTTCGAAGCATTGCAGTCTGTTTCCGGGTGCGTCCGTGATCCAGGCGTTCAAGAACGAACTCGAGGGGCTCGAGACCGCCAAAGGGACCATCCAGTTCCCGGTCGGCAAGCCTCTGCCGGCAACTCTGGTGAAAAAGATGGTAAAGGCGCGGCTTGCTGAGAAGGCCCAGAAGAAACAGCGCTGAGGCTCGAGAAAATGTACGTACAATGTTTTCACGCGGAACACTTGTGCATGTAATGGTGTACGTACCAGTGACCGAATGGTGATGGTTTACCGTGTCCCGGTCGCTCCTAAATCCCAAAGATTTACGCGGCTGTGGAGTCCCACCCTAACGTCGAAAAGCGCGACGTTAGGATGGGGCACCCGGCTCTTTCTTCTTCAACTGCTGCTTCCAACCCAGCACCCGCGCCTTGTTCCCTTCCGCCTCGGCCTCGGGAACCATTCCCTTTTTCTGATACAGGATCGAGAGGCTGGTGTGCGCCAGAATGTCGTCGGGATCGATTTCTGAAATTTGTTGGGCGACAACGATCGCTTCATCGAAGCGGTTGAGATCCTGCAGCGCCCGGCTCAGTCCATGCAGCGCATCGGTGAACATGGGATCAGCCGCTACCGCCTGGCGGTACTGTTCCACTGCCTGCTCGTGATGGCCTTCCTGGACCAGATCAAGCGCGGCGTAGTAGTGATGTTCGGCCAGTTGGCGGGCTGGTTCGCGGGTAATCTCGGGATCGGAGCTGGGTGGATCGTCGGGCATAGAGATGGGACTTAGGTGATTCTAGCAAGACGCTCGTTGCCACGCGCACCGCGCTCGGGGCCGAGCTTCGCTCGGCTGGACGGGCGGGGCGCCCGTCCCCACACTTGCCCGTCCACACACTTGCTACGGCTTCCAGCGTAGCACCGGCTTGCGGGCGGCGGCGGTTTCGTCCAGGCGGGAGATGCGGGTATTGTGCGGCGCGTCGAGCACGAACTGTGGATCTTCTTCCACTTCCTCCGCAATCGACTTCATCGCTTCGATGAAGAGATCCAGTTCTTCTTTCGGCTCGCTCTCGGTGGGTTCGATCATGAGCGCGCCGGGGACGATCAGCGGAAAAGCCGTTGTGTAGGGATGGAATCCGTAATCGATCAGGCGTTTCGCCAGGTCCATGGTCTTGACGCCTTTCTTCGATTGCAGCTTGTCGCTGAAGACGACCTCGTGCATTGACGGCGTGTCGTAGGGAAGATCGAATGTTCCTTCGAGCCCCTTGCGGATGTAATTCGCGTTGAGCACCGCGTCTTCGGTGGTCTGGCGCAGGCCATCGGGACCGTTGGCGAAGATGTAAGCCAACGCGCGGATGAACATGCCGAAATTTCCGTAGAACGCGCGCACACGCCCTACCGACTGCGGACGGTTATATTCGAAGCCCAGCGTGCCATCCGGCTTGGTGATGACGACCGGCGTTGGCAGGAACGGCGCCAGAATTTTCTTCACCGCCACCGGACCGGATCCCGGACCGCCTCCGCCATGCGGCGTCGAAAATGTTTTATGCAGGTTGAGGTGCATGACATCGACGCCAAAGTCGCCGGGCCGCGCCTTGCCGACGAGCGCGTTCATGTTGGCGCCGTCCATATAGAGCAGGCCCCCCTGGTCGTGCATGAGGTCGGCGATCTTGTGAATCTCCTGCTCGAAAACGCCCAGCGTATTCGGATTGGTCACCATCAGCGCGGCAACGTCTTCATTCATCTGCGCTGCCAGCGCCGCTACGTCGACCATTCCGCGGTCGTTCGATTTCAGATTCTCGACCGCGTAGCCAACTGTCGCCGCGGTCGCGGGATTTGTGCCATGCGCCGAGTCAGGAATCAGAATCTTCTTGCGGGCGTTGCCTTTTGATTCATGATAGGCGCGCACCATCAGCAATCCGGTCAGCTCGCCTTGCGCGCCAGCGGCTGGCTGAAGCGTGATCGCATCCATGCCGGTGATTTCCAGCAGGCACTCGCTCAGCGTCTTCATGATCTGCAGCGCGCCCTGCGAAATTTTCTCTGCCTGATATGGATGCCCGTTGGCGAGGCCTTCGATGCGCGCCACAAATTCGTTCACGCGCGGGTTGTACTTCATGGTGCACGAGCCAAGCGGATACATCCCAAGATCGATGGCGTAATTCCAGGTCGAGAGACGCGTGAAGTGACGGATGATTTCAATCTCGCTCACTTCGGGCATGCTGCCGAGATCTTTTCTTTCTTGTGAACCGAGAAGCGCCTTCGTATCCACTTCCGGGACATCGAGCGGCGGCAGCTTCCACGCGGCTTTGCCGGGAGACGACTTCTCGAAGATCAAGCCTTCATTCTGGCTGATGTGGCGCGTGGCTTTGCGGGTGATGTGCTTCATCGAGCCACCTCCGCGGGTTCGGTTTCGTTCATCGTGCGAACCGAGCCTTCGCTGTCGGCAACCAAGCCGACGGCGGTGTCGATCATGGAGCGCGTTGTCAGTTCGGTGCAGCACCACAAAGCGGCATTGCCTAGCTCGGGATAGAACTTCTTCAGCGGCAGACCGCCGACGATTTTGTGTCCCAGCAGCCGCGAGTTGATGGCGTAAGGATCTTCGCTAGTCTGGATCACGAACTCGTTGAATCGCGGAGCACCTGCGAATAGCACTTTCGCATGTTTACTGAACTGGTCGGCTGCATACGCGGTCTTCGCCAGGTTCTGTTTTGCCAGTTCTCGCAAGCCGACTTTTCCGTAAACGGTCATGAAGATGTTGACCATGAGCGCGACCAGCGCCTGGTTGGTGCAAATATTTGAAGTCGCTTTCTCGCGCCGAATGTGCTGCTCGCGCGTGGCCAGCGTCAGCACGAATCCGCGCTTGCCGTTCTTGTCGACCGTCTGACCGGCGAGGCGTCCGGGCATTTGCCTTACGAATTTTTCTTTGGTGGCAAGCACGCCGCAGTAAGGACCGCCGAATCCCACCGGCACTCCGAACGACTGTGCTTCCATGGCCACGATGTCGGCCGAGCGCGGAGGCTCAACAATCCCGAGCGACACCGCTTCGGCGATCGAAACAATCAGCAATGCTCCGCGTTTGTGCGCGATCGCGGCAATGGCTTCGACGTCTTCAATTGTCCCGAAGAAATTCGGCGACTGAATCAGGACACACGCCGTATCGTCGTCCACCGCCTTCTCGAGTTCCTTCAGATCGATCTGTCCCGCGGCCGTGAACGAGACTAACTTCTGCGGAATCTCCTGGTGCGTCGCATAGGTGTGGAGCACTTCCCGATACTCGGGATGCAGGTTGCGCGCGATCACCGCCGAGCGCCTTCCCGTAACCCGGACCGCCATCATGACGGCTTCAGCCGCGGCGGTCGAGCCGTCATACATCGAAGCATTCGCCAGGTCCATGCCGGTAAGTTCCGAGATCATGGTCTGGAACTCGAAGATGGCCTGCAGCGTTCCCTGCGCAAACTCCGCCTGGTACGGGGTGTAGGACGTCAGGAACTCGCCGCGTTGCACCAGCGCGTCAATCACCACGGGCCGGTAATGGGAGTAAGCTCCGGCTCCGAGAAAACTGGTGTAGCCTTCGCCGTTTTCTTTTCCCCGTTGCTTGAACCAGTCCACGATTTCCGACTCGGCCATTTGCCGAGGGACCGCGAGATCGCGCGTCACCCGATACTCGGCCGGGATCGGAGAGAAAAGCTCATCCACGGAACGGATCCCGATCGCCTTCAGCATGGCGGCGCGATCCGCGGGAGATTTAGGCAGATATCTCATGGGAACCTGTATTTGATGCGGGATCAGACCGTTTCGATTGTCGCACGGGGCGATTGCGGAGGACTCGGCGATTGCAGAGGTCGGAGGTCAGATTGCAGAGGTAAAAGCCTCCGCTTCCGACGAAATTGGCGGAAACCGAGGCTTTTACCTCAGCAATCTCACCTCTAACCTCTGACCTGTTTTTCAGTGTCCTGCCTCTTCGCTCACAAACTTCTCGTAGTCCGCCGCCGAAAGCAGCGTGTTCAACTCCGCCGGATCCTTTAGTTTGATCTTGAGCATCCAGGCCGCGTGCGCATCCTTGTTGACTTGCTCCGGGGCCGTCGCCAGAGCTTCGTTCACGGCTGTGACGGTCCCCGACACGGGCGCGTAAAGATCGGAGACAGCTTTTACTGACTCTACCGTGCCGAAGGTCTTACCGGCGGCGAGTTCCGTCCCCGGCTTGGGCAGTTCGACAAACACGATATCTCCGAGCGAGTCCTGAGCATAAATGGTGATGCCCATCGTGCCATCGGGGGTGATCCACTCATGTTCCTTCGTATATTTGCGGTCAGTTGGATAAGGCATTTGTCGCTTCGCTCCTGTCGGTTCCCTGGCTTCTAGTTAGTAGCGCCGGCATCTTGCCGGCCAACGCCGGACAGCCGCCGGCACGGCGGCGCTACGATTTCTTCGGACGCTTATAAAACGGCGTAGGCACGACCTGCGCTTTCACGGCCTGTCCGCGGATTTCGACTTGCAGCGTGTTCCCAATCGCACCCTGCGCGGGAGGGACGTACGCCAATGCAATATTTTTTTTAAGGAAGGGCGCGGGTGATCCGCTCGTGACGTAACCAATCTCGCGGCCGCCGGCGTCGAGAACTTTGTATTCGTCGCGGGCAATCCCTCGATCGACCATCTCGAGACCGATCAGAGTTTTCGTCAGGCCTTCAGCTTTGGCCTTCTGGAGCGCGGCGTGCCCAATAAAATCCGGCTTCTCCATTTTGCAGAAACGATCCAGCCCCGCTTCCCACACATTGATCGTGTCGGAGATTTCGTGTCCGTAGAGAGACAGACTGCCTTCGAGACGCAGCGTGTTGCGCGCACCCAGGCCGCAAGGCACGACGCCAAATTCCTTGCCCGCATCGAGAATCGCGTACCAGACCCGCGCGCCGGTCTCTTCGTCTGGTGGAATGTAGATCTCGAATCCGTCTTCCGCCGTATAACCCGTGCGGCCCATCAGGATATTTTTCATCCCGCATAAAGTCCCACGCGTCACCCAGTAGAATTTCACCGTGCTCAGGTCGGCATCGGTGAGCTTTTGCAGCACGTCCACCGCTTTCGGGCCCTGAATTGCAATCTGCGTGAAATCGTCGGAGAGATGCTCAACCTTGCAGTCAAATTGCCGCGTGTTGTCGCGCACCCAATTGAAATCTTTCTCTCGCGTGCCCGCGTTAATCACGAGCAGGTACTCGTCGTCCCCCAGACGGTGCACGATCACATCGTCAACGAAAGTCCCTTGCGGATAGAGCAACGCCGAATATTGCGCCTGCCCAACCGCGAGCCGGGATGCGTCATTCATCGAAATATGCTGCACGGCAGCCAGCGCTTCGCGTCCAGCCAGGCGTATATCCCCCATGTGGCTGACGTCAAAAATGCCGACGCCCGTCCGCACCGCCATATGCTCGGCGATGACGCCGCAGCCGATTGACGAAGGGTATTCGACCGGCATGTCCCAGCCATTGAAGTCGACCATCTTCGCGCCCATCTGGCGATGGACGGCGTTCAAGGCGGTCTTGCGGACGGTCGGCGGAGTTTCCACGACGGACAAGAAGAACCTCGTTAAGACATCTCTCGGACAGTGGCTGGGCTGCCGGGATTGGAACTGATTAAGTTAACATAACGGGTGGAAAATTTAGGGCAGGTGTCGGGCCCGTAGTGGTGCAATTTGCGAAACCGTTAACCACCAAGGCCACCAAGGTACACGAAGGAAATATCTAAGGCCAAAAGCCTTCGTGATCCTCCGTGCCCTCGGTGGTTCAGGATTTCATCGCTCCGTGGAAAATTTAGGGCAGGTGTTGAGCCCGTAGTGGTGCAATTTGCGAAACCGTTAAACCACCAAGGCCACCAAGGTACACGAAGGAAATATCTAAGGCCGAAAGCCTTCGTGATCCTCCGTGCCCTTGGTGGTTCAGGATTTCGTCGCTCCGTGGAAGTCGGGCCCGTAGTGGTGCAATTTGCGAAACCGTTAACCACCAAGGCCACCAAGGTACACGAAGGAAATATCTAAGGCCAAAAGCCTTCGTGATCCTCCGTGCCCTCAGTGGTTCAGGATTTCATCGCTCTCCATTGTGAAACTGCACCACTACCGTCGAGCCACGTGTACGATTGCGGCCCGCAAACAGCAGGTCCTTCACTCCGCTCAAAATGACAATTTTTTCCTGCTGCCACCTGATACATGGCCTTGTGACTTCGGTTACGTTCCTTCCCTGTCCCCGGCGCACTAGACTTGGAGTATGTCCGCGAAACCAGGCTTAAGCCGCATCGTCTGTGCTCAGTGCGAACGGCCTGAAGCAAGTTGCTGGTGCGAAAAGTTCTGCGTATTTTGCCAGTCCCAGCTTGAGGTGCGTCTCTGCACCGACGGCCTTATGTACTGCGAAGCCTGCCGCTCGGCTTGCGACTACAAACTGGCGAACTGACGCCGCGCCATCCGCCTCTCACTTTTTTCCCGCGCAGGATTTCACATCCCTTCGACAGTTTCACATCCGATCCACTTCACTCTGGGCAAACCAGATCCTCTAAACAACGCGCCTCAGATCACTACTGCTTCCTTGTACTCCCCGTAAACCCTTCGCATCGCGTCTGAGATTTCACCCACCGTGGCATTCGCTTCGACCGCCGCCAGAATCCGCGGCATCAGATTCTCTCCCGAGCGCGCCGTGTCTTCGACGGCCCGAAGGGCGGCTTGCCAGGTGTCGGGATCGCGCCGGGCACGCAGCGCACGCAGGCGCTCGACCTGCTTGGGCTCGAGCGCCGGATCAATGCGCTGGATCGGCACCGCCTTCTCGTCTTCGGTCTGCACCTGGAAGCGGTTCACGCCCACTACCACCGCCTCCAGTCGATCGACAGCCTGCTGATATTCGTAGGCCGCGTTCTGGATCTCCTGTTGCACGTAGCCGCGTTCAATGGCTTTGAGCATGCCGCCCATGGCTTCGATCTTTTCCAGATAAGTATCGGCGCGCCGCTCGATTTCACTGGTCAGCGATTCGATGTAATACGATCCCGCCAGCGGATCGACCGTCTGCGGCGCGCCCGATTCGAACGCGATCACTTGCTGCGTGCGGAGCGCGATCCTCGCGGACGCCTCGGTCGGCAGCGCCAGCGCTTCATCAAAGGAATTGGTGTGCAGAGACTGGGTTCCGCCGAGCACGGCCGCCATTGCCTGAATCGCCGTCCGCACAATGTTGTTTTCCGGCTGCTGCGCCGTCAGCGTGGAACCGGCGGTCTGAGCGTGGAAGCGCAGCATCCACGATTTCGGATTCTTTGCCTGGAAGCGCTCGCGCATGATCTTCGCCCACATGCGGCGAGCGGCGCGAAACTTCGCAACCTCCTCCAGAAAATTGTTGTGCGCGTTGAAAAAGAAGGAAAGCCGGGGCGCGAACTTGTCGACATCGAGGCCCGCGCGCACGGCCGCTTCCACATAGGCGATGCCGTTGCCGAGAGAGAAGGCCACTTCCTGCACGGCGGTCGATCCCGCCTCGCGCATGTGATAGCCCGAGATTGAAATCGTGTTCCACTCCGGCACATTCTCATTCGCCCAGGCAAAAACGTCGGTGATGATGCGCATCGCCTGCTGCGGCGGATAGATATAGGTTCCGCGCGCGATGTATTCCTTGAGCACATCGTTCTGCACCGTGCCGGAGAGTTTGCGCACGTCCCTATTCTGCCGCCGCGCCACGGCCACATAGAGCGCGAGCAGAATGGACGCCGTGGCATTGATGGTCATCGAGGTAGAAATCGCGGTGAGGTCAATGCCATCGAACAAGCGCTGCATATCTTCGATGGAATCGATGGCGACACCGACTTTGCCGACTTCGCCCACGGCCAGTGGATGGTCGGAATCGAGCCCAATCTGCGTTGGCAAATCGAAGGCCACCGACAGTCCCGTAGTCCCATTCGCGAGCAGATACTTGTAGCGCTTATTCGACTCCTCGGCATCGCCCATGCCCGCGTACTGCCGCATCGTCCACAGGCGGCCGCGATACATGGTGGCCTGCACCCCGCGCGTATAAGGAAATTCCCCGGGATAACCGACGTCGCGGTCGTAATCCCACGCTGCAAGATCGGCAAGCGTGTATAGGGGACGTACCGGGATGTGAGGAGACGCCTTTTCCTCCGGGGCGCGGACGGTTCGCCTGGGTGCGGATTCCCGTGTCTTCAAATCTGTCATTTGTCCTGCCCCTGTTCCTGGAGCACAGCGAAGCAGCTCTCAGCCTTTTCTCTTAACCCGCCAGAACGAGCTTACGCCGAACCAGGCAAACGAAACCGTGAAGCATATGGCAAGCAGCAGGCGCCCCGGTCCGGTGGCGTGGCCGGACTGGTACTTGCCATACTCGCGCAGACCGGCCACCACGCCCACCCCGGCAATCGCCAGGAAGGTGAATCCGGTCACCTCCAGCCAGAGTTGGTGCAGTACCCGCCGGTAAGAATGTGCAGTCGCACGGATGCCCGCCAGCATGGCTCGGCCCGTGCGACTGCGCTGCAACATGTTGACGGCCGCACGATAGATCAGCTTGATTTTTCTCACGAATTTTTGTCGATCATTAATTTAGTGCCGCGATTTACGAAACCGTGAACCACCAAGGCCACAAAGGTCCACAAAGGAAAACGTTGCCCCCCGAATCCTTCGTGATACTTCGTGCCCTTGGTGGTTAAGCGCTTCTGCCGCGAGCTCACAAATCTGAGCCATAACCACTCTACTAAAGTCGATTTTAGCAGCGGCCGGGCGTACAATGAGGTAGGCGGCATCATAGCGGTTTGTGATGTCCCCATCAGCGGCGTCCGATTCCAGGGGGATTCGTGGATCAGCAACTGAAGCAGCTCATGAAAGAACTCGGGGAGGCGATCAACGAGTCTCTATCCGATTCCGAATCGATCGCCGAAGTGGTTGCCCGCATCAAGGAAGGCGGCTACGACATCTTCCTCGTTCTTGAAGCCACTATCGGGGTCAGCAAGCAAGGCGAACACACGACCGACAAGACTTCTCTGGTCTCCACGCTGAGCACCAATGCCGAACTCAAGATCAGCGATCAGGATCTGAAATTTCTCAAGTCGCTGCGCATCAAGATCGATGCGGAAGAGTCTGAGGACGAGTAAAGCGAGTCTGATTAGCGACTTCCGGACCGAACTTCCGAGCCATGCATGACCGGTGTCCTTCATTTCCTCTGCCTCTTTGGGAGCTTCGCCGGCTCGGACAAGGACCCCAAGTTGCACTCGGTGGACGAGAATCTGGTGACGGAAGTCCGGGCAAAATCTTCCGATTTGCCAAAAAAAATTCCCATTCCCGAATAGGAAAAACCTTGCAGGTGAGATGTTTTGGTCTGTTAGAATAGATTTACCCCCAACTAAGTGGCGGCTTAGCAGCATCTTAAGTGTGAAGAGCGTTCGCGGAAAACGGCCTTCGGCGTGCACTTCACGGTTTGAAAGTGTCATTCCCCGGCCCATCCCCCGCGGTCTCTAAAGTGCTAGTCGTGGATTAACAGCTTTAAATGATTAGCGCCAGGCAGTTAGTACTTGAGGTGCCGAACATGAGTTTCCAGGCTTCACAATTAACGCTTGGGCTTCTTCCTGAGCATCGCACGCGGTGGGGGAAGTTCGTGCTGAGTTATGGCGTACAGTCGTTGATCGTGGCTTTCTGTTTGATTGCCGCAATTATGTATCCCGATGTTCTTGAGCCTCGGGAGCGCGACTACCACTTCGTCAGCCTGGTCAGCACTCCGCCGCCGACGCCACAGGCTCCGGCGCCGGTGAGAAATTTTCCCGTTCCAAAAATCGTGGAACCGGTAACGCCGCGGCCCGAAGCCATGCGGGTTCCCCCCGAATTGGTCCAGAAGAAACCGCCCGTTCCTGAGGAACAGGCGCCCAAGGTAACGCTGGCTGCCAAGAAGGAAGAGCTGCCCGAAATAAAGCCACAGATCCCGCGGCCGCCGGTGAAGACGAATGTGTTCTCCACCGGAAGCTCGGCTACGCCGACCATGGCGGCGGCGCCGGCCAAAGTACAAACGGGAGGCTTCGGCGATCCGAATGGCGTGACCGCGTCGGATCCGAAAGGCCATCCGATAACGATCGCCCAGGCGGGCTCGTTTGATATGCCGGCGGGTCCAGGTTACGGCAACGGCACCGGCGGAGCGAAGGGCGCGCGCGGGGTGGTGGCAAGCACTGGATTTGGCAGCGGCGTCGCTACCGGCGACGGCTCC
>Ga0302326_10030071_pt1 | contig 10879 bp, 7 predicted proteins | sample Palsa_T0_3_FD_202264 | JGI IMG/M metagenome (GOLD analysis project Ga0302326, IMG submission 202264) | Peat permafrost microbial communities from Stordalen Mire near Abisko, Sweden - Palsa_T0_3 | ecosystem: Environmental > Terrestrial > Soil > Palsa > Peat permafrost | place: Sweden: Abisko...
GGTAGTGCCCAAGGAGGCCGCCGACGGCAAGTTCAGTGCGGCGAGCTTCGCCGGAATCGACTCGTGGCTGCGCTGGCTGCCGCCTGGCCTGGCCGCGCACGCGATCCAGGACGCCTCCGACGGGCATGCAGGCACCGCGTTCCTGCGCCTGGCGCTGCTGGCCGCCATCATCGTCGTGCTGGCCGGGCTCTGGATCTCCTCGCTCAGCCGTGCCCTGGTCACCGCGGACACCACCACCCAGTCATCACGGGTGCACAGCACAGCGCTGCCGCTGGCCCGGTACGGCCTGCGCGGCGCGGTGACCGCCCGGGTCTGGATCTACCAGCGCCGCGACCCCACGTCGCTCGTCTTCTGGGCGATGACCGCGGTCATCATGGCCGCCGTGTCGGCCCGGGCCCTCATCGGCCCGGACGGGCATCCGGCCTTCGTCATGGGCAGCGCGGTCATCGGCGCCGGGTTCGTCGGCTACTTCCACGCCAACGCGGCCGGGTATACCGGGCCGCCGTTCGTCCTGGAGGCGATGGCCCTGACCGGCCGCCGCGAGCTACGGGCCTACTTCGCCGGCCAGAACATCGCGCTGGCGGTGATCGCGGTACCGCTGGTTACCGCCGTCTCGTTCGGCCTCGCCGCCGTGATCGGGAAGCCCGGGTTCGGGCTGCTGGGTACGGCCATCGGTTTCGCCGCCATCGGCGCGGCCCTGGCCCTGGCCAACATCTTCACGGTCGTGGCGCCCTACCCGATGGAGAAACGAGGCGGGAACCCCATGCGCCAGGCCGCGTCGGGATACACGGCCTACGGGGCCCTCGGCGTTTTCGGCAGCGTGGGCGGCACCGCCATCGCGGTCATCCCGCTCATCTTCGCCATCGTGCTCAGCAACGCCGATCCGGCCGCCATCCGGATGCCGGTACTGCTGGTGTGCGGCGCCGTCTACGGCTTCGCGCTGGCGCTGGCCGGCGTGCGGATCGCGGCCGAAGCGGCCGAGCGCAAGATGCCCGAGCTCGCCCAGATCGCTATCCGCAGCAAGCTGTAGCGGGCCCGGAGTGGTCAGCCGCCGAAGCGCGGCGGCTGGCCGGTGACCTCGAGTACGGACATCCACAGGTCGCCGTCCGGGTCGACCAGGTTGCGGCTGCCGGTAGCCAGGGAGATCGGCAGGTGCACGAACCGGCCGTGCCAGCGGCCTACCACCATCGCCGTGCGGCCCGCCATCGCGGCGTGGCCGGCGGCCTGGGCGAGCCGCAGGCAGAAGACCGCATCGTAGGCGTTGGCCGGGACGCCGCGGATCGCGTAGCCCGGATCAAAATAGCGCAGGCTGAGCGGCGTCCCGGCCGCCGCGAAGTCGTCGATGATCCGCTCGCGCAGCAGCGCTCCCATGTCGGCCAGCCGGACGTTGCCCGACGCGTCGCGGTCCCCGGCGCGGGCGAAAAGATCCTGGCCGGCGCCCTCGGCCACCACAATGACCGCGTGCCCGCGCTGCCGCACCCGGCCGCGCAGCCAGGCCAGGAACCCGTCCGGGCCGTCGAGGTTTACCGGCACCTCGGGAATGAGGACGCAGTCGGCGTCGTAATTCGCGAGCGCCGCGTAGCAGGCGATGAATCCCGAGTGCCGGCCCATCACCTTGACCAAGCCGACGCCGCGTCGGCGATCTCCTGCGCGCCGCGCAGCGAGCCGTCCCCGCCGACGACGAACAGCGCCGAGATCCCCAGCGGATGTCGGTGACGCCGTAGTTCTCCGACAGCCCGAGCACCAGGCCGCGGATCACGTTGTTCAGGCCCGGGCACAGGCCTCCGCACGTCACGATGCCGACCCGGGTACGGGCCGGGTCGAAGTAGATGTACTCCCGCGGTCCGCCGGGCTCAAGCGACGGCATCTCACTCACCAGGCCCCCGCGCGCGGCCGCCATCGCGGCCGTATCGTCGAGCAGGACCCGGTCGGTCTCGTGAACATAATGCGGAGAGCTAGCGCGACCGCGCAGCAGCCGGGCCATCGGCGAAACGACCCCCGGCTCGCCCAGCCGGTCCACCGTCAGGTCGGCGGCACCGATCGATAGCGGATCACCAGTACTCACCATGTGCCCTGCCATGCCCCGCCGCCTAGTCGACCAGTGCCACAAAAGGTATAGACCAATCCTAGAACCTGGAAACCCTTTTTGGTCGATGCCAGAGCAAAATTCACGCACTCTTAACGGTCATGTTCGCGCTCGCCGGTTGCCTTACCTACCTTGTATTGGTGAGCGAACCCGTCGACGCTATGCTGACCGAGCTGACCACCGAAGCCGCGGTGCTGCGCGTGTACCGCCAGGCGTTTGCCGTGCTGGCCCGCGAAGCCGGGGCGATGATCCTGGACGCCGGCCTGATCGACGTCGACGAGGCGATCCTGGAGGCGTTCGCGGCGGCGGGCAGCGAGGGGCTGACGGCCGCCGAGGTGGTCGCCGCGTGCCATCGGTTCGGCGTCACCGTGGTGGAGCGGCGACTCGGCGTGCTCCGCGACTACCGGGCGATCACCAAGGTGGTCGACCGGCCGAACGAGCAGCACTACCGGGCGGCGTTCGCCCCGTACATCATGCTGCTGTTCCTGCGGCGGCTGGCCGAGCGGGGCGGCCAATCGGAATTGCATCAGCTGCTGACGCTCGAGCAGCTGAACGTCAGCCATCACGATGCGGTGGCCGACGACGGCCGGGCGTCCGTGGGCCGGCTGACCAAGGTGTTCCGGCTGCTGGCCAACGAGCTGACCAGCCTCGTCCAGCGTGGTGCCGCGGAGGCGCTGCGGGAGAACGCTCAGCTGCTGTGGGGAAACCGGTCGCTGATCGTCCAGGCGGAAGAAGTGCACGCGGTGGTGCTGGGCCGCTGGCCGAGCCTGGGGCCGCCGTGCGCGTCGCTGCGTACCTCGCTGGCCGCCTACGGCGACGCGATCGAGGCGGCCGCGGGCCGGCTGATCGAGCAAGCGGGCACGACCCGCGCCCTGGGTTTCCTGCCGGCCGAGACGTGGGTCAGCTTCGCCCGTCGCTCGGATGCGCAGACCCTGGCCACGGTGCTTGACTCGTTCGTCTTCGATGCCCCGGCGCCCTGGCTGTCACCGCAGGCGCTCGCCGAGGCCGTAGAATCAGCGCGCCCGGCCGGCGGCACCCGGTCCCGCCCGCCGCGGCCCGATGACCGCCAGGACCTCGCCGAGAAAGAACTCATGCCGACCGATGACGCCGCCGAACTGCGGGCCGCAGCGATGAGGCTGCTGGGTGACCGCGGCGCGGTCAGCGTGGCCGAACTGCTCGACGAGGCCGGCGACTGGCCAACCGGCCGCAGGCTGGTCGGTGAGATGATCGCCATCCACCATCACCCGGAGCTGCCGTTCGAGCTGCGCTGGGATGACGGCTTGCGCATCGATGCGGAAGCGTTCCCTTCGTGGGTTTCCGACGGCTGGTTCAGGCGGCTGCCGCAGTGAACCAGACCGACACGGCGCTGTGGTGGGCCCGGGCCCGGGCGGCCGGGCCGCAGCGCATCCCGCCGGGCGGCCCAGCCCCCGCGGGCATGCTGCGGCTGGCTGAGCCCGACGGTTCGGGCACCTGGCTGCTACCGGTGCTCCCGGACAACGCCAGTGCGGCGGTGCTGGACGAACTGGGACTGCCCGGCCACATCCTGGAGCATCCGAACGACACCGCCCGCGTCCTGGCCGCCTGCGTGCGGTGCTGCTGGACGGACCCGGCCGGCCCGCTGTGGCCCGGCGCAGCCGCGCCATGGGAGCAGGTGGCGGCGGCGTTCACGGCTATCGTTATCCGCGACGAGGCGGTCTCGCACCGCGCGCTGCTGGCGGGAGTGCGCCGGCTGGCCAGGTCCGGCTGGCTGCTCTGGGACGAGGGGGCGCCGGTGATCCGGCTCGGGCCGCGGGTCGCGGCATGGAACGCGGCGCAGCTCAGCACGTTGCGGGAGATGTACCGGTCGATGCCCGCCGCCGGACTCTCGGCATGACCACGCTGACCGGGATGAACCCGGTGTTCGAGCCGGTGCTGGCCGAACTGAGCGAACGCCACCGTGACGAGGTCCTTTCGGCCTTCGCCGCGGTGGAGCACAGTCCCGAACCGGTCCCGGAGGGACAGCTGCTGGCGCTGCGCGACGCCACCTTGCGGCGCAGCCTGGACGAGCTGCTGCACCGGGTCGGCCGGACCCTGGTCCCGGTCGGAACGTCCTGGACGTCGGGCTACCGGGACGACGTCGCCGCCGAGCTGGCCCGGGCCGGCTGGCATAGTCTGCCCGCGATCGACCGGGCGGTGCTTGTCCTGGTGCTGATCCATTCGGTGGCGATCCCGCGCAGCCGCGGCGCGCTGTCGGGCGACACGTGGACATCAGGCCAGCCGACCATGGCCAGCGAACTGCTGGAGGCCAGCCGGCTCCAGCCCACCGAGGTGCGGATCGCGCTCGGCCATCTGCGCGCGGCCGGCCTGGTGCAGCTGGCGCCGCAACGGGCCGGGACCGGACAGAGCGCGGCCTACGTCCCCGGCCCGCAACTGCACCGCCTCAGCGCGGCGGCCCGGCGGCGGCTGCAAGAAGAGCTGATCCTGGCCGCGGCACCCGGTAGCCCGGTGGCCGCGGCGATCCGGGCCCGGCGCGGCCGGCCGGGAGCGGCATGAGCGCCGGGAGCGGTATTCACGACATCGTCGGTGCCCGGGTCCTGGTCGGCACCCAGCTGGTGGACATCTCGCGGCTGTCCACGCACCCGATGCCGATGATCAGCCAGGGCCTGATCACGGTGGCCGGGCAGGGCCCGAAAGACTCCAACGGCGCCGGGAAGTCCTCCTTCATCGCCGGGCTGAGCCTGCTGCACGCCGACGACCAGTGGAAGCTGGCCAGCGGCGCCGCCGGGGCCGCCGACCTGCTGTTCACCGCCGAGCTGGCCGCGCAGGAGACGCGCTACGCCAACGCCGATCACGGCTACATCATCGGGGTGTTCGCCGCACCTGAAGCAAGCACCGTCACCGAGCTGGCCGAAAGCGCCCTGACGGTCTGGCTCCGGATCAACCGCAAGGCGCCCTACCTCGACCTGCGCTGGCGTGACGGCCTGTACCTGGCCTACGGGACGACGGAGGCGCAGCGCGCGGCCCGGGTCGACGAGATGTGGCAGTTGATGCCGTTCAGCAACGGGCGGACGGACTTCCACGCCAGCAGGCTCTCGGCCGTGCTGTTCGGCGGCACCGCGCGGTGCGTGTCCTTCCTGTCGACCTCGGTGCGCTCCAGCCCGACCCCCAACCTGCTGGCCCAGCCGCTCAACGACCTGAGCGCGGCGCGGATCTTCGACGCGATCGCCAACCTCACCGGCCTGGACCGCGAACTCGAGCAGGAACAGGCCCTGCGCAGCAAGGAACACGCGCACCGGGTCGAAGTCCTCGACGCCGAGCGTGACCTGGAGACCTGGCTGCGCGAGATCGCGATCGTCGAGGCCGGGATCGCGCAGCGCCGTAGGGCACGTGATCAACTGGGCACCTCCCGGGCGGCGTGGCAGAACCGCTGTGCCCGCCACCTCGTCGACGGCCTTGAGCGCGCCGATCAGATTCGTTCGGACCTCGGCGCCCTCGATGAGCGAGCCGAGCGGTTGAGCGGCGAGCTTCGAGAAGTTGATGCGCAGATCGACACGTTGAGCGACGACGTGGAGTTTGCTCGCCGCCTCGCGGACACCACGAGGCGCCGCCAGGAGCTCTCCGGCCGCGATAAGGACCTGGACACCAGTCACCAGCTCATAGTTCACCAGCTTGACGACCTATCCGGCCAGCACCGTCAGCTTCTCGAGCTGGCCAGGGCCGCGGACGGACGGAATCAAGAGGTCGCCGCGCAGGAACGGGAAATAGCAAAGGAGAAGCTCGAACGGGCCCTGGCCGGTAAAGGCGCGGCCGAAGCTGACGAGCAGCGAGCCCGTGAACTCCGCGACGCGACCGAATCCGGCCAGGACCTGGCGACGGACCAGTTGCGTATCCTGGAAAAGGCCGACCTGCCTGCAGCCGCACTGCTGGACGTCGTTCAGCTAGCGGACACCCAGCGCGCCGCGTGGGAGCCCGGGCTTGCTCTTTACCGGGGCGCCGTAGTCGTCCACCGCGATCAGGGTGCGAAAGCCCGCGACCTGCTGGCCAGCCTGCCCGGTTCGACATTGGTCCTTGCCGACCGGCCTGGTTCGACGTTGGTGCTTGCCGATAAACTCACGTCGGCCGCGGCCGAGCAGCCAGACCTGCCTGCGAGCGCCGATCCGCGTTTCGACTTGGCCGTCTTCCTCACTGCGGTCGGACACCGAGCTGATGGCGCCGCTACGCTGACGGACGCGGCGGCAGGCGTCATAGTGCTCGGCGGTTTTACTGACCCGCTGACTGGCCGGGCCGCCCGCATCGCCGCCGCTCGCCACGACCATACGGAGAAAGTCCGGCTGCTCAACGAAGCCGAGGCCCGGCTAAAGGCCGCGCGGAAGGTCCTCAGCCGAGCAGAAGATCGGGTACGCGCGGCCGAAGCCGCCGAGCAAGTGAGCCACGTTAATGCGGAAATAGCTCGGCTGCGCAAGGAGAACGAGGCCACGCTGGAGCAGCGTGAAGCGCTCCGGCCAGCGCTGGCGACGGCTGAAGACGAATACGGGAAGGCGCTCGGCGCAGCGCATGCCCGTGACGAGACGCTGGTCAACCTGCGGGGCAAACGTACCCGCCTGCACGCCAGCCAGCGACTGGCTGAGGACGACAAGGCGAGACTTACCAGCGAACGCGATGACATGAACCTGATCGGACGCCAGGCCGACTGGGGAGAGAGCGATGAGGCGGCCCGCCGTCACCTGCTCGCGCTTGATGACAGCCAGCAGCGGCGCAGCATCATCGAATGGAACGAGGAGGCATGCCAGGCTCTCAACGATGCCGTTCGGCTCTGCTTCCCTGACGGTATGCCCGCCGAGGAAATGCCCGCCGAGATTCGTGAGCTGCTCATTGAGCAACGCTGGCAGCGAGGTGGATTGGACGTCCGGGTCAGGCTCACTCCCGCATTGCTAAGGGCACTGCGGACACACCTGAACCTCAGCGAGCAGCACGACAGCTACCAGCAGGCGCAGATCAGCAACCAGCGGGCCGACCGTCAGGCTGACCTGGCCACCGCGCATCTGGGACTAACCGAGGCAGAGCAGACATCCCATGCGCACCGGGCTTCCCTGGCGCTGGGGATCAAGAACACTCTCAGCCAGGTAGCGCAGGCCTTCGATGAACTCGACCAGGCTTACGGCGGGTATGGCGCCGGCCTGGACTACCCTGAGCCGGAGCCGCCCGCCGAACCGGACCGGCCCTGGCAATGGACCGTCGCGCCCAAATGGCGGCGGGCCGAAGGCCAGCGCATGGGCAGCTACGACCTGAAGGCAAATACCGCCCAGATCGACGAGAAGGCCGCCAAGCTGGTCTGCGCGGCGGCGCTCGCCGCCGGCGGCGAGCGTCCGCTGGTACTGATCTTGGACGAACTCGGCCGTAACCTGGGCAAGCAGCATCGGCGGGAGGCCGTGGCACTATTCGAGCGGATCGGCCGGGACCGCAACATCACGGTCATCGGCGCGCTCCAGGATGACATGGAGCGCTATGCGCTCGAGGCTTCCGGGCTGTATATCAAGCTGCGGCGGAGCTCGGATGCGATTGCCTATAACGAACCGCCGGTCGTCGTCGGAGACGAAGCGAGCCGCGGCCGGGTAGAGCTGCTGGCGGATTGGCTGTCTTCCTACCGGCCCGCGGCGGCGCCGGATCTGGAGCAAGGCAGCGACCCCGACGACCCGCTGATGGATTTCGGCTAGACGATCCGTGTCCCAGACGCACGAGTTCCCGCTACGCGACCACCCTGGAGTACCTGACGGCCTGGTCGCCTACGCCCAGCCAACCCACGATGACGGCACCTTCGATAATGACCGCGCGGGCCGTCCCAAGGTCAGGCGCGTTCAGTTGCGCACCGATGCGGTGGCGCATCCGCAGCGGCCGGATGGGCTGCTTACCGATGCCGACTGGCGTTGGGCCACCAGCGCTATCCGTCGCTGGACCACAATCGGGGCACGCTTCGGTGATCGCGCGGAAGACATCGCACTGGCACTGGCCCGTGCTGGATGCGTGGCACTCGACCACGATTACCGGTCCGGCCGGATCAGCAGTCCCCCACGAGGCTGGACGCCGCATCCGTCACTGGCAGCCGGGCAGGCAAGCGCTACGGCCGCCCGGCGCGACCGCCAGAGCCAGGTCGCCGCCCGCGCCGCCGAGCTCAGCAGCCAACTCGCGGCCGACTGGCCTGGAGTCGCGTCGGCACTAGCCATCCCCGCATCGGATCCGCGACTGATATGGCTGGTCCGGGCGGCGGACGACCTGGCTCAAGGCCGCAGGCACGATGGGGCCCGGGCTTTCGTGCAAGCCCACGTCTTCAACACCAAGGCACGAGAAGACCTGCCGCGCCTGCTCGCGGAGGCAGGCTTCGAACCCGACACGTGCCCGCTGCACCGTTCTTGACATCGGCACGGTCGAGCATGCTGCGGGGGATGCCTTCAGCCCTGGCAGCCTCGAGGTCATCGCTCGCCTGGCCCAGCGCCATGATGGCGTCGGCGACCTGGCCAGCGCGTGCCTGCGTCGCGGCTACGGTATTGAGCAGGAAGCGCCCGTCCGTAGCGCGCTACGCCGCTTGCTCTCGTGATCCGGTCATCCGCTGAGCGTCCGCCTGAACGAAGTCGGCCCCGCCGGGCGCAAGGCCGCTACCGTTCTGGATCTGCCGCAGCGCTTCAGCGACGGGCGCCTTGCCGACGCCGAAGTACGTGCGCTGCCCGATCAGGAGATGATCGGGCAGCCGGATGAACGCCAGCAGGTCGGGTTGAGGACGTCGGCGTGCGTGGTCAGCATCCCGTGCGGGCATCGGCGGAATCCTCGAGCCCGAACTGACGCGGAGCTGGGGTCAGCCAGCTGCGCACCGGATTCAGGGTGCAGCCGCGCAGGTAGCCACCGCCCCATTGATCGATTCCCGCGCTGAACGTCTCGGCGCCGGCGACGAGGCCATCGACATGAAGACGGGTACCCACGCCGTCCATCGGTACGCCGGGCGGCCGGACCGTCACCGTGCCGCCCGGCACGTCGGCGTCGAGGCCGAGCAGAGCCTGGATCAGCGCGCCCGCCACCGCGGCCGACCAGGCTTGCGGCCGGCAAGAAGCTGGATACGGGGTGGGCCACGGAGCGTCACCGATACCGGAGAACAGCTCGGGAAGACGCCAGCCGAAAGCGGCCGCAGCCGAGAGCAGGCCATCGGTCAGCGAGGCCGCGACCTGGCCGTGACCGCTGCGGAACAGGCCCCTGATCACGATGGCGGTGTCGTGGCTCCACACCGAACCGCAGTGGTAGCTCAGCGGGTTGTAGCCGCCATTGCGCGCGGACATCGTGCGCAGCCCGAAACCCGAGTTCATGTCGTGGCCGGCCAGCCGCGCGGCCACCGTGGCCTCCTGCGCCGACGTCAGCAGGCCGGTACCGAGGAGGTGACCGATGTTGCTGGTCAGCGAGTCGACCCGCTGCTTGTCCCGGTCCAGGGCGAGGGCCGGATAGTTGCCCCCGGCCACCCAGAACGACTGATGGAACGCTTCGGTGAGCCTGCCTGCCCACTCCCGCCACCGCTCCGCGCCGGGCTCGCCGAACGCGGCCAGCAGGTCCGCGCCGTGCTGTGCTGCCTCGTGCGCGTATCCCTGCACCTCGCACGGCGCGATCGGCGGCGAAGCGATGCGGCCGTCGGCGAAGCGAATCGCATCAGGGGAATCCTTCCATCCCTGATTGAACAACCCGTGTCCGCTCTGGTCGATGTACTCGAGCATGCCGTCGCCATCGGCATCCCCGTAGCCGCGCATCCACTCAAGCGCCGCCCGCAGGCTGGGCAGCAGCGCGCGTACCTGTTCCTCAGGCATTCCCCAGCGCCACGCGTCATGCAGCAGGCAGACCCACAGCGGGGTGGCGTCGATCGTGCCGTAGTAGAGCGAGCCGCCGCGCCGCAGCTCGTGCGGGATCTTACCGGGCTCCTCGGAAGTAGCCGGGTCGAGCCGCTGGCCCTGCAACGCGGCCAGCGTCCGAAGCGTGCCCGCGGCTAGCTGCCAGCCGAAGGGCAGCAGCAGGCGTGCCGCCCAGATACTGTCCCGGCCGAACAAGGTGAAGTACCACGGGGCGCCCGCGGCGAGGAAAACGTCGTCGCGGGCCTGCGGTACGGCCATCCGCAGCGCGTTCGCGTCGGCCAGCGACTGCTCGAGCAGCATGGACACCCTCGGGTCGTCGCCCACCGCGCGGACGCCCGCCACCGAGCCTGGCGGGGGCGCGATCACGATGGCAGAAGGATCCGTCATCGTCAGCCGCCAGCGGACCTCGCAGGTACCCCGGCCCGCCAGCCGCACCGGCCAGCGCAGGACGTTCCCCGTCGAGACCGAGGCGCCGGGTGCGGACAAGGTCACGCTCACCTGACCGGCCGGCCAGGTCAGGCCGTCGCCCTGCGGCCGGGCCGGCGCGGGGCCGGCGGCCACCCGGTTGGCGTTGATGTCGGACACGCCGGCCAGGTCCGCGGCGACGGTGAGCGCCAGCACCGTGCTGACCCCGGAATCCGCGTAGCACGTGAGCGTAATCCGCTCGCTGATCTCGCCGGGAGTGACGGTACGCTCGCGCTCCACCTGGACGGTCGCGTCCATGGTGTCATCGCCTAGCGTCCGCGCCGCCGACACGAACCTGGCGGTCCGCGCGTCAAGGAGCCCGCTGCTGATCGGCGTGGGCTCGTCGCCGCCAACCTCAAGGACCGCCTGGGACAGCACGCGGACATCGGCGTGCAGCACGCCCTGCGCGCCGTCGGCGCGGATTTGCCCGCTCGGCTCGCTGAGCGCCACCGTCGGCGCGCTCAGCACC
>Ga0302326_10030072_pt1 | contig 10879 bp, 10 predicted proteins | sample Palsa_T0_3_FD_202264 | JGI IMG/M metagenome (GOLD analysis project Ga0302326, IMG submission 202264) | Peat permafrost microbial communities from Stordalen Mire near Abisko, Sweden - Palsa_T0_3 | ecosystem: Environmental > Terrestrial > Soil > Palsa > Peat permafrost | place: Sweden: Abisko...
CGTTCCCGGCGTTCGGTGTCGGCTTCGGCGTCGGGCCGTTCCTGGGCTTCCCGACGTTGCCGACGTTCGCGGTCGGCCTGGAGGTCGGATCGTTCCTGGGCTTCCCGGCGTTCGCGGCGTTCGGTGTCGGCTCTGAGGTCGGATCGTTCGTGGGCTTCCCGGCGTTCCCGGCGCTCGTTGTCCGCTTTGACCTCGGATTGCTCCCGGGCCCAGCGCTCAGCGCCCAAGTCGGCCATATGAAGTCATCCCCAGAGCTGCCAGAAGGCGCTTGCGGTGCGGCGGGCCGCATGCTGCGCGCCTCAACCACATCACTTAAAGTGACAATATCATACGCTTAGTAGCCATGGGGCGGACGTGCTGCGGTCGTCAACGCCGGCCGGCAGACCTGGCTAGAGGCTGATCTCAGTGGGCCTGGACGAGGTACTCGATGCCGTCCAGGATGCGGTCGAGGCCGAAGATGAACTCGTCGTCCGGTCCGTCCGCCGCTTCGAAGACGCCGGCCGCGATGAACTTGGTGAGGGCCGGGAACCGCTGCGGATCGGTCAGCCTGGTGAGCATGCGAGGGTAGGCGGACATCCACTTGTCCGGGCTGAGGCCGGACGCCTGCATCGCGGCCGCGATGTCGGACTCGGTCGCGGCCAGGCTCCTGACGTAGCCGGACAGCAGCAGGATCACCGATGCCTTGCGGGCCTCGGCCAGCCGGGTGTCCTGCATGCAGGCCAGCGCGTGCTCGAACCAGGCCACCGCGTGGGGCATGATCGGCAGGCCGTCCAGCGGGATGCGGATCGCCCACGGGTGCCGCCTGATGCTGGCGCGCATCGCCCAGGCCCAGCGGGAAAGCCCGGACCGCCAGCCCTCCCCGTCCGCGACCGGATCCGGAGGCTCGCCCCAGGCGGCGTCGACCATCAGGGTCAGCAGTTCCTCCTTGGCCGACACGTGCCGGTACAAGGACATGGCCGCGGCGCCGAGTTCGGCGGCCACCCGCCCCATCGACACCGCGTCAAGCCCGTCGGCGTCCGCGACCCGCACCGCGGCGGCCACGATCCGCTCCAGGGTGAGGGCCGGCTTGGGTCCCTTGTGCGGTCGTTCGCGCACGCCCCAGGCCGCCGCGATGCCGTCCGGCAGAACTGATTCGTCTACGCCGCCCATCTCCCTCCCCTTCTCGGCCGCGCTTGACACCAGTCTATTACTGCGTATAGCTTACGCAAATAAGCGTATAACATACGCAGAAGATGATGAGAGGGACTAGGTCATGAGTGATGAGCTGGCGATCGAGGCGAGCGGGCTGGTGAAGTCCTACCGCGGCGTGCCGGTGCTGGCCGGCGTCGACCTGCGGGTCCCGCGCGGCAGCGTGTTCGCGCTGCTCGGGCCGAACGGGGCGGGCAAGACGACGACAGTCCGGATCCTGTCCACGCTGGCTGTCGCCGACGGCGGACGGGCGCGGGTGGCCGGCGGCGACGTCGTCCGCGACCGCCGGGAGGTCCGCCGCCGGATCAGCCTGACCGGGCAGTTCGCCGCGCTGGACGACGTGCAGACCGGCGAGGAGAACCTGCGGATGATGGGCCGGCTGTCCGGGCTGTCGCGGGCGGCGGCCCGGCAACGGGCGCACGCGCTGCTGCAGGAGTTTGAGCTGACCGCCGCCGGGCGGCGGCGGGTCGGCACCTACTCGGGCGGGATGCGCCGCCGGCTTGACCTGGCCGCGAGCCTGGTCGGCCACCCGTCAGTGATCTTCCTGGACGAGCCGTCGACCGGCCTTGACCCGCCGAGCCGCCAGCGGCTATGGCAGGTCATCGCGAACCTGGCCGCCTCGGGCGTGACCGTCTTCCTCACCACCCAGTACCTGGAGGAGGCCGACCGGCTGGCCGACCGGATCGCGGTCCTGGACACGGGTCACCTGGTCGCCGAGGGGACCGCCGCTGAGCTGAAGCAGCAGGTCACTGCCAGGCGGCTCGACCTGACCTGCCCGGACGCGATGGCCTTGGCGCAGATCAGCCGCCACCTGGGCGACCGCGCGGTGCACCTGGACCCGGCCGGCCTGACCGTCGGCGTAGCGACCGACGGCAGCGCCGCGCAGGTACGGGCCCTGCTGGACGAGGCCGACCCGGGCCGGTGCCTGATCGCGGATTTCGCCGTGCACGGCGCCACCCTCGACGACGTTTTCCTCACCCTCACCGGACACCCTCAGGAGGCCGCTCATGTCTGACGCCCTGACCATGGCCGGGCGCAGCCTGCGCCTTTCCGCCCGCAGCCCGGAAGCGCTGCTGACCGCGCTGTTCCTGCCCGTGATGCTGATGGTGGTGTTCGTCTACCTCTTCGGCGGAGCGGTCGACATCGGCACCAAATACGTCGACTACGTGGTACCCGGAGTCCTGCTGCTGTGCGCCGTGACCGGGGCCGGCACCACGGCGGTCACCGTGTGCCAGGACATGACCGGCGGCATCATCGACCGCTTCCGGTCCCTTGACGTGCCGGGCACCTCGGTGCTGGCCGGGCACGTGACCGCGAGCCTGCTCCGCAACGTGATCTCGACCGCGCTGGTCACCGCGGTCGCGTTCGGCATCGGGTTCCGGCCGCATTCCTCCGTGGCCGCCTTCGCCGCCGCGCTCGGCGTGCTGCTGTTGTTCGTCGCCGCGGTCTCCTGGCTGGCGGCCGCGTTCGGACTGCTGGTTTCCGCGCCCGAGGCGGCCAACTCGGCGATGTTCTTCCTGATGTTCTTCAGCTACGCGAGCAGCGCCTTCGTCCCCATCTGGACCATGCCGTGGTGGCTGCGCGGGTTCGCGCGCAACCAGCCGGCCACGCCCGTCACCGAGACCATCCGCGGCCTGCTGCTGCACCAGCCGGCCGACGTCCGGCTGGGGGCGGCGCTGGCCTGGTGCCTGGGCATCATGGCCGCATCGGTCGCCATCTGCGCCCTGCTGTACCGCAGGCGGACGGCCTGACCGCACGGGTGTGACTACAGATAGGTTAGATATGATTACTTTCTGACACCAGGGCGAAGGGGGATCCGTGGGACACGAAAACAGGGCTGCTCCGGCCGACCCGGGCGGTACCGATGAGACCACCGGGACCTGGGGCGATGCCCTGCGGGCCAGCGAGCAGCGGTTCGGCCGGGAGTTCGGCCGCGCGCCCTTCGGCCTGGTCACGGCCAGCCTCGGCGCCGGCTGGCGCTGGGCCGCTCTGGCGGTTAACGACACCTACTGCGAGCTGACCGGCTACCCGCGAGCGGAACTGGACGGCACGGACCTCTTGGGTTCCTTCCACCCCGAAGACCAGCCCGCGCTCGAGATCCTGATCGCCGGCGCCCAGACCGGCGCGACCGGCCAGATCGGGGCGGACGTGCGCCTGGTGCGCCGGGACGGCGAGCTCGTCTGGGTCCATCTGACCGGGTCGGTGATCTCACCGGCCGCTGGCGAGCCGTATCTCGCCATCTTCGTCGAGGACATCACCGCCGCCGAGCAGACGCGGGCCGAGCTCAAGCGGCTCCAGCGCGAGTTGCAGCGGTCGCGCCGGCTGGCGAGTCTGGGCCAGCTGGTGGGCGGAATCTCGCACGACTTCAGCAATTCGCTCACGGTGATCGCCAACTACGCGAGCCTGGTCCGTGATGAGGTGACGATCGCCGAGACGACGGAGAGCGCGGCCAAGTGGCGGCACGTCCGCTTGGACGTGGAGCAGATCGAAGAGGCCGCCGAACGGTCCAAGCGGCTGATAAAGCACCTGCAGGCGTTCACCAGGCGGGAAGAGACCGAGCCGATCCTCCTCGATCTCGGCCTGCTGATCAGCGACGCCACCGCGCTGCTGACCGAGGTGCTGGGCGAACATGTCCCCGTCGTCACCCGGCAGGCCGACGGACTGTGGCCGGTACAAGCCGATCCCGGGCTGCTCAAGCAGGCCATCGTCAACATCGCGCTGAACGCCAGGGACGCCATGCCGGGCGGCGGTCAGGTCACCATCGACGCGACGAATATCGACATGGATGATCTCCCGGCCGGTACCCCGGACATCACGGATCTCGCCGAACTGCTCCCCGGGCGCTATGTCGCGTTTCGCATCACCGACACCGGAACCGGCATGTCCGCCGCCACCGCCGAACGCGCCTTCGAACCCTTCTTCACGACTAAGGGCGGAGACCGGGCGGCCGGGCTCGGCCTGCCCGCGGTGCACAGGTTCGCCGCGCAGGTCGGCGGCAAGGCCTGGCTCCGATCTGAGCTGGGCCGCGGCACCACGATCACGGTGGTGCTGCCCGCGGCGGCCGGGTCCGGTTCGCCGGGGGCGGCGCGCGCCGAGCGGCCCGCGGAGCTCAGCCAGGTGCTGGTGATCGACGATGAGGCCGCGATCCGGGACGTGGCGCACCGGGTCCTGACCAGTGCGGGTTACCGGGTCGTGACGGCCGCGAACGGGAGCGAGGCGCTTGGCCTGCTCCGCGACGGCAAGGTCGTCGCCGACCTGGTCCTGACGGACGTGGTCATGCCGGGCATGACGGGCCTGGCGTTTGCCGCCCAGGCCCAGGCCATGTTTCCGGGTCTTCCGGTGCTGTTCATGTCGGGCTACGAGCAGCAAGAGTCCACCGCGGGAGAGTGGCCAGGTCCGGGGGCGCAGGTCATCGGCAAGCCCTTCTCCCGGGCCGCGTTGCTGGCCCGGGTGACCCAGCTGCTGACGGCCAGCCCGGGCGCGGGCGTCGGCGAGCTGCCCAAACAGCGAGGCCGGTCCGAGTCCGGGGCGCAGGCCGAGCGCGGGTAACGGGATCGCCGGTCACGTCGGGACGGGGCGCCCCCGCGGGGAAAACCATGTCGCGGGAAAATCATTAGGTCCCTCGCCTGGGGCGTCCGCATAGTGGAGCTATGCGCGTGACCTTCCCCCGGCGGCCTGACGGCGAGTACGCGTACGCGCTGGTCGAGCGGGACGACGGGGTCTGCTACCGGCGGTACGGCGGGACGGCCGGGCCGCAGTTGCCGCACGACATCAGGCACCTGATCGCCGAGCGGGAGCTGGGCATCACCGACGGCGTCTGGGCCGGCATCGCGGCCGGCGTCGTCTTGGCCAGCATGCAGCATGTCAGCGGCCGGCGGCCGCCCCGGGCGGCCGAGGTGTCACAGCAGCTCATCAGGCAGTTCGCCGGACCATGGCTGCGCGCCGAACGGCTCGCGAACCTGGTGGAGAGCGTCGCCGCGCTGGACCGCCCCACGGCGGGCCAGATCCGGCGGCTGGCCCAGGCCAGGCTGCCCGACGCCGAGGACGCCGGGTTGGACCCGGCGGCGATCGGCGCGGCGGCGACGGCCCTGCAGGTGGAGGCGGCCCGCTGGGCGCGGCTGCGGATCGGCGAGGAGCTCTGCTATGACTGGGCGGATGGACCCGATGGACGCAGGCCCCGATGAGGTCATCTCCCGCGGCGACGTGACCTTGCGACGTTACCGCGCGGACGATCTGGACGCCGTGCTCGAGGCGGTGACCGGCTCCGCTGACCACCTGCGCCCGTGGATGCCCTGGGCCGCGGGCTACGACCGGGCGGCCGCGGCCGGGTTCCTGGCCCAGGCCGACCAGAACTGGGCCGACGGCACCGCTTACAACTACGCGATCACGACCGGAGGCGTGCTGGCCGGCGGCTGCAGCCTGATGGCCAGGATCGGACCGGGCGGTCTTGAGATCGGCTACTGGGTCCATCGCGCTTACACCCGCCGCGGCCTGGCCACGACGGCGTCGGCGGCGCTGGTGGAGCAGGCCTTCCGGCGGCCGGACATCGAACGGGTCGAGATCGTGCACGACGAGCTGAACGTGGCCAGCGGCGGCGTGCCGCGCAAGCTCGGCTTCACCGAGGTCGAGCGGCGTCCGATCGACCCGCCGCCGGCCGCCGGCACCGGCGTCGGCGTGGTGTGGCGCCTGGTCCGGTAGCGTAAGCCGACATGGGATACGGGCAGGCAAACCAGGTGGATCGCGAGATGATGGCGCTGGCCCTCGGCCAGGCGCGGGTCAGCCTGGAAGCAGGCGGCGTGCCGGTCGGGGCGGTGCTGGCCGCCCACGGCCAGCTGGTCGCGGCCGGGCACAACGAGCGCGTGCAGCGCGGGGATCCGGTGGCGCACGGCGAGATCGCCTGCCTGCGCAACGCCGGCCGGCGGCCCTCTTACGCCGACACCACGCTGTACACGACGCTGTCCCCGTGCCAGATGTGCAGCGGGGCGATCCTGCTGTTCCAGATTCCCCGGGTCGTCGTGGGTGAAGCGCAGACCTTCGAAGGCGATCTCGGCTTCCTGACCAGCCGCGGCGTGGAGATCGTGCTGCTCGACGACGAAGGCTGCGTGGCCGCCATGGCCGAGTTCCAGCAGCGGTACCCCGAGGTGTGGAGCGAGGACATCGGCGGCCGCTAAACGTGAACCAGGCGCGTGCGAACCCGGGTTTTAGCTACTGAGCGCATGATATCGTTACCCTAAGTGTTTGATTCGGCATATTGAGGCACGCAACCTGGCGGCCCGCCGCACCACAAGCGCCCTCTGGGCAGCACTGGGGATGACGTCATATGGCCGACTTGGGCTCCGAGCGCCGGGAATCCCGGGAGCGGTCCGACGTCAAGTCCGACACCGGGCGGCGCGAGCGCCGGGAGTCCCTGGAACGGTCCGACGTCAAGTCCGACACCGGCCGCCGCGAGCGCCGGGAGTCCCTCGAGCGGTCCGACGTCGAATCCGACACCGGGCGGCGCGAGCGCCGGGAGTCCCTGGAACGGTCCGACGTCAAGTCCGACACCGGCCGCCGCAGGCGCCGGGAATCCCTGGAACGCAAGGAGCGGGAGCAGGCGCAGGCCCAGCTGCTGCAGGCCCAGCGGCTGGAAAGCCTCGGCCAGCTGGCCGGAGGGGTGGCGCACGACTTCAACAACCTGCTCGCCGTGATCCTCAGCTACGCCTCCTTCGTCACAGAGGAACTCGCCACTCCCTCCGGACCGGACTGGCCCGAGCGCCTGGTGTCGGCCCGCAGCGACCTCGGCCAGATCACCCTGGCCGCCGAACGAGCCGCGAGCCTGACCCGGCAGCTGCTCACCTTCGCCCGCCGCGAAGTGGTCCGCCCGCAGGTCCTGAACCTGGACGATGTCATCACCGGGGTGCAGGAACTGCTGCACCGCACGCTCGGCGAGCACATCGAGCTGATCACCACCCTGGGCGGCGACCTGTGGCCGGTCCTGGCCGACCCCGGCCAGCTCGAGCAGGTGCTGGTCAACCTGGCCGTCAACGCCCGCGACGCGATGCCCGGCGGCGGCACCCTGACCATCGACACCGGCAACATCACCGTGGACGCCGCCGCCGTGGCCGGCGGCTCCCGCGCCCCGCAGGGCAAGAACGTCCGGCTCCGGATCAGCGACACCGGCACCGGGATACCCGCGGATGTCCTGGAGCACGTCTTCGAGCCGTTCTTCACCACCAAGCAGGACGGCTCGGGCACCGGGCTGGGCCTGGCCACCGTCTACGGGATCCTGGCCCAGGCCGAGGGCCAGATCCAGATTTACACCGAGCCGGGCACCGGCACGATCTTCACCATCACCCTGCCGGTCACCAACCAGGCCCTGGTCCCGGCCGCCGCCCCCGTGCCCTACCAGCGGTCGCCCAAGGGCGAGACCGTCCTGGTGGTCGAGGACGAAGAGGCGCTGCGGCTGGTCACCCAGCGGATCTTCACCCGCAACGGCTACCACGTGATCACCGCCGCGGACGGCCCGCAAGCCCTCGAAATCGCCGGCGCGCACCCGGGCGAGATCCACCTGCTGGTGACCGACGTGGTCATGCCGCGAATGCTCGGCAAGGAAGTCGCCGAGCGAATGCTGGCGATCAAGCCCGGCATCAAGGTGCTGTTCATGTCCGGTTACGCCCGGCCGGTGCTGGCCTCCCAGGGCAGCCTGGAGCCCAACGTGGTCCTGGTCGAGAAGCCGTTCTCGGAGTCCGAGCTGCTGTCCCAGGCCGGGCAGGTCCTCGACGGTCAGTTTCCTGGTTTCACGACCAGCTACGGCACGGACTACCGGCGGCGCTGACCACCGGCGGTTGCGCAACACCCAGCCAGGCCGAATGATGCATACATGCAGGTTCCTTCGCAGGTCGAGTACGAGCGGGCGACCAGCGTCGATCATGCTCTAACGCTGTTGAGCAGGCCGGATACCCAGATCGTCGCGGGGGGCCACAGCCTCATTCCGATGATGAAGCTGCGGCTGGCGCAGCCCGAGGTGCTCGTCGACATCAACGGGCTGGCCGAGCTCGCCTTCATCACCTGCGAAGGCGGCCAGCTGCGCATCGGGGCCCTGGCCCGGCACGCGGATCTGCTCGACTCGGCCGTCGCCGGCGAGCATCTCCCCATCTTTCACGACGCCGAGCGGGTCGTGGCGGACCCGATCGTGCGGCTGTGGGGCACCGTCGGCGGGTCGCTCTGCCAGGCCGATCCGTCCGAGGACCTGTCCGCGGCGTTCGCGGCGGCGCGCGCGACTGTAGTCATCCGCGGCCGGGACGGCGACCGCACAGTGCCGGTCCGGGAGTTCCACCTGGGCCCCTACGAAACGGTGATCGGCCCGGGCGAACTGCTGGCCGAGGTGCGGGTACCGGTGCGGCCCGGGACGGGGAGCGCGTACGAGAAGGTGGCCCGCCGGGTCGGTGACTGGTCGGTGGCCGCGGCCGGCGTGGTCCTGCGCCTGGGCGGCAGCGCCCGCAATCCCGTCGTGACGCAGGCGGGCATCGGCCTGACCGCGGTGGGCGCCGCGCACTTCGTCGCGGCACAGGCCGAGGAATTCCTGACCGGCCGGAAACCCGACGCCGAGAGCTTCGCCGCGGCCGGAGCGATCGCCGCCGGGCACTGCCGTCCGGTCGCCGACCAGCGCGGCCCGGTGGACTACAAACGGCACCTGGTGGCCGAGCTCACCACCCGGGCGCTGCACCGCGCCGCCGCCCGTGTGACCCTGGACTCATGACGATGCGGGTCGCGGTGACGGTGAACGGCACCGAGTACGCGCGCGAGGTAGAGCCGCGGCTGCTGCTGATCCACTTCCTGCGCGACGAACTCGGCCTGACCGGCAGCCACTGGGGCTGTGACACGTCCAACTGCGGCAGCTGCGTGGTGTGGCTGGACGCCCGGCCGGTCAAGTCGTGCACGGTCCTCGCGGCCATGGCCGACGGGCGCGCGGTGCGCACCGTGGAGGGCCTGGAGCGCGACGGGCAGCTCGACCCGGTCCAGCAGGGCTTCATCGAGTGCCACGGCCTGCAGTGCGGTTTCTGCACGTCCGGCATGATGATGACGGCCCGCTGGCTGCTCGATCATTACCCCGATCCGGACGAGGCGCAGATCCGCGAGGCGATCTCCGGGCAGATCTGCCGGTGTACCGGGTACGAGAATATTGTTCGTTCCGTCCGTTGGGCGGCCAAACATGCGCAGGCCGGGTCCGATGACGGGTCCCGAACATGACCGGGCCTCCGCCCGGGTTCGGCCCGCGGCTGCGCAAGGAGGACCAGCGGTTCGTCCGCGGCCAGGGCACCTACGTGGACGACGTGCAGTTGCCCGGCATGCTGTACGGGGCGGTGCTGCGCAGCCCGCACCCGCACGCCCGCATCCTGTCCGTCGACACCGTCGCGGCCGAGGCGCACCCCAAGGTCAAGGCGGTCATCACCGGCGAGACCCTGGCCGCGCGGAACCTGGCCTGGATGCCCACCCTGTCCGCCGACACCCAGGCCGTGCTGGCCACCGACAAGGTGCGGTTCCAGGGTCAGGAGGTCGCGTTCGTCGTGGCCGAGGACCGCTACTCGGCCCGGGACGCCCTCGAGCTGATCGACGTGGAGTACGAGCCGCTGCCGGCCGTGGTCGACGCGCGCCGCGCGCTGGACCCGGGCGCGCCGCTGATCCGCGACGACCTGCCGGGCCAGGCCGACAACCACATCTTCGACTGGGAGGCGGGCGACGCGGACCGGACCGAGGCGGTGTTCGCCGCCGCCGAGGTCACCGTGACCCAGGACATGCTCTACCCGCGGGTGCACCCGGCCCCGCTGGAAACCTGCGGCGCGGTCGCGGACTTCGACCAGGTCAGCGGCAAGCTGACGATCTGGGCCACGAGCCAGGCGCCGCACGCGCACCGGACCCTGTACTCGATGGTGACCGGCCTGCCCGAGCACAAGATCCGGGTGATCTCGCCGGACATCGGCGGCGGGTTCGGCAACAAGGTGCCCATCTACCCCGGCTACGTCTGCGCGATCGTCGGCTCGATCATGACCGGAAAACCGGTCAAGTGGATGGAGGACCGGTCGGAGAACCTGATGTCCACCTGCTTCGCCCGGGACTTCCACATGCACGGCGAGCTGGCGGCCAGCCGGGACGGCAAGATCCAGGCGGTCCGGGTCAAGGTGCTCGCCGACCACGGCGCGTTCAACGGCGTCGCCCAGCCCAGCAAGTACCCGGCCGGCTTCTTCGGCGTGTTCACCGGCTCCTACGACCTGGCCGCCGCGCACTGCGCGGTGACCGGCGTGTACACGAACAAGGCCCCGGGCGGGGTGGCGTACTCCTGCTCGTTCCGCATCACCGAGGCGGTCTACCTGGTCGAGCGGATGGTCGACGTGCTCGCCTTCGAGCTCGGCCTGGACCCGGCCGAACTGCGGCTGGCCAACCTGCTCCAGCCCGCCCAGTTCCCGTACACCTGCCAGACCGGCTGGGTCTACGACTCCGGTGACTACCCGCGCGCGCTGCGCCTCGCCATGGACATGGCCGGCTACGAAGACCTAAGAAAAGAACAATCTTCCGAACGGGCCCCCGGTCACCTCATGGGAATCGGTATTAGCTTCTTCACCGAGGCCGTGGGGGCGGGGCCAAGGAAGCACATGGACATCCTGGGCTTCGGCATGGCGGACGGCGTGGAGCTGCGGATCCACCCGACCGGCAG
>Ga0302326_10030074_pt1 | contig 10879 bp, 11 predicted proteins | sample Palsa_T0_3_FD_202264 | JGI IMG/M metagenome (GOLD analysis project Ga0302326, IMG submission 202264) | Peat permafrost microbial communities from Stordalen Mire near Abisko, Sweden - Palsa_T0_3 | ecosystem: Environmental > Terrestrial > Soil > Palsa > Peat permafrost | place: Sweden: Abisko...
AGGCGAGGCCGGGACCGGGGCTGACGACGCCCGCCGGCGCCGACGCGCTGGCGGAGGCGGACGTGGCGGCGCTGGCGCTCGCCGCGGCGCTGGCGCTGGCCGACGCCTGCGCGCTGGCCGGAGCGGAGGACCTGGCGGTGACGGTGGGGGCGGGCGGCTGCGCCGCGTTGTTATGGTTCGACCGCGAGACGAGCGCGTACGCGCCGCCGCCGGCGGCGAGCATCACCAGCACCACCACGACGATGAACGCGATCTTCCTGCCGCCGCCGGAGGAGGAGGGCTGCCCGCCCGGAGGGCGGGCCTGCTGCCCGCCGTAGGCGGGCGGTGGCGGTGGCTGTGGCTGCGGCGGTTGGTACGCGGGTGCTCGCTGGCCCGGCGCGGAGTACACCGTATCGGCCGCCTGCCACGCGCCGCCGGGCTGCTGCCACGCCCCGGGCGGATCGTTGCCCGGTGGCGCCTTATCCTCGGCCGGATCGGGTGCGAACCAGGATGCGAACGGATCGGGCGGCGGCGGCGCCGTGGGCGCGGCGGCAGACGGTGTCGGTACCGAATCTTGCGTTTCGATCCTGGTGACGTCCGGTTGCCGCTCTACCCGGGTGGCGTCGGCCGACGCCCAGTCGACGGGCGCCGTTTGCATCCGGATGGCGTCGGCCGACAGGTTCCACTGCGTCGGCTCGCCGGCCGGCGGAGACACGGGCTGCGCGGTCGCGCTCGGCGTTGCCTCTGCGTCCTGCGTGAACTCGGTGGCAGGCGGGTCGGCCGGCGCTGTTCCGGCGGTGGTCTGGGCCGCCGGGAACTCGGTGCCGCAGCCGTCGCAGAAGCGGGTGTCACTGGTCCGCCGTCGGCCGCACGTCGCGCAGAAGTTCATGGTCACTTTTTATCTCATGGACCCAAGCCCGGGGCCATCACGACCAAGATCGAGGAAATCCATGGCGTTATCGGGTGATTGCACCGGAAACGCCATGGATTTCGAACGGGGGATCCTGTGTTCTGCGGGCTAGTGGCGGCGATGGCGGGTGGCGATCAGCACGATGGCGACGATGACCGCGATCGGGAACCACGGGACGGCGAAGAAGGAGAAGGCGTCCATCGCGTGCCAGGAGGTGGAGGCGACCACGATGACGATCGCCAGCAGGATGAGCGGGCGGAGGATCCCGCCGCGGCGTCGCCGGGCGTAGGGGATGGCCGCGTCACCGTGGCCGCCCGGGCCCGCCGTCCCCGGGGCCCCCGCAGGCCCGGGGTCGGGCAGGTCGTCGAACAGGCCACCGAGGTCGCCGCGGGTCTTGGCGGCCATCGTCCGGCTGATCCGCTCGTCGAACTCGGCCTGGTCGAGGCGGCCGTCGGCGTAGTGCACGCCCAGTTGCTCGGCGACGGCGTTCCGCTCGGCGTCGGAGACGCGCATGTTCTGGTCGGCGTAGCGGATGCGGCGCGTCCACTGCTGGGTTGATGAGGGCGACATGATGAGTTGCTCCTAATGGGCGTGGTTGACGGTCGGGGCCCGGATCAGCGCACGGAGTCGAGCAGCGAGCCCGCGATGGACTGCTCGCTGCCCTCCTCCGGGATCAGCAGCAGGCAGGCCAGGTAGGCCGGGATGGCGGCGCCGCCGAGGAAGGTGAGCACGACGAAGGCGACGCGGATGAGCGTCACGTCGATGCCGAGGTAGTCGGCCAGGCCGGCGCACACGCCGGCCAGCATCCGGCCCTGGTAGGCGCGGCGGAGCGGAGGCCGGACGCTGGGGCCGGCCGGAGCCTGGGTCTGGGTGGTGTCCCCGAAAGTTGTCATGGCTTAAGTCTTCGTCCGCGCCGGGCGCAGGGGTATCGGGAAGAGCCCTGGCCCTACCCTGACCCGAGTCCGCCGCACCCTGAGGCCGGCCGAGCCGGGTTCGGGGAAAGCCCGGATACCGAACAGGGGCCCGGGCGGGCGATGATGGTTGTATGCAGCAGGAACCGAGCGAACCGCCGTGGCCGCCGTTCCGGTTCCATGACCGGTCGGGCCACCGTCGTTCCCACTGGCGGGACCGGACTGCCTGGGAGGACCGGACTGGCCCGGAAGACCCGGCCGCCTGGGGCGACCGGTCGGGCTGGCACGCGCGGATCAGGCGGCACCACGGCGACGGCGGCCCGCTCCGCCGCGACCCGGAGGACCGCATCGGCGGCGGGCTCGCGGCGGGCCTGGGGGAGTGGCGTGGCTTTAGCCCCACCACCGTGCGGATCGCCTGGGCTGTCGCCGCGCTGGTCACCGTGGGCTGGGCGGTCCCGCTTTACTTCATCGGCTGGCTGCTGATTCCGGCCAGGGGCGCGACCGCCAGCATCGGCGCCAAGGCCAGGCACGACTCGCAGGGAGTGGCGCTCGCGGTCGCCGTGGCATCCATCCTGGCCGTGTTCCTGCTGCTGGCGGGCGTGCTGAACAACGGGTCGATCGAGGTCTACGGCTGGCCGCAGGTCGTCAGCGTGGCCTGCCTGGCGCTTATCTGGCGCAACGCGCCGGAGAGCGAACAGGCGGCGATGCGGCACCTGATCGCGCCGCTTGAGAGCTTCGGCGGCGGCGGTGATAACCCGCGCCGGAGTACCAGGATTCGGCTGGCGGCGTCGGCGGTGCTGCTGGTCGCGGGCCTCGGCGTGCTGTTCAGCCAGCGCGGCGGGCTGAGACTGCTCGCGCCGCTGGGCGGGTTCGTGCTGGTGGCGGCGGGCATCGTCGTGCTCCTCGGCCCCTGGTGGCTGCGGATCGCGCGCGACCTGCTGCTTGAGCGGCAGGCGCGGGCGCTGGCGGAGGAGCGGGCGGACATGGCCGCCCGGGTGCACGACTCGGTGCTGCAGACGCTGGCGCTGATCCAGCGGAGCGCCGAGGACCCGCAGACGGTCGTCCAACTCGCCCGCGCGCAGGAGCGCGAGCTGAGATCGTGGCTATTCGAGGGGCGCGCGCCCGGTGACACCGAGGTGACCTCGTTCGCCGAGGGGATCAAGGAAATCCAGCGCGATGTGGAGGCCAGGCACGGCGTTCCGGTCGAGGTGGTCACGGTCGGCGACTGCCCGCTCGACGACCACCTGAGCGCGCTGCTCGCGGCGACCAGGGAGGCGACGGTGAACGCGGCCAAATGGTCGGGGGCCAGCGTGATCTCGGTCTTTGCCGAGGTCGAGCCGGATAAGGTCGCGGTGGCGGTTAGGGACCGGGGCAAGGGGTTCGACCCGGACGCGGTTCCCGAGGACCGCAAGGGGGTCGCGGAGTCCATCCGCGGCCGGATGATCAGGCACGGCGGCAAGGCAACGGTGCAGTCGACGGTGGGAGAGGGGACGAAGGTGACGCTGACGATGGAGCGGCGCTCGGATCCGGCCGGTCATGCGCCGGCCGACGGGCGGCGGCGATGAGCGCGGGGCCGGGGCCGGGCGCGCCGCGCGTGGTCCTGGTCGATGACCACGGCCTGTTCCGCTCGGGCGTCCGGGCCGAGTTGGCCGGCCAGGTCGAGGTGGTGGGCGAGGCCGACGACGCCGTCCCCGCGATCGAGCTGATCGAGCGCGTGCTCCCTGACGTCGTCCTGCTCGACGTGCATCTGCCCGGCGGCGGCGGGCACGCGGTGATCAGCGAGGTCAAGAAGACGCACCCCGAGGTCAAGTTTCTCGCGCTGTCCGCCTCGGACGCGCCCGAGGACGTGATCGCGGTGATCCGGGCGGGCGCCCGGGGCTACGTCACCAAGACGATCTCCACCGCCGAGCTGGCCGACGCCATCAGGCGGGTGGCCGGCGGCGACGCCGTGTTCTCGCACCGGCTGGCGGGATTCGTGCTCGACGCGTTCGCCGCCGCCCCGACCGCGCAGGACGTCCGGCCCTCGTTCGACTCCGAGCTCGACCAGCTGACCACCCGCGAGCGCGAGGTCCTGCGGCTGATCGCGCAGGGATACACCTACAAGGAGGTGGCGCGCGAGCTCTTCATCTCGGTCAAGACGGTCGAAAGCCACGTCTCCTCGGTGCTGCGCAAACTGCAGCTCTCCTCCCGCCACCAGCTGACCCGCTGGGCAGCCGAGCGCCGCCTAAACTGACTCCCTGCCCCAGACCAGGGCGTCGGCGGGGAGGTCGGCCAGGTCGGTGGCGACGCGATCGCGGTCGGGGTCGTCCTGAGTGCGGATCGCCTCGATCAGCGCGGCGGTGTGCGCGCGGACGTGACCGCGCCAGGCGTTGATGGCGGCGAGCGACGCGGAGACCGGCGGCGGGTCGATGGCCAGGATCTGCGCCACGTACCGCTCGAGCAGGGTGCCGAGCGGGCCGCGGGAGCCGTGCACCACCGGTAGCGCGTGGATCTTCTGCAGGTCGAACAGTCGCTCGGACTCGGGGGAGGCCACCACCCGCCGGGACAGGTCCCAGGCCGAGCTGGTGAGCCAGCGCGGGTTGGCCGACCCGTCGGGGTTCAGCGCCGGGACGATGTAGGCGGAGCGAGCCTGCGGCGAGCGGCGCCAGGCTCGCAGCTCGTCGCGCCGGAGCGACGCGAACGCCCGGCTGTCGAGCTGCAGCTCGCGCTTGGCCCAGAGGTACTCCTCGAGGAACCGCGCGTTCTGCGGCCAGCCGAGCTCGTCGAGGGCGTGCAGGACGACCACCCGGATCGGCGGGCCCGGCCGAGACGCCCGGCGGCCGGCGCTCGCCGCCCGGCGGAGCTGGCCGATCAGCTCCTCGCGGCGCTCGTCGAGCCGGCCGAGCATGCTGGCCTGGGCGACAAGCTCGGCGACGGGCACCTTGTCGTTGCGGGCATCCGCCGCAAGCCGCTGGGCCAGCTGGAGAGTCTCATCGAGCGCGACGACGAGCTCGTCGCGGACCTTAGTCAGGCTCACGACGGGAACACTACCCCGCGTCCACGCGGGTATCCATCGCACCATGCGGTTGGCGCATGTCGCAGCAATCCGCCTAGCTGCGCCTACGGCCCATGATCACGACACGGAGCCAAACCCGGGAGCCTATGACCGTCCATCAGGCCCTCCCGGTGCCGAAGACCTGGTCCATGGCCACCGCCGCGCGCGCCACCTTGTCGGCCATCTGGTGCCGGTACACCGAGATCGGGCCGACCCTGGGCCAGCTCTCGCTGATGTCCGACGACCTCCAGACGGCGGCCCACCGGTCGGCGATGCCGTCTGGCGATCTAGTTACAGGGTGCGCGCGGGATCACGGACGACGCGAGGCAGGCCCGACAGGTCGCTGCGGCCTGCCTGCGCAGCGGGGCGGCGAGCTCGGCGGTGGTCGAGGAGGCCGTCCCGGATCTGGGGACGAGGACCATCGTCGGCGGCTACTTCCGCACGGGCCGAGGGTGGCAGGCGCGAATCGGCCCCGGCGGGACCGTCAAGTGGGTGCCGGTGACTGCGGAGATGACCGCATGGTGAGCCGGAGAGGCCAGGACCCGAAGAACTGGAGCCGCAGACGCAGAAGGCGCACGACGACCTCACCGCGGCGATGGCGGCCGCGGCCGTGCGGGCGGGTTAGGCCGTCAGTCGCGACCGAGGTCCTCCTCGCGCCGGCGCCGCCTGGCGTGCTCGCGCCGCCTGTCCTGCTTCCGGCGGTGCTCGGCGCACCCTGCTCGCCACCCGGCGAGCAGAGCGAAACCGGCCTCGACCACGTCCGGGTAAGCGCGGGCGAGCTGGTCCAGGAGCAGCTTCCGCTCGCTGCCGTCGAGGGCTTCGAGGCGCGCCTCGACGGGCAGTTCCTGACCAGCCCCACCCGACGTGGCAGCCACTGGTTCCCCACTGGCAGACAGGCCCGGGGGCCACGACACCGTCCAGCCGCCGTCGTCAGCGGCCCGGGCGGTGTGGCGGGTCAGGTCGCTGGTCATCTCGGTCTCAGCAATCTTGGTAGCCACGGTCAGCTCATCTCTCGGTGGTGTGGTAATCGAGGGCCGCTCTGGTGTCCTGCCATCGGGCCGACCCATCCTATGTAAAGAGTATGTGCCAATGCTATTGGCATTGTCAAGACTATTGGCACAGAGTATTGTCGCCTCGTATGGACGAGCAGACGCTCCGGTCACTGGCTGCGGCCGACCGCCGCGCCAAGGCCAGAAGCGAAGCCGCGCACACCGCGCTGGTCGATGCGATCTGGGAGGCGGCCGACGCGGGCTGGCGGCAGGCGCTGATCGTGCGCACAACCGGCCTGACCCGCGAGCGCATCCGGCAGCTGTGCGATCCGAAGTACCGCGCTCGCGCGCACGAGCGGCGGAAGTCGCCGAAGGGCGAGTGACGGCTCCGGGGCCCTTGCGCCTACACGCGTGCACGCGAGGAAACGTGCCGCCGGGAGCCAAACCCGGGAGCACGCGGCCGAGCCCGGATTGCAGCGGAGTTCGGTAACCCAGCCAGCAGACGCGGGCGGAGTCCTGTGGTACCGCTCGGATTGCCTGGCCATGGGGTTGGCGCATGGATTTGCGGGTACCGAATTACATCAGGGGGATGCCAACTTCAGCAGGACGCGGTGAGTCGCCCAGGAGGTGCTGTGCCATGCGAGCGAAGGTCAAGGGCAGCAAGGCCACCCGGCTGAGCCAGCAGGTGAGCTACCGATGGCGGTTCCCCGAACGCACGCTGCACGTGGTCGACATTGAGAACCTGGCCGGCGCCGCGATCCCGACCCTGATCCAGGTGAACGAGGTGCAGGGCCGGTACCTGGCCAAGCTGGGGTTTGGCGCGGCCGACCAGGCGGTGCTCGCGTCCAGCCACCTCAGCTTTATGAACGCCGCGCTCGGCTGGCCGAACGCCCGCTACCGGGTCAGGTCGGGCCGGGATGGGGCCGACCTCGAGTTGCTCGACGTGCTTGAGCACGAGGATGTGGCGTCGCGCTTTACCCATGTGGTGATCGGATCGGGCGACGGGATGTTCGGCCGGGCGGCGAAGAGCCTGGGCGATCGCGGCGTTCGGGTCACTGTCGTGAGCCGGCCGGGCAGCCTCTCGGCCGGACTGGCCCGGGTCGCCCAGGACGTGGTCTACCTGGAGTTCTGATCAGCCAATAAAGATCTGACCAGCCATAAAGCAACGGAGGCGGCGGGAAGTCCCGCCGCCTCCGTTGCTTTGGGAGGTGCTCCCGGGTTAACGGGTGATGATCGCGGCGAACTTCGGCGACCCGATGCCGGTCGCCTCGTCGTAGCCGGGCGTGGTCGGGAACAGGCCGTTGTTGGTCGCCGCCTGCTGGAGCCTGCCGGTGCCGGTGATGTCGTTGAAGTACGCACCGGGGTCGGTCTGGAACCAGTCGTACACCAGCGGGTTGATGTTGCCGGTGCGGTGACCGGTGTAGCTGTCGCGGTCGGCGATCAGCGCGGCCCACAGCGGGGACGACAGGCTGGTGCCGCCGATCCCGAACCAGCCCGGAACGGGCTCGCTGCCGCTGAACGTCGCGCAGTAGCTCTCAGGCGTGCTGGCGCTGCCGGTGCAGTACTCGGCGTACCCGGTGTAGGGGTCCGCGTTGGCCGAGATGTCCGGCACCTCGCGGCACGGCGTCCGGGCGCTGGCGAGCGTGCAGGCGGTCTCGCCGTTGCTGACGTTCTCGCCCGAGTAGGTCGTGTAGCGGCTGTTCACGCCCTGCCCCTGCTGGTAGAACGGACGGCCCCAGAACTGGCTGGACCCGCCGCCGCCGGAGCCGGTGTTCGCGCACCAGAAATAGCCGCCCTCATTGTCGTTGTCGGCGGCGGCCGCCTGGTCGCTGCAGAGGTTGTCGACGTTCCAGACGGTCTCGTCGCCCTTGACCGGGGTACCCGGGTACGGGTTGGTGCCGGGGTTGTCGCCCTCGAACGAGGTGCCGCCGACGCTGGTCACCCAGGGCTGGCTGGCCGGGTCGTTGACGTTGACGACCGTGGTGCCGTCGGAGCGGATGCACCCGAACGCGCCGGTGTCGCCGGAGGAGCTGAACACGGACTGCCCCTGCATCGCCAGCTGCTCGAAGATGGTGTTCTCGGCCTCCGCGTAGCTCGCGCCGGCGTCGTTCTCGCACTCGCCCCAGCTGGAGCTGATCGTGGAGGCGACGTCCTGGTTGGCGATCGTGGTGTACTCGTCGAGCTCGGTCTGGCCGGTGTAGTCGTTCGGCGCGTTGTAGACGATCAGGTGGCTGACGTCGGGCGCGACCTCAAGCGTCATCTCGATGTCGGCGTCGACCTCGATGTCGCTTGAGTAGCCGTTGTACTGCGCCGGGCAGGTGTCGCCGGTCGGGCAGACCGGGGTCACCGGGCCGCCGTCCACGTTGACGTTGACCAGCGGCGCGGTGTAGCGCGGGCCGTAGAAGTAGTGCGCCCAGGTGTTGATGTCAGACTGCTGATAGGCGGAGAGCTCGAAGACCGCCGCGGTGACGCCGGCCCCCTCGGTCCGCGGGCTGGAGAAAGGCGCCCCGTACAGGGAGTTGGTCTGCGTCGGGGTCAGGCCGCTGCAGCCGGGGCCGCCGCCGTAGCCGTAGGGGAAGCCGGTGCCGTTGCTGACCAGATCGAAGAGCTCGGCGGTGGTCACGTAGCCGGTCTCGCAGCTGGCGGACGGCGAGGCCGGCTTGGCCTCGGACTCGCTCTTGGCGGTTGCCTTGCCGGTGGTCGGCCGGATGACGCTCGACTGGAGGCGCTCGGTGTTACTCAGGCCGATCACGCCGGCGACGGCGGAGGCGATGGTGGCGGGCAGGCGGACCGAGGCGGAGTTGGAGTAGTAGCGGATGCCCTTGGGGTCCACGTAGTTGCTCAGGTCGGTGTTGAAGGCGGCCTTGATCTGCGCGCTCGTGCCGATGGCGCGGAGGAGGAACGGCGAGCTGGTGGACGCAACCGATAGGCCCTTGCCGCGCAGGTAGGCGTCGACGGCATCCCTGGTCGCGGTCGTGGGCGCGTACTTGGCGTCGAACTGGCCCTTGGCCAGGAACTGGCCGTACTGGCTGCTGCCCTTGGTGTAGAGGGCCTTCAGCTCGGCGTTGAGCCCCGCCTCGTTCCGGGGCGCCAGGGAGACCTCGACCGACATCTTGGCCGCGGTGAAGGCGCCGGTTGCCCGGTCAGTCGTGGCAGGCAGGCTGTTCGCAAGCGCGACAAGCGGGGTGGTGGCCGTCGGCGCGGCGGTCGACGCCGATGCGTGGACGCCGGCGAACGCGCCGGTGAGCGCGATCGTGGCCAGCCCGAGCACGGCTGCGCCGCTGGCTCTGAGCGGCCGATGGAGCAATCGCATGCAAGCCTCCTAGTAACGAAAGTTATCCATGGATATACCGCCGTAGCCGACAGAATTGATACATATGAGGATAAGTGTTAACTAATTTGCAACAATCCACCCAATAGGGAAGATGTTGTCTGCGCGGAACTGGAGGCGGGCGGACCGCGAGCAAGCGGGCGGTGCCAGTCGAAGCAACCGTCCGTTCAATACGGCCTGTGTTCTTGTGCACCCCGCGCACCGCCGCACGCCGGGAGCGGGCGGTCGGGGGCGCTCGGCTGCCCGCTGTGGGTGACGGTCAGGGCTGGAGGACGCCGTCTTCGTTGTCGACGTACCACGACGTGTCGTACGGGATCCGCTCCACGTCGGCGCCGGTGTGCGGCGCGTCGATGATGTAGCCGTCGCCGACGTACATGGCCACGTGGCCCTCGCCGTCGTAGATGATCAGGTCGCCCGGCTCCATCTCGGAAACCGGGATGTGGGGCAGCCCGGCCCACTGCTCGTAGGTGTCCCTGGGGATGTCGACGCCGGCCGAGGCCCAGGCGGCCATGACCAGGCCGGAGCAGTCGAAGGAGTTGGGTCCGGTGGCGCCCCACTGGTAGGGCTTGCCGATCTGGGCGTAGGCGTAGGCGACGGCCTTGTCGGCCTGCGTCGTCGTCGGCCCGGTGTAGGCGACCGGCGTGCTGCCGGGCTGCCCGGTGCCCGTCTGCCCGGTGCCGCCGACGGTGCTCGCGTTCACCTGCTCCTGCTGCGCGGCGGTGAGGCTGTCGAGCGTGGCCTGGCTGGTGCTGAGCAGTTTGTTCAGTGAGGTCTTCTGCGCGGTGAGCTGGGCGCGGATCTCGGCCATGCCCTGCTCGGTGCGCTGCCGCTGATCGCGGATGGACGCGAGTTCCTGGGCGGTGGTGAGGAACTGCGTCGCTTCCTCGTTGTGCGCCCCCGCCACCTCTATGACCAGCGACGCCTGGGAGAGCACGGTCGTCGGGTCGCCCGCGTTGAGCAGGCCGAGGATCGAGGTCTGACTGGAGTTCTCGTAGAGCGAGACGGCGACCTGGGCGAGCTGGTCGCGGGCGGCGTCGTAGCGCGCCTGCGCGCTGGTCGCCTCCTTGTTCACCTGGGCGAGCCTGCTCTGCGCGGAGCTGTAGTTCTGGTTGGCCGCGTCGTACTGCTCGTCGATCTTGTCCATCTTGGCCTGCAGGCTGTTTACCTGCGACTGCACCTGGCCGATGGTCGGCGTGGATTCGGCCCCGGCCCCGGTGGCGCCGGCATAGACCGCGGCCCCGGTCGCCGTCGCGAGCGCGACCACGAGGACGGCGCCACGGCGGAACTGGGTTGTGCTGGCAAGGTGCTTAGCCCAAAGGCGCTTAGCCACGATGCTGTCACTCTCCGTTCTCCCTGCTGGTCCGATAAGCCGGGGGCTGGGGATCACGGTAGTGAAGGTAACGGGCTTATCTCTACCTGTTCGCGGAAACCTCACGAAACCATTACGGATTTATACCGGAGTGTCGCGCTGTGTCGGATATAACGGGATCTCGGTGACGCTCAGCGCTCCCCCTGCCCGCCGGAGAAGATCTCCAGGAAGAACAGGAACACGTTCAGCACGTCGAGGAAGATCGAGGCGGCCAGGAACGGCGCCGTGGCGTCGTCGGTATTGGTGCGCAGGCGCTGGAAGTCGAACATGGTGAACCCGGCGAAGATGACCAGGCCGAGGATCGAGTAGACCAGGTCGCCGCCCGGGATGTGCACGAAGATCAGCACGATGCCGAC
>Ga0302326_10030076_pt1 | contig 10879 bp, 13 predicted proteins | sample Palsa_T0_3_FD_202264 | JGI IMG/M metagenome (GOLD analysis project Ga0302326, IMG submission 202264) | Peat permafrost microbial communities from Stordalen Mire near Abisko, Sweden - Palsa_T0_3 | ecosystem: Environmental > Terrestrial > Soil > Palsa > Peat permafrost | place: Sweden: Abisko...
CCGCAAGGCCGTCACCCTGCTTGCGTGCATATGTAAGTGCAGGAAAGCAGGGTGACGGCCTTGCGGTCGATTGCTTGCCCCTTGCACTTGGAATCGCCGACGGTCCCGGTCAAAGTCTGTTCCGTCCCGAACGTCTGAGCAGGAGGCGAAATTGTGGAAGGTCGAGCCCAGGCCGAACCAAGGGCGGCGGTCAACGCAAGCACTGCTGCAATGCCTGGTTTTGCGATAGATTTGTAGTTCATGTTATTTCTCCTTTGTCTTTAAGAATTCTGATACTTCAAATTTACGGAATTGCCTTTCCACAATCGGTCCGTGCAACTCGTCCTTGCCCGTGCCTGATCTATGCAATTCAGGCGCGGGCTTCAAATCACTCATCAAACTCCGGTTGTGCTGTTGCCAGCAAAAAACAAATATTTGATAAGGGCGGCGCTTGTCAAACCCAGTACACCATAGGTCAACAGCGCGCCTGCCATCATGCCCCACCCACTCGCAGCGCAGTTCATCACGTGTGCCTCCTTTTGCTACTTTTGCCGAGGAGCGATCGATTCCAAAGGCGTGTTTCAATCGACCTCTACCAGTGAGTTCGTGAAAAGACCGCGATTGGTTACGTGACCAGGCAGGATTCCATGAAACACTTGGCTGTAACGAAAAGGCGAGGTTTCACGAACTAATGGATGTGAGGTCTACAGAGCCCGAACTCCGAGCCTTGATGATCGCGGGGCTTAATGGCGACGCGTCCGCGCATAAGGCTTTATTGGAGAGGTTGTGCAACCAGCTGCGTGCCTACTTCAAAGGGCAGCTTGGGCGCTTCAACCGAGGACCGGTGGAGGCTGAGGATCTGGTACAGGAAGCGTTAATTGCGATCCACACGCGCCGGGACACCTATGATCCGTCACAGCCATTCACTCCCTGGGTATATGGCATTGCGCGTTATAAGTTTGTGGATTACCTGCGTAGGACAAAGACTTCGATAAAGGATCTGCCAATCGAGAACGCCGAAGAAGTAACCGCTCAGGACGACCGCACACACGTCGAGAGCTCGTTAGATTTGGAGAAGCTAATGGCGGGATTGTCGCCCAAGGTGAGACAGGCGATTCAGTACGTAAAGCTCGATGGGCTAAGCGTAAGCGAGGCTGCGGCGCGATGCGGAATGTCGGAGTCGAATGTAAAGGTATCTGTGCATCGCGGATTAAAAGCCCTCGCGCTACAAATCACTAAGAAGGGAGCCGATCATGAAGACTGACCAGTTGATCGACATGCTCAGCACGAACGTTGAGCCCGTCAAACATGGGCAGCTTGGGAAGGCGTTGGCGTGGGCGCTTGTTATCGGCGGAGCGGCTTCCTTCTGTGTAATGCTCGCGACTGTCGGCCTGCGGACCGAAGCTGCAGGCGGGATTCACTTTGGTTTTCTTACGTTGAAGCTTCTGTTCATGCTGAGCGTGATTGGCACCGGAACTGCCTTGCTTATGAAACTGATTCGTCCCGGCCAGGAAGTACGGAAACTCTTCAGATTCCTGTTTCTTCCGTTTTTGGCTGCCGGGTTCGTCGGGATTGTCGCGCTGGCACTTCAGCCCTCCTCCGCCTGGGACAGGATGATTCTCGGAACAGAGTGGGTAACCTGCCTTTTTTGCATACCGCTTTTTGCCGTTGTCCCCTTCGCTCTCTTGATCTGGGCAATTCGAAAAGGAGCGCCCACCAGTTTGAAGCGCACCGGAGCTATCGCGGGACTTGTCGCTGGAGCGTTGGGAGCAACTGCCTACGCGTTTCACTGTCCCGATGATTCTCTGCCGTTTATGGCGATCTGGTACGGAGCGATGGTCATCCTTTGTGCCTGGATTGGAGCGAGACTGGGGCCGTGGCTTCTACGATGGTAATCGGCCTACCCCGACATACTTTCTCAGTTGGCTGAAATAAAGCACGAGAGTGGGGCACTATGTATGTTCGGCTTAGAGAGGATTAGCAGTTTTTGCGGGAGCCAGCACATCGTCTTTTGCTACCGCTGAGCCGAATGATCACAATCATCGCCATAAGCTCATGACTATCGCGCCAGCCGCATCGTTGCCTGAGGTTTCTCGCCGTGTGGTCCGCCTCCAAATCTTCACTCTCGTCTGGATGAGTGTTGAAGCCCTCGTTTCAATTGGGGCCGCCTGGCATGCGCATAGTCCATCCTTGTTCGCTTTCGGCGGAGACAGCTTGATCGAACTGCTTTCGGCAGTCGTCGTGCTCTCGCGTTTTCGCGTGGCCCTCGATGAAGCGCGGGCCGCTAGAACTGCGGGAGTCTTACTTTTCATGTTGGCGGCGCTTGTAGTGCTGACTGCCAGCCTGAACTTCTTTGGATACCGCGAGGCAAAACGTACCCCAGTGGGAATGGGAATCTTGTTGGTAGCCGCAGTTGTGATGCCCTTGCTCGCCAGCCGCAAACGGCAGTTGGCAGCCATTACTTCGAGCGCCGTCCTGAAGGCTGACGCTGCAGAATCTGCCCTCTGCGGCTATATGGCTTGGATTGCCCTCGCCGGTTTGGTCCTGAATGCCATCTGGGGCAAGTCGTGGGCCGATCCGGTCGCTGCTCTTGCTCTTACCCCGCTTATCTTGCGAGAAGGATGGGAAGCCATCCGCTCGTCAAAATTGTGTTGCGATTGCAGCATCCCCTAGAGAGACTCAATAGCGAATCCGCTTGGACGCCGAACTCGACGCTAACAGCTCCTTCTCTTACCTTTTAACGTTTCCAACAAATCGGGGAATCCGCTTTCGCTCAAAAGCTAACCCTTATGGGCTGAAAACAACCCGTTCGTGCACAGCTCGCGCACCGTCGATATTTCGTGCGTGACAAAATGTGGCCTGCGGTCGAAGCGGGTTGTCGGCTGTTCTTCCACAACCCGTTTCTTCCGAATTTGCCGTGTTGCGTGCGGAAACCAAACGCGCACCCAATCTGCGCAATCACACTAATATAGATGATGACTCATAGCGAGAAGGAATCGCTGCGGGGCCATGTCCCTTTTAGCTGCTAAACCGCGCTCAATTGACACGGACCTCACTGCCACATTGAGGAGGGGAGGACAACTGTTTGAATCTTTCAAGATTGCGTTACCTATTTTTCTGTTTGTTGCTTTTGATTTCTTCTCTCATGAGCCGCTCGACAGGTGCTCAGATCAATGGCAAGAATCATGACGTGTAAAAGGCTCATGCGCGTGGATATTTTCGCGCAAGAGCCTTGCCGGTGAATTCGGCTAGGTCTCGAAAGAGCGGTTCGGCCGAGGACTCTCGCTCGTCACGCGACAGACGAAGATGGCGGTCAATACGAAGCTCCATGTCGCGTGCACCTTCACTGGAGACGCTACTGGCGGCAAGCAGCTGGAACAAGAGTTGGTGCGCCTGCTTACGCTCCATGACTTCGATCCCATCTAATATCTGGCGGTGCGAAGTACCTTCCCAGATTGCCAGGATCATCGCTTCGCGGAGCCACCGCTCGACCCCGTACTCACCCAAAACGCCGAGGCCACCGTGCACTTCCATGCCCCATTTGGCGGAATCGACGGCGAATTCGGCGGTCCAATACTTAGCCAGGTGCGCGACGAGGCGGAATAATTGATATCGGTCGGAATACGGAGGACGTTGCATCCAGACTTCATTCAAGAGCTCAACGGATTCCCATGCCAGGGCGAACGCTTCCTGAAGCCTAACCAATCGCTCTTCGAACTGGCGGTGGAGGAGAGGCTGATTCAGAATGGATTTTCCGAACGCCATCCTCTGCTCGGCGAACGTGAGCGCTTCCGAGATCGCGCGCTGAGCCAAGGCGACACTCACGAGGCTGTTGGCCACTCGCGATACATTAAGAACCTCGAGGATCTCATAGATTCCCGACTCTGCTTCACCCAGGAGGTAGCCCTCGCTGTCTCTCAGCTCCACCTCCCCGGTTGGAACGGAACGCGTGGCAATCTTATCTTTCAGCCGTCGGATGAAATAATTCAGGTGGCCGTTCCGCTGATGATGCGGAACGAGAAACAACGCAAGCCCTCGCACGCCAGCAACGGAATTGTCGGGCCGTGCAGCGACGACAGCAATCTCCGCGCCGACGTTGCTCGCGAAATATTTGTCTCCGGTTAGAAGCCAGTGGTCGCCATCTTTCCTGGCGACTGTTTCGACGGCGCTTCCGAGATCGGAGCCTCCCTTAATTTCAGTCATCCATGTAGCGCCTTGCCATGCTGTGGCTCCTTGCCTCAACATTTGGGGAAGGAATCGTGCCTGAAGTTCTTCGGTACCGTACTTAGCGAGCGGCACAGCCGTTCCAAGCGACACGGTGTAGGGGCAGCAGATACCCGGGTCGTGATGGGAGATCACATAGAGCAATAGACCGGTGGGAATCATGGAACGCTCTGCAAACACGCGCCACACCACACCTGCCCGATAGCCGCGCTTCAGCATGAGATCGTATTCGCTTGGGAACAAGATTTCGTCAACGCGATTTCCCAGCCGGTCGAACATCCGAAGCCATGGAGTTCCGGACCGATCCACGGTTTCTCCGATGTGCCTGCCTTCATGAGCCCACCAATGCTCCTCCACGTCGAGCAGTTCACGACACGGCACCGTTCCGAGCTGACTCTGTAAAAAAGTCAGTGGACGACGGATGACGTCAAAATGGGCATTCGAAGACATATTGAGCTAATACCTTTTACCAAAGCGCACTTCAGCGTCCAGATAGTCGGAAATCGCCTCGTGGTAGGCCAGCAAAGCCTCGGGGTCTAAAGTAGGTATGGGGCACTCCTTCGAGTGCCGAACACATTCCTGCCAGCATCGCACGATCAATTGAGACGCCTCTTCGGGCTCACCTTGGTTTAGAGCGATATAGGCATTGTAAGAACCCAGCAGCGTCGCGGCGATTAGAAAAGTTTTAATCGGCTCGCCGGCCTCACTTTGAGTTGCTAACCGATTGATTGCTTTCATTCCGACAGTGATGAATGTCTTCAGGTCGCTGCCGTTTTGCACGAGGACGCTAAATTCATTCTCGAGCGTTCGTTGAATATCTGAAATCGTATCCATGATCAGTCCTCCCACTTTCGTCGCTTGGCTACTGTTAATTGGTCAGTCCCTATTTGACCGCCCTTCCAGTGATCACGCCGAGCCAAACAGAAATGAAACCCAATACGACGCTCAGCGTAATGTTGAGTCCTGTAATCAGAAGCTCACCGTCTTGAAATACCCGAAAGCTTTCATACTCAAACGTTGAAAAAGTGCTGTAGCCTCCAATGAAACCAACCGGAATCAAATATCTCCAGTTGGCGCTCCAGTGTGTGCGCTCGGACAGTAGAGTCAGGATGAAGCCGATGAGAAACGAGGCCGTTATGTTGATCACGAATGTTCCGTAGGGAAAACGGGTTCCGGCACGATTACTTATGTAACCCCCAACCCAGAAGCGCAGTACAGATCCGAGCGCTCCGCCGATCGCCACCATCAGGTATTTGGTCATAGAGTTTGGACTTCCTCTTTCCTTTCGAGGCCGTCAGGGAATCCCTTTGAGTGAGTACGTTCTCTCCGCAACGATATCGACATGACGTCGTCGTTTACGGCGCGGGGCTTCGAAAAGAACCTTTGTCTCGCTTGAATCCTATATCGACCTCTTCCAGGTTGGTAAATCACTATGCTATCTATACGGGTGGTAGTCCCCCGTTTTCCAACACGCGAATCAAATCTTCCTGAACGTTTGCGGCAATCGGCATGGTCCGGATTTTCGCAACCGTCTCGTCAATTGGGTAGCGGTATGTACGAAGGCTTAGTCGACCGTCTTCCCAGACGGCATAGCAAGCATCAGGATTGCCCGTTTTCGGTTGACCGATGCTGCCCGGATTTACCAGCACCTGCCCATTGAAACTACGAACAAACGGGATATGGGTGTGTCCGACCACAATGACCTCTGCCGGCAATTGTTGGCAATCATCGACCCAGGCGCTCGAATCCGCCGCTCGATATTCGTAGAGCGGATCCGACGGAGTGGCATGACAAAGGAAAAACCGAGTTTGAGCCCGACTAACCGTTATTTGCAGCGGAAGTGAAGTCAGGTATGCCTTCTGTTCAAATGAAAGCTGATCCGAAGAAAAACGCCGTGTCGTCTCTGCCATTTCGCGAAACCGGGCCGAACATCGAGGGTCATCGCCGAATCCAATGCATTGATCGTGGTTGCCACGAACTGCGACGGTCGCACGTTGTCGAACGAAATCCACCACCTCTCCGGGTTGGGGGCCATAATTCACCAAGTCACCCAAAACCCAAAGTTCGTCATAACTCTCCGACAGCGCGTTTAGTGCATCGAAATTCCCGTGGATGTCGGAAATCATCACAATTTTCATCGGAGGCTCCTCAGTGAAGCACCGCAGATTGGTCGGAAGGCAAAAGGTGGCCCTGCCGAACCAGAAGTTCAAAGATCTCTTGGGCTCTGGCGAAACCTCGAAAGTCCCCTCGTGACTCTCCCTCCGGTTTGAAATCCAGTTCCACGAATTTGTTTTCCCGAATGAAGAATGCGTATTGAACTGCTTGACTGACTTCATCGGGAGCATCGCGATTCTTGTCGATGTTGAGATTGAGAATGTCGATCTTTGGAATTCCGGATCCTTCGTTGCCAAATTTTGTTTTCAACATATCCGTGAACTCCATGGTTGCTGCCCAATCTTTCGAAAGCATGAGGGCCACGTCGAGATCGTATTCGATGTCTCCGCTGCCAGTGCAGTTATGCATGGTGGGTCGTGCACGGCTAAGCAGATCGTCAAGATCCACATCTGGGCCCGGATCTTCATCGAGTCGGCAACCTTCCTTATCAATCGACGAAATCGCGAGCACGGGGCAATTCAGCTCCAGACTAAGGTCTGCGAGGTTGGTTGAGATATCGTCGATTCGAGCGCGAGTGTCTGCAGGTGGGTGAGCCAAAGGAATCTTCTGCAAGTAATCGAGACAGATGGCGACGGAATCGGTGCGGAAATCGTGCATCACGGTATATGCCGTGGCACGGATTCGGTCCACGGTGTCGCGGCGGGAACCCTCCAAGACGAATAGCTCACGTCCGTATTGGTGAATCCCTTGGAGTCCTTTGGCGAGAGGGTCAACCCCTCGTGAGGACGATGCCATGCTCTCGGTCAGCATGGTTGTTGGGTTGATTCCGGATTCCTTTGCTAGCAGCCGCGCGGTGAGTACACGACGGGTCTGCTCCCAGGAATAAAAAAGAACGGGAATATGGTGATTTCTTGCAATGTGGCTGGCGACGTGGAGTCCGAAGGTAGTTTTTCCGCGACGCGGAGCGCCCGCTAATCCGTAGTAGAATCCGGGGCGAAGGCCGGAGAGTAGACGGGTTAACCGATCAAAAGGGCTTAGTGAATAACCGAGCAGAATTCGTTGACCTTGGGGTCTTTGTTTGGATTCGGCAACGATAGCGCGAACCAGGTCGCCTACGGGACGAAGCTGTTTGCGCATTCGTTTCTTTTGGATATCGATGAGCTCCTGAATCGCCTGCGCAGTGAAATCGGACAACGGTGCTTGTCCCGGGTGACGCTGCTTTGCATACGCTTCAACAGACGCTCCCAGCTTCAGAAGCCGTTCGCGTGCCTCCCGATCCTTCAAGAGATCTAAATAGGACAGCACTTGGTCGGGTTGTGGCGGACGGACGCGGCTCGTCGACTCGAGGTATTCCTTCACTTGTGGTGAAAAGAGTCCTTGCTGTTCGAGCTTCGATCTAATGATTAGGAAATCCACCGCGGCGAGACTCTGTTCTCGAAGGGCAGCGAGTGTCTCGGCAATAAGGCGAGCAGGCGCCGAATGAAGCAGGTTGCGGTGGAATCCCTGATCAAGAACTTTCTCCAGCAAGTACCGATCACTGGAGATTGCTGACAGTATTGTCATTTCGACATCGATAGTCTCAGGGCCCATTTGGTTTTCACCTCACTTCGGCCTTTCCAAACCACACCGGAAAGGAGACGGATATGCCACGTTCGGCAGCCCGCGAAAATAAGCGAGTGCCTGCGTGTTACGTGAGCACCTAAACTATTTGAGGGAATCTGCGCCGGAGACATGACTCCCCGACAGAATCCCTGTCAGGAGTCATCATCTGTCCCGGCAATGAAGGGACAGCGGTTAAGGCCGAACTCCTTGGCCTCTCATCGTTGCTCTCTACATCATACCGGAGAATGCATCTCCGTAGGAACCACGGAAGCTGAACTGTGCTCAAAGCTGAAGTTTGTTTCTCGCTCGATACTCATTCGGCCACTGTCGCCGGTGCGCTCATCGCGCCAATCAGAGAACAGACCGCCCTTCGGCGGCCCGCAACGCCAAACCATAGGCTACGGACGAAAAGGCATTCCCGGTTTTGATTTTATCGACGCCGAAACGGTCGTCGAATATCTGTCTTACAGCGGGAACAAAGGATGAGCCGCCCGTCAAGAAGACCGCGTCGACCGCCTGCTGTGGCACGCCGGCATACGCAAGCAGAGAGTCGACGCACATTTGAATTCTGCTCAGATCATCGGCAATCCAGCTCTCGAAGACACTTCTTGTCAGCAAGGCTCTAAGCTCGATGTACCCGTCCGAAAACTCAAAAGTAGCCTCGTCTTTGCAAGACAGTTCAGATTTGACCTCCTGGACCGCACAGTGTAAATGGAACCCAAGATCTCTTCTCACCAGGTGAATGAGGGCCTTTATTTTCTCGGGTTCCAGCGCTTCCGCTTCGACGCCACGAAGCATTTCGAGGATATCTTTCGCCTTCAAGAAAGAGAGCTGGTGCCAACGCTCGAGCCTTGTATAGACCCAACTCGGCACCGAGAGAACTTTATCCATCGAGCGAAGCTCTGAACCGTAGCCAAGCGCAGGCGCAACAAGATGCCGGATGATTTTGGCATCAAACGCGTCGCCGGCGACACCGACACCCGCGTTTCCCAGTAGGTCGCTGTCGGATCTCCCTCTGGCCAGAACACCCGGGCCGACACGAAGAAGAGAAAAATCGCTTGTTCCACCCCCGAAATCCCCAATCAAAATGAGCTGATCCCGGTCGAGCGTGGATTCGTAGTAGCGCGCCGCAGCAACGGGCTCCAGGTCAAATTCCACCGATTCGTACCCCGCAATCTGAAATGCTTCTCGTAAGCGTTCCTCGGCATGCTGATTGTCGTCTTCGTTCTCTGCGCCAACGAATTGAACCGGACGGCCAACAACCGCCCGCCGGATCCTTATCCCGAGCTGGGTTTCGGCTTTTTCGCGCAAATCCTTCAAAATCCGAGCAACCAACCACTCCAATCTCTGTCTCCGGCCAAATACTTCCGTGGTCTGCAGACCGCGATTGGTTAGGAAGGACTTAAGAGACTGCATTAACCTGCCTCTGCCTTCGCCCAAGAGATAGTGCTCGATTCCCGCCGGTCCGCTCCAGGACTTCAGCGCGTTGATGCCGCGCTCCCTGGCTTGCTCCAAATACAACAGAGAGCGATAAGATTCGATCGGTTGGCCGTTCATAGAAAAACACGCAAGTTCCACGTGCCTCGATCCATTCAGAAACGCGACGGAACTATTTGTCGTTCCAAAGTCAATGCCGACGGCTGCTGTTTTCATCTTGCGTCCTCTATTCGGCCATGCAGAAGCTCCTGCGGAAAGGACTGTGGCGCGTTTGAGGGATCCATGATGCTTGCCAAAGACTTCCTCCAAATCGGACCGCAAGCCTACCAGTCCCGCAACCCGGCCGGTCCGCAACTGTGGGGTGGCTAGCGCGATGGGTCCGAGTCTATACGATACATGGCCGCATACCGGTAGCGGCGACCTACCTGGCCCAGTAGCGACTGGATTACCATCAAGCTCTCTTGGCTCTGGACCACTTCTTCTGACGATACCTTCGCAGAGAGGTCTCAATCACCGGATAGACATTCTCGGCTGCTTGGATCTCATCGACTTCGACCACCTTTCCTTCTAATTGCTTGTAGTCTTGGAAGAAGCGACGAACCATCAACAATCGGTGTTGAGGCAGCTCGCCTGCTTCGTGGTATGTATTGAACTCAGGATCCGCGGTGGCAACCGCGATGACCTTGTGATCCTTGGTGCCGGAATCAATCATCGTCATCAAACCGATCGCTCGCGCGTGGATGATCGTTAGAGGCACTACCGCCTCCTGCGACAGCACCAATACGTCCAGGGGATCGCCGTCTTCCGCTAGAGTCTGAGGAATGAATCCGTAATTCGCCGGGTAATACACCGCGGAGTATAGAACGCGGTCCATCTTGATCAGACCGCTCTCCTTCTCGAGTTCGTACTTCACACTTGAGCCCAGAGGAATTTCGATCACACATTTGAATTCCTTCGGGACGTGCTCGCCGGGGCTAATGTCATGCCATGGATGCATCTCGAGTCCTCCTTAGGACAGCTTCTGAAAAACTGAGAATCTAGGTGCGGCCACCTTCGTTAAACCAACCGACGAGAAAGCGTTGCGCTTTCTCAAGCTGATCCAAGGCTTCTTTCTCAGCCAGTGCTACGTACTCGGAGATCGCGCTGAACCAGATCGTCACGCTGCCGGTATTCACCCTCGCGGCCCGATCGGCAAAGAGGATGGGTGCCTCGGGATTCAACACTTCTTCGGGTGAAAGTAATCGATCAACTGGTAGGCCGAGCTTGCGGGCGATCACGAGATTGCGCGAGCAGAGTGTAATTGTGTTGTCTGCCGCCCGCCGCAATTCGGGGTGAGCCCGCGTACGTGTGTCGCGTGCCATAATCAGCTCTACGCTCTTCGAAGCAAGAAGAATCGCCGCAAGATAACGACCGATTTCGAAGCACAGCGCCGCCTCGCGAACATAGGAAAACAAATCCAGCGGGACAAGCGAAGACTCCAGATTCGGAATGTAGAGTGCCTTCGCTTGATTAAATCGGCGAT
>Ga0302326_10030077_pt1 | contig 10879 bp, 7 predicted proteins | sample Palsa_T0_3_FD_202264 | JGI IMG/M metagenome (GOLD analysis project Ga0302326, IMG submission 202264) | Peat permafrost microbial communities from Stordalen Mire near Abisko, Sweden - Palsa_T0_3 | ecosystem: Environmental > Terrestrial > Soil > Palsa > Peat permafrost | place: Sweden: Abisko...
ATACCTGTCGGTCGAGGAGATACTCAAGGCCGCCCGCACCGCGGGCGCCGACGCGATCTATCCGGGCTACGGGTTCCTGTCGGAGAACCCCGATCTCGCCGAGGGCTGCGCCCGGGCCGGGATCACCTTCGTCGGGCCGCCGGCGAATATCCTGGAACTGGCGGGCAATAAGGCGCGGGCGATCGCCGCGGCCCGCGCGGCGGGGCTGCCGGTGCTTGCTTCCACCGCGCCGAGCGCCGCCCCGGCAGTCCTGATCGAGGCGGCGGAGGCCATGGAGTTCCCGGTATTCGTCAAGGCGGTGGCCGGGGGAGGCGGACGCGGCATGCGCCGGGTCGGCACTCCGGCGGAGCTGCCCGAGGCGCTGGGGGCGGCGATGCGGGAAGCGGAGGCCGCGTTCGGCGACCCCACGGTGTACCTCGAACGGGCCGTGGTCGACGCGCGGCACATCGAGGTGCAGGTACTCGCGGATGCCGCGGGGAACGTGATCCACCTGTTCGACCGGGACTGCTCGGTGCAGCGCCGGCATCAGAAGGTGGTGGAGCTTGCGCCCGCGCCGAACCTGAACCCGGAACTGCGCCAGCGGATCTGCGCCGACGCCGTGGCATTCGCGCGCGCGATCGGCTACGTCAACGCCGGCACGGTCGAGTTCCTCCTCGACCGGGCCGGGCGGCATGTGTTCATCGAGATGAACCCACGCATCCAGGTCGAGCACACGGTGACCGAGGAGGTCACCGACGTCGACCTGGTGCAGGCGCAGCTGCGCATCGCCGCCGGCGAGACGCTGCCCGGCATGGGGCTGACGCAGGACGCGATCGCGGTGCGCGGGGTCGCGCTGCAGTGCCGCATCACCACCGAGGACCCGGCCAACGGCTTCCGGCCGGGCACCGGCCGCATCACCGCCTACCGGTCACCGGGCGGCGCGGGCGTGCGGCTTGACGGCAGCGCCGCCCTCGGCGCCGAGATCGAGGCGCACTTCGACTCGCTGCTCGTCAAGCTCACCTGCCGCGGCCGCGACCTGCCCGCCGCGATCCGCCGGGCCCGCCGGGCGTTGGCCGAGTTCCGCATCCGCGGCGTGCCGACCAACATCGCGTTCCTCACCGCGGTGCTCGACGACCCCGACTTCCAGGCCGGCCGGGTCACCACCTCGTTCATCGAGGATCACCCGGGGCTGCTTGCCCCGCGGATCCCCGCCGACCGGGGCACCAAGCTGCTGACCTACCTGGCCGATGTGACGGTGAACCGGCCGCACGGCGCCCCGCCGCAGCTGGTCGACCCGGTGGAGAAGCTTCCCCGGGCCGACCTCGGCTCCCCGCCGCCCGCCGGGTCGCGGCAGCGGCTCCGCGCCCTCGGCCCCGTGGAGTTCGCGCGGGAGCTTCGCCGCCAGGAGGCGCTCGCGGTCACCGACACCACGTTCCGCGACGCCCACCAGTCGCTGCTGGCCACCCGGGTGCGCAGCAAGGACCTGCTGACGGTCGCCGGGCACGTCGCCCGCACCGTACCGCAGTTGCTTTCGCTGGAAGCCTGGGGCGGCGCCACCTACGATGTCGCACTGCGCTATCTGCACGAAGACCCGTGGGAGCGGCTGGCCGCGATCAGGGAGGCGGTGCCCAACATCTGCCTGCAGATGCTGCTGCGCGGCCGCAACACCGTCGGGTACACCCCGTACCCGGAAGCGGTGACCGAGGTGTTCGTCGCGGAGGCGGCCGCCGCCGGGATCGACATCTTCCGTATCTTCGACGCCCTCAACGACGTCAACCAGATGCGGGCCGCGATCGATGCCGTCCGCGGCACAGGCACCGCCGTCGCCGAGGTAGCGCTCTGCTACACCGCCGACCTGTCCGACCCCGGCGAACGGCTCTACACCCTGGACTACTACCTGCGGCTTGCCGAGCAGATCGTCAGCGCGGGCGCCCACGTCCTAGCGATCAAGGACATGGCCGGGCTGCTGCGTCCCCCGGCGGCGGCCACCCTGGTCACCGCGCTGCGGGAACGCTTCGAGCTGCCCGTTCACCTGCACACCCACGACACCGCCGGGGGGCAGCTCGCCACCCTGCTTGCCGCGTGGCAGGCGGGGGCGGACGCCGTCGACGGCGCGGTCGCCGCCATGGCCGGCACGACCAGCCAGCCGCCGCTGTCGGCGATCGTCGCCGCCACCGACCACACCGGCCGGGCCACCGGCCTGAGCCTGCGGGCCGTCAACGACCTCGAGCCCTACTGGGAAGCGGTCCGCCGCCTGTACGCACCGTTCGAGTCCGGCCTGCCCGCGCCGACCGGGCGCGTCTACACCCACGAGATTCCCGGCGGCCAGCTGTCCAACCTGCGTCAGCAGGCCATCGCGCTCGGCCTTGGCCAGCGGTTCGAGGACGTGGAAGACGCCTACGCCGCCGCCAACAAGCTCCTCGGCCGGCTGGTCAAGGTCACCCCGTCATCGAAGGTCGTCGGCGACCTGGCCTTGCAGCTGGTCGGAACCGGTGTAAGCAGCGACGCCTTCGCGAGCGACCCAGGCAAGTACGACCTGCCCGACTCGGTCATCGGGTTCCTCCGCGGCGAGCTCGGCGACCCACCGGGAGGCTGGCCCGAGCCGTTCCGCACCGCGGCGCTGGCCGGCCGCCGCCCGGCCCGCCCGCCCGCGCCGCTCACCGATGAGGACCTTCGCGACCTGGCCGAGCGGCCGCGGCCGGCGCTCAACCGGCTCCTGTTCCCCGGACCGACCCGGGACTTCACCGCGCACCGCGACACCTACGGCGATGTCTCCGTGCTGCCCACCAGGGAGTTCCTCTACGGCCTGCAGGAAGGCGCCGAGTACGCCGTCGACCTGGAACCTGGAGTGCGGCTGCTGCTCGGCATCCAGGCCGTCTCCGACCCCGACGAACGCGGCCTGCGCACCGTGATCGGTACCCTCAACGGCCAGCTTCGCCCGGTCACCGTGCGCGACAGGAACGTCGAGGCGACGGAAAAGACCGCGGAGAAAGCCGACCGCTCGATCCCTGGCCACATCCCCGCGCCGTTCGCCGGCACCGTGACCCTCCAGGTGACCGAGGACAGCCCGGTCACGGCGGGGCAGGTGATCGCGACCATCGAGGCCATGAAGATGGAAGCGGCCATCACCGCGCCGGTGAACGGCACCGTGGCCAGGCTCGCCATCAAGCCGGTACAGCCGGTCGAAGGCGGTGACCTCCTTCTCGTTATCGGCTGAGCCCGGTCCGCCCGCGATAGCGCCGAACCTTTGACCGCCTCTAACCGGCCTAACCTTCAGCGCGGGCAGTCACCCCGGTCCGTTCGGGATGAAGATCTTGATTTTCCTGAACGGACCGGGGTGACTCCGCTCGGTCAGCGCTGCCCGCAGGCTCAGCTGCCTGGGCGCGGGCCTGGTTGCCGGAGACGAGCCGGAGCGGGACTTCCTTGAGGCAGGCGGACAGGACGACCGCGGCGATGAGGAGGATGGCGACGACAGCGAAGACCACATCGCCGGCGGCGGAGAACCCGACGAAGAACGGATGGGCAAGCGGCTTGGCCAGCCCGTTGAGGAACGAGGTGTCGCTCAGGCCGCCGCGCAGGTGCTGCTGCAACGCGGCGACCTGGCCGGGGTGGGCCTTGGCCGCGGCGAGGTAGGCCGGGTCGGTGGCCGCCGTGGCGTATTCGTGGCTGATCTTGCTGCCGGCCAGGGAGAACAGGATGGACAGGAAGACCGCGGTGCCCAGCGTGCCGCCGACGGAGCGGAAGAACGTCGAGGCGGCCGAGGCGACGCCCATGTCCTTGGCCGGCACGGAGTTCTGCATGGCAAGCACGAGGCTCTGCATGTTCAGGCCGAGCCCGATGCCGAAGATCGCCATGAAGACGTCGGTGTGCCACAGGGGCGTGTCGGCGCCGATGGTGATCATCAGGCCCATGCCGGTGAGCATGAGCACGGAGCCGATGACGGGGAAGATCTTGTAGCGGCCGGTCCGGGCGACCAGCCGCCCGGCGCCGAGGGAGGCGAGCATAAGCCCGCCGACCAGCGGCAGCAGGAGAAGACCTGACTTGGTCGGTGAGGCGCCCTTGACGATCTGCAGGTAGAGGGGGATGACGGACAGGCCGCCGAACATGGCCATGCCGATGATGGTGACCTGGCCGGAGGCGACGGAGAAGGTGGGACTGCGGAACAGGCGTAGCGGCAGCAGCGCGTCATCGCCCATCCTGTGCTGGATCACGACGAACAGGGTCAGGCCCGCGGCGGCGAGGAAGTAGCAGGTGAACGAGGCGACCGAGGCCCAGCCCCAGGACTGTCCCTGCTCGGCGACCACGAGCAGCGGCACAAGGCCGACGGCCAGCATGACCGAGCCCCACCAGTCGATGCGGCGCTCGCGGCGGACGTAGTCGAGCTTGAGTACCCGCGCGATGACGAACAGCGCGACGGCGGCGATGGGGACGTTGATGTAGAAGATCCACCGCCATCCGGCGACACCGAGGAAATCGTTCGTCCCGGACAGCAGCCCGCCGAGCACCGGCCCGAGCACCGAGGCGCTGGCGAAGACGGCCATCATGTAGCCCTGGTAGCGGGCGCGCTCGCGGGGCGGGATGATGTCGCCGATGACGGCAAGGGCCAGCGGCATGATGCCGCCGGCGCCGATGCCCTGGAAGGCGCGGAAGCCGGCCAGTTCGTACATCGAGCTGGCCAGGCCGCACAGCGCGGAGCCGGCCACGAAGATCACGATCGCGAGCATGAACAGCCGCTTGCGGCCGTAGATGTCGGACAGCTTGCCGAACAGCGGCGCGGCGATCGTCGACGTGATCAAGAACGCGGTGGTGACCCACGCCTGGGCCTCTAGGTCGTGCAGGTCGTTGCCGATCGTCTTGATCGCGGTCGAGACGATCGTCTGGTCAAGTGCGGCCAGGAACATGCCAAGCACAAGACCGGACAAGATCGTCAGGATCTGGCGGTGAGACAGCGCGCCGCCGGAGGGAGAATCAGCCGGGCGGATTGCGGTGGCGGTCATGCGTTAAGGCCTTTCCAAGTCTGTGGGGTGGTGCGGTTCGGTGCGCCGGGCCTGTCCGCTGATCCGGGCGTTGTGGACGTGGTCGTAGGCAGCGGTGAACCGCTCCATCTGCTGGGCGAACTGGCGCAGCTCCGCGGTGCTCCATCCGGTCAGCACCTCGTCGAAGAAGGCCTGCCGCCCCCGCTCGTGCTCGACGATGGCGGCATGGCCGGCCACGGTCACCGCAAGCAGGCAGGCCCGGCCGTCGACCTGGTCGGCCCGGCGCTCTAGCAGCCCGCGGCTCACGAGCGCGGCGACCTGTCGGCTGACCGTCGACAGATCCGCCTGCACGCTAGCGGCCAGCGCGCTTGCCCGCATCGGGCCTTCGGACTCCACCGTGTGCAGCAGCAGGTGGGTGGCCGACTCGACGTCGTTGCCCGCGGCGGCAAGCAGCCGGGCCTTGGACCGGCGCACCGTGCGCTGGAGATCGATAAACGATTCAGAAACCGAGGCCACGGCCTTGAGGCGACCGCCGGGAGGCGTCGCCGTCGTGCTGTCTGCCATCGCCCACCATCTTCCAAGCACTCATGGCGTTACTTGTACATGACAAGTGCTTGGTGTACCCAAGTATTCCCCGGCGGTTGCGGATGGCGACGATTATCCTCAGACCAGCGAACGATGCCGCACGGCAGATCCTGGAGGCGAGGACATGGACCCGTGATTCCGGCCCTTCAGGATGATGTCGTCATCCTGAACCACTACACCGACGATGACATACCAGCCCACCTCGCCGGAGAGGACGAGGAGACAGCTCGCCGCTTCGGCTGGTGGCCGAAGGCTTCGACCCCGGTGACCGTCAGGGACGCCTTCGCCCGATGGGCACACGACTGGGAGACCGGCGGCCCCGTGCGGGCCTTCGCCACCCGTGAGCAGGCCACCGGGCGGCTGGTGGGCGGCTGCGAGTTGCGCATCAAGCCCGGCCGGCCAGCCAACGTCTCGTACTGGACAAACGCCACCGACCGGGGCCGCGGCCACGCCACCAGAAGCCTTGCCCTCCTCCTCGACTACGCTCGGTCAATCGGGATCCGCGACGCCGAAGCGCAAATCGCCGCGGACAACCGTCCATCCCGCCGGGTCGCGGAGAAGGCCGGGTTCCTTCCGGTAAGAACCTTCACCGAGCAAGATGGCACTGCCATGATCAGTTATCAGGTCCACCTGACAAATACCTAAAGGGGGTTGTCGGGTATACTTGTCGGCGGCGGTATCGGCCGCACCTGGGTCCGCGAGCAGAGCTTCAAGCTCACCGGTTCGAGTGATGACACGTGTAGGTACGTCTTTCCAGCCCGATGAACGCGGATCCGCGGGCGCCGAGGAAGGACTGCCGTGTCTGATCAGTCAGGGCCTGCTGCCCACGACGACTTCCGTGACCTCCCGGACCGTCCGAGCCTGCGTCACCTCAAGCTCGAGGCGAAGCGGCGGCTGGCCGCGGGAGAGTTCACCACCCTGCACGACGCCCAGCTGGCCGTCGCCCGTGAGCACGGGATGAGCAGCTGGGCCGCGCTCAAGGAGCACATCGCCGCCGCCGAGGCCGAGACCGAACAAGGCCATGCGCTCGCGCAGGTGCGCTGGGTCTTCGGCCGCTGCGGGGCCGGGCCTGGTTCGTCGGCCTCGCTGATCACGCGCCCGAGCGCGGGCCGCACCAGCGTCGTGCTGACCAACCGGCAGGTCCTCATCGAGCCGACCAACGTCAGGCTGTTTCGCTCGACCGCCTGAGCACCGCATGGTCGTCAGGAAAAAGTCGGCCGTGACTAACCGCGACAAGAAGGACAGCCGGACAGCCTTACCCGAGCCGGTAGTCCTCCAGGATCCGGCGGCCGATGATCATCTTCTGGATGTCGGAGGTGCCTTCGCCGATGAGCAGCATGGGGGCCTCGCGGTAGAGGCGCTCGATCTCGTATTCCTTGGAGAAGCCGTAGCCGCCGTGGATGCGGAAGGAGTCCTCGACGACGTCCCGGCAGTACTCCGCCGCGAGGTACTTGGCCATTCCGGCTTCCAGGTCGTTGCGCTGGCCGGAGTCCTTCTTCCTTGCGGCCATGATCATCATCTGGTGCGCGGCCTCGACCTTGGTCGCCATGTCGGCCAGCCGGAACAGCACCGCCTGATGCTGGGCGATCGGCTTGCCGAAGCTCGTCCGCTGCTGCGCGTAGCCGACGGCGAGTTCGAAGGCGCGCAGCGCGACGCCGCAGCCACGGGCGGCCACGTTGACCCGGCCGACCTCCACCCCGTCCATCATCTGGTAAAAGCCGCGGCCCGGCGTTCCGCCGAGGATCTGCTCGCCAGACGTGCGGTAGCCGGTGAAGATGAGCTCGGTGGTGTCCACGCCCTTGTAGCCCATCTTGGCGATCTTGCCGGGGATGGTGAGGCCCGGTTCGACCTCGCCGAACCCCTGCTTCTTCTCGATAAGGAACGTGGTCATGTTCCGGTAGACCGACTCCGCGCCCTCGTCCGTCTTGACGAGGACCGCGACCAGCGTGGCGGTGCCGCCGTTGGTCAGCCACATCTTCTGCCCGTCGATGACGTACCCGCCACCCTTGCCGTCACCAGCACTGTCGCGGACCGCCCTGGTCGTGATGGCGGACACGTCCGAGCCGCAGTTCGGCTCCGACATGGAGAAGGCGCCGCGCAGCTCGCCGACGGCCATCCGCGGCAGGTAGCGCCGTTTCTGCTCCTCGGTGCCGTGCCGCATCAGCAGGTAGGCGACGATGAAGTGCGTGTTGACGATGCCGGAGACGCTCATCCAGCCGCGGGATAGCTCCTCGACGGCCAGCGCGTACGTCAGCAGGGACTCGCCGAGGCCGCCGTGCTCCTCGGGGATCGTCAGGCCGAAGAGCCCCATCTCGCGCATGCCGTCGACGATCTTCTGCGGGTACTCGTCGTCACGCTCAAGCTGCTGGGCATGGGGAATGATCTCCCGGTCCGTGAACTCCCGGACGGTGTCGACGATCTGCCGCTGTACGTCGGTGAGTCCCTCTGTCTGTGCCAACCGGCCCACGTTGCCCGACCTCGCTATCGCTGGGGTGAGGCGGACACGACCGCCCCGCGTTCGTGCAGTTCCCTGATCTTGTCTTCGCTCAGGCCGAGGTCGGTGCGGAGGATCTCGGCGGTGTGCTCGCCGAGCAGCGGAGCCCTGGCCGGTTCACGGCCGCCGGGCGGCGCTGTGTTGACTGGCACTGTGTTGACCGGCACTGTGTTGACCGGCACTGTGTTGACCGGCACTGTGTTGACCGGCACTGTGTTGACCGGCACTGTGTTGACCGGCACTGTCTTGATCGGCGAGGCGGGGGCGAGGTACCGGCCCACGCCCGGCTGTTCGATGACGCCAAGCAGGGGATTGGCCCGCAGGTCGTCGCCTTCCACCAGGTCGCGGAAGCTGCGGTAGACCGACCACAAGGTGGAGGCCTGGCTGAGCGCCTGGCGGACCTCCGGCAGATCGTGGCTGACGAACCAGCGCTGCAGCAGGCCGGCCAGCGCGTCGCGGTAGGTGTACCTGTCTTGCTCGGCGGAGAAGTCGGCGCCAAGCGCGTCGGCGAGCGCGGCGACCGGCGCCGCCAGGCCGGTGGCCGTCAGCAGGTCCGCCCAATGCCGCGCGGTGAGGGCCACCACCATGACCCGTCGGCCGTCGCGCGTGCCGAAGTCCCTGGCGAACGAGCCGTAGAGGTGGTTGCCGATCCGCGGCCTGCTGACGCCGTTGACCTCCGCCTCGGCCAGGAAGCCGAGGTTCCCCGCGGTCGCGAGCGCGACGTCGTCGAGTGCCACGCTGAGCCGCTGCCCCTGGCCGGTGATGCGGCGGTGCCGCTCCGCGCCCAGGATGCCGACCGCCGCGTAAAGACCGCACGCGACGTCCCACGCGGGCAGCACGTGGTTCACCGGGCCCGCGTGCTCTTCCGGGCCGGTCACCAGGGGGAATCCCGAGCTCGCGTTGACCGTGTAGTCCACCGCCGGGCTGCCGTCGTGCAGGCCTTCGATCCGCAGGTGGATCAGGTCGGGCCTGACCTTGGCGAGAGCCTCATAACTCAGCCACGGCCGGTCGGCGTTCGTCAGCACGATGCCGCCGCCGGGTCCGGACTCGGCGATCAGCCTGGTGATCAGTTCCCTGCCCTCGGCGCGGCGGAAGTCCGCGCACAGCGACCGCTTGCCCTTGTTGAGACCGACCCAGTAAAGGCTCGTCCCCGAGGCCGCCACCGGCCATCGGGTGTAGTCGGCCGAGCCGCCCGGCGGGTCGACCCGGATGACCTCCGCTCCGAGCTGCGCCAGCGTCATCCCGCCGAGAGGTCCCGCGACGTACGTCGCCACTTCGACCACCCGCAGGCCGCTCAGCGGTTTCCCTTGTGTCGGCGCTTGTGTCGGCGCTCCGGGCGAGGAAACTGTCATCTGATCACGGCTCCTCATTTGTACGGCCATATTGACCTAATGACTCTTCCATGTCAATGCTGGTCTCACTAGCATGGCGTAGACAGAGAAAACTTTGGCCGTATATTTTGCTGTAGCTGGGGACTGGAGGCGCGTTGACGCGCATGGAAACGCTGATCGACGGCCCCTACTTCGAAGACCTGCGCCACGGCCAGCGTTTCGACGATAGCCCGGGCCTCACGCTCACCGAGGGACTGGCCGCGGCTCACCGGGCCATCGTCGGGGGCAGGCTGCCGCTGGTCCTGGACGGCGAACTGTCCCGGCGGGTGCTCGGCGCGGGTGGCACCCTCGCGGCTCCCAACCTCGCGTGGGACGTCGCGATCGGTCAGTCCACGACCGCGACGCACACGGTGGTGGCGAACCTCTTCTACCGCGGTGTGGTGTTCGGGCGCGCTCCGCGTATCGGTGACACCCTGCGAACGGTCACCGAGGTGGTCGGCCTGCGCCAGAACTCCCGGCGGGCCGGGCGGCCCGCGACCGGGCTTGCCGCCCTGCGGATAAGCGCCAGGGACTCCGGCGGCCGCCCCGTGCTTGACTTCTGGCGCTGTGCCATGCTGCCGCTGCGCGATAACGACACGGAGACCGGGCATGCCGACGACCTGTCCTCCATCGGCGGCGACCCGACCGCCGACGAGCTCGCGCGGGTCGCGGCGGACTGGGACCTGGACGCCTACCGGGCCGGGACGCACGGCGGGAAGTTTCGCGTGCCGGGTGCGGGCGAGGTCTTTCGCATCGCCGGAGGTGACGTCGTGTCAGGTGCGCCGGAGCTGGCGCGGCTCACGCTCAACGTGGCCAAGGTGCACCACGATGAGACCACCGGAGCATCGGGCAGGCTCGTCTACGGCGGCCACACGATCGGCATCGCGCTGCACCAGGCGGTCCGTGCGCTTCCGTGCATGGTCACCGTCGTGGGCTGGCACGGCTGCGACCACGTCGGCCCGGTGCGCGAGGGCGACACGCTGACCTCCGCGATCGAGGTGGAGCAGACGGTTACCGCGGCGGGCGGAACCCTCGCCCACCTGCGGTCGCGGGTACGCGCGAGCCGCCAGGACGAGCCAGCGGCCGAGGTGCTCGACTGGCGGTTCGTGGCCCTGCTGGCGTGAAGCCGGACAGCCGTACAGAGCAGACAGATCGGGACGTGGTGAGGATGGCGACCAGGACGCAGCACAGGGAGAGCGGTTACCTGAGCCTGGCCAGGGAAGTCAGGAAGCAGATCCTGCAGGGCCGCTATGCCGACGGGCGCAGGCTGCCGACCGAGGCCGAGTTCTCCGCGCAGTACCGGGTGAGCAGGCAGACCGTCCGCCGTGCCTTCCACGACCTGGTCTCCGACGGTATGGTCTACCGCGTTCCCGGCCGGGGTACGTTCGCGACCCCGCGTGACGGCAGCTACGTCCGCCAGTTCGGCTCGGTCGACGACCTGATGGGACTGTCCGCGGACACCAAGATGGACGTCA
>Ga0302326_10030080_pt1 | contig 10877 bp, 11 predicted proteins | sample Palsa_T0_3_FD_202264 | JGI IMG/M metagenome (GOLD analysis project Ga0302326, IMG submission 202264) | Peat permafrost microbial communities from Stordalen Mire near Abisko, Sweden - Palsa_T0_3 | ecosystem: Environmental > Terrestrial > Soil > Palsa > Peat permafrost | place: Sweden: Abisko...
CGCTGGCAGTGCTGCCGTCCGGCACCGGGAACCTGCTGGCCCGCAATCTGCGGCTGCCGATTGACCTGGACCGCGCGCTGGCGGTGGCTCTGACCGGAACGGACCGGCAGCTGGATGTGGGCTGCGCCAACGGCCTGCCGTTCCTGGTCATGGCGGGTGTCGGCTTCGACGCGCGAGCGCTGAGCGGCAGCCGGCCGCTCAAGCCACGGCTGGGCTGGGCCGCCTACTACGTTGCCGCGCTCGCGCATCTGCGGGACCAGCCGATGCAGGTCAGCCTGCAGGTCGACGGCCTCCCGCCGTCGCGCCGGCTGGCCAGTGCCGTCGTCATCGGTAACGTGGGCGCTCTGCCGGGCGGGGTCGCCCTGCTCCCCGATGCTCGACCAGACGACGGCCTGCTCGATGTGGTGCTGCTGACCGCGCACGGGCTGGCCAGCTGGATGGCGGTCGGCGCGCAGCTCCTGCTGCGGCGTCGGGCCGGCGGTCGGGTGGCCAGGATGACGTTCCGGGAGCTGCGCATCGACCTCGACCGCGAGCAGCCCTGGCAGCTGGACGGCGAGTCGATGGGCGGTACCCGCGAGCTGCTGATCACCGTCGCGCCCGGCACGCTGCTGCTGCGCGGGCCGGGCGCTGGCACAATGTGAACAATGCTGCGCCGGGGCAGCCGCGGACGCTGGGAGGCCTGCGATGACCAGTCCTGTGGTCGCGCCGGGCTGCCCGGTGCAGGCCGGATTCGATCCGCTGTCGAGTGAGTATCTGGCTGATCCGTATCCGGTTCTGGCCGCTCTGCCGCTGGACCGGGCCCCCGTCTTCTACGCGCCCGTCATCGATTACTACGTCGTCACCAGGTATGCCGACATCGAGCAGGTGTTCCGGGATCCGCAGACCTACTCGGCGGCGGTCGCGCAGGCGCCGCTTGCACCGCTGGTCCCGGCGGCTCAGCAGATCCTGCTCGCCGGCGGGCACCAGCCGCAGCCGTCGATGGTCAGTCTCGATGAGCCGGCGCACGCGCGACTGCGGCGCCCGGCTACCCGTGCCTTCACCGCCAAGCGGGTCAGCGGCATGATCCCCGCGATCAGCGCGATCACTGCGCAGCTGCTGGACGCGGTCGCCGGAACGCCGCAGTTCGACCTGGTGAGCGCGCTGGCGTTTCCGCTGCCCGCGAGCATCGTCTTCGCGCTGATGGGCGTGCCCGAGCGGGATCACCCGCAGCTCAAGCTGTGGTGCGGGTACCGGGCCGCGCTGTCCTGGGGGCGGCCGGCGGCCGAGGATCAGGTCGAGATCGCGACCAGCATGGCCGCCTACCGGCGCTACCTGGCGGAGCTGGTGGCGGCGAAGGCCCGGGCCCGGGGCGACGATCTGACCAGCGACCTGCTCGGCATCCATGACGAGGACCCGCAGCGGCTGACCCTGGCGGAGATCTCCTCGATCCTGTTCTCGCTGAGTTTCGCCGGCCATGAGACCACCACCGGCCTGATCGGCAACACCGTCCGCCGGCTACTGGAGGATCCCGCCCGCTGGGACCTCCTGGTAGCCGAGCCGGCCCTGATCCCGGCGGCAGTGGAGGAAACCCTGCGCTTCGACCCGTCGGTGCCGGTATGGCGGCGGGTCACTACCCGCCCGGTCACGCTGGGCGGGGTCGACCTGCCAGCAGGCGCGAAGCTGTTCCTGTGGCTGGCCGCCGCCGGCCGGGACCCGGCGGTGTTCGGCCAGCCGGACGACTTTGACCTGGCCCGGCCCAACGCCGGCGACCACCTCGCCTTCGGCAAGGGCATCCACTACTGCCTCGGCGCCAGCCTGGGCAAGCTGGAGACCCGGCTGGCTGTCCAGGAGCTGACTCGCCGCTTCCCCCGGCTGCGGCTGGTCGAAGGGCAGCAGCTCAGCTTCCACCCCAACATCTCCTTCCGCGGCCCGCAGCAGCTGTGGGTCCAGACGACGCCGTAGCGCGACCGCGCCGCCAGAGCGCCCTGGGCGATTCTTTTTGTCAACGGCGTCTGCCCAGCGCTGGACCGTATCATGACTCCATGGCCGCCCAGCCCGCTGAGCAATACGAGGATCCGCTGGACCCGCTGCGGATCCTCCGGGAACTGCCCAGTCGGGAGCGTACGAATTTCCTCGCCGCCTACCGGGAAGCCCTGGACGGTGCGCGAGATCCTGCCGGGTGGGGGCAGCTGCGGCGCGTCTTGCGGATCTGGAGCGGGATGGTGATCGCCGCGAGCCGGCCCGGCTTTTATGAGGCGCAGGAGGCAGCGCTGACCGGGACTGGCGGCGGGATGCTCCTAGAGGATTACATCCGGCTGCGCCGTACCCAGGCGTGAGCTACCGGCCGTACCTGGAGTCCAGCGCCCTCAGGCAGATGCACGGCCTTCCGGAGCAGGCGTTCGATACGCTCGTGACGCTGCTAGCCAGGATCTGCGACGACCCGTACGACCCGGTGTTCAGCGCACCGACCGGAGTGCCGCGACGGCGGGTCGCCGACGTTGGCGACTTCGGGTTCATCGTATTCGCGGTCGACGAAACCGCTGGCCTGATCCGCGTCTTCGACCTCGTGTGGACAGGCTGAAGCCGCAAACATCGATCCGTGCCCAGATAAATACGCTGCTAACCCTGGCGGCGGTGGCCGGTGTCAGAGGTGCTGGTTACCTTCGTTGTCATGTTCGAATCGGCTGGCGTGCTCGACCGGCTCAACGACGAGCAGCGCAGCGCGGCCACCCACCAAGGCGGCCCGCTGCTCGTGCTGGCGGGCGCCGGGACAGGCAAGACGGGCACGCTGGTGGCGCGCGCCGCATGGCTGCGCGGTCAGGGCACCCAGGCCAGCAGGATCCTGCTGCTCACCTTCACCCGGCGCGCTGCTGATGACATGCTCGCCCGGGTGCCGCCCGCGGCTGGCGGCGATGACCGGATCTGCGGCGGCACGTTCCATGCCATCGCGCACCGGATCATCCGCGCGCACGCCGAGTCGTTCTCGCTGCCGGCCGCCTTCAGCGTGATCGATACCGCCGACGTGACCGACGTCATGGACTCGCTGCGGGCCGAGCACGGTCTGGCCGGTACCGAACGGCGGGCGCCCAGGGCGGCCGTATGCGCTGACATCTACACCCGCTGCGTCAGCACCCATCGAACGGTCGCCGAGGTGACATCCGCCAGTTTCCCCTGGTGCACCGACTTCACCGAGCAGCTAGCCGCGCTGTTCCGCGGCTACGTCGCGCATAAGCGCGGCCATGGCCTGGTCGACTTCGATGACCTGCTGCTGCTGTGGCGCGCCGCGCTGGCCGACGCCGGAGCAGGGCCGGTGCTGCGCGGCATGTTCGACGCCGTGCTGGTCGATGAGTACCAGGATGTCAACACGATCCAGGCCGACATCGTCCGGCTGCTGCAGCCCGACGGCAGCGGACTGACCTGCGTCGGGGACGACGCACAGGCCATCTACGGCTTCCGCGGCGCCGATCCGGCGCACCTGCGGGCGCTCGCCGACGGTTACCCCGGCCTGACGGTCGCCCGGCTGGCCACCAATTACCGGTCCCGCCGGCCGGTGCTGGACCTGGCCAACGTCATCCGCCCGCAGGCGCCGGGCCTGGAGCTGGTGCTCACCGCCGATCGCGGGACCGGCCAGCCGCCGCTGCTGGTGCGCTGCCATGACGAGGCGACGCAGGCACGGGAGATCTGCACCCGGGTGCTGCAGGCCCACGAGTCCGGCCTGCAGCTGCAGGACCAGGCAGTGCTCGTCCGCGCCGCGCATCACAGCGACGTGCTCGAGCTCGAGCTGACTGCCCGCGGGATCCCGTTCGTGAAGTACGGCGGCCTGCGCTTCACCGAGGCGGCGCATGTCAAGGACTTCCTGGCCGCGGCCAGGGTGGTGGCCAACCCGGCCGACGACATCGCCTGGTTCCGGCTGCTGCGGCTGCACGAGGGCATCGGGCCGGTGCACGCCCGGCGCATCATCGGCGCCCTGCAGCTGGCTGATCCGGCGCCGCTGCAGCGCTGGAGCGAGGCTGCCGCCGCCGCGCCGCGGCGCTCCCAGCCCGCCCTGGCCGCGACCTTCAGCGCGCTCGCCGCCGCCGCCGCGCTGGAGGCGACCGGCGAGCGGGCCGCCGCGATCGTCAAGGCGCTGCACGACCCGCTGCGAGCCCGCTACGCCGACGCCGCCCTGCGCATCGGCGACCTGCAGCGGCTAGCCGATGCCGCCGCCAGCAGGCCGTCGCTGCACGAGGCGCTGGTGGAGCTCGCCCTCGACCCGCCGGTCTCCTCCTCGGACTTCGCTGGCCCGCCCCGGCTCGACGACGACTTCCTGGTGATCTCGACGATCCACTCGGCCAAGGGCCTGGAATGGCCTGTCGTCCACCTGCCGCACCTGGTCGACGGCGCGGTGCCCAGCGACATGGCGCTCACCGCGCCGTCCGGGCTGGCCGAGGAGCGGCGGCTGTTCTACGTCGCGGTGACCAGGGCACGCGATCAGCTCTATCTGTACGCGCCGCTGCGGATGCACCACCATCGCACCGCCCGCGACGACCGGCACAGCTACGCCCCGCTGACGCGGTTCCTCGACCCGGCAGCGCTGGCCTGCTGCGAGGTCACCGACGCTGGCCCGGCCCGGGCGGCGCTGCCGCCGCTGGCACCGCTGGCGCAGACGATCGACCGGGCGCTGGAGTCCCTCTGGGGACCGGGCTGACTGGGGCCGGGCTGACTGGGGACCGGCTGAGTGGGGGCCGGGCTGACTGGGGACCGGCTGAGCCGGCTGGACACAATGGACTGGACACAATGAGCGCCAGCATCTATCCCTCGCCAGGCCGCCGATCCCTCGCCAGGCCGCCGACTGACCGTGGAGCTATCTCGTGAGCAGACCGACCTTGCAGATCATCATCGCCAGCACCCGGCCCGGCCGCGTCGGGCCGTCCGTCGCCGCGTGGATCTACCACCGCGCCGTCTCGCACGGCGGCTTCGATGTCGAGCTGGTCGACCTGGCCGAGGTGAACCTGCCGATGTTCGACGAGCCGAACCACCCCCGGCTGCGGCAGTACGTCCACCAGCACACCAGGGACTGGAGCGCCACTGTCGAGCGCGCCGACGCGTTCATCTTCGTCATCCCCGAGTACAACTACGGCTTCAACGCGGCGATCAAGAACGCCATCGACTACCTGAACGCCGAGTGGCAGCACAAGGCGGTCGGGTTCGTCAGCTACGGCGGTGTCGCGGCCGGCACCAGGGCCGTGCAGATGCTCAAGCAGGTGATCACCACGCTGAAGATGGTCCCGCTGTTCGACTCGGTGAACATCCCGTTCGTCCAGCAGTTCCTCGACTCCGAGCGCCGGCTCGAGCCCAACGAGATCATGCAGTCCGCTGCCACCGCGATGCTGGCCGAGCTCGCGCGCTGGACTACGGCGCTGCGCACCCTGCGCGAGTCCCCGGCGCGCGAGTCCCCGGCGCGCGAGTCCCCGGCGCGCGAGTCCCCGGCGGGGTTGACCGGCTGAGGGATTGTTCGTTATGCCAAAGGTTGTCAAGCTACCGGCATCCGGTACTGGCACCTGGGCCCCGCCGAGCAGGCGAAAGCTGGACAATGGCTGAATGAGAACTCATGCTGTGCTTCCCCAGATTCTTCTTGCCTGTGCACTCGCCGCGGGCGTGGCTGCCTGCGGTGGCAGCAGCACGTCGTCTAAGCCGTCCGCCTCGCCGAAGGCGTCCGGCGGCGGTGCCGCCAACACCGAGAAGACGATCGCGGCCAACTGGACTGCCTTCTTCAGTGCGCAGACGCCGGAGGCCAAGCGGGTCAGCCTGCTGCAGGACGGGCAGGTTTTCGCCCCGGTCCTCAAGGCCCAGTCAGGCTCGGGCCTCGCCTCGTCGGCGTCTGCCAAGGTCACCAAGGTGACGCTGGTGTCCTCGACGCAGGCCAAGGTCACCTACTCGATCCTGGTCGCCGGCGCGTCGGTATTGCCGAACCAGACCGGCACTGCGGTGAATCAGGGCGGGACCTGGAAGGTCGGCGTCGCCAGTTTCTGCGGCCTGCTGACGCTGGAGAACAACGGGAACACCGCCAAGCTGCCGGCTGCCTGCAAGTCCGCCGGCTAGCCGGGTGGTGAGCTCGGTAAGCATGCCCGCCGAGCAGGCGTCAGCCCCGCGCCGTGGTGGCCGCGGGGCCGCACTGGCAGTGCTGTGCGCGATCTTGTTCCTGACGTTCCTCGATAACACCATCGTGAGCGTCGCGCTCGGCAGCGTGCAGAGTGGCCTGCACGCGGGCGTGACCGCGCTGCAGTGGGTGGTGAGCGCTTACGCGCTGACCTTCGCCGGCGCGATGCTGGCCTTCGGGATGGTGGGCGACGAGTTCGGCCGCAAGCGGGTCATGCTGATCGGCGTCGGCATTTTCTGCGCCGGGTCCGTCCTGGCGGCGCTCGCCCCGAACATCGGCCTGGTGATCGCCGGGCGGGCGGTCATGGGCTTCGGCGCCGCCGCGAGCGAGCCGGGCACCCTGTCGATGCTGCGGCATGTGTACACCGATGAGCGGACCCGGACCCGGGCCCTTGGCGTGTGGGCGGCCGTGTCGGGCCTGGCCCTCGCCCTGGGCCCGGTGGTCGGCGGCGCCCTGGTGGGCGTGTGGAACTGGCGTGCCATCTTCTGGTTCAACCTGTTCTTCGGCCTGGTGGCCCTGGTCGCCGGGCTGATCGTGCTGCCGGAGAGTTCCGATCCGGACGCGCACCGGGTGGACATTACCGGCACCGTGCTCGGTGTCACCGCCCTGACCGCGCTGGTCTTCGCGGTGATCGGCGCCGAGGACTCCGGTTTTGCCGCGCCCAGCGCGATCGCGCTGCTGTGCGTCAGCGCCGTGGCGGCGGCGGCGTTCTTCTGGTGGGAGAGCCGCGCCGCACATCCGCTGCTCGACCTGAGATTCCTGCGCGTTCCCCGCTTCCTGACCGCCAACATCGTCGCCTTCGGCACGTACTTCGCGACGTTCGCTGTGTTCTTCTTCACCGCGCTGTACCTGGAGGAGGTGGTCGGCGATACCGGCTACCAGATCGCGCTGGTCTTCCTGCCGATGACCGCGCTGATGGTGCTGGCCTCGCTGCTGGCCGGACGATGGACTGACGCCGCCGGGCCGCGGTGGTCGATCTTCATCGGCTGCCTGCTGTTCGGCGCGGGCCTGCTGCTGACGACCCTGGTGCTCAGCCCCAGCCCGGCCTACCTGCCGCTGGCAGCTGCCCTCGCCCTGACCGGCATCGGTATCGGCACCACCGTCGTTCCGATCACCTCATCGGCGCTGTCGGCCGTGCCGCCGGAGCGATCGGGCATGGCCGCCTCGGCGACCAACACCAGCCGGGAGATCGGCGCCGTTACCGGGGTGGCGGTCCTGGGCGCGCTGGTGAACGCGCAGCTGCGGTCCAGCCTCACCAGCAGGCTCCGGCACCTGGGCATCCCGGTCAACTTCCAGTCGATCGTGATCCGCGCGGTCGAGACCGGCGGCGTGCCTTCCAGCGGCCGGACCAAGGGCGCGGGCGGGTCAGCGGCGGCGGGCGAGGGCTCGCTGGTGCAGGAGGTCATCCGCGCGGCTTACAACGCCTTCTACGCGGGGCTGCACGCCGCCCTGTTCCTGTCGGCGTTCCTGGTGCTCGCCGCCGGCCTGTTTACCTTCGTGGTCCTCGGCCGGCGGCCGGTCCTCGGCCGGCGGCCCCGCCCGGACGAGGGCGGCGCTGCCCGCCGGTGACGAGGGCAGCGCTACCCGCCGGTGGGCGGCGCTACTCGTCCGAGACGAGGCCGCGGAGATAGGCGGCCTGGCCGGCGTGCTGGAGATCGTCGGAAATGACGCTGACCAGGCGGACGCCGAGGGTCACCGGCGGATTCCATGACTCGTCGACGATCCGGTCGAGGTCGGCGTCGGTCAGGTCGCGCAGGTAATCGATCGTGCGCTGGTAGACCGCGTCGTGGTAGGCGATCAGCAGATCGCCGGATTCCACCACGACCCTGCTTACCTCATCGCTGTGCTGCCCGTATCCAGTCGCGGCAGGATGAAACGGCAGTCCGAACCGCTCCGCCCAGCCGGCCGACGTCCAGGCCTGCTCGGTGCCCGCAGCCGCGGCGACATGATCGTCCTGGATCCGGGTCAGGTGCCAGACCAGCCAGGCGATCGAGTTCGCGCCGTCGTCGGGACGGTATTCCAGCTGCTTAGGCGTCAGGCCGCTCACCACGTGCGTGACCAGCCCCTCGACCCGGCCGAAGGCCTCGGTCAGCAGTTCTGCGGTATTCATCTTGTGCTCTCCTTCGGTGTCATCATGGTGCGCCGTCACGGTGCGCCCTCATGGTGCGCCGTGACGGTGCACCCTCCCTGGCCATCGAACCACCAGGCCCGCAGCCGGGGACCGCCGGACTACGCCTGCTGGCTGGATGGCCTGACACCGTCGGCTACATGCAGGCCCGCACCTTCGCCACCTTGAAGCCGGAGACGCCGTTGCCGGTGACCCCGGTGCCGCTGTCGTCGATGAAGGTGTAGAGCCGCCTGCCGTGGTAGGTGACCTGCAGCCGGTGGTTGCTGCCGAACTTCGCCGTCCCCAGGCAGTGCGCTCCCTTCGGGACCGTCTTGCCCTTCGGCATCACCAGCCGCGGCCAGATCCCCAGGCAGGAGCCGGTGCAGGAGCCCGTCGGAAGGTAGTAGAGCGCCCGGCCCTTGGTGGTAACCAAGATCTTGCCGAAGTGCGGCCGGTTCCTCTCCTTGACCACGACTGCCGACTTGGAGCTGTCCGCCGCGGCGCGCTGACCGGCCTGTGCGCCGGCGACGCCAGCGCCGGCGACGGTCACCGCTGCCGTCGCGGACGCCGCAACGACGATGGCTACGGCGGCCCGCGTCAGCCAGCCCGCCTTGCCGCTGCGGCCCGCCTGCCGAAGTGCATTTCTGTTCAACGTGCACCACCTCTAGTCGCCGGATACATCACCCCCCAACACGTACGAACGCCAGTGCAGGTTCATAGCCGCGGGCCTCGGGCGGGATCCACTGGTGGTCGGGTCAGAGCGGCGGACGTAGGCTCTTGTCGCATCGAGCCAGGGAGGACCCCAGTTGGCCGGCCATTCACCGGGAAGTCGAGAACAGGACGCCCGCACGGCAGAGCCGGGCTCGTTGCCTTTGTCCCGGCACGCCGACATCGCCATGCGGTCTTTCGGCCAGCCCAACTCGGTGGTGCGGCAGTTCGACTTCTGGGATGACAGCTACGAGGGGCGGCGGCTGTTCTCCGAGCTCCTCGGCACTTTCCTGCTGGTGCTTGTTGCCGCGGGCGGCGGCATGGTGAACGCGAGGTTCGGCGGGCACGCTATCCCCGGGCCGTCCCTGGTGGTGGCGCCCGGACTCATGGTGGCCGCCATCATCTTGTTCATGGGGGCAGTCTCCGGTGCGCATCTCAATCCGGCGGTGAGCGTGGCCTTCGCGCTGCGCGGCAATTTCCCCTGGAAGCGGGTCCCGGCCTACATCGCTGTTCAGTTCGCGGGGGCGGTGCTCGCCACGCTGACGCTCTGGGCGCTGATCGGCCGGCACGGCGCAGCGGGCCTGACGCTGCCGGGGCCGGGCATCTCCACGGTCACCGCGCTGCTGTGGGAGGCACTGCTGACCGCGGGGCTGGTCAGCGTGATCCTGGGCACCGCATCAGGTGCGCAGCAGCTCGGGCCGATAGCGGCCATCGGCGTCGGCAGCTACATCGCGCTGGCGGGCCTGTGGGGCGCGCCGGTCAGCGGCGCGTCGATGAACCCGATCCGCTCGCTCGGGCCGGCCCTGGTGCTCGGCGACTGGACATCGTGGTGGGCCTATCTGGCCGGCCCGCTGGCCGGCGCGGTCATTGCCGTCGGCTTCGCTTACATCCTGCGCGGGCCCGGCGGTGGCGCCTTCGGGACGCAGGCGGCGCAGGGAACCCTCGGGACGCGCTGGCGCCCGGGTCCGGTCGGCGCACCAGTGGCCGCGCCGCTGGACCCGCGCGAGCGGACCGAGCGGGGCTAGCGGCGGGCTTTGCGGCCCGCAGAACGCAGAAACGCCGAGCGTGCGCCCGGCATTGCGCTAACACTCATTAGGAGCCGTTCATGGGTACTACGGCCGCGACCTCGGCCCGTCATCCCCGTCGGGCCAGGCTGGACGAGGCGTCAGCCGGGCTCACCGTGACCGAGCGGGCCGCCCGCGGGAAGGCAGCCAGAGCGGCTGTCCCGCGAGAGAAGCACGCAGATTTCGAGCCAGCGCCGGGCCGGCCGGACCCGGTGGGGCTGCTGCAGGATCAGTCGGCGACCCGGGTCGCTGAGCTGGTGCCGATCCGGTACGGCCGGATGATGGCCTCGCCCTTTACCTTCTTGCGCGGGGCCGCCCTCGTGATGGCGTGCGACCTGGCCGGCACCCCGGCCACCGGCCTGATCGTTCAGGCCTGCGGCGACGCGCACGTCTCCAACTTCGGGATCTTTGCCTCGCCGGAACGGCGGCTCGTCTTCGACGTCAACGACTTCGACGAGACGCTGCCGGCCCCGTGGGAGTGGGACATCAAGCGGCTGGCCGCGAGCCTGGCGGTGGCGGGCGCGGTTAACGGCTTCTCCCGCAAGCAACAGCGCAACGCAGTTCTGGCCGCCGCGTCGCACTACCGGCGCGCCATGCACCGCTTCGCCGGCCTCGGCGACCTGGATGTCTGGTACTCCCACGCCGAGCTTGACGAGCTGCAGGCGAAGTACCGGCTGCTGCTGAGCGCGGGCGAGCGCAAGCTGGCCAGAGCCGACCTCGCCGCGGCGCAGGACCGCGATGGACGGCAGGAGCTCGCCAAGCTCACCCGGGTGGTCGGCGGAGTACCGCGGATCGTGAGTCAGCCGCCCCTGCTGGTCCCGCTGGCCGACCTGCCGTCCGCCGAGCACCCGGGAGAGCTGACAGCGCGGCTCGGCCGGGT
>Ga0302326_10030082_pt1 | contig 10877 bp, 11 predicted proteins | sample Palsa_T0_3_FD_202264 | JGI IMG/M metagenome (GOLD analysis project Ga0302326, IMG submission 202264) | Peat permafrost microbial communities from Stordalen Mire near Abisko, Sweden - Palsa_T0_3 | ecosystem: Environmental > Terrestrial > Soil > Palsa > Peat permafrost | place: Sweden: Abisko...
ACGGGCAGCGCTGACGGCCATCACCACGCACCACGAACTCGACAGCAACAGCAGGGTATAAATCAGCCCGTATAGCGGGTTGACCGCACCTTGCGATGCACGAAAGAGCTCGCTGTTCTCGACGCGATACCAGGCAAAGATGCCGAACATCTCTGCGAAGATCGTCATGTCGAGCAGAACGAAGATCCAAATTCCCGGCTCGCCGGGTACGCGCCGCATGGCTGCACCGACCGCCATCGGTCGGCTGATGGCCTCAGATGCGACCATGTCAGATCCCGACCGACGCTTCGACGCGTACCTTGTCAGCACCGGTCCGCCCGGCTGTCGGCCCTATGGCCGCTACACCGTTAGGTTCGCAGGACGAATACAGCAGACGCACCCGGCGCACCGTAGAGATTGGGTATAGCCAAACCGCGGGCAACGTTGCACCACCACTATGACGGCGCCCTTTCAGGGAACACGAGCCGGATTATCGCGGCAGCCAGTTCCTCTGGATGAGTGATGGGAACCTCGTGCCCGGCATCGATCGTGACGACGCGGTCCACACTGCCCAGACCGTTAATGAAGCCCCGCTGCGTAGCCGGTCGCAGAGCACGGTCGTGGATCGGCAGCACCCAACTCGTCCGTATCGAAGTGGGTAGTGAAGCCGTCGGGACGCCCGTCAACATCGCCGAACTCTCAGAACACAAGTTGGCGCGAACGGCGTCGCGTTGGGCGGGGGTCGCCCCGTTGACGAAGAAGAAACGCACTAGCCCGGGCGGGATGCGCGAGATTACCGGCGACCGCTCGATGACCCATCGAGTAATGCGGTTCAAGGGGAACCGAAGAGTGTCAATAACACACTTCCCCGGCGAGGGCACACAACACGCCACAAAGACGACGTGGTCGACTTGGCCGGCGTCCAATCGGCCGGCAATACCGGGAATGACTACGCCGGCTAGGGAGTGACCGACGAGGACGACACGATTGTCTCTGCCGGCGCCGAGGTGGGCGATGATCTGATCAGAGAGGCTGCGGATACACGCTCGGATGGTTAGCGACGCCAAGTCCCCAGGCACGCCGCGTCTCCCAGGCATGTCCACCGCAAAGCAGGTTACTTCGGGAGCCGCGCGACCGATCGCCGAAATCGTGTCGTCCCAGCATCCGCCGGTGTGGACTCCCCCGTGAACGAACACCAGGGCAGGAGTGTCGGACCCCATCGCCGTCAACATCACCTCGATCGATTACGTACAGCTGGCGGGAGCTGCGCTGGCTGCCTGGCTACATCCGGTCGCGAATGGATCCCGACTGGCCGTGCCGTTCGGGAACAACTCTGCGATCGTGAGCCGCGCGTGATTCCACGGTTGCCACCGGGCTCTCACTCTCCTTCAGGCGCGCACCCACACCTGCCCGACTTTACTTGACACATGGGTCAAGTACGTGGAGATGATGTAACGGACGTGTCGTACCCGGCGCGAGCCGGCCTGACGGAACGGACCACAGCCCATGACTCTGCTCGACGGCATCCGCGTGATCGAATCCGCCGTACTGCTCAACGGCGACACCGTCGGGATGTACCTCGGCGACCTGGGCGCCGACGTCATCAAGATCGAGTCTCCGCCAGGAGGTGACTACCTCCGCTACTTCCTCGGTCAAATCCGACCCGGCTACAGCGTGCCGCACATGCAGGTCAACAAGAACAAGCGCAGCGTCTTCGTCGACTTGAAGAGCCCGCACGGACTCGAGGTATTCTGGCGTTTGCTCGACACCGCCGATGTCTTCGTCGACGGCAACCGTCCAGGAGTGTGCGACCGCCTCGGGATCGGCTACGAGGCGCAGCGGAAGCGCCTGCCGCACATCGTCTACGTCCAGCACACCGGATTCGGTTCCGAAGGGCCCTACGCGAACATCCCGCCGCACGGAATGATGATGGGCGCCTTAGCCGGAGCGCATCCGTTGCAGGTAGGCGACGACGGACTGGTGCACCAACGACCCGTCAGCGTCGACGGCCCTGAAATGGGCGGCGAGGCGACTGCCGCTGGCGGCGTGCACGCTGCGATGCATGCGTGCGCCGCACTGGTCCGCGCGAAGACGACCGGGAAGGGCGCCTTCATCGACGTGGCCGCCAGCGATGCCACACTGGTGAATGCGTGGCTGCCCGTGGTTCTTCAGCGCAATGACGCACGGGTCACCGATCGCAGCGGATCGGCCCAGCGTTCGGAGGGTGAATTGTCCGGCGCCCGTTACCAGTTCTACCAAACCAAGGATGGCAAGCTGGCGCTCTTCGGCTGCATCGAGCAGCGATTCTGGGCCGTCTTCTGCGACCGGATCGACCGCCCGGACCTCGTCACCCGCGGCAACGAGGGCGGCACCGAGGATGTCGCCTGGGGTGGAGAAGACCCGCAACTACGACACGATCTTCAGGATGTGTTCTCGACACGGACGCTCGCCGAGTGGACTCAGATCGGCGCCGATGCGGGACTGCCGATCTCGCCCGCGCACCAATCACTGGCCGATGTGGCCAACGACCCGCAGATCATCGCGCGACACGTCTTCGTCGACGATTTCCATCCCGTCGCAGGCGAATTCAGCTATGTCGGCAGCGCAGCTAGAGTCGATGGCCAGAACTACGAGGTACGGCGTCACGCTCCAGCGCCCGGCGAACACACCCGCGAACTACTCGACGAACTCGGTATACATACGACGCTTGCCGACGAGTCGCCGCAGGCCTGACCCGGTCGACGGTGGTCGTCGATCTGTCGAGCATGCATTGGCCAAACTTCTCGCCCGCATTCGCCATTCGTCAGCACGCAAAACCGTAGAATCATCGCTGCGGGAACCAGCGAAGAGCGAAGAAGAACTCTTAGCTTCCTGGCAGGCTCTGCTGAGCCGTTGGGCGCCCTTCCTCGTTTCGCCGCTTGTCACGGAGCAATAGCCAGAACAAGGTGTACAACCTTCCGATCTCCAACGTGCCGGGGCCTCGGGATCGTGGCAGCATCGCTGGAGCGCCGCTGAGCGAGCCCTACTCGGTGGGGCCGTTGACGGCCGGGAGCGGGATGAACATCACGGTCTGGAGCTACGTCGACCAGATCGCCATCTCAGTGATCGCTGACGACAGGAACTTGCACGACCCGCACGAAGCGACAGACGCAATGCTGCGCGCCTTCGCTGAGATACGTTCTACCGCAGTCTTTCCGCCATGCTCACCTAAGTCCCGGCCGTGCCGCGACCCGCCCACAGCTCCGTCGCCACTTAGCGTTCCGGCTCGTCCTGGGCAGGACAAGCGGGTCAGCCAAAACTGGCTTAGTGCGCACCTTCAGCCATGAACGACTTCATGAGATCTTCCATATCGGCGGTGTAGGTGTGATGCTGCCACAGCCCGCCATCAGCCGGCATCACAATGCCGTTGACAAAGGCGGCCGCGTCGGAGGCCAAGAATGTGACAACGTCGGCGAGTTGCTCCGGCGTGCCAAGACGAGGTGTCAGCGTGTGTTTGAGGAAGATGTCGGTCACCGGAGTTGGGAGCTCCGCTTTCGCTTTGGCGGTGACGGTAAGCCCTGGACACACTGCGTTGCAGCGTATTCCGAGTTTTCCGTATTGGGTCGCTACGTATTGGGTCAGCGTGTTGATCGCTCCTTTTGACGAACCGTATGCGATGCGGGTGACGTCGCCCAACATCGCCGATCCGGAGGAGACGTTGACGATTGCGCCGCCGCCGGCCTTCAGCATGAAGGGCAGAACATATTTCGTAAAAAGAAATACACCTCGTGGATTAACGTCGAAGATCCGGTCCCACACCTCGACGGGAGTGGTGAGGACATCAAGATCCTCGGGTGCCATTCCGGTGGCGTTGTTGATCAGGATATCTACGCCGCCGTAAGTTTTTTCCGCCAGTTCGACCATCGCCGCGATGGATTCTTCGGAGCCCTGGTCGAGTGGGCACCACACGACATCCCCGCCGCGAGTGCGGATCTCGTCCGCCAACGCGGCCGCAGTGCTTTGTGTGCGATTGCCGATCACGACGCGTGCACCCTCGCGGGCAAGGGCCAATGCTGTCGCGCCCCCTATTCCCAGGCCCAGCTCAGCCAGACCGGCGCCTGTCACGATGGCGACCTTGCCTTCAAATCTCAACATGACTCGTCCTTCGGATAGGAAATAACGGTGTCCTCTATGAGCAGCTTCGAGTTTGGTGGCCGAGTGCCGCTGTCGTGCTTGGTGTTCCAGGCGGCCACTATTGCGCTACTGCCCCGCCATCGATCGGCAGCGCGGCGCCCGTGACAAAAGCGGCGGCATCCGAGCAGAGCCACACCACGGCAGCAGCGACTTCCTCAGGAGTACCAAGCCGTCCGATCGGATGGCGAGCAATCTGCGTACGCCCAAACTCCGGGTCCTGTCGCGCAGCCTGCTCAAATAAGGATGTGCGAATGACCCCCGGGCAGACCACATTAACACGGACGCCGGCCTGGGCGTACTCCAGGGCGGCGACTTTGGTCAACCCGACGACACCATGCTTGCTAGCGGTATACGCCCCGAGCCCGGCGGTTCCGACCAACCCGCCCGCCGAAGACACGTTGACGATCGCCCCGCCGCCGTACTCCAACATGGCGGGGATCTCATACTTTATGCACAGCCAGACCCCCTTCAGGTTGATGTCAATGACGCTGTCCCACATCGCCTCATCCGTGTCGACCACACTGGCTGGCACGCCGCTCACGCCAGCGTTGTTGCAGGCGTAATCCAGCCGCCCGAAGCGGGCCACGGTTTGGGCCACCAGGGCTGCAATATCGGAGGCGCGGGTCACATCGGTCTGCACGAACAAGGCTTCCCCGCCGCCTTCGCGAATTTGTTTCACCACCGCCTCACCGGCGGCTACATTCCGGGAATTGGCTAGCGCGACACGTGCGCCGGCGGCGGCAAATTCCAGTGCCGTCGCGCGGCCGATACCGGTGCTGCCCCCGGTGACCAGTGCGACCTTGCCGTCCAGACGCTGCGTCATATCGCCTTCCCGCAAAAGCTTACTGGGACAACCCAGCCGAGCGAATCGCTAAGCTCCGCGTCATCAATACTTAGCAGCCGCATTGCACCGATTCGCTGGATCCGCACTGAGCGTAGCGGTCCTCTCCCCGAAAAGTTGAGTCGTATACATCATCGTCGTCACACTCATGCCGGCTGCAAAGCCGGCTGCAAAGCGTGAGCGATGTCGCGGCCGCCCATCACCCCAGCGCTTGCTGCTGCCTCCACACCTACGCCGAGCAGTGGAGCCGAGCCATCTCCCACAAACCACAGACCCTCGACCGCGGCGCTCCGCCGAGGGAGCTTGGGCCCGTGGGACAATGGGGACATCCAGTGGTGCCGGTGCACCTGGGTCTTGAACTCCACGATGTGGTCGGCGTAGCCCTTGTGCAGCTGATCGACGTAGCCCTTCATCCGCTCGTAGATGGCCTCCGCGCCGCCGGCCTCCTCGACCGTTTTTGGGGTGAAGAACGATTGAGCCAGCACGAACTGGTACCCGGGCTTGGTTGTCCAGGGCGCCAGGGAATGCAAAGGCCAGACCCATGCCAGGTTGTTACCGGCTTCATCGCTAATCATGACGTAGCGGTCGAGCTGCACAACGTCGCTATCCAGTACCGCCATGGTGCAGAAGTCGCGGTGCTCTAGTTGCTTGGAGTATTCCAACGGTTCGACCGCGTCGCTGGGAAGCTCGTCGAAGATTTCCGGTATCCGAGGGTTGCCCGCAGCGATGGCGACATGATCGGCGTACGCCTCGGTGCCGTCTTCGAGTCGCACCCCGACGGCGCGTCCGTCGGCGACGATGACGTGATCGACCTTGCGTCCCTTCCAGACCGCACCACCGCGGGCCTCGATTTCGTTGGCTAACGGGATGAACAGGCCCTCCCGGGCATCGGGGATCATGACGGCCAGGGCACCTTCACCGCACAAGAAGGTCCGCAACATCCCGAAGGCGCCGAACACCGACAAGTGCTCCCGACACATTTCCGGTGTGCTTTCGCAGATGTTGGCGACCAACGACACGAACAGGTAGGAAACTAGCTCGTTGGCGCCGCGTTCTGTGAGCCAGTCGGTCACCGGAACCCGGGACAGCTTATAAAGTTCCTCAGGGGCGTACGCCATTCCAGCGTGCAAGATCGCCTCGAAGTCCTCGCGAACGTCGTCGAGAGGCAGCGGCGAAACCTCGCACATCATATTCATGACCGCCTTGGCGGACACACACGGCACGATCTCGTGGAAGACTCCGCTGCCGGCCACGGTGAAGTTGATCGGCGGAGCGACGTGAAGCTGCACCGGGATATTCAGTTCGCGAGCAAGGCCATACCACCACCCCCCGCCCCAAGCGACCTGCCACGCCGGGTGTTGCATGATTCCCCGGTTGCCATCCACCCACTGCGACCGCAGCGTGGAGGCGACTTCCTTGGTCTCGCAAACTAATAGGGGTCGCAGACCCTGCGCGACAAGCGTTCCGGCGCAACACAGACCTGCCACTCCTGCGCCGATCACGATCGCGTCGAACTCCGTACGTTCCGTCATGGTTTCTCTCCTATCATTCATCGTCACCGGTACTAAGCGGCAAATGCCGGCTGATCACCGCATCAACAAACCACCGTCAACGACGATCGCCTGACCATTGACGAACTCCCCGTCGCTCGATAGCAACAGAGCTGCCATCGCCGCGATGTCATCTGGGCTTCCGTGGCGTTGGCTGGGCACGGTTTCGAGGAATCCGTCGAGTGCGTCTTGACCCACCGCCGCGATGGCGGATTCGGTAAGAACCAACCCCGGCGAAATGGCATTGCAGCGAATTCCATCCTTGCCCCACCGACGTGCCACGTGACGCGTCAACGCCGTAATTCCAGCCTTGGAGACCCCGTAGGCCACCCGCTGAGGTTCACCCATATACGCCGCACCAGAAATGGTGTTGAGAATTGGTCCACCGCCATTAGCTATCAGGTGAGGCAGCGCATGACGGATGGTCAACAAGAAGCCGGTCAGATTCACGTCAAGGGTGTGTCGCCACACGTCAAGGTCGATGTCCAGCGCATCAGTATCAGCGGCGAGATTTTGTGGTGAAACATCTGCCGCGACGTTAAACAAGGCATCGATCCTGCCGAACTTTTCAACAGCGAAGTCAATGAATGTGCCGACCGATGCATCGTCGGAAATATCGAATTCAACAGCGGCAGCTTTTCCTCCTGAATCCACCGCGGATTTGGCTGCTGAAGCGGCCGCGTCGGCGCTGCGGTCGCCCACCACCACCGAGGCGCCGCCGGCGCCCAGGCGCCTCGCGGTAGCTCTCGCGATGCCTCCGCCTCCAGCAATGGCCACAATCTTGCCGGACATCACCACAGCTCCTCCTCGATCGCGCGACATCACGGACCCTACGCGTCGTTAACGGTGTTGTAAACAAGGTTAACAACAAAGCTCACGATGCCGGCTGCCGGCGCTGGTGCCATAGTTGACATGTGAGTCAAGTCACCTTACGGTGGCGGTGCGACGGCCATCACCGCTGGAAGCCCGAACTCGCATTGCCCTCGCCAGGCGGCCGTGGCCACGCACCTTGCCAAGTCGAAAAGTGGGAAAAGGACAACGATGTTCGAAGAATTTGTGCGCTGGGTGTTCCACCCGGGCGGGGTTCTGTTCAGCGGTGCTGTGCTGTTGATCGGTGCGATCGTGTCGTGGCGCCGGAAGCGACTGCCAGCACTGTTTGTATTCCTGATCGCTATAACGACCTGTTTCTGGCAGGAAACCTACGGCGACTGGGGCGCTTATGTGCTCTACGACCACAATTTTGCCCAGATGCCATGGGGCTCTTGGCCTTTCACCGCTCCCTCCAAACCGTGGGGCATCCTCGGCGGTTACACCTGGTTCCAAGGGCTGTGGGCGCTATTCTGCGCGCTTTTCATCTTCCTCGCCGCAAGAAAACTCCCGAAGTGGAACACCTATATCGTCGCACTTCTCGTCACGATTCCCATCTGGTACCTCTGGGACCTTGCCATCGAATACTCGAACGTACGGGCCGGCGTATGGTCCTACATCGCTCCTTATTGGCCGGTGCTCCACTCCGAGAAGGGCACGTTCCCGCTCATGTGGCCGATTCTTGAGCAGATCCCGTTCAACGCTTTCACGGCGTGGCTGGTCTTCTGCCTGTGGCGCGACCCTAACGGTTTGACGCCATTGGATCGCTTCGTCCCGGTGGCACCACCGGTGCGCACCAGTCCTGGGCGAACGAGGCCAGCCAGTGGCCATTCACGTGGTGCTCCTAGTGACGGTGTCGCCGAGTCACGTGACGGCGCAACGACGCTCGCCGTGCAGGACGCGCGGCCGCGTACCGATGCGGAGGCGCCGCGCTGGAACGTTCGCTATGAGCTTGCTCGGGTCGCGACCTGGTGCGTCGGGTTTAACGTCGTTTTCTTCGTGACCTGTATCGGGCCGCTGATGCTCGTGCGGATCCTTTTCGGCGATCCCAACCCGCTTATCCCGTAACTGCGTGGTCTTCGGGCCTTCACTGGGTCTACTGAAAAAACCGTACCGCTCACGACTGCGGTGGTGAGCTCCCAGAGAACGTGTAAGGCGATGATTACGGGCGCTGGGTAAGACTTCGCAACTGAGCCAGGTGGGGCTGATGCACCGACAATCCGCCGTCCACAGATATCGCTTGCCCGTTGATGAATGCAGATGCGTCACTAGCCAAAAACACCACGGCGTTCGCGATGTCCATGGGCACGCCAAACCGGGGCGATAGATGGTTTTGCAGCATGATGTCTCGCACCGCGGGCGGTATATGGGCGCTAACCGCCTGTGTCATCACCACTCCAGGTGAGATCGCGTTGCACCGAATGCCTTGCTGGCCAAAAGCAGTCGCGACATACATGGTCAGTGCCACGACCCCCGCCTTTGCGGATCCGTAAGCGACCAGGGTGTCACCACCGGCTAAGGCTGCCCCCGACGACATGTTGATGATCGACCCCGCGCCGGCCGCGAGCATCGCCGGCACCGCATGCTTACAGCCCAGCATCGTGCCTTTCAGATCGACGGCCATCCGACGGTCCCAGACTTCGACGTCCATATCAATGACAGTGGTTTCGCGTGCGAGGAACTCGGGAGCGGTGATCGCTGCATTGTTGAGCAGGATGTGCAGCGCACCGAAGGTATGAACAGCGAGGCCGACCATCGCCGCGACCTGGGTCTCGTCAGCGACGTCCACTGTGCTGGGAATCGCCTGCCCGCCAATCACCTCGTTGATGTGTAGAGCAACGGCGCTGGCCGCATTGGCGTCAATGTCGGCGACGACGACCGCGGCACCGGCGCGGGCCATCGCTTCGGCGCTCGCGCGGCCGATACCCGCGCCGCCACCGGTCACTACCGCCACCCGGCCGGTCAGATTCCCACGATGGCTGTCGTTCACATTCGGCGAGTCACCTACGATCACACGTCGACTTTGGTGATGTTGGGCATCGGCTGTCGGGCGGTCAGCCCGCCATCGACGGGAAGGGTCGCACCGGTGACGAATTCGGCCTCGCGCGACGCGAGGTACAGCGCGGCGTTGGCGATGTCGCTGGGCTGTCCGAGCCTGTTGACGCACAGCAGCTGCTCGAACGCGGTCCGGACCGCTGGGTCGTTATATGCGGTGGCGTTCTGTCCTTCGCCCGGCTTATCGACCGGGCCAACCACAATAGTGTTGCATCGGACGCCCTCTCGACCGTAATCCACCGCCATCTGCCGGCTAACGGCGTTCATCGCCCCTTTCGCGGCGGTGTAGGCGAACAGTCCCTGGGTTCCGTTCGTGGATACGGCGCTGGAAATGTTGACGATGGAGCCGTGCCCGGCCGCCCGCATCGGAGGGATGGCGTATTTGCACGCCCACACCATCCCGTCGAAACCCACCGCCATGATGCGGCGGTATGCAGCATCACTGATGTCAGCAACGGGGGCGTCCCCGCCGCCCTTTCGCAGCATGTCTGAAGGCGTCGCGTTGTTTACGAGAACGGTCAGCGATCCGTAGGTCGAGACGGCGAGTTCGACCGCCCGCCGGACATCGTCCGGCTCAGCAATATCTGCGCGAACGAACAAGGCGTCGCCCCCCGAGGCGCGTACGAGTTCCTCCACCCGAGTACCAGCGTCCAAGGCCCGCCCAGTGAAGACGACTCGAGCACCCTCTTCGGCGAAACGGCGCACGATGCCTTCACCGATGCCTCGGTTGCCGCCCGTAATCAACGCCACTTCGCCCGTAAGCCTCTTGGCGGACATAGGCGCTCCTTTGTCTCGACTGATGAGCGGATGATTACACCGACTTGACGGCTGAGTCAAGTAGCTCATCGGCGCATAGTCGCGCCGTCGTCCCAGCTCGATAACGCGTTTGACGGTCCGCCAAGTGACAATCTCGGCAGCCGACGATTCCGGGCCACCGCTTTGCCTATGGCGGACCATTGACGCGACACCGCCGTATCAGTAGCGTAAGTTAACGGCGTTTACAACGTCGTTAACTTACCAGCGGAGGTGTCAGCGTGAGCGCTTCAATCGAAGAACTGCAGCAGAAGACCGAGCCCGGCTCGCCAACAAAGCCAGGTGGAGAACTGCGTCGCACCGTTGAGACAGAATCGGCGGCCAAGCAAGGTGTTTCGGCATACCGCAAGCCGTATCGCGTCGGGTTGGTTACCGATTGGGGTGTAGACACTCCCCCGCTGGTCGACATGTACGACGCGATCCGTATGGGATTGGACGAGGCACTCGCGGCGGGCATCATCGACCGTCCCGTAAATCTGCGCATCCGCGAAGTCGAGGGGCTGCCCTACGGCGAGTTCAAACCTCTCCTTGATGCCTGGCACGATCTGGTCAACGAGGGGTGCATCATGATGGTAGGTCCCTACCAGTCAGAGAATGTG
>Ga0302326_10030083_pt1 | contig 10877 bp, 12 predicted proteins | sample Palsa_T0_3_FD_202264 | JGI IMG/M metagenome (GOLD analysis project Ga0302326, IMG submission 202264) | Peat permafrost microbial communities from Stordalen Mire near Abisko, Sweden - Palsa_T0_3 | ecosystem: Environmental > Terrestrial > Soil > Palsa > Peat permafrost | place: Sweden: Abisko...
GAGACCTCCGGTTGCCAACAGCGGGGGCGGATAGCGGTCGGCCAAGTGGCCCGCGAGTGGTGCGATCACGACGATCGTGATCGGCCACGGCGTCAGCAAGAGGCCGGCGGCCAAGGGCGTGTAACCGAACGCGACTTGGTACAGGAAAGGCAGCGCAACGACGGCGAGGCCCTGTGCCGTAAACGAGCCGAGTGAGGTCGCCGCGGCCAGCGAGAAGCGTTCGATCCGGAAGAGTTCGAGCCGTAGCATCGGATGTTCCAATGCGACTTGCCGTCGTATGAAGACGAAGATCAGCATGGCGCTTACTGCGAGTAAGAGCGCCGTAACGAGCGGCGGATTGCGATGCGCGAAGCCATCGAGCGCGACGATGAGCAGCGCGATCGCCGGGCCCGAAAGCAACGCGCTCGGGACGTCGAAGGGATGACCGTGACCCGTCTTTGACGGCAGCAAGCGCGGTGCGAGCAAGAAGTCGAGGATGCCCAGCGGCACGTTGACCGCAAAGAGCCAGGGCCAAGGCAATACCGCGAGAATCGCACCGCCGACCGTCGGCCCGGCCGCCGAACTCGAGGCGACGACGAGGGCGCTGAGGCCGAGGGCTTGGCCGAGAAGCCGGTTCGGGAAGATGTTGCGGAAGAGCGCCGGCGCAACGCTCATGATGCCGGCGGCACCGATGCCTTGGAACGCCCGCGACGCAATCAGCTGCGGCAGCGAGTGCGAAAGCGCGCACGACAGCGAGCCGAGCGTGAAGACGGCCAGACCGCCCGAATAGATTCGGCGGTAGCCGATCGAATCGCCTAACGCGGAAAAGGGCAGCAGCGTGATCACCACGCTGATCTGAAATGCGTTGACGACCCAAATCGTGAGCGCCGCGTCGGTGTGAAGTTCGCGTCCGATCGTCGGCAACGCGACGTTGGCAATCGACGTATCGAGAACGGCGAGAACGATCCCGATCGAAAGGACGACGACTGCGGGCCACCGCCGGTCCGGCGGTAAGCCGTCTGCTTCGGATTCCACGCGTACGTTCGTGCGTACGGTCGCTAGTGGAACGCCTGTTCCGCGTGGTACGAGCTGCGCGAGAGCGGGCTCGAAACCACTTGGCGGAAACCTTTGGAGAGTCCGAGCTCGCGGAAATGCGCAAACTTCGCGGGCGTCACGAACTCGACCACCTCGAGATGTTTCTTGGTCGGTTGAAGATATTGGCCCATCGTAAAGATGTCGACCCCGGCGTCGCGCGCCGCATCCATCGTTAGTTCGATCTCGGGTTCGCTTTCGCCGAGTCCGAGCATCAGCGACGTTTTCGCGTAACGTACTTTGCCGCTGTTCTTCGCGTGCCGCAAGATCGAGAGGGACTGCTCGAAGTTCGCGCGTTTGTCGCGCACCGTCGCCTGCAGCCGCGGCACCGTTTCGAGGTTGTGCGCGAGCACTTCGGGCTCCGCTTCGAGCACGATGTCGAGCGCGGCCAAGTCGCCCGCGAAATCGCCCGTCAGGCATTCGACTTTGGCGTCCGGCACGAGCTTGTGAATCATGCGCACGGTGCCCGCGAAAATCGCGGCGCCGCCGTCGGCCAGGTCGTCGCGGTCGACGGCCGTGAGCACGAGATACTTCCAGCCCATGTCGCGCACCGCTTCGGCCACGCGCTTGGGTTCGAGCCAGTCGACTTCACCGCGCGGGCTTCCCGTCTTCACGTTGCAAAAGCGGCAACCGCGGGTGCACGTGTCACCGAGAATCATGATGGTCGCCGTCCCGGCGCCCCAACACTCGCCGATGTTCGGGCACATCGCTTCCTGACAAACGGTGTGCAGATCGAGTTTCTTGACCTTGTTCTTGAGGAGCTCGTAGCTCTCGCCGTGTGCCAGCTTCACCTTGAGCCAGTCGGGCTTGGGGACTCGCGCCTTGGAAACCTCGGAGCGATTCACGGCGAACCGCTTCCGTTCGCCGGATCGGCGGCGGCTTTGGTCTGCGCTTCGGCTTTCTCTTGCAGCTGCGAGAAGCGGAGTGCGATCACGAAGAAGGCCACGATGATAAGCAAACCGAGAAGCTGATTTCTTCCCGACACGTACAGCGCTCCGATAATCGCAAACGGCGTTACGACCATCAGCCCGCGCCGGAAAAACACGAGGCGCCGTTCGGGCGACATCGCTTTTAACACGCGACGGCCTCGAATTCGAAGCGCGCGCCGAATGCGTGCGCCAGTGCCTCGAGCAAGACCGGGCGCACTTCGTCGAGCGAGACGTCGCGCCCCAGCTCCGTGGCGAGCGAGGTGATTCCAAACTGGGGCGTGCCGCACGGCACGATCAGGCGATCGTAGTCGAGCGGCAGCGACACGTTCAGCGAGAGGCCGTGCAGGGAGGTCATCTGGCGCACGGCGATGCCCACCGCCCCGATGGCTCGCTGTCCGACGTACACGCCGCGATGTTCCGGCCGCGTGCTTCCCGCGAGGCCGAACTCGGCAAGCGTCGCGATCGTCGCGCGCTCCAGCTTCGAGACCAGCGGCACGATCTCGCGAAAGCGCGGCAGCTTCAAGATCGGGTAGACCACGAGCTGCCCGGGGCCGTGATAGGTCGCGTCGCCGCCGCGCTCGATTTCGACGAGATCGACGCCCCGAGCGAGAAGCGCGGATTGCGAAACGAGCACGTTTTCACGCTTCGAGTTGCGTCCGAGGGTTATCACCGGATCGTGTTCGACGACGATCCACGTGTCGGGTTGTTCGTCGCGCGAAACGGCGGTGTGAATCTCGCGCTGAAGCTCGAGCACCGCCCGATACGAACGCCGTCCCAAGTCCAACACGCGCGCGGCAGCAATCTCTGCCAAAAGGCGCCTAGACTCCCACCGGAGTCTTCGGTTTGGGATTGACGATGTGAATCGCCTTTCCGTGAGCCGCTTCGGCCGCGTCCATGATCGACTCGGTCAACGTCGGGTGCGGATGGATCGAGAGTCCGATGTCCTCGAGCGTGGCGCCCATCTCGAGCGCGATCACGCCTTCGCCGATCAGCGACTCGGCTTGCGGTGCGACGATGTGCATTCCGAGCAGAAGATCGCTCTTCGCGTCGCCGACGAGCTTGATCATGCCGTCCGACTCGTTCATCGTCCGGGCGCGCCCGCTCGCGATCAACGGGAATTTCCCGATGCGAACCTCGTGGCCGGCCGCTTTGGCTTCCTCTTCGGAAAGTCCGACGGTCGCAACCTCAGGATCGGTGTACACGCAGTTCGGAACGGCGACGGGATCGTAGGCCGACGAAACATCGCCCGCGATCACTTCGGCCGCCACGACGCCTTCTTTCATCGCTTTGTGCGCGAGCAGCGGGGCGCCGGTAACGTCGCCGATCGCGAACACGCCGGCTGCTTTCGTGCGGCGTTGCGCGTCGACCGCGAGGAAGCCGCGCTCGTCGGTTGCGAGACCGGCGGCGGCGAGGTTGAGCTCGGCGGTGACGGGCCGGCGTCCGACGGCGACGAGCGCCATCTCGAACTCGCGCGACTCGTCTTTACCGCCGGTAAACTCACCATTGATGACGGCTTTGACGCCGGATGCAGTCTTCTCGAGCGACGTGACCTTGGTTGAGAGCGCGATTTCGACGCCCTGCTTCTTGAGGATGCGCCCCATCGTCTTGGAGATTTCGGAATCGGTGCCGGTCAGAATCTGCGGCAGCATTTCGACCACCAGCACTTTAGCACCGAGACGCGTGTAGACGGTAGCGAACTCGAGGCCGATCACGCCGCCGCCGATCACGAGCAGCGATTTCGGAATTTTGTTGAGACGCACGGCGTCGTCGGAATTGATGATCGTCTCGCCGTCGCGCGGCCAAGCTTTGACGTCGATCGGCGCGCTGCCGGTGGCGATCACGACCGCGTCCTTGGCTTCCCACGTTTCACTTCCACCGTCGCGCTTCTTGAGGCTGACGACTTTGGGCGAGACGAACGACGCTTCGCCGTAGGCGAATTGAACGTTGTTCGCTTTGAAGAGCGTCTCGACGCCCTTGACGTTCGAACCGACCACGTCGCTCGCAAACTTCGCAACGCCCGCGCGGTCGATTTCGGGTTCCGCAACCGTTAAGCCGATTTTACCGGCTTCGCGGATGTGGCGCGCGACTTCGCCGACGTGGAGCAACGCTTTGGTCGGAATGCAGCCCCAATTGAGGCAGACACCGCCGACTTCGTCGCGGTCGAAGCAGACGACGCTTTTGCCGAGTTGTCCTAAGCGAATGGCGGCGTGATATCCGCCCGGTCCGGCACCAATGACGATTGCGTCGACTTGCTTGTCAGCCAAGAGGTTTCTCCTTTTTGCGCGATCCCTAGCCCGTTCTTCAACCCAAAAAGAGTTGGAGCATTTTCGCCCGGGACCCGCCCATTGGACGGCGAACGACCCATCCAATGCGCGATATTGGGTGGCCAAGCGCGATCCCCAGCGTAGACCGGGACAGCATCGTGCCGATCTATCAGCAAATCTACGAGGATCTACGCGAGGCGATTCTCACCGGCACGCTGCCGGAGTCGACCCGCCTGCCGCCGGAGCGCTCTTTGGCGGAGCGCCTCAACGTCAACCGGAGCACGGTCGTCCACGCCTATCGCGAGCTGGTCGCCGACGGTCTGATCGAGCAGCGCGTCGGCTCGGGCTCCCGGGTCGCCCGTTTGACGACGAGCGGCCAGCCGCGCAGCGCCGACATCCCCTGGTGGGTGAGTTTGCCGCCCTGGCGCGTCGGGGCGTATCCGACGGTCCTCGGGGAATTGGCAGCGACCTTCCACGGCGAGCGGATCTCGTTCGTGCAAGGCGTGCCGCCGGTCGAACCGTCGCCGCTCGGCGAACTCGCCGAATCCTTCGCACGCGTGGCGGGCGATCCGGATTACGTGTTGTCGTACGGCGACTCCGAGGGTCATGCGCCGCTGCGCGAAGCGATCGCCGAGCGCATGCGCGCGCGCGGCTGCCGCGTCAACCCGCGCGAAGTCTTGATCCTGACCGGTTCGACGCAAGGCATCACCCTGGTCGCGCAGAGTTTGGCGGAGCCGGGCGACGAGATCATCGTCGAAGCGCCGACCTATCCCGGCGCGCTGCAGATTTTTCAGATCGCGGGCTTGCGCGCCTTACCGGTCGCCGTTGACGACGAAGGCATGCGCGTCGATCACGTCGAGGCGATTTTGCGCACGCGCCGGCCGCGCTTCATCTACACGATGCCCTCGCTGCACAATCCGACGGGCGTGACGCTCAACGCGGATCGCCGCGAGCGTCTGGTTACGCTCGCACAGCGCGCACGCGTGCCGATCGTCGAGGACGATCCGTATGGCGAGCTGGTCGCGGGCGGACCGCCGCCGCTGGTCACGCACTCGCCCGACTACGTCGTGCACCTGAGCAGCTTTTCGAAGACGATCGCACCGTCGCTGCGACTCGGCTGGTTGACCGCGCCCCGCGCGATCTACGAGCGGTTGTTGCTGCGCAAACAGTCGTACGATATGGCGACCAGCCTCTACGTGCAAGCCGGAGTTTGCGATTACCTGACGCGCGCGTACGACCCGCACCTGATCCGCTTACGTCAGGAAATCAGCGAACGCCGCACGCTCGCGCGCGAAGCGATCCTCGCCTCGTGGCCGAAATCGATGCGGCTCGCCAACGGCGCGGGCGGATTCTACCTCTGGGCCACCGCGCCGCGCGAGCTGCGGGCGCGCGCGTTGCTCGAGGCCTCCGAACGCTTGGGCGCGACGTTTCTGTTCGGCGAAGCGTTCTTTGCGGAATCGGGCGGCGACCACAATTTTCGCTTGGCGATCACGACGACGTCGCGGGCCGATTTGGTCGAGGGCATCCGGCGTATCGGTCAGGCGATCGAGCAGGTCGCGGCGCGCTGAGCCCGATCGCCGAACCGCTCCTGGCTTGGCACGCTGAATCGGGCCGCGCGACGTTGCCCTGGCGCGCGCAGCCTTCGGCCTATCGCGTCGTCGTGAGCGAATTCATGTTGCAGCAGACGCAAGTCGAGCGCGTCGTGCCGCTCTTCGAGCGTTTCATCGCGCGTTTTCCGTCGTTTGCCGCACTCGCGGCGGCGCCGCAAGCCGACGTGGTACGCGCTTGGAAAGGGTTGGGCTATAACTCGCGTGCGGTCCGGCTGCACCGGCTCGCGCGCGAGGTGAACGAACGGTTGAGCGGCGTGCTGCCGCGCGACGAGGCGGAGTTGCGGAGCTTGCCCGGAGTCGGGCCGTACACGGCCCGTGCGATCCGGGCCTTCGTCTTTGGGGACGACGTCATCGCGCCCGACGTCAACGTCCGGCGCGTCGTCGAGCGCACGCAGTTCGGACTCGAGTGGCCGGTTCGTCGCCCCACGCGCGACATCGATGCGGCCGGCGCGGAGCTCGTGCCGACAGGCCGAGCCTTCGATTTTAATTCAGCTCTCATGGATCTCGGTGCTGCGCTCTGCACGGCGCGCGCGCCCAAATGTCTGCTCTGTCCGCTGCAGCGGAACTGCGCGGCCGCGCCGGTCGACGCCGCGCAACTCGCCGCGCTGGCGAGGCTGCATGCGCCGGCCCGTGGCCCGCAAGCGAGCCGGCCCTTCGAGGAAACGACCCGCTACCTGCGCGGGCGCGTCATCGACCGGCTCCGGGAACTGGCGCCGGGCGAACGTATTTCGCTGCTCGATCTGCGGGGTTCGCTTGCGGAAGCGCTGCCGGATCGCGACCCGGCCACGTTCGAAGCGATCGTGCGGACCCTCACAGGCGAGGGCCTCGTCGAAGAGGGGGAATGTGGGCTGCGGCTGGCCGAGTGACGAAAGAGAAGTGAATGCCTCTTCTCGATCGAGCTTCAAAGATCGTGGCTTATCCCGCGCGCGAGTGGGTCGTCGTGGCGCGCGAAGCGACGAAGCTCGAGCCGCTCTTCATGAACTACGTGCTGCCGCTCGCCGCCTTAGGCCCGGTCTGCGGATTGGCGCGTCTTTCGGTGTTCGGCATCGCGGCGGCCCGCGGTTCGTACCGGGTGCCCTGGCTCACGGCGGCGATCGAGGCCGTGATGTCGCTGGGCCTCGCGCTGCTCGGCGTGTACGTACTGGCGCAAGTGGTCAACACGCTTGCGCGCGCCTTCAACGGCGATCCGGATTTCGAACAAGCGCTCAAACTCGTCGCGTATTCGTATACGCCGATCTGGCTGGCCGGCATCCTGCTGCTGTTGCCGCAGTTCCTCATCTTGCGCGTCGTCTCGGTGGCGATAAGTCTCTACGCCGTGTACCTGCTCTATCTCGGCTTACCGCCTTTGATGAAGGTCCCGCGTGACAGCGCAGCCGGCTTCGCGGCCATCGTTGCGATCGCGGCGATCCTGCTCGGCATCGTCTTCGATTTCATCGTGAGCGCGGCGCGCGTCGGACTTGGCTTGCGCGGCTAACGAGCGCGGCGAGTCCGCAGGTCCGTTAGCCGAAAAAGCCGGGCAGATCGGAGTAGCGTTCTTCTTTCCAGGGGTCGGCGTCGTTGTTGTAGCCGCGCACTTCCCAGAAGCCTTTTTGGTCGTGGTCGAGGAATTCGATGCCGCGAATCCACTTGGCAGATTTCCAGAAGTACAGTTTCGGGACCAGCATGCGAACCGGACCGCCGTGAACCGGTTCGAGCGGCTTGCCGTCGAATTCGTATGCTACTAAACAATCATCGTCCAGCATCGCGGCCAGCGGAAGGTTCGTCGTGTAGTCGTTTTCGGCGTGCTGAACGACGTATTTCGCGGACGGCTTCGGCTTGGCGCGCTCCACGAGGCTGCGAAAAAGAACGCCGCGCCAGGTCGTGTCCTTTTTCGACCAGCGCGTCACGCAGTGAATATCGCCGCGCCACTCGACCGCCGGCTCGGCGCGCAGCTCGTCCCAGCTCAGCTCGTACGGATGCTCGACGAGCCCGAAGAAGCGCATGCGCCAGGTCGCCGGGTCGAAGCGCGGGATGTCGCCGACGTGCAGTACGGGAAAACCGGTGGTCAGCGTCTGGCCGGGCGGGACCGTCGGGTCTTTCGTCTTGAAGAACGGCATCGTGGCTAAGACGCCGGCGCGCCGTCCCGCGGTTTCAACCGCACCGAAGATCCCCTTTCCCGCACGTAAGGTCTCCCGGGCCGTCGCGCTCGAGGAGCTCGCGCTTCTCGAGAAGGCGTACCCGCAGGCCGTTACCGCGCTCGAATACGAGTCGCCCTTCACCCTCTTGATCGCCGTCATACTCTCGGCGCAGACGACCGACGTGCGCGTCAACTTGACCACGCCGTTTCTGTTCGCGGCGTATCCGACGCCGCAAGCGCTGGCCGACGCGGCGCTCCCGGACGTCGAAAACTTGATCAAGTCGACCGGCTTCTTTCGCATGAAAGCCAAGAGCATCGTCGGGGCGGCGCGCGCGCTCGTCGAAAAATACGGCGGCGAGGTCCCCTCGACGCGCGAGGAGCTCGAAGCGCTGCCGGGCGTGGGTCGCAAGACCGCGAGCGTCGTTATGTCGGTCGCGTTCCAGGAAGCGGCCTTCGCCGTCGACACGCACGTCTTTCGCGTGTCCCACCGCCTGGGATTGACGCTCGGTAAGACGCCGCGCGACGTCGAGAACGACGTCGTCAAGCTCGTCCCGCCCGCGAAACTTCGCTTCGCGCATCACTGGTTGATCTTGCACGGCCGCACGATCTGCAAAGCGCCGCTGCCGCTGTGCGAGCGCTGCCCCGTTCGCGAGCTGTGCCCGAGCGCGCCGCTCGTCGCACGCTTTCTAAAGCGAAAGCGGACCCAAGCCGTCAAGGTGCGCCGGGCGCGGTAGCTCCGCGTCCTGCGCGATCGTTTTGAGCAAACCTGAGGGCGTCAGCGCGTCGCCGTAGCCCGCTTCGGTCGAGAGTTTCGAGAGGTTGATCAGCGCGGGCACGCCGGCGCTCGAATCGAACTGATACTCTCCGTCAAGGTCGAGTCCGCGCACCAGCACGAGCTGACGCTCCGCATCGAGGTCGAGGCCGACGCGCTTTTCACCGAAGCGCAGGCGGACGCGCAACGGCCGCTCCAGCCGCACGAAGGTGACGCCGGGCTTGCCCAAGATCGAGTTGAGACGGCGGACCGCAAGCTTGAGGGCCGTGGCGAACGCTTCCAGCGCAGCCTCCGCGCCGGCGGCGTCGCTCGAGGCAGCCTCCGCGGAGAGGCCGGCGGACGCGGCTGAATCGATCGCTGCGGAAAGATCTTTGCGGGCGCGCAGACGCTGCGCGAGCGCCACGATCGGATTCGGATTCTCGTCGCCGGGATCCATTCCGGATGCTTCAACGGCGGGAGGCAGGCTTCCGGGCGCCTCGCCTGCGAACGCGAGAGAGGTGGAACAGGAAACCAACTCGCTCGGGATCAGCGTCGACAACCGGGAAGTCGTCGTCGGCTCGGGTGGCCGCACGGCGGCGCGCATTCCGGACACTCCCGAACGCAAGCGCCTCGAGGGGCAGCGCGGCATTCGCGAGATCGTTTTCGGCGCGCAAGACGGGATCCTGACGACGCTCGGCATCGTGACGGGCGTCGGCAGCGCCGAGCACGATCGCGCCGCGATCTTGATCACCGGTGGACTTTCCTTGCTCGTGGGCGCGCTCTCGATGGGTGTCGGTGAGTACCTCGGCGGCAAGTCCGAACGCGAAGTCGTGCAGAGTTCGATCGATTTCGAACAGCGCGAAATGCTCGAGATGCCCGAGGAAGAGTTCGCCGAGCAAGTCGCTTACTATCGCCTCAAGGGTTTCACCGACGACGAAGCCGTGATGATCGTCGAACGTTTAAAGAAGAATCCCGATATCTGGCTTCACGAGATGGTGCGCGACGAGTTCGGCATCGATTTGCGCGAAGGGCAGGGGGGCGGTTTGCGTTCCAGCTTCGCGATGGCCGGTTCGTTCGCGTTGGGTGCCGCGATACCGGTCTTGCCCTACGCCTTCGCGTTTTCGCTCGGCTTCGCGATGTGGCTCGGTTTGTTTCTGGCCGTCGTCGCGCTCTTCGGCATCGGCGTTTTCGCGGCGAGCCTTTCCCGGCGCAACCCGCTCCAAAAAGGATTTGAAATCGTTGCGTTCGGTGCGCTCGTCTTCGGCGTCGCTTGGGCTGCCGGGCACTACATCCCCCCGCTCTTCGGGCACGGCGCGATCAGCGTCGGCGGCTAGCTCTCAACGCAAACGCGAACGGACGCGACCGATGTGGTCGCGCCCGTTGCTTTCGATTTAGGAAGATAAAGCCGGGATCTTACTTGGCTTTGGCGGTCGCCTTCACCGAAGGCTTCGCGCTCTTCGCCGGAGCTTGCGACTTCTTGTGCGTCGTCGCGGGCTTGGCTGAGATCGAGGGGTTGGCCGGCTTCGCCGTGCTGGAGCTCGTGCTCGTTGCGGCGATCGCAGGTCCGCCCGCTAGCAGCGCGGCTGCAGCGATCGTTGCGAGGATGTTCTTCATTCAGACACCTCCCTTCGTCACGGTTTGAAACCGGTAGCCGGTTCCAATCTCCGTAACGATGGGAGTGCGCGAAACATTCCTCAGCAAATTCTCATAATCAGCGACGCCCCATGCAGTTACCCCGCGGCCGCACCATTGCCCGGCGGTTTCCACTTACCGACCATACTGCGCGCGATGACGAGACGTTGGATTTGTTGCGTTCCCTCGTAGATTTGCGTGATCTTCGCGTCGCGCATCATGCGTTCGACCGGGTACTCGGTCGAGTAGCCGAACCCGCCGAGAATCTGCACCGCGTCGACCGTCACTTTCATCGCGACGTCGCCGGCTTTGAGCTTGCAGAGCGCCGCCCAGGTCGTGAGGTCGGGCGAGCCTTCGTCACACTTGCGCGCGGCTTCGTAGAGCAGGAGCCGCGCGGATTCGACCTCGACGCGCATGTCGGCCAGCATGAATTGAATGCCTTGCTGTTGCGCGATCGGCTTTCCGAACGCGATGCGCTCGCGCGCATACTGCGTGGCGTAGTCG